>ERZ1643251.621-NODE-621-length-48308-cov-23.475867_pt1 | contig 48308 bp, 58 predicted proteins | sample MGYA00579261_ERZ1643251 | MGnify/ENA primary metagenome ERZ1643251 (study PRJEB29033, sample SAMEA4952267) | chicken gut metagenome | biome: Broiler Chicken; feature: Gastrointestinal Tract; material: Caecum | place: Ireland | collected 2018 | study: Broiler... | reverse complement strand
AAACATAAAAGAGTGATAAAATTTCTTTCATCACTCCTCAATGTTTAAGAACCAAATTCTTTCTCTTTTATTCTTTATAATATTTTTGATTCTTGCTAGTTGGTTTATCTGGAATAGTTAATTTAACTAAACCATTTTCTATAGCAGGGTTTAAATAAGTATTTCTAAATGTTTCTCTAGATTTGATTCCTAATTCATCCATAATTTCTAAAGCACTCATTGGAATATCACTCATAGCATCTAACAATCTTCTAGTATTTTGATTCACAATACCTATACTTTTACTTGAACTATCCATTAACATATTCAAAGACTCATTAATCATGCGAAGCATAAATTCTATAAATAAAGTAGAATTTCCTTCATGATTACAAATATCTATAACTTGATAATATTCATCTTGATATCTTTTAATTTGTGATTCTAGTGGCATATAAAAAAATAATTCCTTCCAATTACCTAAAATAACATTTTGCCACAATCTTGCCATCCTTCCATTTCCATCACTGAAAGGATGAATAAACAAAAATTCATAATGAAAAACACTAGATAAAATAAGAGGATGGATAGAATCTTTATTTTCCTTCAACCAACAAAACAAGTTTTTAATCAATTGGTCTACCATTTCTGGACCAGGAGCCATAAAAATATATTTATCTTTATCAAATACTCCTTCCTTACCAAGCCTATATTTTCCAGAATCTTCTATTAACAAATTCATCATAACCCCATGAACCTTTTTCAAATCTTTTACACTATATGGATTAATTAAATCCATCATTTCATAAGCTCGATAAGCATTTTTTACTTCCAATATTTCTTTTTTTGGTCCTGCAACCAATTTATCATTAATAATATCTTTTACTTGTTCAAAGCTCAGAGAATTAGCTTCTATAGCTAAAGAAGAATGAATTGAACGAATCCTATTATTTTTTCTTAAAATTGGCATTCTATTTAAATTTTTATAATTATCCATTCTTCCCAAATTTTCCATGATACTAGATATATATGACAACATATTATTTGTAACAGTAAAAGGTGGTACATAATCTTTCAAACAATCACCTCATTTATCACATCAATTATATCATATGGAAGAAATTCATTCAATCATCTTGCTTAAATCATACTTAATATCTTGCTTAATTTTATTATGCAAGATTATTGATGCATTAATAAATTTTCATCTTCACTCTTTAATTTATCTACTTCAACTTTATTAATTGAATCAAACCTTTTAGTTATTTTATCACTAGTAGTATTAAGCTCTTCAACACTCTTACTAACAGTATTAATATTTCTGGCTAGCTTATCCCATCTTTCTCTATATCTAGCGAATTCTACCGATAATTTATTTAATTCATCATGAATAATCTTAGCATACTTATCTCTTTCCATATTTTTAAGAATCATTTCAATTACTGTAAGAGTACTCATTAAAGTAGTAGGACTAGTAATCCATACTTTTTTAGAATAAGCATAATTAAGGATATCAGAGTGATAAGCATTAACTTCTGCAAATATTGCTTCTGCTGGTAAAAAGAGTATTGCTTCATTACTAGTCTCTCCAGGAATAATATATTTACTTGCTATCGCATCTATATGCTTTTTAAAATCAATCTTAAATTGTTTTTCAGCAATAGTTCTTTCTTCTTTACTTAAGTTTTTATTAGTCATTTTCTCATAGTTTTCTAAAGGAAACTTTGAGTCTATCGCTATAGTTCCAAGTGGAGCTGGTGCATATAAAATTGCATCCGCTATAAATCCATTGCTCATTTTATGTTGCAAATCATATATACCAGTACTCACTCCACCAAAAGCATTTTCTAAAATAAATTGTAGATTCACTTCCCCAAAAATACCCCTACTTTTCTTATCAGTAAGAATACTTTGCAGGGAAATAATATCTTCACCTAAACCATCAATTTTCTTTTGAGCTTCATCTATTTTGGATAATCTCTCTAATACATTTGCAAAAGTTTTATTTGTTTTCTCTAAATTTTGATCAAGTCTTTCGGTAACCCGATTATTAATCTCAGATAGTTTTCTTTCTACTTTTTCATCCAAAGTATCAAAATCTTTTCTTAAATCACTAGCAAAATTTACCTTAAATTCCCCTATTTCTTTAACTACAGACACTTCAAGTTTGCTTAATCTATCTGTAATATCCATATTATTATTTTTCTTAAATAAATTCGCAATAAGTAATATTATTACTACCCCTAATAATCCAATAATCACATATTCCATAATATAACCTCTATTCTATCTTAAATTTTTTACTAACAATTTTACTAATTATATAAGCTATAGCTAAAAGAATTAAAACTCGTATTAAATACTCTGGATTTTTAATACTTTCAATTAAACTAACACCAATAAATCCCCAAAAATAAACCAAAAATGCTTTTCCAATTAAAAGAGCTCCTAAAAACTTTTTATAACTCATCTTCGATAAACCTGCGGCAATATTAACTAAAAAAGCTGGTGTAAAAGGTATAGCAATAATTGTAGTTAACTGTTCAAATTTTAAATTAGTAATAATATCAATAGTATGTTCACTAATAACTCCTTCTTTTTTTAGTCGCTTATAAAGCCAAGTCTGAACTTTCTTTCTAAATAGCAAAAAAGATATAGAACAACCAATGCAAGTAAATATCCAAGAAATAACAAATCCTAAAATATTACCAAAAGCAAGAAAGTTAAGAGTAATAAAAACAAAAAGTGGTAAAACAGGAACCATAGATTCTATCACAATAAAGAAGCAACCAATAATTGGTCCCCAAATCCCCATTCCTTGTAGTGCTGTATCTATAAATGTATCTATTGCATCAAACATAATAATCACATCATTATTATAATACATTTAAAGAAAAATTACACTCTAAATTACTTAAGAGTGTAAACTAAATTGTTCTAATTAAATATCAATATATTTTTCTAAGGAAAAATAAAATTAACAATTAAACATAAAATAACACCAATACTTAAAGGAATAATCACACTTAAGAAAGTATAAAACTTACTTCCCGTCTCTTTATGAATAGTAAGTAATGTTGTAGAACAAGGAAAACGGTACAAAAATAAAATAATAAAGCATAAAGCAGTTTTAATGGTCCAGCCATGACTAACAAACAAATCTTTTAAAACAGTTAAATTATCTAACTCTACTAAAGTATTTGTAGAAAGATATCCCATAAGCATGATAGGAATAACTATTTCATTTGCAGGAAAACCAAGCAATAAAGCCAGAATAATTACTCCATCAAGTCCCAAAATAACACCAACTGGATTTAAAATAGATACCAAGTGATTTAAAACTGAAATTCCCCCAATTTTAACATTAGCAATAACCCAAATAAGTACACCTGCAGGTATAGCTACTTTAACTGCTCTGCCAAGCACAAATATAGCTCTATTTTTAACACTATAAATAATGGTATCTTTTATTTTCGGCATTCTATAAGGAGGAAGTTCCAAAGTAAAACTAGATGGTTCTCCCTTTAAAATAGTTTTAGATAAAACAAAACTAACAAGAAAAGTAAATACAATTCCAAGAAAAATAAAACCAGTCAAAACAAGAGCACATAATAAACTTCCCCAAGCATGATCAAGACCAACAAAAAACATAGTAATAATAGCTATCAAACTAGGAAACTTTCCATTACAAGGCATAAAAATATTAGTAAGTATAGCAATAATTCTCTCTCTTTTCGAATCAATAATTCTTGCTCCAGTAACCCCTACTGCATTACAACCAATTCCCATACACATTGTAAGTGCTTGTTTCCCACAAGCTCTGCATTTACTAAAAGCCCTATCCATATTAAAAGCAATTCTAGGAAGTACTCCCAAATCTTCTAAAAAAGTAAACAAAGGAAAGAAAATAAGCATTGGAGGCATCATCACAGATACAACCCAATATAAAGTTTTATAAACTCCATTTACTAATAAATCAATAAAAACACTAGGTAAATGAATAAATTCTAAAACATGAGTAATAGGACCTTCTAAAAAAGAAAAAAACTGAAATAACCAATCAGAGGGATAATTTGCCCCAATAATCGTAAGATAAAATACTACAAAAAGAGAAATTAACATAATTGGTATACCCCATATTTTACTAGTTAATATATGATCAATCTTTCTTTCCCTAGCATCATAGTTAGCTTTTTTAAAAATAATAATATCTTTAAGTATTTCTTTAGTTTTTTTAGCAAACTTTAATACTACTTCCAAATTAACATCAACATCTAATTTAGGTACTTCTATCCCCTCAATAACACCTAATTCTCTAAATTTATCTAAATAATAAGTATTATTTTCAAGCATTTTAATTGCTATCCACTTAGAATTAAATTCATTAGTTTTTATTTCTTTAGAAATACTCCTTATTGATCCATTTAATACACCATAATCTATATCTAAATAATTAAGACCTTTAGAATTCTTAATAGCTACTAGTAATTCTTTTAAACCAATATTTTCTCTAGCACTAGTTAAAACAACAGGACTATTAAGTCTTTCTTCCAAAATTTTATAATCGATACAAATTCCTTTCTTTTTTGCCTCATCCACTAAATTAATACAAACAACAACATTCTTACATATTTCTTTAGTTTGTAAAACAAGATTAATCCCCTTCTCTAAACTAGTAGCATCACACACAACTACAGCCACATCAAATTTATGAAACAAAATAAAATCAGTAGCAACCACTTCTTCTTTCGATTTACTAATTAATGAATATGTTCCAGGTAAATCATAAAAAGTATACAAAGTATCTTCATAAGCACATTCCCCTGTACTCACTGATACTGTTTTCCCAGACCAATTCCCTGTATGCTCATGATTTTTAGTAAGAGTGTTATATATAGTAGATTTTCCTACATTAGGTGTACCAATTAAAGCAACATCAAGCCTTTTCATTTCACTACCTCAACATTCTTAGCATCAACTCCTCTAAGAGCTATCACATTCCCATGAACAAGGTATGCTTTAGGATCATGAAAAGGACTAACGAGTACACATTTAACTTCTTCCCCTGGAATAAAACCCAAATCTAATAATCTTCTTTTAATAGTTAAATCACCACTCACATTAACTATAGTTACATAATCATTTAAATTTAACTCTTCTAATGTCATAATAAGTAATCTCCTTCATATATTGTATTAGTTTCCTTAAACTAACAACTACTGTAATATATGAATAATTAAGAGAGTTGGTCATAATGAACAATGATTTTTTTACTCTTACCACTTATCTCCACAAAAATATTATTACCTATCCAATGGAAGACTATTTAGAAATGATTTATCGAAGAAAAAAAGAAAAAATAACCATTACTTCTTTAAGTATAGATTTAAATGTCAAAAAATCATCTTGTAGTAAGATGATTAGTAAACTTAAAAACTTAAACTTAATTTATGTGCAAGAAAGTCATATAAGTTTAACAGAAAAAGGAGAAAACATTGCAACTTACCTTTATCACCGTCATCAAGTTTTAGAAGCATTCTTAAAAAAGTTAAACAAACAAGATTTTAAACTAGAACAAGTAGAAAAAATAGAACACTTTGTTGATAAAATAACTCTTTTAAATATTGAAAACAAATTATTATAATTTATTTTTCACCCAAAATATCTATAATTTTAGCAATACCTAATAAAATAACACTGAGAACAACATCCAAATAAAACACCGTAAAAAAGATGAATAATACACTAACCGAAAAAGAAATAACAATCGCACCTATTAATCCAATTATAAGGTTAACAATAGCAAAACCTCTAAATAAACTAGAAATATATTTATAATTCTTTAAAGAATTACACTTCTTATCTAAACTAACAATTTTTTCTAATTCTTCTGAAGTATCACGAACGGGAACTAATTTATAATAAGTTCCATCTTCCGAATTATAAATATATCCTCCATCTTCTTTCTCACAAGATTCTTTTTCTACATATCCGTGTTGAAATAAATAATCATTTCGTAAATTTTCATATTTACTTTCAAGCGTCTTTACGTACTCTTTTGCTTTTTTCATAAACTTACCTCACTTTACTACAATATATCATTATCCCAATAAATAATCAAGTAAAACAGGTGCTAAAATAATAAGAAGCATAATAGGTACAAAAAAAATTACACTAATAATACTTACTTTTGTCGGTAACTTATTAATCTCTGATTTTACTTCAAGCATTTGTTTTTCTCTTAAAAAATCAATTTGATTTACCATTGAATCTTTAATACTATTACCAAACATATTAGATTCTACCATATTTAAAATAGCATTATTAATTGCATCACTTGGTATTCTTTTTTTCATGTCAGTTAAAGCTTCATTTAAACTTTTTCCAAGTTTAATTTCTGCCAAAGTCTTCCTAAACTCTTGTGATAATTCTGAATCAATATTCCCACTAGTTAAATCTAGAGAATGTTTTAAATTCCTTCCACTTTCCAAAGTGAGAAGTAAAACTTCAAAAAAGAACAAAGCCTCTTTTTCTAAACGTTTAGCTCTAACCTTTATTGGATAATCAAGAATAATCTTTTCACTTAAGTAGTAAAAAAGTATTGCAGCAACTGGTGCTAACACATAACCAATACTTGAAGTAAGTAAAATAACAACAAATAAAATTAAACAAATAAGAATCCTAAAATTAAGAATCACAAATAAATTATAATGATTACTTACGCCAAGCAACTTTATTTTAGCATCTACCCTCTTAATTGTCCTTTTAGGATAAATTTTAGTAAATAAACTATCTCTCATATCCTCACCTCTAAAACTTTCCTAATAGCCAAAATATATAAAATATATAAAACTAAAATCAAGATAAAAACAAATATACCGATAGATGAAGTAAATAATGGCATAAAATAAGTTGGATTTAAAAGAAATATAATTAATACAAATACAAATGGTAAAAAAGCTAAAAATTTAAAGACAAAACGACTAGAACTAGTTAAACTATTAAATTCATTTTTTAAGTTTTTCTTATCTAATATTGATTTTTCAAGCATAGAAAATACTTTAACGATATCCCCACCTGTTTTATTTAAAAGAGTAAGTGTTGAAGTAATATATTTAGCATCTTCAATTTTAACTCTTTCATAAAAGCGATTAAATACCACATCTAAACTAAGTCCATAAGTAATATCTAAATATATTTTTTCAAACTCATCTTTTATAGGACCATCAAGTTCACTCTTAACAATTTGTATCGCTTGCATAATATTTTTTCCACTATTAAAAGCATTATTCATAATAATTACTGCTTTAAACAGATCTTCCTCTATTCTCTTTTTTTTCTGGCTAAAAGTAATTGCTAAATATATATCAGGAAGAAAAAAAGCAAATAAGATAACAACAAATAAAATAATGCCATTAAATTCTTTATAATGAATAATAAGAGTAACAATTCCCATAACAAATACTACAAAACCAAATAGAAACTTAATTGTAATATAATCAATACCTTCTTTTTTATCTCTATCTTCAAAAGAAATATATTTCTCATATTTAGTAGCATAATTTCTAAGTACATGAGACTTCTTAAATAATTTAGAAAGTTTGTGAACAACAATCCAAAAATAATAAATTAACCTATCAAAGAAAGATATTTCTTCATCTTTAGTAGAAGTAAGAGCAAAATTAGCAAGTCTTTTCTCCAAATTTAGTGTTTTAGCTAGACGAAGTAGATATAAAACAACTAAAATAGGAATTAATATAATTATAAATTGTAATATTCTAACCCCATCCATAAAAACACCTCTCAATCTATTTATTTTCTAAACCAAAAATATCATCAATATCATGAATTCCTCGAGCAATTATCTTTTTCATTACTTTAGGAACTCCATCATATAAAATAAATTCTCCATCAACTTCTCCTTTAGAAGTTAACCCTTTTTGTTTAAAAGCAAATATTTCCCGAAGTTTTATTTCGCCTTCAGTAAAATCTTCAAGTTCACAAATACTTGTAACTTTTCTTCTTCCATCACTCATTCTCTCAATATTAACAATAAGATCAATTGCACTAACAATATATTCCCGAACAGCTTTAATAGGAATATCAATTCCTCCCATAAGCACCATGGTCTCAAGTCTATTCAAAGCATCTGCTGGACTATTGGCATGGAGTGTCGTAAGAGAACCATCATGACCTGTATTCATCGCTTGAAGCATATCAAAGGCTTCCTTTCCTCTTACCTCTCCAACAATAATTCTATCTGGTCTCATTCTAAGAGAATTAATTACCAAATCTCGAATTGAAATTTCTCCTTCGGCATCATAATTAACTGTTCTTGTTTCAAGTGAGATGACATGTGGTTGATTAAGTCTAAGTTCTGCCGCATCTTCTATGGTAATAATCCGTTCATTATCATGAATAAATCCACTTAAAATATTTAAAAGTGTCGTCTTACCAGAACCAGTACCCCCACACACAATCATATTAAGTTTACCTCTAACTGAAGCATCTAAAAATCTAGCCATATAAGGAGTAAGAGACCCTATTCGAATAAGTTCATCAATATTCGTCATATTTTCTTTAAATTTTCTAATGGTAACTACTGGACCTTTCGTAGAAAGTGGCGGAATAACTGCATTAATTCTTGAACCATCAGAAAGTCTCGAATCCACCATAGGACTAGTCGCATCAATCACTCTACCCATCGGCTCAATAAGTCTTTGCACAGTCCTAATAATATGTTCATCATTAATAAAAGATACACTTTCATCTTTAACTAATTGTCCATCAATTTCAATATAAATTTCATCAGGACTATTAATCATTATTTCGGTAATATTATCATCCTCAAGTAATTCAGATATTGGTCCATATCCATTAATTTCATTATCAATTAAATTAAATAAATGACTTCTCTCTAAATTAGTTAAATCATAACCTTCTATTGTCTTATCAATTTCATCATTAATCCATTCATTAAGACTAACATTACTAGGCATTTCATTATCAATCAAATTCTGAGTAATTTCTGTTCTAAGTTTATCAAGTAATTTCTTATCAGGAAATATTTCATAATCATTTAATATATCTTGCTTTTTTTGTTTAATTTTAACATCAAAAGCATCTCTAAGCGTCTTCATGTTTTTCACCTTCTTTAAAGATATCTGTACATATTCCCATTAATGTTGTATAGTCTTTACTAAACAAGCTATGAGCTTTTTTATCTAGTGTAATAATTTTTCCATTCATAATAAAGTTATCAATATTTTTAATATAAAAATCTTTAGACAAAACATAATCAATATTAGCTTTTATAATATTCCTTATATCATATATTCCAAAATAACTTTTAAAAGGAAAAACACTTTCATTTAATATGACTTTATAATTATGAACATTTGTGTCTTTAAATATAGAAATCAAACTACGCATATTTTTAAGATCCATCGGATCATTTGTAACTAAAAATAAAATATGATCAACTAAATCAAGAGTAAGAATATTAAAATCTGTCAAGTCATGAGTAGTATCAATCAAAACAACATCATAATTAAACACTGCTTTATCTAAAATAATTTCTACATATTTAGGATCAATTTTCCCTCTTTGTCTTGGATCTTTTGGACTAGCTAAAACATCGATAAAATTATCATATTTAGTAATATAATTTTTAAAATCGTGATACTGATTATTATTATAATCATAGGTAAAGTGATAAATACTTTTCCCATTAGGTATATTTAAAGCTGTACTAATACCTCCCCCAGATAGATCAAAATCAATAATTAAAACCCGTTTTTGAAGCATCTCAAAAATACCAGCTAAATTAAGCGTGGTAATTGTCTTTCCTACTCCCCCTTTAGCAGAAAACACAACAATACTAGTTCCCTTATTATTCATTTTCCTCATCCCTTTTATTCAAATATAACTTTATCATCTTTAATAGTCCCTGTAATATCTACTCGTATATCATAATCAGAAATACCAATTACAGAACCAAAAATACTATCAACTTCATAGTAATTAACAATATGAATACTATCTTCATTTATATCAATTTCCAAATTATCTATCGGAATACTATTTTCTTCATATAATTCTTTAATTTCCTGAACATCTAATCCATTAAAATAATCCTCAATTATTGTTTTACTAACCTCTTTTAATTCCCTATTTTTACTCACAATATATCCAACATCTACAACTAAAGCACAAAGCCCAAGCAAAATAGGAATTAAAATAACAAAGAAAATCAATGTCTGGCCATGTTTATTCATAAGCACTCCTATGAATATCAATAACATATGGGTTATCAAAAATGAGATTTAATCCTGGAGTAATAATATCTATCTCTTGAGTCAAATGAAATTCTCTATAATCACCATTATCTACAGTACTAACTTCGACATCCTCTAAATCTATTTCTGTTTTAATTTCTGCAAGTGAATATCCTGCATCATAAAGAGATATAACATCTGTAATAGCCCCCTCTAATATTGTTCTATGGTAAAGAATATTTCCTATATCAATAACACCTAAAACAAGAATTAGAAAGATAGGCAAAATAATAATAAATTCAACTAATGCTTGTCCCCTTTTATTCATATAGTCACTCCCTTATATTCACTCGCTATCGTTTTCTTCTTCACTACGACAATATCCTTCACCAGGCTTATCTCCCTTAACATACTCTTCATCTACCAAACTACAACTAGTTTTCGTAATAGCATCTTTAAGATAACCACCAAAATAATTAACTAATGCTATAGCAATAACACTAATTAATGCAATAATAAGAATATATTCAACTAAAGCCTGGCCATTCTTATTCATAACTTTCCACCCTTATCATAAATAATGATATAATAAATTCCCATAAAAGTCAATTTAAAGAGCAAAAAAACAGAATATATTTTATGTTTTATGCTATAATTTAATAGGTGATTCTATGTACTTATCTACCAATAAGCAAAAATATAACATTATTGTAGCAAAATCTTTTCATAAACGTCTATTGGGATTAATGGGCAAAAAAAATATAGATTATGGTATGCTTTTTCCTAAATGTAATTCTATTCATACCTTCTTTATGAAAGAAAATATTGATATAGTAGGACTAGATGAAAACAATGAAGTAATTTATAAATATGAAAACTTGCCCAAAAACCAAATAATCAAAATAAATAATCCCAATAAAAAAACTAGCATTTTAGAATTACCTAAATCTGCTAGTACTAAAATCAAAATAGGAACAATCCTAATATTTAATGAAGACTAATCTTCATTATTTTTTTTATTCTTCCTCATCGTAACAAATATAGCTACAATAAGTGCTCCAGAACATGCTCCAATAATAGCATATCTAAATATTTTATACCAATCTACTCGGCTTGGCTCTTTTAAAGACTCATCAACATCAAATTCTATACTATCAATAAGTTCTTTTACTCTAAGCTCATCTTCATTAACAAATTCATATGGCTTTTGAGCAGTAATAGAATAACCATCACCATTAATAACCGTAACATATTCATTTAAATAAAAACCCATATCTTGATATTCTAACTTTACAAAAGAATAATCATTTTGATATACCTCATAATCTGCACCTTGTTCCTCTGCTAAAGCTTTACCCAATTCTTCTATTTCACTTTTATCATAATTATTTAAATTTATTACATCTTCTATTCTTGCTTTACGCACAAAAACCTCAATATAATCATCACTATTAGAAAAGAACAAAATAGCATCCAAATAAGCCCCATTTTCTTCAAAAGTATCTACCATATAATCATAACTAATTCCTAATTCTTCTAGTTCTGGATTATCCAAAATATTATCAGGAGTAAATACATACCACTCACTCTCGTCAAAAGTAATTTGCATATCTGTATCATTAAGACTAAAATCTGTCGCTAAAACATTTAATGGTAAAATTACCATCAATAATATAAACATAACTATTTTTTTCATAAATTTCACTCACTTTCTTTTATTGTTTAAACTCAAAAATATAATCACAAATCTGCACTTCATCACCAGGCTTAGCTCCTAATTTTTCTAGTTCTTCCTCAACCCCCATTCCCTTCAATTTACGAGCAAATCGTATAACTGCTTCATCTTCACTAAATCTCGTCATCTTAAATAATTTTTCAAGTTCCTTACCTTCTAAAACCCATACATCATCTACTTTAGTAATAGTATAAGGTCTTTCATTCTTAAATTTATAAATTACATGACTTTCCATTTCTGCATCATTATATATTACATCATTGCTAATTGTATCTAGAGTATCTGCTAATGTTTGCATAAGTATATCAAAGCCACTGTTAGTAACACTACTTACTTCCACAATAACTTTATCAGGATATTCCTTCTTAAATTTTTTCAAATTATCCAATGCTCCATCCAAATCCATTTTATTAGCAATAATAATTTCTTTTTTAGCGGCAAGTTTATCACTATACTCTTCAATTTCCTTACGAATAACTTTATAATCTTCTATTGGGTCTCTTCCTTCTTCACTTCCCATATCAATCACGTGAGCAAGCACTCTAGTCCGCATTGCATGTCTTAAAAATTTATGACCAAGACCGACACCTTCGCTTGCACCCTCAATAAGTCCAGGAAGATCAGCCATAACAAATGTGCGTCCATCCTTAAGTTTTACTACTCCAAGATTAGGAGATAATGTGGTAAAATGATAACTAGCAATTTTAGGAGTTGCGGCACTAATCATTGATAAAATCGTAGATTTACCAACACTAGGTAATCCTACCAAACCAACATCTGCAATCATTTTAAGTTCTACTTTAAGTACTCGCTCTTCACCTGGTTCTCCAAGTTCACTAAATTTAGGAGCAGTATCACTTTGAGTTCGAAAAGCTGTATTTCCTCTGCCGCCTCTACCACCACGAGCAACAACTACTTCCGTATTCTCACCAACTAAATCAGCAATAACTAAATTTGTATCAGCATCTATAACTGTAGTACCTTCTGGAACTTTTATAATGATATCTTCTGCATTAGCTCCATTACGATTAGAGCCTTTACCATTTTCTCCCTTATTTCCTTTTATAATCTTCATATATCTTAAATCAATTAAAGTCTTTAACCCTTTATCTACCTTAAAAATAATACTAGCACCTTTTCCGCCGCATCCACCATCAGGTCCTCCCATTGGCACATATTTTTCACGCCTAAAAGATGTACATCCATCTCCACCTTTACCAGCAATAACTTTGATAGATAATTCATCTACAAACATATATATCACCTACAATAATAATATCATAAATTTATAAATATAGCAAAAAAAACGGAGCCTAAGCTCCAACTATACTTACAGAACTTTATTAAATACTTTGGCTTTCATATAATTTCAAATAAACCAATATAAGTTTATTATTTTCTTTTTAAGGTAATATACTTCTGATTACTTGCACTAATATGATTTTTATTTGTATAATCTAAAAGATTGCTCTCTATTAATGGCTTTATTATTTTTTCTCTAACATAATTTCTAGAATTTAAACCCAAAAATCTTTTTATTTCACTAGTTGATTTTGGACTTAAACAAAACTCTAACACCATTTGTTGATATTTTATTAATTGACTACTGACCTGACCACTGACCTGACCACTTTTTATATTACCATAAGATATATTTCCATTTCTAAATATAACTTTAAAACTATCTCTTTCCTCATAAAATTCAGGTTCAGGAAGTCCATATTTCTTCATTTCTCTCCTCATAGTGGGAATACCAGAATGTCTATTTTCAATTACAGAACCTTTTTCTTCAAGAATCCTTACAATAGTAGGGTTTCTTGCCTCCATTGTAGTAGAAGTCCCAAGTTTTTCTATCTTATTAGTCCCGTATAACGCACCAGGGTTTAATATTTCAATTCTATCATTATACATATAAACAGATATATAAGCATTTTCAGTTTGAGTACTATAATCTCTGTGAATTAAAGCATTAGCTACAGCTTCCCTTAAAGCTTTCATAGGATATTCTGTCCGATTAATTCTTTTTCCGTTAAAATCTATGATAACACTTATTTTCATATTTCTCTGTAAAAAATTCATCGTCTCTTCAAGCATCTCTTCAATTGTTCCTTCTATTCGCTTATTGTCAAGAAATCTTTCACCATGCTCACCAACATCTCCCAATTCTACTCCAGGAACAACAACACAAGCCACAAATAATTGAGGGAAAAAAGATTGAGGATATTCACCAAATATCAAAGTCCCAGCTAATGTAGGATAAATACGATTATCATTATTATCTATGATACCACATATTTTCAAACACTTGTCAAAACTATTTTTAGAAAAATTAGGTTTATCCAATTTTAACTTATCAATATACTTATTAAGTTCATCTTGATCAAGATCACTAATAGTCGCTCTCTTATTTGGTCTTGTATCTTCAAAAATATGATCATTATAACTTTGTAAAGCATATATTTCATAATCCGTCATTAATTCATCTCTATCACCAATTCTTGTATATGAACCATTTTTTAAACCTTTAGGCTTATAATAACAAGGCTTTTTATTTTGTGCTATTTCATCGACCTTAACTGCCAATATGTTTTTTCCATCATATTCCATAGGCAAAATATCAACCCTTATAGCAGGTTCCATCGAATCGCTACACAATGAAGTTATCTGCTTTTACAAATCATTTAAATCATATACCCCTTCAACCTCAAAATTATGTTCTTCACTAATTCCAAAAATTATTACTCCACCATATTTATTAGAAAAACTAGAAAAAGTATCATAACATTTCTTAGGAAACCCTAAAACCGCTGATTTTGCTTCTATTTTATTAGTTTCAGTTTTATATTTTTTTAAATATTCAATATTTTCGATAATTTCAACTTTTTCCATAAACTTAGCTCCCTTATATAATTATACTATACAAACATCATTTTTTCACAAATATTTTTAAATAAATTAACAAAAATAGTACCCACCAAAGGTACTATTTTTGTTATTCATTAGATATTCTAACAGTTACAGTAGATGATACAACAAAGCTTAATCTTGGATCATCATTCTCAATTTGAATTGGTACATTTTCATACTCACCAGCAGTATAACCAGTCAAGTCAACATAAGCATTAATATCAGATGCATCAATAGAATCAATTACAGATTGTACACCACGAACACTAACAACTATACTATCTGTACCAACAATATTCGCTGTATATCCACTTGCTAAATTTCTACTCATTACATTAGATATCTCTACTTCTTTTTGTCTTTCATCACCAAATGTTACTGTAATACTTGCATTACTTTCACTCAAAGCTCTAACACCACTAGGTCTAGAAATGGTAACATTATAACTTCTTGTACTATTAGCACCTTCACCATCTACATTTATAGTAACAGGAACACTTGTAATATTACTAATTTGTTCTTCATCACCATAAATAGTTACAGAATAGCTATTACTATTATTAATGAGTATAGATGCTATTGCTTTACCAGTAACCAAATCACCAGTAGTACGAACCTCAATTGGTACACTCTTAGAATAAGTATCTAAAGTAACCGTCGCAGTTAAAGTAGTTGGAACTATTTCGATATTATCTAAAACTTCCCCATTCGAATCATAAGCTACTAGGCGAATATTATCAACAGTATAAGTACCAACATCACTTAAACTATCATCACTTAAATCAATCAAAGCTTTAACAGAAGCAATATTATTAATTGCATCTTCACTACCCTTTACAACAACTTCTGTTCTAGATAACTCAACCGATTCTACACTTAATTCCTCACTCAAATATTGTTCATTAATTAAATCATAATCAATATCTCTTGTAACACTAATCTTATCTTTAATAGTAACCGTTACATAAGAAGGATCAAGTTTATAATCTATAGAATCAATAGACTTTGTATACGATAGATATACACGATATGCTGAATCTCTAGCTTCATAATCTGACAAATCTAAAATAACATTATTTGTTCCTAATTGTTTAGCTAAATAAATATCACTTTTTCTACCAATTAAAACAATATCTACAGTCTCAGGTATTCCTTCAACTACATATGCTTCTTCATTATAATTAACCGTAACAGGCACATTCGTAATAACCTCAGCTTCTGACTCCACCAAAGTAATTACTCTTGAATCAATCAAAATAAACATAATAACTGCTAAAATAAGAGAAACATAAATCATAAAATTAGGACGAGTAAATATATAATCAAGTTTAATATTTTTCGAACGTAAATACTCTCTAATATTAAAAATTAAACGACTAATTGGCGTAACAATAAGCCTATCTATAACACGATATATTGCTTTAAAAAAACCACCAATTGCTTTTCCTATTTTCTTCATTATTCATCACCTGCACTTTTCTTCTCTTCAGCTTCATAGAATACTTCAGGTTTAGGGTTCAAAGCATCAATTAAAACCATTCTAAATTCATCAATAGTTAAATTATAATGTAACTCTCCATCAACAGCTACACTAATACGTCCACTCTCTTCAGAAACAACTAAAGCAATCGCATCAGATTCCTCAGCAATACCTAAAGCTGCTCTGTGTCTAGTACCAAGCCTCTTAGAAATAGATGGATTCATACTAGTTTTAAATACAACACCTGCAGCAGTAATTCTATCTCCCTCAATAATTACTCCACCATCATGAAGTGGTCCATTAGGAAAGAATATAGTTTCAAGTAAATCACTAGATAGATCAGCATAAATTTTTGTCGCTGGCTCTATATATTCTTGAAGTGATATTTCTCTTTCAATAACAATTAAAGCGCCAATTCTATTTCTTTTAAAATATTCAATAGACTTCATAATTTCATAAACAACTTTTTCTCTTTCATCAATAGTAAGAATTTTATGTCTACCTAAAAGTTGTGTTCTACCAATAGATTCTAGGACACTTCTAATTTCTGGTTGAAAAATAACAATAATAGCAAGAGGCCCCCACTCTAAACAGTATTGCAAAATAACACCAACTGTATATAAATCTAAAGCATCACTTAATATTTTAATTAATAAAATAAGTAAAACACCCTTAAAAATAAGTACCATCTTAATATTATTCTTAATATTTTTAAGAATAAAATAAAATACTAACCAAACAATTCCAATATCAATTATCTTAGTAATGACATCCCAAATATTAGCTAAAGTCATAACTTCACCTTCCTACATGCTTATTTATTATATCAAAAAAGTGGATTAAATCCAAGTTCTTTTCTAAGTGATTACATCTGAGCTTTAAACATTCTTGTCAAAATAGTTATTAAATCCCCATCAACCACTTTACTAACATAGGTATCAAATCCACTCACATGCTCTTCCAAAATAACAACTTTAGAAGAAATAACTTCTCTATTTTCATCTAATCCCATAGCAAGAAAATATTTTTTTCCATAATACATTGCTTCTTTTAAAACAATATACTGTTCTTTATTTTCAAGCACGATAATATAATTAATTTTAAGCCCCATAAGTCGCACCTCCAGTGGTTGCCTCACTATGCACTGTTTGAGCTGGAATCATTTCCACAACTTTAATTCTAGGCTGTTCTTCTAAAGTATCTGTAAACAAATTGTCAACTTCAGGAATGGTAACTTCTTCTTTAACTTCTACTTTAGTTGTAGGTGCCTCTACACTTGTCTCCTTTGCCAAAAGCATCTCAATTTCATCATAAATTTCATCAGGTGTTCTTGTATATTTCTTCCGATTTTTAATTTGTTTAATTTCTTCATTAATATTTCTTAGCTTTTCTTTATCTTGCTCTTCTTCTATAAAATCTTTAGAAGTTTCATTCATCGCAGATAAACGTTGTAATTCTTGCATCTCTTTTTGATAATTCTCAATATTATGATTAAACTTATCAATCATTTCAGATAACATATTAGAAACATTAATTTGAAACAATAAATCACTTTTATAATTTGCTAAAACACCTTCCATAGCTTCCTTCTCTTTTTCTTTTTTAAGAATTGTATTTTCCAAATTAGCTTTTGTCTTACGTGTCTTAGAATTATCTTTAATCATAGTTTGATATTCTTCAATTTCCTTAATTAGACTACCAATCTCATCCTCTAAATTTTTAATTAAATTACTTAAATTAGCAACAACATTTTGATCAATATTTTGAACAGATAATTGATAATCACTAATTCCCTTTTGCTCACTTTCTATTTCCTCACGAATATAAGCAATTCTTTTACCAATTGCATCACTATTCATTTCCTTATAATTTTTACTATCAATCAAATTAGAAAGTTCTGCTCTTTCATTCTCTTTTTTTTCTAATTCCTCATCCAAAACACTTAAATTAACAACATCCATATAAGGTTTAGCTTTAACAATTTGAAGGAGTTCTTTAATTTTATTTAAAGCCTCTGTATAATCATTGTTGATAATTAACTCTTTAACATCTGCTCCAATCATATTAGGATCAGTTAAGTATTCAAGTTTTCTTTTTTGCAAAACTTCTAAAGATTCTTGTAATGAATTAAGTCTTTCCTCATCACGCATCTTTAAATCTTCATCTATATAAGCTTTAGGATTATTTAAATCATCCATAATATCTTTAAGACGTGCTTCTTCTGAATCTTTTTTTAAAGTCATTTCGCTTAATGCTTGATTATTAAGTTCCAATTCTTTTAAAACGCTATTATATCTATCACTTTTTAATTTAAATTCTTCTTCCAATTTCTTAATATGATTTTCCTCATTAACAAAAATATCTTGAAAAACTGGATTAGCATTTGCTTTACTTTCCAAAGTTTTTACATAATTTCTATTTTCTTCTAATCTAGTCTTTAAGGAAGTAATATCTAAATGCAATTTTTCTTCCTCTTTTTTCACTTCATCTAACTTATAATGAATATCTTTAATCTTTCTACTTAAGCGACTAATCTTAGATTTTAAACTAACTTCAATATTTTTATCAACTAGTTCACTAGAAGCATTAAAATAACGAGTATCATTCATCATACCCTTCAAATCTTGCATCTCTTGTTTTTTATCTTGTATTTCTTTATTAATAGTAATAAGTTCTGATTCTATATCATCAGTATTTAATGTTGAACCAGCCATACTTACCAACAAATCAATTTGATTAAATATTTCTGTGTGCATCCACTGCCACCCACCATTTCTTATTCTAATATAATGTTATCACAACTTCTTTAAATTTACAAGAAAAAAAGGAATCTAATATCCCTTTTTCTTATAATACATAAATAATTCTTTAAAACGGTTATAATGAACTATTTCTCTTTGTCTTAAAAACAAAAGTATTCGAATTACATCTTCATCATCAGTTAAATTAATCAAATTTTCATAAGTAGCACGTGCCTTTTGTTCTGCTGCCATATCTTCCATAATATCAGCGAGTGGATCACCAGTAACAGCAAAATAACTAACGGTAAAAGGAACACCACTAGCATCAGTAGGATAAACTCCTTTACCATGATCAGCAAACATAGAACCTAAACCAGCATCTTCCATTTCTTTAACTGTAGCATTACGAGTTAATTGATGTACCATACTAGCGATCATTTCACAGTGTCCTAATTCTTCAGTAGCAATATCATTAAGTAAAGATTTACCATAATCATCAGGCATACTAAACTTTTGGCTAAAATAACGCATCGCTGCTCCAAGCTCCCCATTAGCACCACCAAATTGAGTAATTAAATATTTAGCCATTCTCAAATCTTTCTTCTTAATATTTATAGGATAGTTAGTGTGTTTTATATATTTAAACATACATACTACCTCCCCTATTTTCCCAAGGCCAAGGACTATCAATCCAATTAAATTTATTTCCCATTATTTCCGTTACTTCAAGTGGTCCATATTTTTTTACATATTCACTACTTAATTCTTTTTCCTCTCTTACAAACTTTTTAAACAAATCTAATACCTCTTTATTATCTGGATGTAAATCCAAATATAAATTTAAATCATTAATCGCAAAAGATAAAGCCATTACTTGATAAAGCAATTTTTCTTTTTCATCTTTTGGATTTAATTTAAAATAAGTAAGATTTTTATATGGTTCATACTCATCTTGAAACATGTTTCCTCTTAAAAAACCTTCCATAGGACTTAAGATATTAACAGTTCGACTAAAATCTACATCAGGAATAAAAAAAGCCATGTTAATATCAAAATCATTATCTTCAAATAACACTTCAAATTACCTCCTAAAGTATACTATGAAGATATCAAAAGAATGACTAGACTAAAACCCAAAAGAAAAGAATAACCCAAAGTTATCCAAGCTGTAAATAATATGTATATTTACACTATGTTTACAAAACTACAGTATATGGATTAGATACTGTTCCTTTTCCTGTAAATATAGTATCAGCCTTCAAATTAATGACTGGACGAACACCACGCGTATCAACCACGCCGATGCTATGAAGAGCACCATTCGATTCCATACGGAACATACTAGCACGGCCTTTTGTACCATTAAAATAATACGGAGACATGGTCCAGTACACTTGACCAGTATATAAATAATAACTTGTATTACTTGTTCCTGATACTCCTCCTGCAAAAGCTATTTCATCCGCGGTAATAAGTCCTACTGATTCTGTTATGATATCCGTACTTGTACATAACAAGCTTGGACTTTTACTAGTTACTAATCTTCCATATGCTGCATAGTAAATATCGCTACTTGGCCTGCTACTCCACGAATATCCACTTGCCATATTCCTATCACTACAGAATCCTACACTTGTATCGATATACTGTGAATATTGACTTGCTGATAGTCCACTACTACTATACCACGACTGTAAAGCAACAAGCATATTACTATTAGTATTTTGGCCATGCTGCTGTCCTGTCGTATACTTTAGCCCTACATATTCACTTCGGTCATAACTACTATTAAACGTTTGATCTGCTCCATTATTAATCATTGTTCCATCCCCAGTTGTTGTTGTACTTGTCCCATTATAGATAAGTCTTACCGATCCATCTCCATTAATTCGAACAATCCTCCAATAGAATCCTCCAAATTGTACCCAGTTATCCGTCGGTGCTCCTGCAAAATAATATGAAGTACCCTTCCAATCTGTTGTTGTAAACACTGTGTTGGTTGTTTCTGTTGTATATGCACTATCAAAACTTCCTCTATTTCCTATGTTATAATCAGCAATAATTTCTGGCATTGTTCTTGGTGAATTATATTCATCAAAATACAAATAACACTTACTACTTTTACTTAATCCTGCTACAACATGTTGACCTAATTCATTTGTAAATAATTGTGCATCTGGATCTTTATTTACATTATCTACTGTACAGTAGCTTTTTTCTTCATTAATTACATATCCACTACTTGGCATTTTATCTATTTCTGTATATTCCCCTGTATCACTTTCTTGATACATAGCTAATATTTTAAAATCATATGGTGTTTAATTAATAGTTCCATTGATTAATGGTACGCTATAGCTTGTTCTATATTTTGCTCTTGTAAATGTAAGTATTATAGCGCTAATTATTAATACTACTATAACTGCTATAATAATATTTCTTTTTAAATGACCTCTTCTTAATACCTCAAATTCCATAGCTCTTATTCCTTTCTGTGAAGTTCTACTTCATTTAAATTTATGTAAAGATAAGCTATGATATAGTCTCCTAGCTTACATACTAATTATATTATCAGCTAGACACAAAGTTAAGAAAAAGTTTGATATTTCCGACATTATATTTTGCATAAACAATATTAATGAGAAAATACCCTTAGGTGAATGATATGTACAACATAAATAATTTAAAAAAAATAAGAATCAATGCAAATAAAAACCAAGAAGAAGTAGCAAAAGAATTAGATGTAAGTAGAAGTAGTTATGCTATGTGGGAAAGTAACAATGAAATAATACCTATAAAAAGATTATTAGATTTCTGTGAATTATACCAAACATCTTTAGACTATATATTTAATCTAACAGAAAAAAACTATCAACAAATTAAAAATTTTGATAAAAATAAGTATATAGTTAGATTAAAAGAATTTAGAAAAGAAAATAAACTTACTCAAGAAAAGTTAGCAAACATACTAAATACAAATAAAAGTGTAATTTGTGGATATGAAAAAGGACGATATATAATTGCCACTCCTTTTTTATATACTATTTGTAAAAAATATCATATATCAGCTGATTACCTTTTGGGAAAAATTGATAACCCAAAGTATTTGAACAAATAAAAAGATATCATATTTTATTACTCTGATATCTTTTCTATTTTTTCTTACTATTATTTTTCTTCGCGTTATTAGTACGTTTTTTAGAAGCAGTACTTTTATTTTTTGTAGTATTTTTCTTTGTTGCAGATTTACTACTAGTGGCCTTTTTAGATCCTGTTTTAGTACTTGATTTGCTTGTATTTAATTTACTAACAGTTTTCTTCTTAGAAGTATTTGTTTTAGTGGTAGACTTAGAAGTACTTTTAGTTTTACTACTTGCTCCAGTTTTCTTAGTAGTAGTTTTTTTCGGAGTACCAACTTTTGGTTTTGAACTAGTATTTTTCTTCTCTTCTTTAACTTCCATTTTTTCTTTATTTTTCACTTTTTCTTCTACTGCTTTAGATTCATTATCTTCTACAATAGTTGGTTTAATCTCTCCTTCTTTAACAACTGTTGGTTCTATCTTTTGAACTTCTTCTACTTTAACTTTTTCTACATCTAAAACTTTAGTTCCTACTTCATTAGTAGAATTTTTAACCTCTTTCATAAAGAGTTTTCTAAATAAAGGAATAGATGACATTCTATCTTTAAAGTTAAATTCCCTTTTAACCTTTTCTTTCCTAACTTTCTCTTTCTTAAGTTTAACTGATTCTTCAACTACGTCTTTTAATATTTCCATATTTGGAACAAACTTAGTAGATTTTTTTTCTCTATTTGAAAGCCACATAAATAGGAAAGTAAAACCAATACAAATTAAAGTAATAAAATATGTTGAAATTATAGCGATAAAAAATATATCAATTGGATCAAACTTTCCCATAAAGCACCTTCTCTCCTATTAAATTAAACTTCTTCAATACTAGGCGTATAAGAAGCAACCTCTAACTTTTGCCCATTTCTAACAAAGTAAATTGTTCCTTCTGTATCATAACCTAAATCTTTTCTATATTCATAACGCATTGTAACTTTTATTGCCTCTACTTCTTCCTCATTTAAAGTAAAAGTAGTATCCTTTACATTAACTATTTCTACATTTGTAATTTCTGGTAAATCTTGAATACGATCACGATAAGTATTATCTACGATATCTCGGTAAATGGTATCAACGGCTTTTTGTCTAAAAGTATCAACACTACTACTTAAAATATATTCTAAACCTCCTACATCATACTTATTAATTTTATTATCAAGAGTATAAAAGTCAATAACAAAAAGTTGCGCTAGTAACCTAGCATACTCTTGATAATCTACTTCTCCCTGATTAAGAACATTCTCTAACTCTCCAAATACTTCCTTCATATAATCTGTATCTCGATCATCTAATGTATATCCATAATCATTAATATTAGAAATAACACTAGAAACATTAGGATCTCCCCTATTTTCCTCTTCACTAGGCATAAACACTTTAAGTACACCTATTCCAATAACTCCAACTAATAAAACACTAATAACAATTAACCCTATTTTATATCTCTTTCTCATTCTGTACCCTCATTTTCTTTCATTTCTCTTACTGTATCTCCCTCATTTTTTATGAGATCATGAACAATAATAGCATTAGATACCTCTAAAATATCATCTGTTTTTTCCACTAAATTAGTAATATAATCACTCGTAAGCTCTGCTCCTTCTTGATAAACTTTATACTCACTAGTAGAATTATTATAATAAACATAATTAGTAACAAAATTACCATTAGGAAATACAACATAATTATTTTCTTTAATATTAAAGATATCATGACCCATAGCAAACTCATTTTCTATTCCAACCATATTTCCTATAGTAGGCATTACATCATACATTCCCATGACATAATCTATTTTTCCATGTAACTGTCTTCTAAGTTCACTATTTTTAGTCCAAATAATAAGTGGTGTATTTTTATTTAATTCATGATCATATTCATCATAAGGAATATAAGTAGGATCATCTTCTGATTTAAGTTCTCCTGTACGATAATCATAATTATATAAATAATTTACTTCATTTCTAGATAATTTTGCATCATGATCACCATATAACACAAACACTGTATTATCAAAAGCATCTGAATTATTAACATAGTTAAAGAATTCACCTAAAGCTTCATCTGCATAATGACTACTCATAATATAATTACCAACATCAGTACCATATAAATAATTGGTGGTAACATCTTCACAAAGTCCAGTTACTTCATCACACTCTTGATAAGTTGTTGACATATCATATTCACCATATTTATCTAAATAAACAAAAGGAGAATGATTAGATAAAGTTATAATAGTTCCCATATAATTGGTATTATTTTCTTCTATATTTTCAATTATAGGTACTACTTGACTAAAGAAAGTTTTATCACTAATTCCTAAATTAATGTATTCCAAATTATTAGGATCTTCACTATCTTTATTATAAGTATATGACTCTTCAAAATACATATCATCATAACCAAGAAGCGGATGAACTGTTGCTCTATTCCACATTGAAGCATAATTACCATGCATACTAAAAGTATAATATCCTTTTTCTTTTAATAACTTAGGAATAGTAATATACTCTCGATCATAATAAGAAGTAAATACTGCCCCACTAGCCGCTGGCATTAAACTAGTAGTTAAAGTAAATTCTGTATCACTAGAAGTACCAATACTTACTTGTGGATAAAACCTTGAAAAAAACATGCCTTCTTCTGCTAAACGATTTAAATTAGGTGTAGCTTCCACTCCATTAAATTCTACATCCATCAAATAAGTTTGCATACCTTCCATATGAATAAATACAATATTATAGCCTTCTAATATACCAGTATATTTATTTTCACCATCATACTCATCTATATCTTCACTAGTAAAATACTCGATGAAACTCTGAGCAGCTTCATCATAACCAAATAAGCTACTAAATCTAGGAGTTAATGTCTGAACTAAATCATTAATCTGATATAAAACAAGACCAAATCGCTCAACAACATATACTCTATTCCATTGTTTAGCAAGCCTTGAATAATCAGTGCCAGAAGCAGTTACAAAAGTATAAGCTAAAAATAAACAGCCAACCAAAAGAGTAACCATACACATCTTTTTACCTTTTTCTACAAAACTCATAAAATTATAATAAGCAGTTCTAAGTAATTTTTTATGAATAAAATAGAAAATAAAAGGAAAGATTATATAAATTAAATCTGTTAATTTGAGCCGATCATAAACAGAACTCATAACTGTCTCTGTTTGCCCAGCTGTACCAAGTTCCCCAAAAGAAGCAAAAGATGTATAAAATGTATAATACACTGAATTAATTACTTCCATTAAAGTAAAAACAATTAAAACAATTAAGAAATATCGATATTGATTTTTAGGCTTAACTAAATAACCCAAAGAGCCAATAATAAGAACCAAAGCTAAATCAGAAATAAAAGCTTCAAAACTCCACATATTACCAATCGTAAAATTTCTTACTAACATAAGTCCAATCATAGATATAATGACAAATGTTAAGAATAAACGATTTGTAGCTATATATTCAATAATATTTTTCCGAAGTTTTCGAAAAAATAATTTAATCTTTTCTATCATAATCACCCTTCTTCAGACATAATTATATAATAAAATATAGATTTTTGCAATTTTTCCTTGCATTTAAATGTATAATTTGATAATATATTTATGCATGCAGGTGTAGTACAGCGGTTAGTATGCGACCTTGCCAAGGTATTAAGGTGGGGTTGTACCATATTTTATTAATCCTCGATAAATAAAGGGATTGATAAAGACCAACCTACTAATATTCCTGAAAATGTTATATTTATGTACCAATTCGTGTACCAAGCAATTTATTGATGCAGGTATAGTACAGTGGTTAGTACATCGCGTTGCCAACGCGAGGACGGCAGTTCGAATCTGCTTACTTGCTCCATTTTGATGATTAATCTCTAGCAATAGAGATTTTTATTTTACACAAAAAAATAACCCAAAAAATATAATCTTTGGGTTAATCTGCATCTGCCAACTCCACTTTAATTTTTTTATATATAGGCTTAAATCCTACAAAAATTGCTTCTACTTCTTCATCATCTAATAAATGATCTATTTTAGCAATTTTACTAAATACAGGAAATAACTGCATTAGGTATTCCTGACATCTTTTTAAATCACTTTCAAAATTGTTTTGATCGACATTCCTACCTAGCATTGCTTGGAGAACTTCATTTAATTTTCTTTTGTTATTAAACCGATTTACACATATACAATACAAATCAGCATAAGAAACACCTAAAGTATTCCTAAATTCTTCTTCAAATTTATTTAATAATTTTTTGTCTTCTTCTAAATTACTTTGATTATATATTCCCATGACTGTACTATCTTTAGACCAGCCAAATCTTTTTTTAACTGCCTTTATATTGGTTTCACCTTGTAGCATAAAAGTTACAGCACTGTGTCTCATAATTCTTAATGGCAAATCTTTATACCCTAAAGAACGACTAAACACTCTCCATTCAGCAGTATATTTACTAGGAGAAATAAGTTCGTTTTCTAACCATGATGTGAATATAAAGTCATCATCTTTAATAAGCATACCACTTTCAGTTTTAAATCTTCGATAATTGTCTATTAAATCGATACAATAAGAACTTATTGTTATTTCACGTTCACTACTCTTGGTCTTTAAATCTTTAATAATTAATTCGCCATTTACTCTTGATTTTACCAATGCCCTAGATATTTTTATAGTCTCTCGTAATCTATTAATATCTGAATATTTTAATGGAGTTATTTCTTCTATTCTTAAGCCAGTTTCTAAAAATAGGTTAATAAGTGTTTTAAAGCGAATATTTTTTTTATTTAATTCTGACAAAACATACTTGATGTCTTCATTGGCTAAATAATTTCTTTCCTTAGGTGTATATCTAGGCTTTTGATCTACACTATCAAAGGGATTAGTTTTTATAACTTTTAAAACTAAACGAAAATACTCAAATAATCTATGTATTAATGCGTACGGATTATTTAATGTGTTTTCTGATAACTTAGTTTTTTCTTCTGAAACCGGTTCAATTGCATACAAGTAATCTACAAAAGCTTGTGCTTCTTCTTCATGTATATTGATAACTCTTTTATTAAGTAATTCACAGTTTTGAATATACCTACTTTCATAAATACCAACATCTTTTTCATAAGTGGTTCTCTCTATCTTGCCTTTATTTACTAATGATTTGCGATATGAAAAAAATAGGTCAAACCCATCTATAACAGTTAGTTGCCTATATTTATTTTTATCAACACCATTCCTGCTTCCTTGAGATAGCCTATTCATTTCAATTTCATGAACCATTTGCCATTTGACATTTATAGCATTAGTCAAGCCATATACTATTTTGGTAATTCTTTCTTTTCCATCTCTAATAGATATACGAAACTTGTCTTCTCCAACTTCATATATGTATTTTAAGTCCTCATCAGTAATACCTAAAGCTCTGGCTTGATTATAAGATATAGAAAACCGTTCTAAAGTTTCTTTGGATAATTTTTTACCTATCAATTGGTTCTCTCCATGCTTTTAAAGATTCATAAGTACGTTCTGTTTTATACTCGATAAAATTATCAACATCTTTTAAATGCACATATCTTGTATTACCAATAGTTGTTACTGGCAACAATCCCTCATTTATAGCATTCTTTAATACATACTTTGTTAATTTAGGATAAATTTGTGAAACTTCTGAAAGACTATAAAGTTGATCCTTTTCGTTTTTAATCTTTTCAATTTTAGTATTTTCTTCGTAATTTTTTAACACATTTGCAATTTCAAAGAACAAATCACTTAAACTATTAATACTTTCATTCATATATAATCAATCCTTTCTTTTTAGTAATTTTTCTACATTAGAAGCAATAACATTTAATATATAATCCCTTGCTTCTTTGTGTAATTCTCTTGCCTTCGCTTGGGTAAATATTTTGGAAGGCAATTCTTTAAGCCACATATTATTGTTAGCACAGTCTGAATGATGTCCTACTAATATTTTCATTTGATTATTTGCTTCTCTATCAGAAGGAAGGTAACACCATATACATAAATCTATATTGGGATTAAAGGTATCATATATCTTAATAACTGACCCTTCTTCAATACCATCGTTAAACACTCCAATAACTCCATCAAAATCTAATTCTAATTTTAGTAGTTCGTTATTAACTGCACATAATACTCCATAGGCTTTTTTTATTCTGTCATCAAGTTTAATCATAAATTGCCTCCCATTAGATTTTATAGTAACCAATTGTAAAATTTAATACAAGCCTTAAGAAATATGACATCATGTAATACTCATTTAACGTTTATAGAAAATTTTTACATAGACGTCTGTTTTTTTATAATTTCTAGAAGTTGATAGCTATATTTTTGATATAAATACTCCGCAACTCGCTGATATATAGTGTATTTATTGACTACATTTCCATAATCAACGACATCAGTTCCAGACTTTCCCATTATGCATTCAGCAATTTCAGCCCTATGAAAATCAACAGGACGTGAATGGATATAAAAAGTTACCCAATCGTATTGTTCTAGTTTTTGCATAAGTTCATATATGTCATCATCTTCATCATAATCAAATTTAAAGAATAAATCTTCTAACATGATTTTTTTCATTTCTTTTTCCTTTGTTTCCATTATTATATTATGTCCTTTCTTATTAATCTTCTAATTTAATTTCCTCGAAATAATTACCATAATTACATAGGAAATCATTAGCTTCTAATACCTTTCCCTTATATTCCTCATATATCTCATCAGGTTCCATATCAAAAAAATTTGTCTCATTGACTACAAGATTACTACCCCTATCTCTAATTAAATAATATAATTGATACAAATCCCGATAATGTATTTCAGCATCCTGTTCTATATAGGGTTTATCATTTAAATGCACTCCATGCAACTTATGATTATTAGATCTAATTATGGCATAAATTAAACCTAACGAAATATTATAATTACCTCTATAATATTTTAGAATTAATGATTTTACACCCATAGAATTTAAATCACACAATTCTCTTACAATATCAAAAATTGTATGAACATTAAGATTAAATAAATCTTCAATAGTCTTTATTTCCTCAATATTCTTTTTCTCGGCAAAAATCTTATAATTGCCTACATTTAATCTCTCATGCATCTTTTTTTCTTCATCTGCCATATTTTTTCTCTCCTTTTATCTTATATTGTTTCTACATTATTAAATAACTAGATTTCAGAAATAATCAAAAGCCCATATATAATATTCTTTCATAAATATCATCCTTTCCATTTTTTATTTAAATTTAATTAAATAGTCCTCTTAATAATAGCCTCAGCTATTAAACCTTCGGCTATTATTCTTCTCTTTCTTATTATTTCTGGATTTTATGGCTGCTATAGAACTGCCAGTCAGTTTGATTTAAGAAATCCCAGCACTTAAAATAACTATTTTTTTACACTTATTGGATAGTTCTCTGATACATATTTTATTGTATTATCCTGCATTTGCTCATAACTTACATCTCTAAAAAATCTCAAAGAAAAGTCACTTAATCCACGGGTGTTTATATTTCCAAAAGAATAATAAGCTCCAGATTGAGCAATACAATTAGTATCAAGAAAATGAAATAATACCCAGTAAGCGAATTTAATTCCTACACCATTCTTAATAAATATTGGTATGGTTACCGGAATATTAGATTTTCCACCTTTTAATAGTACAAGTTCAGCACACATTCCTATTTCGGAATTCTCTAAGGCTTCCAATTTACTTTTAAATGTTTTATTAACTCCAGAAGTAATTGGCTTTACCTTAATAATATAATTTGACTCATATTCTAATGCTTTTGGGCCATATATTTTGGGCAAAGTTCCAATACGTTTATCTACTTTTTGACGAAATTCATTAATTAGTAATAAACTAAAATGATACTTCATAGATAATTTTTTTAATTTTTGGACAAGTAACATTAAAGGCCTCGTAGTTGCACTTGTATTATGGTTATCTACTGACAAATGCTTTCCTTCAATATTTAGATAACAATTATTAATAAGTGAAGGAAGAGAATCAATAACTATCAGATCAACTTGTCCTGTTTGAATAAACTGATCCAATAACTTTTCAATTTCAGTAAACACATAACCCTTAATATAAAAGAACTTAGTGTTTAAATATTTAGTAAGCCCTATTTTATCAAGTCTATTTTTATCTATATCTCCTTTTGCATCAACATAAACAACGACTTTATCATGATTACATAAATTATATGTAATTTGCAAAGCAATTGCCGTTTTTCCTGTTTGGGTTTCTCCAACTAATTGAGTAATAGCCTCATGCAGTCCACCATTAAGTAAAGTATCTATCTCTACTATGTTTGTACTTACAATTTTGCTTTCTTCTAAATAATCTGGTAACTGAATTTCAGATATATCGGTTATTGTTTTTGCTTTTCTTGCCATAGCTAACTCCTTTCAACTATTTCCATTATCATAATATACCTTCAAGATAATCTTCTAAATTAGCATTATCATCAAATTCTTGTGTACTATAAGTGGTATTACATATATCAGATTCAAAATAATCTGCTTGTGTTGGAATAGATGTATCTCCAACTTGATAAAATGCTCCATCTGCAAAAATATTTATAACATCTAACGGTAATTGACTACCTCTTAATTTTAAAGCACTTAATGTTAATAACTTTGTTATCTGAGACATTCCATCTGTATAAACTGTTATTATATAAGAAGATGATCTCTCGATTTCTGAACCTTCAGCAATATGTTGCATTAAGTATTGTCCATGGTGCTTTTTAGCATAAGCAATACCTTCACGATTTACTTGAGATAATAGAATAACGATTATTTCTTTTCCTGTACCTAGAAACGATAAAGCCTGTCTTCTAAAGAAAGAAACATAAGAGTTTAATGCTCTATATTCATCAGTAACATCACTTCCAAATTTTAAGAGTTGAACATGATCGATTACTATTACATCGACTCCTGATTCATCGCCTTTTTCCTTTTTAATAGAATCATCAACCATTTTAAGTTGTCGTTCAAATTCTGTTGTTTCATAACTAATTAAATCTTTTTCTGAAATAATGTGTAATTGTCCTGGTTGTGATTTTAAATAAGGCAATACATCTTTAAATAAGATTACTTTTTCTTCTTGATTTAATTTATTATTAGCAATTTGTTGAGCCTTGATGTTCTTGCCTTTGTCAACTGATACTCTCGACAACAATTTTGATGTTAATTTTAATGGAGTTTCTTCTAAAGAAAAGTAAACCACGTTTTTTCCATTTTGAATTGCATTATATGCCAAATTAACTGCATAAGTAGTTTTCATCGTCCCAGGGCCTCCTGCGATAGTAAAAATAGTTCCAGGTTGAATACCTCCAGTTATTTTATCAAGAGCAGGACAAAGAAACGATAATCCAGTTTCGTCTTTCTGTTCCAAATACAATTTCTCATACGATTTTATAAAGTTATCATATACTTTATCTTTTTTGTCAAAATAACTTTTAACGACTTCAATTTGATCACTTAACTCTTTAGAAAAGCCATATCTTCTGAAAATCTGCTTCAAAATTATAACTTGATTTTCTAAATTGTCATTCCAAACAACTCCGGAATGCAATAAATCAATAGCTTTAATAAATTCCTCATTATTTTTGTTTTTTAAACTGTTTTTTAATACTTCTAAAAGTTTGTCGCCTTCATAAACAACATTACTATCTGGATCTGTTGCTGTTCTGGGTTTTACTCTTTTAGATTCATGATCTAACATCCAATTATTATACCAAGTATAATCATATTCTCTTTCCATAATTTTTCCTCCTTTTGATATAAGTTTGATATTTTTACATAGATTTTTCACGTTTTGCTAACATTCATATTTTTCCTCCTTTGTTGAGTCTATTTTACAGCTTGACAAAGCCATTAATCAATAGTTATAATAGTCGTAAAAAGTCGTAAAAAGAAAGAGGGAGATTTATGATTACGATAAAAAAAATAAACATTAACGATTATGGAGAAGACAGTTTTAGCCCGAACGACATTTTGCTAACGAATTACTACAAATTAAAGAAGAATACCCCTAAAGATATATCAGTTACTGATTTTAGTTTAAGTGAAATACATAACCCAGATAATTTACGGAACTATTCAATACTTCAAAATGTAATAGTTAATTTCAGAGATGTCTTTGACAATTTTGACCAAATAGGAAATACTATATTTGAAAGAATAGAAGAACAACAAAAAGATAGTTTTAAACTTAATGATGCAATAAATGATATATTTTTTAACGGGGATTTGAAAAAAGAAATTATTAATATATGTATTAGTTGGATAAATGAAAATGGGTTTCCATACATTATAAAAGAAACATCTCAGCCCTATATCACAACTTTTTTAAATGATGTATTAATTCTGCATATCTTTTATCAGATTGATAAATTAATGATAAAAATAAATCAATTAAATAGTGATAAGCAAGAAGAAAATTCTTATAAGAAAAAACATATAGATAAGTATATAAAGAAACTAAACTATCTATTTTCGATAGTTAGAGATGATATAACAGAATCCTTATTAAGTTATAACAATCCATTTTTACAAACAAATAACAATAAATCAAAAATGAAAAGTTATACTTACCTCAAATTTAAATTATTAAATTATAATAATAAAGAGGAATACTTTAAGCATTTAAAGTTAGCACTTATTTCATATACTGATAGTATAATTTGTAATAATGGTTTAGAATACTCAATTTCTAAACAAGTGCCTATGTACATCAAAAGTAAGGATACTTATAAATTATACTATCGAGCTAATTCATTAATTGGAATTGCTTATGATCAATTATTAAATATTCTTATGATTAATACTTTAGGATTGAATAGGCAAATATGTGCTAGCCCAAAATGTATGAATGAATTTATTAAATATGGAAAATCAATTTACTGTGATATATGCAGAAAAAATGGGGTTCCAGAAAAAAGAAAACGGGAAAGATATGAACAAAAAACTGATAGAAATGAGCAAAATAAAGAAAGAACATTAGCAAAGAAGAATTGGCAAAAAATTCAAGAACTTGTTAAAGTTAATCATATTTCTGAAGAACTAATGAAGGAAGTTAATGATTTTAAAAAGAAAAAATACATAGGTTATAAAGATCGTAATATCTTAGAAGAACTTTATAACAAAATAAAAGATTCACTAAATATGTGAACCCTTGTATATTTATTAATCTTTGCTTTCATAAATCTTAATGCTGTTGTAGCAAGTATTACGACATTTACCCCATAACCTAGCCATTTCGCATAGATTAATCTGTTTAGCTTTATATTGAGCATAATATTTCATAAACATTGGATCATTTTCCAATGTCTTTTTAGTTACTGGCTTACGTCCTAATTTCACACCTTTATCAACTGCATTTTTAAGACCTAGTTTTATTTGAAACTTTTTCATTTTTAAATCAAAAGATGCAAACACAGATAAGACTTGTAACATTGTGCTAGTCATAATATCTAATTCATCATTTCTACAATCACATACTAAAGAACCTATTTCTAAACATAATTTATTATTCTCAATAAACTCTAGTATTTCATAAAACGTCTTGGGATTACGTGCGATTCTAGTTATATCTGTGGCAATAATCTTTGAAATACCTGGTTTTACAATTTTAAATAACTTATCTAATTCTGTTCTTTTATTTAAGTCTGCTTTACCAGAAATATATTCTATAAAGATATTTTCTTTAGGAACTCCTTTCTTAACTAACTCATTAATCTCATATTCCACATCCTGCTTACTGGTCGAACAGCGTGCTATCCCATATACCTCATTTGTATCGTTCATAAACTTATTTCCTTTCTATATCACAATGCCCAATAAATCATCATCAACTATTTATTGAACAATAATCATAAATTTTAAGGGCTATTATACACTTTTTAGTCAAACATAGTGGTGTTCAATTAAACAAATGTTTTTCTGAACACCTTAGTTCTTAAAGAAAAACAGCTATTAAATAAACTGTTTTTGCCACCATTAACCAACGTGTAAACACTTTAACTAAATTTTAACAACCCATTGCCAACTCCAAAACAAATCTCACCACTACTTTAACCAACTAAGATCAGGCTCTGGTAAATCTGGAGTTTGATTTTCATTTTTCCAACTCTTCAATATTTTATTGATATATCGCATGTGTACTGCTCCATTAAATACTGCTTCTTTTAAGGCTTTAATTATTATTTCTTCAGTATTTTCTTTTAACCAGTCTGAAATAATTTCTTTTTCCATAGGTGTTAGAAGTCGTCCAAATTCTTGAGCAAATTTATATTCAATAGTTGTATTCTCCAAATCATTCTCTCCTTTCATAATTAACTAATTCTTGAGGTTTTACTTTTAAAGCAATAGATAAAACTTCTATATCATTAATAGTAAATCTTCTTTTAGAATTTTTATCATTTAATAGTCTTTTTAAATATTTTTCTGTATAAGTTGTTTTTTCACTAAGAACAGAAATTGAAATATTATTTTCTTTGCATATTCTTAAGACATTTTGTGTTATTTGATCTTTTAACTTCATCTTATTGCCACCTTTTGTAATCTCCTTTCCCATTTGTCTAAGAATTTTTGGGTTTCTTTACTAACATCTTCATTATATTTTGCTTTAGCCTGAACAACTCTATTATTATTTACTTCAACAGTAACAAAAGATTTATTAGGTGAATCAACTTTTCTAAGAAAATAAATGTCAGTTAAAGAGTTGCAATGTTTCTTTAAATAAGATTTAAACACACAATTATGCTGTTCTTTGCTTTCTTTTAAAAGTGCTTCTGCTGACGGTGCAGGGAATACAATATACTTGTTATTCTTATAAATATTTTTATTTAAGTCCTCTAACCTTTTTTGAATTAATTTATCATGTTCTGCATTTTCCACTATTTGTACTTGCTCTATTAATTTATCATGTTCTTTTAATAGATCACTAGGATATAAAACTTTCTTATCATGTAAAGGTAGTTTTAAGAATCTAGCTGCTTCTAAATAATCAAGATACTCATGAACATTGTTTTGATTTTCTTTTAATCCAAGAACTTTCTTATATGCTTCTTCTAAGTCAACGAATTTACTAAGTTTCTCTAAATAATAAATATCAAACCGAGATAACTGTTTAATTAGTTTTATATCGTCTTTATTGATTAATCTTAATATTTCTAATTGATTATAACTAATATTGTTTTTCTGCATAAATGAAAGAAAACTTTTTGGTACACCAAATATTTCTTGAAAATTATTACCAACAATAAATTTGTCTGCATTTTTAGCAAGTTCAAATAGTTTAGCCTTAATTAATAGCTCAAAGGATTTATAATGTGCTAAACGATAATATCTAATAAAATCTACATAGTCTTGTTTAGCAATAAATTTATCTAATTGTGAATACTTTAATGTAGTATTTTTAAGTTGCCTTTTAACACTTTTAGCATCTACTTTTCCAATGACATCCCGGTATGCCCACCTGTAATTTCTATATCTCCAAGACTCAAAATCTTGATAATGAGCAATATGCATATGGCCCATATTATTATGAACTTGATTTGTAACAAACTCCTTTATATCATCATCTTCTATAAATGTTCTCATAAATTCTGTTAAACTATGTTTAGTACAAGTTCCGTCAAAAGAAGTATATAATTCAAATATACGTAACACTAATACATCTTCAAGTTTATCTAATAATTGTAAATTGTCTTTAAATTCAAAATGAGTTAATCGTTTTGTCTTTACTAACAATTTAGTTTTGCAATTAGGACAAATTGTCATGCCATTTACTTTAGTTTCTGACACAAAATGATGATTACAAAACGTACACCAACACTCATTATTTTTCCCCTTGATAACCAAATTGTGCAACCTTTTAAACCTTTCTACTAAACTAGCAAATGATTTAGGAATGGTAAATTGCTTATCTGATATTTCAAGCAACCTTCGATACTTTTTTCTGATATACGCCATTACTATATCTCCAACTTTAATTGTTCAGAATTTGCTACTGTGGTATCATTTTCTAATTTATTAAAGCCAATTTCTTCATTGCTTTTAGAAAAATAATATAGAGCCATTTTATATACTTCATTATCATCAATTGCTGCTACATTATTTACAGCCTGCAACCTTGCTTTTTCACGAATAAACCTCATCATATCTTGTAAGTTTTTCTCTTCATTAAGATAGAGTTCATTCATTCCTTTTGTTTTCATTAGAAAAGTCGTTATTTTAATTAAAGCATTGTCCTTATTAGGTAAATTTAAATATAATTCTTTGATTCTTTCATATCCATCCATTTTAGTCCTTTCTAATCGTTAATTTTCTCAAAATAACCATAAACACATCTTGTACCATTGCGACTTGGATCATAAATATCATGAATAACACCATCTTTAATAACTGTTAAATGTTTAGATAAAGATACAATAAATGTTCCTTTTGAAGGAAGTTCTCCTGCTTTTAAATGAGTTTTACAACCTTGCCCAAACTTCATTTTTGCAATCCATTTATAACCAAGATCCTGCAATATTTTATAAGACAATTCTTTGGAAACTCCTGTACGAGTATTACTTTTATAAACTTCATCCAAAGTAGCAAGTTCCTCTTTAGAATATTTATTGATAAGGTCATAAACTTCTTTATAGTCTTTACCAGTTGCAATGGCAATAGCACGTACTACACAATCATCAGTTGTGCCTTTAAAATATTCGCTTCTGCCACCATCATCATATACCCATTTCATATGTTTCACCTCACTTTCCAGAACATACGTTCACGAAGTGAATTCTACCAGCTTGGTAAAGGAATACAAGACTTAATAACAATTAATAACAATTTATTTCATAAATTCCAAACATACACACAAAAAAAAGAAACAAATCATTGTTCCTCTAATCATTATTTATAAGATAGTCCTTTTATAGTAATTCTTTAATACTAATCACTTTAGGTTCAGCATCATCCATTAGATCTCTAATAACATATTTCTTTTGAGAATTTTGATAAAATAACATAAATCTATCTGATACTTGTATTATTGGAAGTATTTTACTATGATTCTTTTTAAACTCATCTAATGTAATAGTTGAAAAATCTATATTGCTATTACCAACGTAACTTAAATTAACTACTATAATAAATGGAATGTCATATTCTCTTGAAATTCTTTGAAGTACCAATATATCTTCAGCCTTAGTTTCCTTAGTTAATAACCAAAAATAATCTATAATTACTATATCAGCTTTAAAACTATTAATCGTGTTACTAATTTCTTCAAGATTAGTAAGCAATTTATCTTTTATTAATAAATTAGTAGTATCAGTAAGTTTAAGTCTTTTTAACATCATTTCTTCTGGTTGTTCTAAACTGTAAAATAATACTCTTTTCCCTAATTCAATACTCTTTCTAATAAGAGAACAATTTAGGGCAACATGTCCTGTATCAGGTTCTGCAATTGCATAAATAATAATTTCATGTTTAAAATTATGTGTTAAAATCTCCTTTATAATATCATCTCCTTTGATCGAATACTGTTTGGTAAACCATTATAAATTTTTATATATACTTTTGATAAACTAAATATTTTTAAACTTGATTAAATCATTAATATATACTAATTTGACTCAAGAATATTTTTAAACTCTTCAGCAGTAAATATATCATTTAGTAATTTTCCATCTTTAAAACAAAGAATAATAGGAATATCTGAAATAATATTTTGATCAATGTCTAAAGCTAAAGCAATATCTTTTTTATAATCCAAATTACTATCTTTAAAATTTGTAACATCCAAAAAATAGAAATTATTTTGTAACTGATACTCATCAATTAATGGTTTCAATTCTTTTTCTAGATTATAAGCATTCTCATTACACAAACTGCTAATATATACAAAATAATAATTAGGAGCTTCCAAAAAAACATTCTTTATTTCATTAATATTATTAACTACTAAGTAAATTGTATCTGAACTAATCAAATAACTTTCATTACAAGACTTTATAAAACCTACATCCATTATTGTACCACTTGTATTTAATTCAGATATATCATACTCATTTACATAACTAGATGCATTATTATTATTTTGTCTTTTATCAATTATTTTATATAGGTTCAAATCTATTTTATTTCCATCTTCTGCCCAAAACTTACTACCATCAGGCTTATAAATTTCACCTGTATAATCCACCAATACTTCATTAACTCCATAATGAGAGTATGTATAATAATCAAAATGTTCATAGGTTATACCATTAAGCAATAAGTGACTTTTATTCTCATACTTGTAAATTCCATTAAGTACATAATCAGATATTTCTTCTATTTGATAATCCATAATATAGTTGTTATATAATTGTAATGTACCATCAATTGTTACTTTTAGATTATTTCCTTCTCCAGTTTCATAACTACACTTAGTAGAAGAAAAAGTATAAGTGCCTACTTCTGAATACCATGTAGAAGAATATTTACAAGTGTTGTCTTCAGAAAAACTTAATTCAGCTTCTACTTGATAAGTATTCATTCCATCAATTAATGTAAATTCTGAATAATATACATCATTAAGATTATAATCTAAATCATCAATATTTACTAACGAGAGTTCATATGTATCTCTAGGAATAACATTAGAAGATTCCTTGCTATTAAATAAAAGTATAGCAATAACTAATATAACAACCAATATAGCAAGTAATATAATCAATAACTTATGATGTTTACTAATAAAGTCTTTCATATAAATTTTACTCCTCCTAATAATAGCCTCAGCTTAAATCTTCGGCTATTATTCTTCTCTTTCTTATTATTAATAATACCAACAGGTGGTTTTTGTACATTTTATTTTATATCCATATTCAGGAGTAACTTTAGATGTATCATTCCCATCTTGATCCCATCCAATATTAAAATAATTAACATAATTACGAATATACTCATTAGGACTACCCTGATATAATGGAGCTCCATAATCTGGATTACATAATTCATCTGTTACATAAACTCGACCATAAGAATCAAACCCCAATTTCAACCCTTCTGCTATATATAAACTACCACTAGGATCTGTATAAAAATATCCATAATAATCTATCCACATATCAACATATTTATTAACTTCACTTTCTATTAAACTTGTTCCAGTGACAATTTCCCCATCAACTTCCATACTCCAATGTTCACATACAGCTGGCCTTTCAGGAATAATATAACTTCCTAATTCTTTTTCATCTAATATAGGTGTATTATTATCATTTGGATCTTCAGGCTCAGGAGTTGGTTCAGGAATAGGCTCAGGTTCAGGTTCTGGGGTTGGTTCGGGTTCAGGATCTACATCAACTGATGTACTATTTTTCTTCCATATTGCTTTTAATTCTATGTTATCTTCAACCACATTATCAAAATCATATTTTTGTCCATCTAATTGCCACTCTAAAAAAGTATAGCCATTCCTAGTAGGATTTGTAGGAACAGTTACTTTTCCACCTTCAATGATGCTTTGACTAGCAACTTGTGAACCACCATTACTATTAAATGTAACAATAAAGGTTTTTACTTCACCTTCAAGATCTGAACCTACATCTTCTATATCCTCTTTATTAACTATATTAATACTGAAAGTCCAAGTAGTAGTTACTTCTTTATGTTGATTAATATATTCATTAATTGTAGAGTAATCACTATAAACATCTACTGTATCAAATACAACATTATTATCTCTAGCAGTTTGAGCAATTAAAACTAAAACATCACTAAGTGCCCCACCAGTATTAGAAAAATCTACATCTTTATAAATATTTTGGGCATCTTCATTTACTAAAACATAATCTGTTACTATTGGATCATCACAAGTCATATTTTCTTGTACTTCTCCATCATCATTAGTACCTTTAGTTATAATACATTTTTCTTCAAATTCCAATTTAATTAAAGGATTAATGCTAACATAAGCAGTATAAGTATTTACTTGAGATTCTTTAGTTTCTTTAAGTACATCTTTATCATTTAACAATAAAATACCTAATATAATTCCTATTATTATAATTACCACAACCGCTGATAAAATAATAACTAACTTCTTTTTACTCATAAATCACACCCGCTTTTTCCTATCCTAACTCATCAAAATAAGTTATATAGTCTTCAATACTACCATTTTTAATTTTATTTTTATTATTTATCTTAGGATATTCTAACCCTAAAGACTGAATCATTTCTGGAAGTTTTAAATCTAATAATAAATTTTCAAACTGTGAAATATAATGCTTTTTACGAAATTCAATAAAATCATTCCATTTAGGTAAAACATTTTGACTTATTTCTTTTTCCATATTATCTAATTTATGCTTGTTATCAACAACCTTTTGTTGAAATTCTTTATTTAATTTTTGTGCTTTGTCGTTTACCTTTTTAAAATCCAAATATTTAAACTTTTCTTCATGAGATAACTCTTCTTGTATTTCACTAATAATTCTTTTTTTTAAAAAAATCATTTTAATTAAAGGAATTAACATTACAGCATCCGCTAACAAAAATAAGCAATTGATTGAAGCAAAATCATCGTCGGCATCTATTGAAATCATAGCAACTATACAAATGACAATAATAATTACACAAATTACAATTACAAAATAATATTTATATAAATTTCGTTTGGCATATAAAATGCTACTATTATCAGGATCAGAAATATCCTTTTCATCAATAGAATTAAGTTTAGAATACTCAAAATTTTCTAAAGCATCAGTAAGTACCTCTTTAAGCTTATCGTTAGTAATATAACAATCTTCAAATATATCTTCTATAATATATAATTTGTCTTCTAAAGCATCTTTTTTTTCACTATCAACTTTGTTAAGATTACTTTTTTCATTATATTTTTTTAATTCTTGTTGCATTTTTTTAATTTTTTTTGCTGGATCCGGCAATAACTCTTTTAAAATATTTAATTTTTCTTCCATATAGTCATTATCATTAATTAATCGATTTTTTACATCATTATAATCAGTAACACCACCTAATAAATAATTAATAAACTTATCATAATAAGACTTATTCAAACCAATAGAATCAAATAATCCTAAAATTCTCATTTCTTGATCATGATTAAATTGTTGTTGTGCTAATTCCCTTTCATGTCTTCTTTGATTTTCTTGCTGAAAAGCTCTTTCTCGTCTTTCATTTTCTGCATTTTGTTGTTGTGCAAACAATTCTTGTTGCTTTAACGCATTTTGTCTTTGAAGTTCCGATAATTGCTTCTCTTGTAAGTCTACTTGTCGATCCGCAAGATTCTTAGAAAGTAAATCATCATAATATTTTCCATCTCTGCCAAGCCATTTATTATTTGCCATTTTAATTCACTCCATATACTTCAAGAATATTATATCACACTACAAGTGTATCTATCAATACCTAGTGTGTAGGAATAGATACCTTTAAGTTGTTAAAATTAATATAGAAAGTATGGTGTTTCTAATGAAAATTAATGATAAAGAACATTACGAGCAAGTAAAGAACACAATAAACATGAGTAATATGCGTAGTCTAATAGATAGTAAGAACTATTCTATAACTAAATTAGCAATGAATGCTAGTGTAAGTGAATCTACAATTAACTCCTATTTAAACGGGCAAAAAATACCAAGTCTAACTACCCTTGTAAGCATATCTAATTATTTAAACTGCAACATAGATTTTTTATTAGGACGAACTAATAACCCTACGAATGTAGATGAAATAGGTATGACTGAAAATAAAGATCTGAATTTGCTGTTCTATAACATTAAAAGTCTTCCAAAAGAAAAGCAAGAATTAGTTTCTGCATTTGTAAAAGGACTAATGAATTAATGTGTAAACTATAATAATTTAATATATTTTAAATATTGATTTATTATAGTTTTTGTTTGCAACAACATTGTTAATTATATTTTAGATACATCGAAAACTAAATGCAAGAACTAAATAAACTAAAATGTTCTTAAATTAGATAAAGTTTGATAAATATGTAAAATAAATTTATTTCTTTTTTCATTTTTCATAATCCATAATGGTACATCTTTTTCAAACATAGGAATATGAAATGTTTTTTCCATGAAAGTCATAATTTCACTTATTGCCAAATCTATATCATCTGTTTCTTCAAGTGTATTTTTAAGACTGACAATTCTATTATATAATTGAATTAATAATTTATCATTTTGAATATTATTTAATTTGTTTTCCATTAATATAACACCTTATCAACAAATCCATACTTCAAACAAGTTTGAGCTGAATACCAACTATCTCGTTTTACAGTAGCCTCTTTTATTTGTTTTAAAGACCTATTAGAATTTTTAACTAATAGTCTACAAAGGCGCTCGTTGACTATTTCTGCATGCTTCATTTGTTCTTTTATTCTTGTTATATCTCCACCAATAAATAGTGTACTAACTTCATGGATCATTACTTCTGAATTAGGTAGTGCATACCTCTTACCTTTGGTACCATTTATTAAGATGATACTTCCCATACTTGCTACACGACCTATTGCTACTGTTGAAACATCTGACTTAATATAATTCATGGCATCACATATAGCTAATCCAGCTGAAACTGAACCTCCAGGACTATTGATATAAAGAGTAATATCTTCATGATTTACTAAGTCTAATTGTAGTAACTTTTCCACGATTTCCTTAGCCATCGAATCGTTAATGTCTGTATTTAAGAAAATAGTTCGTTCCTTATCAAATAAACTCAGTTTAGATGGCTTAAGTTCTTCTTTTTTATTATGTTTATTACATTTCTTCTTGCGTTTATTATAGTTTTTATTCTCCATAATACCTCCTTTTATACTAAATAAACTTAATCAATATGCTCATATTTTGTAATACATTGAAAATCACTATCATACATTTCACAATTAGGATCTTCATAAGTTTTTCCATAGATAACTTCATTATGATATTGCATTATTTCTCTAAGTTTTTTTAACATATCATCGGATAAATCTGATGCAAGCATCATTTGATAATATTCATCAAATTGTATATATTTTCGCAAGTCATCAAATGTAAAATTTGTTATTTCTGTAATAAACCTTGAACTCTCAATATTACTTTTAAGCATTTTCAATAAACTACCTGATATGCTTTTTAAACATAATGAGTCTGAACCATCAGAAGAAATAACATAAATCTCTTCATCATCTCGTAGTTTTAATACTTTTGGTATATCCATTACAGCCTCCTTTCTAAGGCATTGCTAATAGTGCCCTTGAACTTAGTACAACAAATATACTTTAATAATACAAGACCTAATAACAGTTTATATCGGATAATAAACTTTAAATGATGTTTGGAACTTCTAGTCTTGCCAAAGATGGTTTAATAAAGATATTTGATGAAGCATCAATGGTTGATGTGGGGTGTTGACTCTTAAAGAAATGGGGGTTGAATTGTTATTTAAGTCTGTGTAGTTTCCATTGTAAACGGTTTCATAGGCATTGATGTTGGTTGTTCGATATGGACTAAACGTGAATCCGAGTTCTGATATGGCTGGTAGTATGATGCTTTCTACATTTTTACGAACTTTGGAATATGGAATAGCAGTTTCAATTAAACGTATTTTCATGAAATAACTCCTTTCTTAAACCCCATTTGAACGATTGTGGGAAACTTAAAGTTGGTTTGACACAGAACAACCCACTTGAATTAGTTTTAAAGTTTGTAACCAAAAAGAAACCCACTTATCAAAAGCAGGTTTCAATTTTGGAAGATTATGAAAATCAAAAATATGAAAGTACAGTATATTACTTTCTACTAATTGGTATTTATACTTTATACGGTTTAGTAGGATTGTAACTAATAATTAATTTTTCTTTCTTTTAATAACTAATAACTTATTATTACTATTGCTACTACTATTAATATTAATATTATTGTTATTGTTGTTATTATGTTTATTTAGTGTTTCGTGAAATTTCAGACCATCCTATCAGCAGCCATAAACTTCAAGTGGTCATTTATGCTGGTATTAAGGGGCTTGGTGGTTCTCCAAGTACTCAGACTTTCAATAACTAAGTTTATTACACAATTTAAACAGTTGTGTGCCATTTAAGTCTACCTTAACAACCTACAACCCACTTGGTTGCGTTAAGGAACTGTAAGTGAACTATAAACCAGTTATTGGTGCATCATATCTGATATTTGATGCTTTGGCGTTTCTCTACTATTCATATTTTTTACTAATACTATGTGTATTAATTGTGTAAAAGGTACTTTTGTAGAGTCCACTATCATTGGTCGCATACTTCTACGCGCGTCTTTTATGAAGTATGAGCAATAGCAGTTCTGTGGTTAGCAGTGCCTTATCTCCCTTTCGGGCATTTCAGAAATAATTATAACTTATTTCCACTTGAGTATATGCTAACACAGAAAAAATTATAATACAAGCTCTAATTTTTTGTCTTCTTATTTATTTTAACTATTTTGTCATTTGATATAGTTGAAAGCATTAAATTATGCTTTTTATTAAGTTTTCTTCTTACAAGTGCTCTAATAATAAAATTGTCTTTATCATCAAGTGGAAAATCATCTTTAGACATAGTCATAAGCATTTGCAAAGTCAATTGATGATCATTTCCACAATGTTTATATAAAGATGCAATATTATCAGCAATTAGATTAGCATAGTTATCAACGAAGTTACTTTTATACTCACGTTCTAATATTTCTTCTACATTAGTTAAACTTTCATTATCCATGTCTACTTTCCTTTCTTTTAGTTAATGGTATTGTATTAGTATTTAATTCCTGAATACGATTACTATTTTTAAAAGCACTAATTGTTTCTCTAATTATTCTCTTGTCTTTCTTAAATTTTAAATCAAGAGAAAAATAAATATTAGGTGCATACTTAATAGACTGGATCGCTAATTCTTTATTGTTAATTAAATCTATAAATATTTTTGGAAAATGTTGCAACCAGCAATTTTTACTCATCACTTTTAAAATGTTAGGAACTCCATCACAATACAATATTTTAACTTCTTTGCCTAAATCATATACCTGTTCTTTATTTTTCACATAAACCTCCTCCAACTCTATTTAAACCAAAAATTAAATTTACTTACAAGCACAAGTTGGAGCAATATTTTTTATAAGAAAAGCTGGATAAAATTCACTACGTATAGATTCTTTCCCATCCACTAATTCTTTATATAAATAATAAATATTAAAGCCATCAAAAGCATACACTAATGCTGTAATTGAACTTTCCTTTACATTAGTAATTTTACATATTTTATTTTGATAACAGCCTTTAGGAATTTTCTCCCAACTATAAGGAATAAAAGCATCAAATTCTGTTATGTTATTAATATTTTTAAAAGAAATCCATTCTATATAATCACTACTTGTGCTACCTAAATCTTCTACTGGCATTAAGACATAGTGTTTATAAACTAATAAGTTATTCTTTTTATAACCCATAACTTTACCAGTTATAGTCATTACATTTCCATCATGTTTCCATTGAAATAATATATTTTTACCCACAAGAGTTTTAGCATATTCATAACTCATACTAGGAATAAACTCTAATACAAAGTCATTATTTTCTATTACTGGTAAGAAGTCTAATTGCATATTCATAATCATTCTCCTACTCATATTCTAACACAAAAAAATTGTTTACTTAAATCTAAAACTATAATTTTTAAAAATACAAGCAAAAGATCAATAAAACGTTTAACCAACCATAAACAAGATTTGTGCCACAAAAAATGAAGTGCCAATATGTTGAACACTTCAATAACTACAACCAAAATACACCCAAAAATACCAAAAATTTCCAGTGTTTACCGATGTTTTCACCATGTACCAAAATGTGTACCAAATGCTAATTTTAGTGCCTTTTTTTGATTAGAAATAACACAAATGTTCTATAAAAATGAAATTACCTTTTAGAAACTCAATTCCTTATTTTAAGCCATAAAACCTAATATTGTAGCAATATAAGTAAATAAATGGTAACTGTGATAAAATGCCTTGCCAAGGTTAAACCTGTAGTGTGATTTCAAAAATTACAAACCCTTATAAATAAAGGATTTATAAGAAAGATTTAATTTTAAAAATCAAAAATTACCGCTTTGTGTACCAAATCGTGTACCAAAATAACAAACTTTGATTAAATTAGTTTCAATTATTCTAATTTATCAACAAAAAAAATTAATCAAAAATAATTAAAATTTGCAGGTATAGTACAGTGGTTAGTACATCGCGTTGCCAACGCGAGGACGGCAGTTCGAATCTGCTTACTTGCTCCATTTGAATACAACTTACGGACTGTAAAAAGTTTGTGAGTTTTTATTTTATATAAAAGCATTGTTCTCTTTCTAGGAAGGAGGACATTTTTTATGCTTGAATTTAAGACCATTCAGACTTTAAAGCCGAATACGGAAATACTTGAAGTGATTAAGGATTATAAATACAAAATTAAAAACGGTAAGGTTAAAAATCTACTACACACCAATTTACAAGTTATAGAACCCACTGAATATCTGATTACATATCCTATTACTCTTACAATACTAGAATACAAAGTAAATGAAATATCTAACAAACCATTTTATACTAAAGAGTATAATCAAAAATACAATCTCAAAGAAATTAAACAAATTTTAAATAAAATTAAAGTTTAGACTATAATTTTCATTTATTAATGAGGAAACTAATAAGAAATATTAAAAAATTTCAATTTAGTGTCTGTTATTTTGCCTTTAAGTGAGGAAACAAGTGAGGAGATGATATTTTATGAGATGTGGTATTTATGTAAGAGTTAGTACAGATGACCAAAGAGATAACGGTTATTCTATTGATTCACAACTTCGTATGATTAAAGAATATTGTGAAAAGAATGATTATAATATTGTAGATGTTTATAATGACGCAGGACATTCTGGTAAAGATTTAATGCGACCAGAAATGCAAAGATTACTTGCTGATATAAAATCTAAAAAGATTGATAAATTAATTGCTATTAAGGTAGATAGACTTACAAGAAATAATTATGATGGCTTTTGGCTACTTAATTATTGTGAAGAACACGATGTTAAAATAGAACTTATTTTAGAACCTTATGATGTATCTACTGCTAATGGTGAAATGATATTTGGTATGAATTTAGTCTTTGGTCAACGAGAAAGAAAAGAAATTGGAGCAAGAACGAAACGTGCTATGGAAGAAATGGCATTAGAAAAAATACATCCTAGTAAAGCACCTTATGGCTATATTAGAAATAAGGAAACAGGTCATTTAGAAGTAGAACCTATTGAAGCACAAGTTGTTAAAGATATATTTGAACTATGCAAACAAGGCAATTCAACAAGAAGTATAGCAACAATTATGAAAGATAATAACGCCTATTTAAAACAAGGCAAGTGGGCATCTGATAGAGTTTATAAAATATTAACTAATTCTATTTATCTTGGTATATTTGAATATGGAAAATATAAACGAAAACCACAAGATATTTTAAGAGTTGAAAACTATTGTGAACCGATTATAGATGAAATTACTTGGAATACTACTAGAAATGTATTAGTTAAAAATAAGCATTCAAATTATGGAGAATATATTCATTTATTTTCAGGATTAGTTAAATGTCCTATCTGTGGCAATATTATGAGTTCATCAGAATCTTTTAAATATCCTAATGGAAAATTAAAAGTATATTATCATTTAAGATGTAAAAATCATAATTGTAAAGGATTTGGACTTCATTATAATACTGAAAAAATAGAAAACAAATTAAAACGAATACTAGAAGAATTAACAATATTTATACTTTCTATGGATAATGAAATTATTACTTGTAACTCTACTAAAAGCAATGATGTAAAAGAAATAGAAAAAGCTATTGAAAAGTTAAAACTACAAGAAAAAAGATTAGTTGATTTATATCTAAGTTCTAACCTAGATGTAGAAACTATTAATTATAAAAATGATGTTATCAAAAA
>ERZ1643251.620-NODE-620-length-48467-cov-6.681629_pt1 | contig 48467 bp, 24 predicted proteins | sample MGYA00579261_ERZ1643251 | MGnify/ENA primary metagenome ERZ1643251 (study PRJEB29033, sample SAMEA4952267) | chicken gut metagenome | biome: Broiler Chicken; feature: Gastrointestinal Tract; material: Caecum | place: Ireland | collected 2018 | study: Broiler... | reverse complement strand
ACAGGTTATCACACCTTATCAGGGTGGTGCTCTAACCGGCTGAGCTACATTCCATCGGTTTAGTTTTTAAGAAATAAATTTAAGGGGGGTGTAACGAGATGTTAATATCATCTCGCTACCTGGAAAGTATAGTATAATAAAGTTGTCATTGTCAAGAGTTTTTTTGATTTTCATTTCTTTTTTAACACAAATAGTAAAAAGAGCAATATCTCAAGTGGTGCTCCTATCAAAAGAAGGTACCAAATGTCCGATATTGAAAGGCAAATGGAAACCAGTGTTGTCCATATCAAAATTGTGGAGGACAAGAATTGCCATATTGGTTTTGCCCAAAGAGCACTAAACACCACAAGAACTATCGCAGATACTGGAAGAGCATAGATGTAGCACATCCAACTTTTTTGTACATCTGGAAAGGCAAGTAACAGCACAACAAATACTGTTGTGGCGATCAACCACACAAGGCCAACTGAAAGCAAAGTAATTAGCAATTTTTTGCTTTTGTTTTTGTTTTCCTTTTTTTGAACTTGCATAGATGCAAGGTCATTGAGTGTAATGCCAAATATGTCGCACAGTTTCTTTAAAGTCACAATGTCGGGAAGTGATTCGCCTTTCTCCCATTTTGAAATTGACTTGTCCGAAAAATTAACCATTTCACCAAGTTCAGCCTGTGTCAAATGTTTTTGTTTGCGATATAGGCAGATATTGTTTGCTATGATCTCATTTAATTCTTGCATGGCATAATTGTAGCACATTTAAAGGCTTTTGTAAACAATTCTACTGTGAGTAGAGTGAATTTTTTCATGGGTAGAATAGCTTGTTTTATCATTAGAGTGCGTTTTTGTACAATTGGAGTGTCAAAAGTGAACTTTTATAATATATTTTTCTCGGAGGAAAAAATTATGATTGCTATTTCAGCAGAGAGTACAATAGATTTACCAAAAGAAATTTTAAACAAATATGACATTCACACAGTGCCTTTCACTGTGATTATGGGAGATAAAGATTATTTGGATGGGGAGATTAAAAATGAAGACTTGTTTAAGTTTGTCAATATGAATAAAATACTTCCAATGACCAGTGCGGTCAATGAGTATCAATATGAAAATCATTTTAAAACACTACTTAAAGATTATGATGCAGTAATCCACATTTCATTATCTTCAAAACTTAGCAGCGCATATACCAATGCTTGCAACGTTGCAAGTCAATTTGACAATGTTTATGTAGTGGACTCCACCACACTTTCCACTGGTATTGCACTACTTGCCATCAAAGCTTGCATATGGGCAAGTGAGGGGAAAGATGCCAAGACTATTAAACAACTTTTGGAAAACACAAAAAGCAGAGTGCAGGCAAGCTTCGTCTTGGACAAACTTGACTATTTGTATAAGGGCGGAAGATGCAGTGCGCTTTCAGTTTTTGGCGCCAACCTACTTCGCATCAAACCACAGATAATTTTAAAGGATGGAAAGATGCAGGTTGGCAAAAAATATGTTGGAAGTTTTGAAAGTTGTGCAAAAAAGTATATAGATGACACTTTAAAAAAATATGACACCTTTGATTACACAACGGCATTTTTTACTTACACCACAACTTCGCAAAGTATTAAAGACTATGCAATAAAAAAGCTCAAGGACGTAGGTTTTAAAAATGTTTACACGACGACTGCAGGTTCAACAATTTCAAGTCATTGTGGACCAAATACATTGGGCATACTTTTTGTTTTTTAATTGACATCTTTGCTCCATTTGATATAATTGTTTAGATAGATTAATAAGGAGCAAAAGAAAGTGCTAGACAAAAAGTATAATTTCACAGAAAAAGAAAAAAAATGGCAAGATTATTGGCAAGAAAAAAATATTTATGAATTTGATAAAAACAGCCAAAAACCAATTTATAGTATTGACACTCCACCACCAACAGTCAATGGGAAAATCCATATGGGGCATTTGTCGTCATATATGCACATAGAAACTGTTGCAAGACATCACAGGATGAAAGGTGAAAATGTATTTTTTCCACTTGGGTTTGACGACAATGGTCTCCCAACTGAACGTTATGTGGAGAAAAAATATAACAAAAAAGCACATGAAATGCCACTAGAGGAATTTATTGACCTTTGCACAAAAACCACTAGTGAACTTGAAAAAGAATTCCATGCGCTATACAAAAGTGCAGGTTTTTCTTGCAATTTAAAAGAAAATTATTCTTCAATTTCAAAAAGGACTCAAACAATATCTCAAAAATCTTTTCTGGAGCTTTACAAGAAAGGATACATCTACCATGCAGAGGCGCCGGCACTTTGGTGTACTGAATGTCAGACGGCTGTCGCACAAAGTGAACTTGAAAATGCAGACCTTGAAAGCACATTCAACTACATAAAATTTTATGTTGAAAACAGCGACGAATACGTTATTGTTGCCACCACAAGACCTGAAATGCTCCCAGCCTGCGATTGTGTTTTTATTCACCCAGATGACAAAAAGAATGCACATCTAAAAGGCAAAAATCTTATCGTTCCATATTTTAATTTCGCTGTTCCAGTGCTTTGCGATGAACTTGTCGACATGGAAAAGGGAAGTGGTGTGGTAATGTGCTGTACCTTTGGAGATAATGTGGACAAAGAATGGCAAAGAAAATATAACTTGCCAATCAAAGAAGCTTTCAACAGCGCTGGTCGTATGACAGCCCTTGCAGGCGAGTTTGAGGGCATGAAGATCAAACAGGCAAGACAAGTAGTCATTGAAAAACTCAATGAAAATGGACTGCTTATCAAACAAGAAAATTTAACCCATGCCGTGTCAACTCATGAAAGATGTGGTACACCTATTGAAATAATTGTGAAAAAACAATGGTTTATAGATGTTCTTTCACATAAAGATGAGATTTTGGGGGCTTCAAAAGACCTTAATTGGTATCCACAAAATATGCGTTCAAGATTTACAAATTGGGTTGAGAACTTGCAGTGGAATTGGTGCATATCTCGTCAAAGGTACTATGGCGTACCATTCCCAGTTTGGTATTGTAAAAATTGCGGACATGTGCATATGGCGAGTGAAGACGAACTTCCGGTAAATCCTAGAAGCACCATGCCAAAAGGAGTTTGTGAAAATTGTAATAGCGCCGACTTTGAGCCAGAACACGACGTCATGGACACATGGGCAACGAGCAGTCTAACTCCTCAAATTTGCACTGACCTTGTCACAAACAAAGGTCTTAGTGATGATATGATACCAATGAATCTTCGCCCAAATGCACATGACAACATTCGTGTATGGGATTTTTATACCGTTGTGAAAAGTCTGTATCATTTTGGCAAACTTCCATGGAAAGATGTCATGATATCTGGTTATGTCACCAGTGCTGATGGAAGCAAACTTTCCAAAAAGAGTGGCAACAACAAAAATTCACCACAGGACATAATAGCTCAGTATAGTGCAGATGTGACAAGATATTGGGCAAACAACTTGTCGCTTGGAAAAGATAGCTGTTTTTCACTCGATAGTTTTGATGCTGGTAAAAAACTTTCCAACAAGATTTGGAATGCTTCAAAATTTGTGCTTTCATTCTTGTACGATTACACCCCATCGCCGGTAGAATTGTTGCCTATGGATAAATGGATGATTGAAAAATATAAAAAAGTTTTCAAATCTTTCCAAAAAAATCTTGATAGATATGAGATTTCGCTTGCACTCAGTGAAGTAGAAAAACTATTCTGGGGCTTTTGTGATGACTATATCGAGCTTGTAAAACGTAGATTATACAACCCTGACATCTACGGCCAAAATGCCACAGAAAGTGCAAAATATGCCTGCTACACAGTGCTACTTGGCATGCTGAAGATGTTTGCAGTGTTTATGCCACACATAACTGAAGAGATATATATGGATTATTTTGCAGAGAAAGAAAATATGCCATCCATACATTTGTCTGGCTATTTGAATTTGGGAGAGGAAATAGATGAAGAACTAGTAAAACGTGGCGAAGAAGTCATGCAAATCGTCTCAAGGGTCAGACAGTTCAAGAGTGAAAACAAAATTTCTTTGAAAACTTCCATCAAAGATGTCAAAGTGACTTCAAAATATGCAGAGTTTATTAAACTATGCGAAATAGACATCAAAGCAGTGGGCTCAATAGGTGAGCTTGAAATCGCTGACGGCGACTTCAATCTTGAATTTGGAGAGATAATAATTCCTGCTGAGGAAGCTAAGAGCTTTTAGATTACCATCACTTGAAATTGCTTTAATTTGTTATATATTTTGTTTTTTGTAAAATACTACTTGTATGATAGATGAAAAGGAAAAATGGATTTTATCATATGTTGTAAGTCAATGTAGCACAAATTACAAAGTTATTGAAAACAGTGACTTTGAAGATTTTTTCAAACAAAGATTTCCCAAAAAGAAATGTAACATAAAAAATATTTTAACTCATCTTGATACCCTTGGGCTTGTCGACATTAAGTTTAGTGATGATCAAAAATATTGTCTTTGTGCGACCAAAAGTGCAGAAATAATGTTTGAAGAAGAAAAAAATACAAAAAAGACCACAAAAAAAATAAAAATAGAAGTAGTTCTGTTTATATTTTTGGTGGCTTTTTTTGCATTTTTGGGAGCATTTTTGGGTACTTTGCTCGTTAGGTAGGTCGCTATGCTAGACAAAAAAGAAAAACTTGTGCTTTTGTTTTTGACTCAGGTATGTCACGATAAAAAGACATATCTTATTCCCACACAAGACATAGCACAGTTTGTTTCAAAAAAATATGTTATTTCACTTGCCGAACTTGATGATATTATGATATCTCTTTGTAAAGATAATTATCTGGATTTTGTTGTGTCCGACAGCAAAAAAGGTTATTATTATTGTATAAACTTGAAAAACAAAGGTCTGACTTTTAAAAAAGATTTGATAAAACAACGGCGTGAACTTGTGTGGCTTATTACAAGAACTTTACTTTTGACAGTGCTGAGTTTTGTTTTGGGGCTTTTGCTAAAAGTTATATTTAAAGGATAAAATGGAACAAAGAAATTTTGAACTTGTGTCTAAATTTAAGCCTGCAGGTGATCAGGAGCAGGCGATACAAAAACTTGTTGAAAACTTTGAGGCTGGCGAAAAGTCCCAAATTCTTTTGGGTGTGACGGGCAGTGGGAAGACCTTCACAATGGCAAATGTCATAGCCAAACTCAACAGACCGACACTTGTGATTGCACATAACAAAACCTTGGCAGCACAACTTTGCAATGAGCTTAGGGAGTTTTTCCCAAACAATAGAGTTGAATTTTTTGTGTCCTATTACGACTACTATCAGCCTGAGGCATACATTGTGTCAACAGACACTTATATTGAAAAAGATATGTCGGTCAATGACGAAATAGATAAACTTAGAAATAGTGCCACTGCTTCACTCATGGAGAGAAGTGATACCATCGTCGTGGCATCGGTGTCGTGCATCTATGGTCTTGGAAACCCAGAGGAATATTTTCGCATGCAGGTATCCATCAGGCTTGGTGACAATATCAGCCGTGATGAAATCATAGATAAGCTTGTTGAAATTCAATACACGAGAAGTGACATAGATTTTCATCGTTCCACATTCAGAGCAAAAGGTGATGTTTTGGAGATTTTCCCTGCTGGCAATAGTGAACATGCAATAAGGATAGAGTTTTTTGGAGATGAAGTGGATAGAATATGTGAATTTGATGTGACCACTTCAAATATCATAGCCGACCTTAAACACATTGCAATATATCCAGCAACCCACTATGCTGTTGGAAGCGAAAAATTAAAGTATGCACTTTCACAAATTGAGCATGACAGAGATGAGATGGTTGAGTATTTCAAAAGTCAAGACAAACTCATTGAAGCACAAAGGATAAAGGAAAGGACAAGTTACGATATTGAAATGATGAGAGAGGTAGGCTACACCAGTGGAATAGAAAACTATTCAAGGTATTTTGATGGCAGAAACCCTGGCGAACCACCTTTTACACTCATGGATTATTTTCCAAGAAATTTCATCACCTTTATAGACGAAAGCCATATGACCATACCTCAAATTCGCGCAATGTACAACGGTGACAGGGCAAGAAAAACAAGCCTTGTTGAATATGGCTTTAGGCTTCCTTCGGCCTTTGACAACAGACCACTCAAGTTTGATGAGTTTGAACACAGACTTGGACAAGTTACTTTCGTTTCTGCCACACCTGCTGGGTATGAAAAAGAGCACGCAAGTGATGTGGTGGAGCAACTCATAAGGCCAACAGGGCTTTTGGATCCTTATGTTGAAGTAAGAAAAACAACTGGACAAATTGAAGATGTCATTAACGAAATAAAAAAGGTAACATCAAAAAATCACAGGGTGCTGATCACCACCTTGACCAAGAAGATGGCAGAAAATTTAACTGAATTTTTAAGTGAAAGAAAAATCAAAGTCAGGTACCTACACAGTGAAATAGATACAATGGAAAGAATAGATATCCTAAATGGTTTAAGACGTGGTGACTTTGATGTATTGGTTGGAATAAATCTATTGCGTGAAGGCCTTGATCTTCCAGAAGTTGAACTTGTGTGCATACTTGACGCTGACAAAGAGGGATTTCTTAGAAGTGAAGGTGCACTTATTCAGACCATTGGAAGAGCGAGTAGAAATAGTGAGGGCAGGGTCATTATGTACGCCGATCACATAACTGAAAGTATGCAAAAAGCAATTGATGAAACACTTCGCAGAAGAAAAATTCAAAGTCAATACAATAAAGAGCACAACATAACACCAAAAACCATTATAAAAGACATAAAAAATACACTTGAGATAACAACTTCCAAAAAAGATAATAAAAAGAAAGATAAAAAGGATGTGGCAAGTGAAATCGAAAGACTCAAAGGTCTTATGAATGTTGCAAGTAAGCAACTAGATTTCGAAACCGCCATCACCCTTCGTGACGAGATTGCAAAACTAAGAAAGTTAAATGATATAAGATAAAGTTTGAAATACACTGATGTCATTCCGAACCTTTGGGTGAGGAATCTCTGAGATTTCTCGCTTTGCTCGAAATGACACTACACCGCGTCATTCATAGGCACGAAGTGCCGAAGAATCCCCGAGATTTCTCGCTATCGCTCGAAATGACAAAGAGTATCGCTCGAAATGACACAAGGTGGACTGAGAAATTTCTATTTTACGAATTTGAAATTTCAGCGACGCAATCTATATATTTTTTTACATCATCAATATTATTGTATATTTTTATGAGTTCATAATTATCAAAAATCACGTCGTATTTTTTACAAATATTTTCAATAATTTCTTTATCCAAGCTAATATTTTGCAAGTTGTTTGCATAATCACAGATGACTGCATTATTATTCACATTTTTAATTGCAACAAAGACATAATCATAATCGCTGATCATGGCATCGGTGTCTATGCAAAACATATCACTACTTTTGCTTGTTATTGTATATTTGTCTTTGACCTGTTCATAACACTTTACAAAATCCAATTTATCACCTCATCGTCCGAAACAATTTTTGGCTTAAATACGTTTTTATTGTTGAAATCAAACCATGTTCCTGCAATATCTCTAATATTTACATCCGCATGACACTGTGCCAAAAAATTGTTTAATAATTTGTCAAAAATACTGCCATCGGCGAAATTAAGATTGTCATAGTCCAAAAAGTCAAATTCTTCAGCATTTGAGTAGCTGTTTGTATTTGTGAAAAGTTGTGCCTCATAACTTGCACGATGTAAGTGTGGGGTCCTGATTTTTTCAACTTCTAGATATTCTTTGCATGGGATACCATCCTTAAAGTAATTTGGATGTGGTTTGCCAATAGAATCCATTCTGAGCAATGAAAACCAAGTTTTGCCTCCCACAAGTGCATCCAACTTTATGTGAAAATCAACTGGAGGCTTGCTTTGGTTTTGGCTATATTGCACACTAAGTAAATATAACATTTTATTGCCATTATGGTTTCCAAGCAAGTACACACTGTGGTAAATTTTCCCCATATCCTGAGAAATTTTTGGAGTTGTAACTTGCACTTTGGGCATATCAATCATGGTTTTTATGTCTTCATTTTTAAAAGGTATTTGAAATGTTTGAAGTGACATTTTGCTTATGCCAAGTTGCTTTATCTTGTCAAAATTAAAATCTTGTGGTAAATAAAAATTTCCCAAAACATCCAAAAGATTATTATCTTCCAATATTTTTTTTTGTATTTCAAGTGTTTTGATTGGATTTTCATACAACTTTAAAATAGCCTGTTGCCTTTTTGTTATGCGAGACATGTCTTGTTTGTTTAAAAATTCAAAATTGTTCAATTTATAATACTTTTTCATTTGACTCACTTTTTTTGTTGGCATACTCAATTCCTATTGTGAAACTATTTTCTTCATTGGTCAATTGTCTACCCAATCTATTATATTTCAAATATGGATTTTCAAGTGTTCGCTTTTGTTTTGTATAATAGTCTACTTCACCACTTATAAGTTGTTTTTTGTCGTCGTCATTGTAGTGTTTGTCGCTGCCATAATTTAATAGCAGGTGACATTTGTCCACAATTACATCTGCAAGAATTTCGAATCTTGACTTATTGTTTAAACTCTCTTTGGTTTTTAGGGAGTTAGAAGTAAGTTCATATCCATCAACTTTAATACCATGCTTTAAAAGTTGATTGTGCAAAATCTGTAATTTAACTATGCCTGTATTATCACTTAGTATTCCTTTGTCATGAAGAATATCCTTTTGTGTAAAAAATCCGTTCTCAAATTCATTAGGATTTGAAAGTTTTTCCCTAATAATATGTTGTATTTTGGTATTCAAAGAGGAAATATCCACACCTTTAAAAGCTTTGACGGGTATTTGAGCCATTTGTTTCATCTGAAGAGTTTGAGGATGAGCATAACAAATAGTAGCACAACCATTTAATAGTGAATTTATTTCAAGTATGTTAAATCGCCTATAATATCCAAAATCATTAAAATATCTTGGTACATTTGGAAATAGTTTGCAGATATGATTATCTATTTCTTGTGCCAAAAATATATTTGAATTTAAGTTTTTATGTTCTGATAGATATTTTAAGGTTTGGTCTATAAAATTATTTCGAATGGAGTCAAAATCACCATTGTTTATGCAATCTTTATACAAATGCAAAGGTATTCTTATGTCATAAACTTCACACAGTTTGTTTCTTGCCGCCAAAAGTTGTTGACCTACATTTACATATTTTCCGTTATACAAAAGACTTTTATGTGCTATTTCTGAATATTGATAGGTACGTTTAAAAAATTCCTCTTCTTTTCCTTTTTTGGCATGAATCAAAATATGGCATTTTTTAAACACGAAACTTGGATTGTCAAAATCTTTGTCGTTGTAGGTTAGGACCTTTTCAAGAGAAACATTGAGTTCCATGCCTGGCACAAAGTCCACATGTGGATATTTATCCTTATTATTCTTCAGTTCATGATAAACTGCCCACGCACCCAAGGAGGTATCGTGATCGGTTATTGCAAAGCAAACCTTTTTGCCTGCGATTTTGGCAACTTGCTCAAAATACTCAAGTATTTGAGTTTCATCAAAGGTGGTTAGAGGATGTTCTTCTGAATAGGCAGAGTGGTTGTGTAAGTCAATGACGGCATATTCATAGTTGCCTGTTTCAAACTCTTTGCTCATTGGTACCTCTTTTATATTTTTATGTTAGCATAACTATCGACAAAAATCAATATCAAATTTTATCATATGTATAAACATGCAATTTATTTTGTAAAGACTTTAATTTTATAAAAAAATGTGGTATAATAAACGCATGGACGATTTTATAAAGATACGTGGTGCACGTGAAAATAATTTAAAAAATATTGATGTAGATATCCCTAGAAATAAATTTGTAGTATTCACTGGGGTTAGTGGTAGTGGCAAAAGCACATTGGCTTTTGACACCATTTTTGCTGAAGGGCAGAGGAGATATATTGAATCTTTGTCATCTTATGCAAGACAATTTTTAGGTCAGAGCCAAAAATCTGATGTTGATCAAATCACTGGACTTAGTCCTGCTATTTCCATAGACCAGAAAACTACAAACCACAACCCTCGCTCTACTGTTGGAACAATAACAGAGATATATGACTACCTAAGGCTATTATATTCTAGAATTGGAGTACCATATTGTCCAAATTGCAATAAGCCAATAGAAAAACAGACCATTGACCAGATCGTTGACAAAGTTTTAAATTACACCGAAGGTAGCAAAATCATGGTACTTTCACCAGTTGTGCGTGGCAAAAAAGGTGCTCAGGAAAAACTTTTTGAAAAACTCAAAAAAAGTGGATATGTTAGAGTTGAAGTCGATGATATTATCTACACACTTGATGAAGAAATTAAACTTGACAAGAACAAGAAACACACCATTTATGTGGTGGTTGACAGATTGGTCATCAAACCTGATGTAAAACGTAGACTTTTTGAAAGTATTGAAAATGCAGTCAAACTTGGTGATGGACTTTGCACGATCTCATGTGACGGCGAAAAAGTGCTATTTAGCACGCTTTTTGCTTGCCCAGAATGTGGGTGGACACTTGAGGAGATAACACCAAGAATGTTTTCTTTCAACAATCCATATGGCGCTTGTCCAAACTGCACAGGCATTGGCTACACCGAGGACATAGATGAGGGGTTGGTTTTAAAAAATGCACATTTGTCCATACATGAGGGCGCCTTCAATATTGCGGGTTGGAGTGGCGACAAGAGCACAATGGCAGGCATGTATTTTGATATGCTAAACAAACACTATGGTATAGATCTAGACTGTCCGGTGCGCGAACTTGATAAAGACAAACTCAACCTCATCTTGTACGGAAATGGTGGTGAAAAAATAAGGATGGAAATGAATGGTCCACGATATAGTGGAGCCTTTAATGCCAGCTTTGAAGGGATTATAAACAACTTAAAACGAAGATACAAAGAGACGACCAGTGAGTTTATAAAGTATGAGATAGGTAAGTTTATGAAAGAACTACCTTGCAAAGTGTGTCATGGTCAAAGACTAAATGAGTCGGCATTATCGGTAAAAATTGATGGAAAAAATATTATACAGATGAGTAACCTAAGTGTTGTGGACTTAAGGAGTTATCTGAACCAAATTTCATTTGATGAAACCGAAAAGAAGATTAGCGAGCCTATTTTAAAAGAAATTATTGCACGTCTTGACTTTTTGGTGGATGTTGGATTGGGATATTTGACTTTGGCAAGAAGCGCAGAGACACTCAGTGGTGGTGAAAGCCAGCGTATAAGGCTTGCAACCCAGATAGGAAGTGGCTTGGTTGGTGTGCTGTATATATTGGACGAACCAAGCATTGGACTTCATCAACGTGACAACGATAAGCTTTTAGCCACATTGAAACATTTAAAAGATCTTGGTAACACCTTGATTGTTGTAGAACATGACGAGGATACAATCAAGAGCGCAGATTATGTTGTCGATGTTGGTCCAAAGGCTGGTGTGCATGGTGGTGAAATTGTGGCAACAGGCACTCCTCTTGAAATTATGCAATATCCGGACTCCATAACTGGAAAATTTTTAAGTGGCAAGGAAAAAATAGAGGTTCCTTCACATAGACGTGAACCCAAGGGGTTTTTGTACATCATAGGTGCTAAGCAAAATAACCTCAAAAACATAAATGTCGATATCCCACTAGGTGTATTCACATGTATTACAGGTGTTAGCGGAAGTGGAAAAAGTAGTCTTATAAATGGTGTATTGTACCCAAAACTAGCAAACCAACTCAATGGTGCTAACCATATACTTGGTGACTTTAAGGAGATAAAAAATATTGACAAACTAGACAAGGTTATTAATATCGACCAAGCACCAATTGGACGTACCCCACGAAGTAATCCCGCAACCTACACGGGACTATGGACACCGATTAGGGAACTGTTTGCAAAAACACCTGACGCAAAAGCACGTGGTTACACTTCAGGACGATTCAGCTTTAACGTCAAAGGTGGAAGATGTGAATCTTGTGAAGGTGCAGGTGTGAAGGAAATTGAAATGTATTTCTTGCCAGATATCACCATCCCATGCGAAATTTGCAAAGGTAAAAGATACAATCATGAGACTTTGGAAGTTAAATATAAAGGCAAAAGCATTGCCGATGTCCTGGATATGACCGTTGAGGAAGCCATGCCATTTTTTGAAAACATCCCAAGTATATACACAAAAATCAAAGCTTTGTACGATGTGGGTCTATCATACGTAAAACTCGGCCAACCTGCAACCGAGTTAAGTGGCGGCGAGGCACAAAGAGTTAAACTTGCAACCGAGCTTGCCAAACGTTCCACGGGCAAAACTATATACATCTTAGATGAACCTACAACCGGACTTAGCACATTTGATGTGAAAAAACTTATTGCAATTTTGGATAAGTTGGTGCAAAATAACAATACAGTGGTGGTCATTGAGCACAATCTTGATGTTATAAAGTGTGCAGACTACATCATTGACCTTGGTCCAGAAGGTGGAAATGGTGGTGGTCAAATTGTGGCGAAAGGTACACCTGAACAGGTAAGCAAAAACGAAAAAAGCTATACCGGAATTTATCTTAATAAGGTTTTGTAAATGGAAAATTACTACAACATTTTGGGGGTAGATAAAAGCGCGAGTTTGGATGAAATAAAACACGCATATATTAGAGAAATGAAAAAATATCATCCAGATATTTTTCGTGGTGATCAAGAATATGCACAAAAACGTACTGCTCAGCTTAATGTAATTTACCAAACGCTTAAAGATCAAGACAAACGTGAAAAGTATGACAAGGAAGTCCTAAAAATCGTAAGTGATGAGCAAACAGCTTCAAAACAAGACAAAGATGTTGGAATATTTGGAGATTTATTGAACAGACTCAAACGTGCTTTTGAAAGTGAAAAGGTTGCAAAATACAAGCCAAGTAAAGAGTTAAAGCCACAAAAACCACCCAAACAAAATGTAAAAACAACTCATGTAAGTAACGAAAAAAGAGTTACTGAAAATAATTCAGAAAAATCCAACACAAAGAAAGAAAAACCCAATTTAACAGAACAAGAAAAAGCAGAAAAATTAAGATTATACTTAATGTTATTTGCAGTATTGGGTGTGCTTGTGGGTATAATAGTTGTGTGTTTAGTTATTTAAAAAAGTTGACAATTATATAAAATAATTTTAAACTTAAAATATGGAAACTTTAGTTTTAGATAAAGAAGTGATACAACCTGCCTTAAAGTCTGATACCAAAACATGGGTAAGTGATGACGTTTTGGTCATATTGCTATTATATAAAAATTTTAATTTCACCTCCACATACACCCCTTATGACATCGACATTTGTGGGAAAAAAATGTGGGAATGGGTAGCTTTGGCTGTTGGCGATTGTGAAATCAAAACTACTGTTGCAACTGCCGAAAGTGATGTATTGTCACTCATAAAACCTTATTTGAATCAAAAAAGATATACATTTGTGCTATTTAGCGATACACCACTTTTCAGTACTTCGACATTTTTGGAAATATTAAATTATGTTAGAGCCAAAGACGTCAATGCGCTAAAGCTTAAAAGAGGTTATGTTTTTAACACAAATTATCTTCGAAATATAAATTTACTTATGAGCGACAGCGTGATGGATTTTGGAAATGAATATGATTTCTTCGCCACAGATAATGAACAAAAGCTCTATGAAGTGCGCCAAATAATAAAGAACAGGATACTTGATTTTCACATTGATAATGGTGTTCAAATTCTGGATAAAAATACCACAAACATTGATGCTGATGTTGTTATTGAACGTGGCTGCATCGTGTCTGGTGGAAATAACATTTTGGGTCTTACATACATAGGAAAAAATTGTAAAATTGAGCCTAATAACATAATTTCTAACAGCGTTATTTCAGATAATTGTGTGATCAAGTGTTCATATATTGATCAAAGTCGAATTTCTGACAATATAATTGTCGGTCCGTTTGAAAGTATAATAGGGAAATCAAATTAATGGAGACATTACTCATAGTTGGCCTTGGAAATCCGGGCAAACAGTATGAAAACACATATCACAACATGGGCTTTTGTGCAGTTGATGAGCTCTGCCAAAGACTTGAGGATATGTTTACAAAAAAAGAATGCAGTGCAATAACCTGCCACACAATTTTTAATGATAAAAAATTAATTATCGCAAAACCACAAACTTATATGAATTTGTCTGGGGAAGCTGTAAGAGAACTGAAACAAAAATACAAAATTGAAAATTCAAATATTTTTGTATTTTGTGATGACATCGATTTGCCTTTGGGGAAAGTCAGGTTAAGACATGGTGGAAGTGGGGGTACTCACAATGGTTTAAAAAATATAGTCTTAAACATTGGTGAAGATTTTAACAGAATTAAAATTGGTATAGGAAAAGATCCTAAGTTTTATGATCTTGCAGATTTTGTGTTGTCTAAAATTCCACAAAATAATTTTAAAATTTTAGAAGATGCTATTGACGAAGGTATTGAAATTTTGCTAAAAGAAATTGGAGAATAATTTTGCGCGAAAATGTATTTAACCAAATTAATACTTTAAAAAAAATAGGCGAGAGCATACAAAGTCACTCTCGCCTATGTATTCGTGGTGCGCATATTGGAGAGAAGGTACTTGGTCTTTACATGGCAAATCGTGCAATTTGCGTATGCAGTGATGTGGTGACGCAGTCAGCATTAAAACATGGGCTTGAAGCATTGAACAAAAAAGTGAGTACACTTTCCTATGGGATGACAGCGCCCATATTTTCCCATGTTCAGGAAAATGGAGATATGCAAAGTTTCATCTCTGCAATACTTGACTTTGCTTTGGGAAAAGTGGACTATCTACTCATCTTAGGTGAAACACTACTTCAAAGATTGCCAAACGACTTGGCAAGTCACTATTTTTCACTCAAAGAAAAGCAGAGTATCTCATTGGAAACTCTTTCAAAAAAATTGGTGACTCTTGGTTACAAACGACAAAATATGGTCTCGGCAAAAGGTGACTTTGCTATCCGTGGCGACATCGTTGACATATTTTTGGTCAATGAAGATTTGCCAATTCGTATAGATTTTTTTGGTGACGACATTGAAAGAATTTATTCTTTTGACGTCGATACCACAAAATTTATTGAACAAAAAGAAAGCGTCGACATTTATCCAGCAACAATATATTTTTTGGAAAATAAAAATATATTTGAAAAATTAAATGATGAAATAAAAAAAATAAAAATAAATGAAAATAATTATTCAAAAATAAATGATATTATTTCTCATTATTCACTTTGTTTTTCAGCACAAAATTTAGGCTGTGGTGACAGTTTTATTTTACCTTTTTTTGAATTTGAAAATAATATTATTTCCCTTTTTTCAAACGATAATATTTTCATTGATGAACCAAAGAAAATAAACGATGAATTAAATATTTTAAAACAACAAAATCTTATGAGTATAAACAAGATGATCGATGCTAACGAGCTTTTAAATATTCACAAAAAATTTTATTATGATATTGAAAATATAAAATTAAATTCATGCGTTTTTTTTGATAATTTTTCAGCAAATAATATTGTTTTTGATGAAGAAATTGACATACGAACAATTGGCACAAGAAAATATGTTTTTGACTACAGGGCACTGGTGTCGGATATAAACATTTACCTATCTTCATCATACAGGGTGTTTTTGTTTTGTGGGTCAAAATCCAATGCTCAAAATATTGAAAAATTTTTGCTTAGCAATAACTTGAGTTATTCAACAGATATCGAGGATACAAGACGTTCACAAGTTTATGTGTTTGAAAGTGAACTTGAGCATTCGGCTAGTTTTTTAAATGACAATGTTATATTGATTGGCACATCTGACCTTGTGAAAAGACAAAGAAGACAACCAAGCACCAAAAAGTCATCATCACTATATTTGCCTAAAGTTGGAGATTATTGCGTACACGCAATTCATGGTATAGGTAAATGTATTGCCACTGAAAAGTTGAATTTAAATGGATATGAAAAAGATTATTTCATATTACAGTACAAAAACAATGACATCTTGTATGTACCAAGTGAACAAGCAGATTTGATTTCTGCATATCTTGGCTCTGACAAGGAGCCAACTCTCAACAAACTTGGTGGCGCGGAGTTTGCGAGAGTCAAAGAAAGAGTAAAAAATAGCTTAAAACAATTGGCTATTGATTTGGTTAATTTATATTCCGAGCGTCAAAAATTGAAAGGATATAAATATGATGCTGGAAATTATCTATTCGATGAATTTGAAAATGCCTTTGAATATGAACTAACTTCAGACCAAGCTCAAGCCATTGAAGATATCAAAAATGACATGACTACTGGCAAACTAATGGATAGGCTAATATGTGGAGATGTTGGATATGGAAAAACTGAAGTTGCACTGCGCGCTGCATATCTTGCTGTGCTAAGTGGCAAACAGGTTGCTTTTTTGTGCCCAACAACAATACTATCAGAGCAACATTTTTCCACGGTAAAGAAGAGAATGAATAATTTTGGTTGCCGTGTCGCAGTTATAAATAGATTTAAAAATTCTTCACAAATAAAGCAGACCTTAAAAGAACTAAAAGATGGAAACATTGATATTTTGGTTGGTACGCACAGACTGTTAAGTGGCGACGTGGTATTTAAAGATTTGGGACTTTTGATTTTGGATGAAGAGCATCGTTTTGGTGTGGAGGATAAAGAAAAGATAAAAAATTTAAAAAAGGATGTGGATGTGCTTTCACTCTCTGCAACACCAATACCACGCACTTTAAACATGGCACTAAGCGGAATAAGAGATATCTCAGTCATTGAAACTCCACCAAAAAACAGGATGAGTGTAAAGACTTACGTCGTGGAACAAAGCGATGCACTAATTGTGGACGCAGTTAAAAGGGAAATCTCAAGAGATGGTCAAGTTTTTATAGTTTACAACAGAGTGGAGCATATAAACGAATTTTGTCAGCACATAAGATCACTTATGCCAAATTTAAGGATTGGACTTGCGCATGGACAGATGCCAAAAAATATGCTTGAAGATGTAATTTTTAAACTCTACGACGGACAGTACGATGTGCTAGTGGCAACAACACTCATAGAAAATGGTATAGATATTCCATCGGCAAATACACTTATTGTGATCGATGCTGATAAGCTCGGATTATCTCAACTCTACCAACTAAAAGGGCGTATAGGCAGAAGCGATAAACTCGCTTATGCATATTTTACTTTCAACCCAAACAAGGTGCTCTCGGTGGATGCTTACAAACGTTTAGATGCGATACTTGAATTTACCGAACTTGGCAGTGGATATAAAATTGCTATGCGTGACTTAGAAATACGAGGCGCCGGCAATGTGCTTGGGAAACAACAGCATGGTCACATGGAAAAAGTTGGCTATGACATGTATGTTAAACTTCTTAAAGAAAGCATAAATGAAATAAGAGGTCAAAAAGTAGAAAAGGTAAGAGAATGCAAGATGGATATATCCTGTCCGGCATATTTGGATGAAAATTATATAGCCGACAGTGAGGAGAGGATTAAGCAATATGCCAAGATAAGCAAACTTGAAAGCAAAGAAGAACTCCAATCGCTTGAAAATGAAACACAGCAAGCTTATGGAAAATTGCCAAGGGAGTTAATCTATTTGTATAAAATTGCGCTTCTAAAGAATCTGATGATAAAAATGGGCGCTAAAAAGTTGTTGCTATCGCCAACAAAAACCCAAATTTATCTTTATAAAGAAGATGATATAGTTGGTACTAAGGTGATTGACATTTTAAACAAAAATAAGGACATCGCAGTATTAAAATTTGAAGATGTGCCTATAATTGAACTGAATTTAGGGTTAAAAAGTATAGATGATAAATTGGAATTTTTAATCAATTTTACATTGGATGCTATAAAAGATTAGTTTTTATTTGATTTTTGATTTACGTTTTTGTATAATAACTAAGTTGAATTGGAGATTTACAGTGAAAAACAAATTTACAGGAATTTTACTATGTTTGATGATGGCATGCGTACTCGTACTCAGCGGATGTGATTTATTTCCACGTAATATGTCAGCATATTTGAATAGATCGGTATGTACAATAACCTATGAAAATGGCGATGTTGAGGACATAACAACACGAGAATATATCAATGCATTCAATAGTTATGGCCATACGCTTGTTCAAAATGGTTCAGGTTATGAAGAAGCAGCAAATCAAACAATTGAAGTGTTGGTAAATAGATATGTTCTTTTGCATCATGCAAAAACTCAAAACCTTGTTGAAATTGATGATGCTGCTGAAAAAGAAATTTTAGATGATGTCTACACAGCACTTGAGTCAAATCTTTCAAGTTACATTGATGCTGTCAGAGAAGATTGGAATATGCCAGCCTCATCATCCTCAACTTCTTCAGATGATGCTGTTGTTTACACACCTTATGTTCAACAAGCCGAAGTGGTGCTCGATGGTGGAGTTTACAAAATCAAACTTATGGACAACGACGATGATCCTCAAAATACAAATTTTGCAAATTTAGATGCAGTCATCGCTCGATTCAATGAATATGCACTTGAAGACGATGGTACAGACAACTACCGTATAAGAAAAGAAGCGTACAGAAGATTCATGGCTGCCTTAAAGGCAAATGAACAAGGTTTAAATCTTTCTACTGACAACGAAAGCATCCTAAATAGATATGTGGAAGACGTATATGATAATTCAAAGGACAATTATGTAATTCAGGGTCTTGAAGATTATTATCAAACAGAAAGTGGATTTTCAACAATATCTGTTAAACAAGTTTTAAATAAATATAAAGCATTGATGCTACAATGCAAGTTTTCATATGAAGCGAACAATTCAAGTTATGATACGGCAATGCTTGAAAGCTTTGAAGATGTTTATTATGTTGTAGACGATAATTATTTCTTTGTATCCAATCTATTGGTTATGTTTGATGATGAAGTGGCAGATGAAAACGGGCTGACACAAAAAGACAAGTACGACAATTTGGAGACCCAATACAATAATGGCTATATCACTTATGGCGAATATCAAAGACGTGCGAATGAACTTGCATATCAAGTTATGGCAAACGAGAGAGATAGTGAAGGTAACTTGATCTCGGGTAGTCAAATAAGTGTTCAAACTCTACTTAACAATCTTCAAAAAGACCTCAATTTGCAGTCTACAGCGCAGGGCAAGGCAGATGTCTTTAGGGATTATCTATATAGATACGGCGAAGACCCTGGTGTTGTAAATGCAGAATATCCATATGTGATTGGTACACAATCAAGTCAAATGGTAGAAAGTTTTACCGATGCAGCAAGAAAGTTAAATGATCAAGGTGTATTTGGAGCAATCAGCGGAATAGTGCCTTCAGAGCATGGTGCACACATAATAATTTATCTAGGCAAAGTAGAAAACATTTTTACGATAAATGATGTGAGCACGTTTAATTTGCGAGATGAAGACATTTTGAAATTGACCCAAACTAAACTCAGTCCGTTAAACAACAAGACGGTTTTTGATAAAATTTTTGAACAATTAAGTGAAGATAACTATTCTATTTTTGAAAACATGAATTTAAATGTACTAAAAAATAAATGTAAAATTGTAGCACACGAATCTGTTTATTTAAATCTGTAAGTTAAACTTTGGAAAAAAGTTGGGTAAAGTATCCCAACTTTTTTAAACATCTTTACATTTTTATTGTAATTTGTTAATATGGATTGAATATGGAAAAAATTCTGCTTAAAAATAAAACTATAAAGTACAAACAAGCTAAAGGCTGGGATTTTTCGATCAAATTTAAGTGTGCCATGGGGCAGCATTCTTATCATAAGACGGATGCAGAACAAATTGAGGAAGCAGAGCAAAGCGTATCAAAGCAAAAAAGTAAAAAGAAAAAAATTTGGAATGCAATTTTTTTCGTTGTCAATATAGTTGTGGTTGCTGCCATCTTAGCATATCAACTCACACATGAAAACATATCTTCATTTTCCGAACTTCAAAACTTGAAATTTTATTATTTGCCAGTACTCTTGGGTGTATTCGCACTAATTATGGTACTTGATGCACATAGAACAAATTGTTTTTTAAGAAAATCGGGTAACAGGTCGCGTCCATATTTATGTTACAAGATGTGTGCCATTGGAAAATACTACGATAATATAACACCAATGTCGACAGGTGGTGAGCCATCTCAAATATTCTATTTGAACCATCGTGGACTTGATGCCAGCTCATCAATTTCCGTTCCTATGGCTAGATATGTCGTATCACAAATGTCTTGGATGATTGTTGGCATTGTCGCAGTTATTTGCATAATTTTTACAGGGGTTATGGATATAAGTGTGGTACTTATTATCGGACTTTTGGGCTTTTTAGCAAATTTCATACTTTTGGCAATTTGTTTGATCCTTTCCATGAGCAAAAAGATCGGCAACACCTTGGTTGTGAAAATTCTTAGACTACTTCAAAAAATGCACATAATTAAAAATTATGAAAAACAATATGAACGTGTCATGAAAGTGGTTGAAGGTTACCAAAAGACCATGAAAACTTATGCCAAAAATAAATGGTTTTTCTTATATACTCTTGTAATTTCTGTTTTACAATTCGTGTTGACCTACACAATGCCATATCTCATTTATTTGATGCTCGGAGGTATGGACTATTCACTTTGGGGCGAGATGCTAATATCTTGCGTCATGATAGATTTAGGTGCCAGTATTATTCCTCTTCCTGGTGGAACTGGAATGAACGAGATATCTTTTACTGCCATTATTGGTGTTTTGTTCCCAGATGGTACGGCGTTTTGGGGTCTGCTGTTTTGGAGATTTATGACGTACTATATCTACATTATACAAGGTATCTGCATCGTAATTTATGACTATGCATATGGAAACAAAAAATATCGTTGGCTTGAAAAGAAATGGCAACTTGAAAAGGAAAGCATTGCATTTGAAGAAGAGCAAATAAAAAAATACAAAAAAGAGCAAAGTAGACGCAAAAAAAGTCAAAAGTAGATGTTTAAACTATCTTATTTGAGTCAAAAGTATATAGAGGATGTATCATGACTCAAAAAAATGATGGTAAATTTGATAAAAAAAATTATATTTTTTCAATTGTGCTGTTGAGCATATTTTTGTGCGTAAGTTTGGTATATAATTTTTTGGGTGGATTTAATCCACATGCTGAGCAAAAATATGTCTCATATATTGGACAGGATACAGTAATTAAAATGTCTCAAATAGGTTCATCAGTTTCAACTCTTGCAATTGATGGAACAAGTTTACCTGGTGATAATATAATGCAAAAGGTAGATATCGTGTTGCCCAACGTTTCAACACAAGGTATGACACTACGCGCAAGGGCTATGCTTGCTGGCTATGAAGTTTATTTAAGTGGTTACACAGAATGGGAAAAGAGAGAGGATAACTATTATTATTTTACTGGCGAAATATACCAAAATCAAAATATCGGATTGTGTAACAGCATAACTTTACCAGACGCTAATCTTGATCGCAATACTGTTTATTTTGTGGAATTTATGGTTGAATATTTTTACACCGAAGGCCTACTTTTATAGTCATAAACAAACTCTGGATCAAAAAATGGGTACAAGCAGGCATCTTTTTTCCTCAGGGTATTGCCGTCTACAACTTTTCTGTCCATAAAAAGTACTTTGTTATGCTTGTTTGGTAAATAATCATAAAAAGTTTTCATTCCCACACCACAAAAAAGTTCAAAGCCCGCGTCTAATAAATACTGATGTTTGTTTGAAATATTGCCATACTTGTCAAACACTTGCCATTCGCCATAGGGGTAGACATAAACTTTGGTTTTCCCAACCAAGGGCTCTACTTCTTCCTTCCATAGATTGACTTCTTCCAAAAACTGTTCATCTGTAAGCTTGTTCATATGATAATGTCCATAGCTATGTGAAGCAAAATTCCAACCATTTTGCTTCAATTTTTTTACTATTGGCTTAACTTTTTCTATTTCTTCCTGCCTGTTGACCTTGTTTTTACTTTGCGTTCTATATCCAAGTATTCCGTCATAACCAGTTATATTTATTGTTCCCATATCATTAAATGGGGAGAAATCAGGGTGCTTTTCTACAAAGTTTTCAAGCATAGGTATGAATTCGTTGGAATATGATATATCTTCGTTGTCTTGTATTTGTGTTGTTGTGGCGAACTTTCCGTTTTCATCCAATATTATCTTATCTACCATTCCGAGCCCCATTTTTTTGTGATCGTAATTAACATCATCAAAAGATAATATCAATGCCTTTTTCCCTTTTGGTACTTTAACGGCCTTTTTAACTATCACACCATTTTGATTCTCAAATGTGTCATTTATATCGACAAGACAATAATCATTTTCATATAAAGAATTCAATATTCTTGCAAACTCATCTTTGGTTATACAATCCATGTTGTAGTTTTGCCTCATTGGATTGTCTTTTGCAAAAGCGATGTTTGGATAGGCGATAAGACAATGAGTGAATAAATGTTCAACTGTTAATGTATATTCATATTCATCTTTGTTTAAACCACTGAGCACTAATGGAGAAAACAAAAAAACAAATGCTATCAAAATAACCAACAACTTTTTCATATTTCTATTGTGTACTAAAAGTGTTAAATTAAACAAAATTTGTCTTTTTTTGCTAAAAATGTATAAAAGATAATGCATTGTTTTGTGTTAAACTTGCAACGAGGTAGAAAATGGACGATAGAATAGTTTACAAAAAGAGTGCTTTTGAAGAATTGAAATTTGATCTTCAAAGCAAATATTATAATAAAAAAGTTTTTATCTTTACTTCGAAAAGTTTAACAAATAGCCATTTGACAGAGATAATGAGCGCTGTTTCAATGGCAGGTTGTGATTTTAAATATTTTGTTGCAAAGCACAATTTTAGTTTACAAGAACTAAGAAGTTTAAGCGAAATGCTTTCCCAGGAAGTCTTTGATTTGTATATTTGCTTTGGGGCTGGAAAAGCTTGCGACGTAACGAAATATTTTGCTAACATATTTTGTATTCCGTATTTAGTTTGTCCCTCAGCTTGCAGTAACATATCCTATTTCACAAATATATGTGTAAATCCATATGACAGTACGCGTAGTTTTGTTTGTGACAGCGCAGAGAAGATCTACATACAAGAAAATGTAATAAAAACCACGCCCAAATTTTTGGTCAAGCAGGGAGTTTACTTCGTTATGTCACTGTCTCAACTTTTATGTGATTCCCAAATTGAACATATCTTACTTGATGGTGATGACAATTTTAAGACGATAGAAGGTGACATATCTAAACTTAAAAAAGAACTTGTTTATATAATGAGGGGTGAAGATGAGGGTAAATTGATCCTTATGGACATTTTAATCTCTTTAGCAGAGCATCTAAAAAATATAAATGTATTTAATTTATCTATGTTCAACCTCTTTTTCATCATGCAGAAAATTTTTATGCAAAGTGGACAAAATGTTGGAGGTGGTGAAACGTTTATCTTGTCGGCTCAAATGATACTATTAAGTTATAAAAACCTCTTCTCGCAGAAAAAAATCAAACAACTGGAAATTCCAGATTTTCCAAAAATTGCAAAAAATATCAAAAAATACGCAATTTTTTATAAAAAAATTCATAATTTTGCATTTTTTGAAGCAATTTTGGCACAAAAAGACATTTTAATAAGACTTAATAATTTAAAAGAAGAATTTTTATATCAAACACAAAAAAGATTAGAAGACATTCAAGATATGTTAAAAGTGGTAAAAAAATATGAAAACGTGTTTAGTTTCTCTTTACCAAAACTTAAAGACATGTTTACATCTTTTTCAGTGTTACCTTACGTTTGTGAAAATAGCTACATTGTTTCTCTGATGGGCGGCATTGGAATATGTAATGTTATGTGACAAAGAAGTATAAAAAAAAGAAATAAGGCAATAAATTTTGTATGAAAAAATTTATTGTCTTTTTTATTTTGTGTTGTTTTCTCTTTACTGCCTCTTTGTTTAAAAAGGAATTTGATTTTTCTATCTACGATAACTTAAATGTTCAAATATTTACACAAGGTAAGGAATTAGAAAGTTATGGTAGTGTCATGGTCACGGACAATGGTAATGGTCAGATAATTTCCTGCACCTATGCTGATTATAAAACACTTTCCGCTTCTCTTAAAAACGTAAGTGGCATAACATTTATATTCACAGGAGACAAGGACACATATTTGGATTGCATTTCTAGACTAAATGTAAAGGTTGTGGAAGATGGTGAGACTGATTTTCTTGGTTACACAAATTATTTTGGTGGTGGGGTTTGTGCCTACGACAAAAAAGTTAATGTTCAGGGCTACTTTGATGGAGAAAAAATTTATATTGGCACACCACTTTTGCTGGGAAGTTACTAATTTTAAAATTCATATGTATAACAAATGAAAAAGTTGTCAACAAATAGTCTGGAGGTAAAAATGGAAACAAATAAAAAGGGAAGGGTCCTAAGGCTTTTTAAAAAGTATGGTTACTATGCTTTAGCATTTGTGCTAGTACTTGGAATTACACTTGCTATAGTGTTTGCTAATCAAACCGAAATATCAGACGATCCAACAGTTCCATCTGATACAACGCCTGTAGTTTTTGGTTTACCTGTTGAATCACCAACTGTATTAAAATGGTATTCTGACAGCGAACTGATGTACAATGATACATTAAAGCAATGGGAAAGCCACAAGGGAATTGACATGACTAGCGACAACCTAAATGTGTTTGCAGTGCTTGATGGAGTAGTTACAAGTGTGGAAACGACTTACGAAGACGGAACTATCATTACAGTTACTCATGATGATGGATTTGTCAGCAAATATTCATCATTAAGTGATGAAACGAGTGTGACTATCTCTGACAAAGTTTCGGCAGGAGACACAATAGGAACGATGAGTCAATCTGCAGCAAATGAACAACTCAGTGGCGCACATTTGCATTTTGAACTTTACAAAGATGGACAAAAAGTTGACCCTTCAAACTATCTTACATTGGAAGATAAATAAAAAAACCCCTTTGTCAAAAAGGGTTTTTTTATGTAAAATTTATTTTTTATGTTTGTCTATAAGATCAACAATTGATTGCACCGTGCTAAGAGTCATCGCTTCTTCATCTGGAATTGCAATGCCGAACTCTTCTTCAAGTGTCATCAACATTTCAACTGTGTCAAGTGAATCAGCACCAAGATCTTCAATAAGACGAGATTGCTCGGTAATCTTGTCTTCACTTATGCCAAGCTGATTTGCTATGAGTGATTTTACTTTATCTAGTGTCATACCTCTCCTCCAAAATAGTATTCACTTTAAATGTTATCATTTAATTTAGAATTTGTAAAGTACTTGAAGTAATTTTTAATTTCATGTTTACAATATAGGACAAAATGTGACATATTGTGATTTTGTGGTGCATACATTTTAACATGGGGTTGAATGTGAATAATAATAACAGAGTAATACAATTTGCACAATATATCATATCAAACAATGCAACAATTAGGCAAACAGCCGCTTATTTTGGTTATTCAAAATCTACCGTGCATTTGGATATACATAAAAAATTAAAAAAAATTAATTTTTCTTTATTTGATGATGTAAATATTATTTTACGTAAAAATTTTGATGAAAAGCATATTAGAGGTGGTTTGTCTACAAAAAATAAATATTTAAAAAAATAAATTTGCTGTTATTTTTAATTTTTATTTTAATTTTTTCATATTTTAACTTTGTTAAAATATGGATTTTTTTTATTAATTATTTTTTATTTTTTAATAAATTTTTTTATGAAATAATTTTTTTAATCTTTTAATATTTTAAGAAATTTGTTGAATTTTTTGGTTAAAAAATTTGACACAAAAGTGTCTATGACACTATAATACAGGTATCAAGGTTTATTATATAATAATAAAAATTTAAATATTGACAAAAATAAAAAAGGAGTTTGAGGCATATGAAAAAATTTAAATCATTTTTAATTTTTGCTTTAATGGTCTTATTTGGTGCAAGTGGTGCGCTTTTATCGGCCTGTGGTGAAAATGATGATAATATGCAAATAACTCTAAGCACTTCACATGTTGAAATCGTTCTTGGTGAAAATGATAACTCTGCCGTGATCTATGCCACGGTCACCGACGCAGCGAATAAGGGTGTGAAAGTTAAGTATGATTCTTCAAGCATAAATGTCACAACTCAAGAGACATCGGATAATGGTGTTACACCAATAAACATTGTCGCTTACAGACAATGTCAAAACATTGAAGTAATTGTTGAAGGTGCGACCAAGTCTACGGCATTCACAGTCACTGCCACCACTCCAGTTAGTTCAATAATTGCAAATCAAAATACATACGCAATGTCATACAGTAGTCAAAATGGTGGTAGTTTTCAGTTATCACAATCAATGTTCACCGTTTTGCCCGAGGGCACAAGTCAAACTGGGCTTGTTTTTAGTTTAAGCAATCCAATTGACGGCATAAGCATTGAAAATAATGTCATCTTTATGCAACCTGGACTTTCCGATATTCCAACATCAATCGGTGTCGAGGTTGTTTCTGCACATAAAGACAGTGTGCGTACCACCATATTTGTGGATGTTTTAAAGGAGATTGATACTTCTTTAGTGCAGATAGTTGATGCTTCCGGTGCAGCACTTAGTGAAATTGAATTTTCGCGTACAAATGAAAGCAGTGTCGTTGTGACTGTCGTTGTACGTGTTCCTTTTTCGTTAATCAATGAAAAACCAATAGTTAAGCCAAAGTTTGCCTATGGTGATAGGGGCGTAATACTTGATGGAAGTACTTCTTACACTGTTGAGAGTGGTCAGTACTACCAATATGAATTTGATTTTGTCATTGATATTAAAAGTGCAAAACTCGGTACCGATATCCTTTGGTTTGAACTTGCCTATGAAGGTTATCCTGATTTAATATTTTCAACTGCCAATACGCAAAATGGAAACGTACAAATCAGTGTCATTGATGAAATCAGAGATATAATAATTCGGAATGGCAATTTTTCAGTTGACCCAACTACGCCAATAGACATTTACACATCTTATGTTGGAAGTTCTGTGGCCGGCTTGGCTCTCACTTTTGTTGCCGATCCAGAAACTGCAACTAATGACAAATTGTCAATAACAGTTGATGCGGCTACTTTAAATTACCTGGTTATTCGCAATAATTTGGGACAAGTGGTACAATTTTCAGAGGGAAAATATGTTTTTGATAGTGGTACAACGTTGTATTTTTCAGCAAGAACAGGATTCACTCAAGGTGCTACTGCCTCAATAATTGTCAGTAGCGAAAGTCAAAATGTTGACATTTCCAAAACACTTACATTCAATCTTTTGGAAGGTGTTTCAACACTAGGCTTTGTCAATAGCACAAATGATGGCATAGACGCGACGCGTGATTTTTATTTGGATATTGACCAATATTCAACATATCAAGTCAAAGTAGCAATTTCTCCAGCATCATGCGAACTTCTAAGTGAATTTATTACTACAAGCAACAGTGACATTTTTACTATCGGACAACTTACAAGAACCACCGATATAGTCAATGGTGCTGTGGTGTATCTTGTTGAAATTACCGCTCAAGGTGAGGGCGAAGCCGAGTTAAACATCACATTCCCTTCTGGTCAACATGCCACTGCCAAAGTATACGTAATTGAAAATCTTACAGACGTAATTATTGATGTGGAACCGAACTTTGACACTTCATCTAGTGTTGGAAACATTACCTATGACTCGAATAATAGTATTTTGTATGCGGCTGTTAAAAATGGTCAATCTTTGCCATTAACTTTTACCGGAAACACACAATATGAAAGTGTGGCTTTTGCATTTAGTGATTATGTTTATGATGCAAACCAAGATTCTGTTTATGTGCAAGATGGGGCATATGTACAATTTTCAAATCAAGATCCAGAAACCTTGACTTTTGTCAATACCTCAAGTGTCATCAGCTCAAATTATTTGCGTTCGCTTGGATACATCTCTCCACTGAATGTCGGAAAAGTTTGGGTAAGAGCAACATTTACTGGAAAACAAGTTGAAGATGTGAATGGCGAATATGTCTATACAGATGTGCAAGTAGCGAAATACATATTAGTGGAGATATACAACCCTATAACATCAATTGAGATTGATGAAAGAAACATCGCTTTATATGCCTACGATGAAGTGGGTGACGTTAACCAAGATTTGTCAACAAAACTAATAACATTGACGGTCAATCGTGGTGGGTTGGTTCCAACATATAACAGGATTGATATAGAAAATGTTACACTCAATAGCGAAACAGGTCTTTATGAATATCGTTATGAGGGCAATGTTAATTTCACCATTGAAAAGATCAATGACTATCAGTTTTTGGTCAGAGCATTGACACGTCAAACTCAAGGTTCTTTTGAATTTTCTTCAACCACAATAAATTTTGTTACAAAAGATCTAAATTTGGATCATAACAAATATTCTTTAACTGCAAATGTCAGCATGATCCAGCCACAACTTGTTGAAGAAGTTAATGTAATGAACGTAGGCGAAGATGGAATTTATCTTCAGGTCCAAAACATTTCAAATGACATCTCTTTGACATCGTTTAAATTGGTTACCTCTGTATCTCCTTCCGATGCGTTAAACAAAGAAGTTGTTTATAGGTTTATTCCAAACAGTGGAACACCAAGTAGTATAATTTCCATTTCCGAAGACGGACTAATTACAGCAAGTGGCATAGTTGGGGGCAGTGGAATAATAAGGGTGATACCAAAAGATAGTGTATTCACAGATGACAACGGTCATGAATATTACCGAGATGGTTATGTTTATGCCGATGTTGAGATCTTTGTCGCCGATGGAAGAAGTCGAGAGACAGCACTTAGAATTCATAGCTTAGATGATATGACAAATTCCTCTTTGCATTATGTATTGTTAAGCGATGTAATTTATTCATCTGAATCACAAATTTTTGCAACATTCAGTGGTGGTCTTTATGGTTCGCTTGATGGTTCAACCTCTGTTGCAAGCATAACAATGAATTCATCAAACAACCTTTTTGGAACATTGACCTTTGATGCAAGAGTTGAAGATTTAATAATAGCGGGCAGCACCAAAGCCAAGTCAATGCTCGCAGATACTAATGCTGGTACAATTTCCAATGTCACAGTTGATGTTTATATCGATGCCAATTCTTCTGTAAAAATATCGACAGTGGAAAACGTAGACGGAAATGCCGGTGGTATTGTTGAAATCAACACTGGTACAATTCAAGACACTACATTCGCTGGCTCTATATCTGCGACTGAGATTGCAGGTGGTATTGCAGCAATAAACAGTGGAACCATAACATCCAGCTGTGTACTCTTTTATAACATGCAAGATATGGCAATGCAAATTAATGGTTCTTTGGTGGGTGCAATAGTTGGAGACAACACCGGCACAATCAGACAAAGTTATGCCTTTAACTTTTCAAGTCAAAGTATCTCAAATTCAACTAATGTTGGAGCAATTGTTGGAAGAATTTCCTCCACTTCTGCGCTAATTACTCAAAGTTTCGCTGATGTTGGAGAGTTGGGTAATTTCTATGCCGAACTTGATTCTTCTGTTGCAACCAATGAATTAACAAACATAATTCGAGATAGTTACACAATTGCAAAGACAACACAGGATCAACAACAAACTGTGACTTTCTCCTACTATATGACCACTTTGCTCGGAGGAAGGTTAAATGGACAAACTTCTGACACTTCGACCACATATCCTGCAGTGGGTATGGATACCCCTTCTTCCACATGGTCAAGACAAGGCAATTCAAATTATGGTTTTCCATATCTGACGGCGGTCAGGCCAGTTGAGTCCATGACAAGTGAGCAAATTCAAGCGCTCAGCATTGTTCAAAGCAGGTTATCTTTGCCTGAGAACAACCGAAGAGCCATAATGTTTGTTTACAGAACAACAAATGTCAATCTCACAGAAAGAGAACAACAGATATTAAACCTTCAAAACACCATTGACTATGGTGAGCTTTTTGGCACCTATTCTTTAAATGGTATAATCGTTACATCAAGTGATCAAAGTATAATTTCAACTTCCAATAGCAGTCTCACAGTTAAAAATACAGGCAATGTCACATTGACAGTGACTTCAAAATATGATTACATAATTGCACCAATTGAAATTGAAGTTGCAGTTATATTCTACACCTCCAATTTCAACTTGACATATCACAACCAACAACTTGGTTCTTTGTCTACAATAAATATCAGGACAAGGGTGAATGAAACACTTACATCCAGCTTGGAAAATTCCATAGTTTTGGTTGATAGACAAGTATCTCTTCAAAACAATAATTTCATCGTTCGCACACAGACCAACGATGGACAAAACGCAGACTTTGTTGTGGGTTCAACCATTGGACTACACACCATTGTTGCAAATTTTGAGGGCGATGAGACAACAATTTTCATGTATCTTGAACTTGCAAGCATGGATGATGGTTACCTTGAAATTTTGAGAAATTATTCTCAAAAAGAAATTGTTTTGACCAAAGTTTATGGTCCTATTTCATTACAGACCTCGGCAAGCGAAGCTCAAATTTCTGCTAGCGACAGGCTTCTCGTTTATGTTGATGTAACATCAGATACTAGCTTTGCTGAAAATAATAATGACCAGCTGAAAGTTGAAGTTACCGACTCGCTAGGAAGTTTTGTGGACAGCAGTGTGGTGATTGTTGAATTTGACCATAGTGGAGAAATCATATCAAATGACACACAAAACGGCACAATGACTAAACGTTATGCAGTTACTATCAGTTTAAACACAAATGCCCAAAGTTATGATGTAAGCTATAATGTTAAATTTAGTACAAACAGTATAGAACTATACGACGATATTCAAGCAAATTTAAAAATAACAGTTTTGGATCAAGAAGTTTTAAGGGTTGATGTAAACCACTATGCGTTCAGAGCTAATGGAGAGTCTGGTGTAACATACTATAACTATTATCCAAACAATGTTCTTTCGCCAAATTCCACTGGACTTTTGGATGTTATGGTGTATCCATCTTATGCAAATTACACACATATAACTGTAACAAGCCAACCAACAAATGGACAATCCATCAACTTTCTTAACATGAGACAAAATGGTGGAGGCTATAGTGCAAATTTGGCAAATACTTTTGAGTATATAAACAATGGAATTTTAATATATGCACAAAATACAGACCAAGACATCGCAAGATATTATGTAAGAGTATCTGTTCCTGCAAGCGTGACAGTAGACTCTGTATATAGCATAGTCATTAACGTCTACAACGGCGATGATGTCGTTTACACAACAACTTATTCCTTGATAATTGTTCCTCAAGAGCAGGCAGGCATAACTGTGGACGGAAATTCAACCATATATGCAGTTCGAGGTGAAACAATCACTGCCGATGTCGTTTGGGATCAAACTCAAACCATAAAAGAAATTTCCGCAATAAACATGGCTGACACAAATGTTGCAAACGGGATTTCAATTTCAAGCATAGTCAATTCAGAGATAGAGGAGTATGCAACAAGATATTTCAGAGCATCCATTGATATAGCTATTTCTGAAAGTTCAAACCACTTTAGGGTAAGAGTCATCACCTCCAGAACTTTAAACGGCGTTGAACAAACCGTTGAATCTTATTTAATTGTCTATTTAATTGACTTTGAGTTGGATTTCGCAAATACTCACATAGCTAATGAAGAGGGTAGTGATGTTGTAACTGGAGACAAATATTTCTATCACTCTCTTGATTTCAATTTTGCTGGACGTTATATAGTAAATGAAGACGAAACACAATCATACAGCGAAAGGATGTTCAACCAGTTTGTAGATAATAAGTACTATAACAATAATAATTACGAAGTCAATTTGATTGCACGATCCACAGGTACACTCATTGAAAACTTGTACTATGTTAATGGCAATACCCACACACCAGTGGTTGTAAGAAATGGCGATGAATTGGTATCAGTTTCCACCGATGTTATTCGAGAATTCACCGTGGTTGAAACCAACGGTGTAAGAGAGATAAGATTTATTGGAAACAACAACGGCTCTCAAGATATGCTATTGTCTATGCAAGTCGTCATGCCAGATGGCACGGTGTTTACATATTCATATTACTTTACAATAATCATTTCTGACCCAACCAGCGATGATTCTCCAGCACAGATTTCAAATGCGCAAGAATTTTTAAATGCTGTAAATGGCGAAACTGAAGAAGACTATATCCTTACAAACGATATATATCTTTATGAGTACACAACACAAACCGATACCTCAAAAATAAGAAGTTTGGATGGAAATGGATATCAGATTGTCATTGTTGGCTTCGACTATGACAACAATTCTCAAGATGTGAGATTGTCATTATTCAACACCATATCTTCAAATACCACTTTAAAAAACATTAGGCTAAATTTGTTCCATAGCGGTGTAATTCAAATATTATCCGCTTTTACAAATAATGTCATGGTGGCACCTTTTGCAATTACAAACAACGGAATAATAACAAACTGCGAAGTCGTAAGTTACAGAAAACTTACAAATGAAATAACACCAAGTGTGAATGGCTTGAATATTCAAGTTGATTCTACCATTGGTGTCAGTGCAATAACTGCCGGTTTTGTGGTCTACAACAACGGTATCATAACCAACAGCCGAGTTGGTGGTGAAAGTGTCGTGGAATACTCCTTTGTTCCTCAGATAAGTGATGATGGAATATTGATAAACACAGGCGCAGTCAATTCAAACACAAGGATAATGTCGCCTTTTGTAATTTCATCTTTTGGTGAAATTGCAGGATTTGTCTATCAAAATTCAAATTCCGGTCACATAGTTAGTAGCTATGCTTCAAATATCAGACTCATAAACAACAGCAACATCGACTATGCAACCATCACAGCTGGCTTTGTTATTCAAAATGCCGGTCTTGTCAGCATGAGTTACGCAAAAGGTGTAAAGCAAGATGAAAGTGATATTCATGCCAGCATGTATGGAATAGAAACATCTGGAATAAGTGCCGGCTTTGCATATGAAAACTCTGGCGAGATCAACAACAGTTATTCCAACATTTCTCTTACAAACCTCACAAACAATCCTGGTAGAAACAGTGCAGGGTTTGTATATCGCAACACACAAACTGGTGTGATATCAACTAGTTTGTCATTGTCACGCATTGTTGGCAGTACAACAACTCAGATGAACTTCTCAGGCGTGGATGACTATGGCAACTATCAAAACTTTGGAAGCATTGAAAATTCATATTACTATGATGAGGTCTCCTTGTCCGACTCCTCAATCATGATTGAATCAGCCTATGGAGAAAGTGCTGAATATGTTTCAAACGCACTTCTTCAAGAATATTTCTATGGCTTTAGTTTTGCAAGTGGTGCAAATGAAGAGCAAGATGACGGTATTTGGAAGATGACAAGCAGTGGTCCTGAACTTGTCAGTGCAAATCAAATAGCTGTATCTCTTCGCTATGCAAGCCAACAAGACACAAACGCAAGGCCAGTCTTTACATATGTCGATGAGTTTAGATACGGTTCAAAAAATAACCCAATACTCATAAGATCTGCTGAAGAATTTTCAAGGGTGTTCAGTGGAACTGACAATTCAAGTGCATCAAGATATGTCAACACACAAACTGGTCAGATTTTTGGAAGTTACAGACTTATAAACGACATTGATCTAAACCAACTTGTCACAGATTCCAATAACACATATCAACTTGCCACATCCAATATGGAACTTACTGGCATGTATCGAAATCAAGGTGATGGCAATTCAGTAGGTTGGTTTGATGGAAATGGTCTCACCATCAGTGGCCTTGCACTCTCAGATCCTGATGTTAGCTCAAGAGACAACTTTGGTTTGTTTGCAAGCATCACCTCAGGCGCTATGGTGCAAAATGTCAACTTGGTACTAGGCTCCACAAACGCAGGCGGAGACGTGTTTGGCGTCGAGGCCGCCGGCGTAAAATATGTTGGCGCACTTGCAGGTACTGTTGACAATGCAAGTGTCATAAATGTTTCTGTCACCTCATTGTATTCAAACACAAACAGTGTTACTGTGAGAGGGCGCAATGTAGTTGGTGGACTTATTGGAAGAGTTGTTGGAGATTCCTTCATCTTCAATCTTCAAGCCCAAGATATCAGTGTCACCGCAAGCATGAACCCAACGAACTACACATCTGGAAACTATCTAACTTACAATAGATACAATCGTACAAGTGACATACTAAACTCAAGTGTATCCTATGCCGGTGGTGTTGTGGGTGTGCTTGATGCATACACAGATTCTTCAATAAATATAGAAAACTTTGCCGAGACTGAAGTTACCTCCGATGGTAACGCAGTCATGCTAAAAACTCTTGGCACAAGCATCATTTCTGGTGGAACAGTCGGTGGTGTTGTGGGCTATGTTGGCGCACTTACCGTGCTTCAAGATGCTGTTTATGAGTTGTCATATGTCGATGAGAGCAACTATCTAAACCAAGGTCTTTATTCTTACAACGGCTTTGCCGGCGGTGTTGTGGGTGTAAACTTAGGTTACATAAGACAAGTTAGGAGTGAACATGAGTACACTTGGCAAATAGGGGATTCTAATCCTGACGACGAAGGTGATGACAGCGTTGAAGCAAACATCACAAATTACTATAACGGCCAAGACGTGGATCGTGGTAACACAGCACTTTTTGAAAGTCAAAATTACACTCCAATTGCAATTGGTGGACTTGTTGGTCTCGAGGTAAGCGGAAAGATTGAAAAATCATATTCAAAACTCAATGTCATATACGACAAAACTGACAACAGAGTTTATGCAGGTGGCATTGTTGGTATGGTTGAAAGCACAGACGATCCAAATGTATATGTAGATTTGAACATAAATGAAGTTTATGCCTCAGGTGATGTTCAGGCCTACAGCGCAGGTGGTATCGTTGGTTATGCAAAAGCAAAAGTTGTGTTTGATAAAGTCAACGCAATAAACTATTGGGGCGAATGGCTTTTGAATGAAACGGGCGACGGCACTGCATATGCAATATTAAATAAACAAAATGATGTTGAAATTACATATGTTGGTCAAGTAACTGCTTTCTCAAATAACAGCATTGTATTTACATCGGCTGATCAGTCTACAGTACCAACAAATTCCAAATTCATTGCAGATTCATCAATCCCTCAAACCATAAAGAGTTTGAAAGATAATATCTCAGGCTATGGCGATGACGGCGCAAACTTTGACATCTATTTCACAGGAAACAACTGGGATAGAGAGTCATGGAAACGTGACACAAATGAATTGTATCCACACATCTTGTTTGGTTACAGAACAAGTCTTATCTACATAACAAAGCAAGAAGATATTGAAAGAATGCGTACAGCAAGAGAGGGTGATGTGTTTATCATCAACCCTGACCAAAATGATTCACGCAACGATGTTACTGGTGACCACAGATACGTTGGCATAACAACTCAAATAGCACCAATCACATCATTCAATGCAACCCTCAGAGGTCTTGACAGTAGATACGATTATGGCTTTGTATACACTGGCACAACGGCGACAAGAGCATTGTTCTCGAACGCTGTTGGAGCTACTTTCAGTAACTTTAGCACAACTTACAATAATTCATCATTCTCTGCTGCGTCTTTGGGACAAAATGGTGTTTTGATTGGCTATGCATCAAATACAAGTTTCACAGATATCACATTCAACAACCTAAATGTAACATTAAATCCTGCCACAACTCAGTTTGGTTTTGTAGCAGGATATGCTAGTGGCGCTTGTACAATTAGAAACATAGAGGTAAATGATAGTTCAATTTCAGCACAGGGCAACATCTCGAGCTCTTTGGCTTTGGGATTTGTGCTTGGAGATTCTTCACTTGGTGATGGCGCATTTTCTGGAGTTAAGATACAAGGAAGCAACATAAACTTTGAAAATATTAGAACAACAACACAAACCACACAAAGTGTAATCAACGTCGGTCTTGTCGCTGGAAACCTTAGTGCATCAGCTACAAACATGATGCAAATCACATTGGATGGTGCTCAAGGCGCACAACAAGAAAGTTTCTCTGGAATAGTAGAAAGCAGTATTGTATTCTCAAATACAACTTCAAGTCAAAATCCAATAAATAATGCGCGAATTGGACTGTTGTTTGGATCTTTAAGCGGTGCACAACTGTCGAGTGAAGGTCTTGAAATAGACTTGGATTTTGCTGGAATAGAGTTCAGCTCAAGTCGCATTGGTGGACTTATTGGTTTTGCCCAAAATTGTAACTTTGAAGATATAAGTGCGATAACAAACAATCTAAACGTAACTGCCGGTGACTCATACATTGGTGGTATTGTTGGCTACATCCAAAATTGTCAAAATGAAGAAAATGGAACAATAACAAACAATAGTGGAGATAATTCTAAAATCACCGTACAAAATATTGCGCTTTCCGAAAATTCAGGGTCACCTGGTAACTTTGTTGGTGGAATATTTGGAAGAGTTGATGGAGCATTGAATAATAATACTTACATATACTCGCTGAATGACGTAAGTAACTATGTTGACATAACTGTATCAAATCCAAGCCAACAGCTCTATGTTGGGGGTATTGTGGGTAATTTAAATACCATGTTGCTCAATAACACAAAGAGTTTTGCAGATATAAGCATACAAACAATATCATCACAAGCTCCTTACATCATCACAGCAGGTGCAATTGTGGGCTCGTCAAATAATGCTCAAATTTCAAATAGTCACTCATTTGGTGATGTCAAGCATGTGGTGTCAAATAATGCTGACTACTCAGATGTTTCGCTTGAATTTGGTGGAATTGTGGGAAGATCAGAAAATGGCATAACCATAAACTCAAGTTCAAGCGTTGGCAATTTCTATCCATCTTACTATCAAAATGGTGACAACAATTTCATAAAGTCATATCAAGTCACATTAAATAGCCTAATCTATGGTGGGCTGGTAGGCAATGGCACAGCTGCTAGTTTGAGTCTTGAAAGCAACAACACTCTTTCCACACTATTTAATAGATTTGAACGTGAAATTACAACTAAAAATGAAGATGGAACATTTAACTATCATGCAAATGCACTTGTGGGAACTGGCGAAACTGACCAAGTTGGTACAGGTGAAAACATTAGCACATATGCACATGTCGCCACACTTTTAACTGACACAATTGGCGCAAACGATAGTTACATTAATGTCAGAGCAAGCATCCTAGAAAAACTAGGTTTGACTGACAATGACATAAACGGTCAAACTGGCGATAACATATATGGCAAATTAAAATATAGTACAGATTTATCTGAAAATACATCTGTTCAAACAAAATATGTATACCTAGGCAGTGCAGATACTGCTACTGTCAACTGGACTTTTGGAACTTCACTTAAAAACACCATGGTAATTGCAGATGGCTATACGGTAAATCTTGGCTCTTCTGCATCTGGTTCAACATTTAGGTACGATAACACCAACAAAAACATAGTTGCGCCATTTGGCACAATAGATGAAAACAGTTCAGTCTCAGGTATTGTGGTAATTGCAAATTACTTTGCAAGACAATCTCAAAATTCAAATTTGGATGCCATTGCAGGCTTTGCAATGCAAAACAATGGTATAATATACTCAAGTAATGTCAAAGGTCAATCGGCAATAACCACACAAGATGACGCATCGGTCAACCTTCCAAACAAAATCACAGCGCAGATTGATGCAGGCAGTGCACCAGTTTCTGGATTTGTTGGCATAAATGGTGGACTCGTCAAAGATAGCTTTGCAAATGTGCTTCTGACAACAACATATACAGGGGCACAAAATAACCCTATCTTTGTTGGAAAGGACACTCAAACTTCATCAGGAGTGGAAAATCAAGATGTGGGCGCTTCAGGTTTTGTGGCTACAAACAGTGGTTTAATTGTAAACAGCTACTCCTCTGGAAGCATTGATGCAGAAAATGCAGTAAAAGCAAATTCACAAATTGCTCTCTACCTATTCTCACCGGGCAAAGTATATGACAGCTACACCAACATGCAAGTGGTGTTTGATGAAGTCTTAAATGTGCGCCAAATGATAGGACGCGGGTGTCAATTGTTTGCTTTTGATTCTTCTAGTGACTATGTAAACGGTAGTTACTATGATACTGTTGCAGCGCAATTTGTAATTCAAGACGGTTCAAACGGCGTGGCAACAGATGGCTTAAGCATGGTTTATGGTGGCACAACACAACCAAGCACACCAATAGGCTCATTCACATATGATCAATCTCAGGCATATGGCTATGGCTCATTTAGTGGTGGAGCATATGAAAATATGGATTACATGCATCACGACACGGGCGAGGGTACACTAGAAAACCCATACCAAATACCAAACCTAGGTAAACTATATCAACTGCGAAATTTTGCTGAAAATGAAAATTTACTATATTTCAACCTCGTATCCAACATCAATGCAAGTTATGCAGGAACACAACTTGGCAACTGGACAAGTTTTGATATTCAAAACATCAATCTCAATGGCTATGACAGCCTAACTCAAGATTTTAGTGAAATTTCTAATCTAACATCTCGTGGTGGTGGAATGTTTGACCAAGTTACAAACAGCAACATCTCAAACATGAGACTTAATAATATTGGTTATGCAAATCCAAATGGAAAACCTTATATTGGTGCATTAGCAAATGAGGTTTTTGGTGCTTCGTCAAGTATTAGCGGAATTATTTTAAGCGATATAGACATTGATGAATATTCATCGCAAATTTTTGATAATTACATATATGTCGGGGGAGTAGTTGGGCGCCTTGGCGAAAATGCAACGCTTGAAAATTGTTCCATCATAGAAGATTCCTTTGACCAAGATGCAGGCTTCAACATCGTCTTACCACATAACAAATCACTTATATTTGGTGGTTTTGTTGGACTTGTTGAGGGCGGAACAATAACTGGATGCAATATCAGCAGGCCTTTCACGGCGACATTATCCACAGGTACAACAACTGGTACGCCGACATACATTGTCGGTGGCATTGCGGGTATGATGACTTCAGGCACGATACAAAACTGTACTTTAAACACCGATATGATGGCGGCTGCCACTGCCGCAGGGGACTCAAGACTGCAAGCCACAGCTGATGCTAACAGCGCAACCATCTATGTTGGTGGAATTGTCGGTGTAGTTGGAGAAAAAGTAGATAACCAAATTTCCAATTCAGCAAACAGCGGAACTATTTCAAATTGCTTTGTTGCATCAAATGCAACCATTATTGCTGGAAATGCATACAACGTTAAAACTGCCTATGTTGGTGGCATAAGTGGTTTTGGTGGAACAATCTTGAATTGCTACAACAATGCAAGCCGACTTGTTGGCATTGCAAAATATAACTATACCTCCCCATCTGACGAAGAATATCTAAATTCAGACTATGAGTATAACAACGGAAGATGGGAAGAAAGAACAGAGGAAATAGCTTATACTCACACAAAAATTTACACCAATGCAACTGAGTCGCTTAGTTTCAACAGAAGCAAAAAATTGACATATGGTACAGTGGAACAACATGCATATGTTGCAGGAATTGCAAACAGTTATGACAATGTAGATTACGTTGTAAACAATTGCGAGTACATTTCAGGTGGTCTGGATGCTAGGCGCGCCATTGGCTACTATGATGTTGATACCGATGCGATGAATAGGATAACAATAAATTCTAAAGTATGGTTGAATGCGGCCCTGGCTGCCTTTAAATATGCTAAAAGTGTTGGTGCCTTGTCGCATTTGATTCGCAATATTGCCATTGGAGTAGGCATTGTTGCAGGATATAAACTATTTAATACACTTAACTCCGATGTCAGTGTAGACCAATATTATATGGACGGAAGTGGCTATCAATACACAACAGACAGTACGAACTATTATGATAATAATATTTTCAAAAATAATAGAGATGCTTGGGATCTTATTCTCCAAATTTTCAGTGCTGCGACTATAGGCATGGGTGATCTCATTCAAATGACAGAGTCGACAGGATTAGACTTCCCAGTTGGTTCTCCAAACTACCAAGATGTATATATGTCCGCTTTGGATGAATTCTTTACAGGAGACGACTGGGTTGGACTTAGCGAATTAAGCCTAGACGATGGTTTGTCATACATATATAACTCCAGAGTATTTGAAGGCAAAAATAGTAACCTTTATGTCTATGACGTCTACTCACACTCAATTGGTAGCCCTGCTATCACAACAGGCACAACAGGCAATGTGGCTTGGAAAGAAGGGGTTATGAAAGAAGTTCCTGTCATGACCAATTCAGGCATGTCAACAAATTTGTACAACTTTAATGATTACACAATGCTAAATGAATATAAGGGATTGATTGACCTTAGGGCTTCAAATTCACAATATTCATACCTTTGGGAAGTAAGCAATGATGTTTTGGAAAAACTTGATGGAACCACTTATAGTCAAACAAATAGTTATGGTAGCACAGAAAGCTGGGGTGATGATTGGATTGAAGTTGATGGAAATATCGTCAACACCAACTCACCAGAATACCAAACAACAACTGATGGTGAGACAATAAACAATGCAGAAACAGATGGTGAAACAGCTACCATAACTGTGCAAGATGTTGCAGACTATCGTGGCGCTGTCAATGTTGTGAATGCCATTTTGGGAGAGAGTGCAGAAAATCCATACAACCCAGAAAATGTCGATACAGATAAGTTAAATGCACTGAAAACTGCAGTGAATAGTGGCAATATCACGATTGTGTTTGCTCCATCATCAAATGGTATGAGTTTGAAACTGTTAGATTTTGCTGGATACTCCGTGGGTGGATTTGGAACTGACGATATGCCATTTAGTGGAACCTTAACTGCACAAAATTACTCAGGTGTTGAATTGACCGGTTTCTCACCAAACAGCAACTCAAATGCTTTAACAACTGGCCTTGTAAACAATGCAGGCGATGTTGAGATCTCAAACATCAACATTTCCTACTCATCTTCCTTTACTATGCTTTCACTCAACAACGCAGCACAAGACCCTATCAAAAAGGTTGGTGGTTTTGTTGGTAAAGTGCAGAATGGTGGAAATGTCACAATAACAAATAGCACTGTTGCATTTGTTGGCAGTGATTACAACAAAAATGGCCAAAGAAGCACTCAAAAACTCGACGTTGGTGGTTTTGTTGGTTACTTGGGACAAAATGCCACACTTGATATCACATATGGTGAAGTGGAAAACTTTGATGTCAACCTCACAGGTTCACTTAGTGATAATAGTGCAAACAGTGGCATAGGTGGACTTGTTGGGAACATGGCACAAGGATCAACTGTTACCATCAACAGCAATTTGGAAATCAACCTTGGTACAAATGGCATACAATCAAATTCTTCAAACAATGTTGCAGGTGGCGCTGTTGGTATAATGCAAGGTGCAACCTTATCTGGAAATGGAACACTGACTTTGTCAAGTGGTGGAAACATTCAAGTTGAAAACACCTCGGGAACATCTTCCTATGCAGGTGGTGTGGTTGGATACATGACTGGTTCAAACACCATAGACTTTGCTTTAGTAGACATTCAGTTAAGGAAAATTTCTGCCACCACAGCAGTGCAAGGCGCTACAACCTATGCAGGTGGTGTAATCGGCGCTGCACAAAACGCACCAACAATCAGTGGAATCATAACGGTTGGACTTGATCAATATGATGTAACAAATCAAACCATCATAAGTTCCGGCATTGGTGGAAGTGAGTATTCAAACCTTGCCTATGCTGATGTGTTTGGAACTGTGATTGGTAATAACACAACATCTCGACTTGAAATAGCAAATGCCACAGTCAATGCACGCGCAATGGCTTTTGCAGATCCAAAATATGATCCAGATCCATCTTTAGATATCTTAAAGCCTAGTCAAGATCCAATCAGTTCAAGACAAGTTGTAAGGAATATTTTGGAAAACACAACAACCACTAATAATGGAAATACTGAAAAAACTGGCGAAGAATTCTTTACAGTTGATGTGTTTGAATATCCTACCCAAGTTACTCAAAACATTGAAAATGCATACATCAATGGCGAAGCATTCACTTTGTACAACTATCAAAAATATGTGTACATCATAATCACCAAAGGCACTACAGCATTCAATGATGATTTCAACACATATTCCATCAAAGAGAGCGTATATCGTCTGTCAATCTCAGGGCAGATGAGTGATGGTGATTTTGACATTGTCAACCAAACATCTCTTGAATTTGTCACAGCACACTCATTTATGACAACAAGCCCAATATACAGAAACGCAGTGCAAAGCGGTGTGCCAATTTACATGAGTGAAAGAGGGGATGATTTTGTACCAAACCAGATAAATTCAAACAATTTGGTAAACACAGACGCAGGAATTGATGATGATATAGAGATGGGCGGAAGTGTTCAAACCATTTCCTCATATTCTATCAGAACCGATGGTGATGGCAATAGTTATATCGACATGCAAGAAAGCATAAAAGGCACGAGGTCAAATATTACAATTAATGATACAACTGGGGACAGTTTAACTAGCCCAAATGTCACAAACGAAGAAACATCTGTGACATATGGTACCATAACTTTAACTGATGAAGCCTTGGTACTTGAATACCAAAATGGCAACGGTGGTGTGGTGTTGGAGAATACTTTGTACACTCTTTTAAGTAATAACATCTACAGTGATGTAAGTAGCATCAATGGAAATATAACCTTAAACACAACGATGGGTTCGGAAAAAATAGATATTAATTCAATAAAAAATACCGAACAGTTGAAATTGGACATTAAATTAAACAATGGCAATTATTCACTACAAAACCAATCAACAGAAAGTGATATTTCATTTGACATAGTTGCAACATTGAGCAATACCATCAGAGTGGATGGACAACGCGACAGGCAATATCGTGTAATATTCCTGTCAGTGTACAACGGCACATCACAGATTGCTCAAAACATAAGTGGATATTTGTATCAGGAATATGTCTATTTAACAGACGGAACCAACCTTTATTATCTCGGTGATATAAGTTATGTGACAGATAGTCTAATAGAAGATTTTGTTAATATCTCACGTAATGCTCAATTTTTCCCAAATGCCATAGCCATAACAAATCACAAAAATAATTTAAAATCGCTAAGCCAAATTACTGACCCTATCTCATCCTATAGCGATTTCCCTGAAATTACTGTTACAACACACAATACTGTCAGTGAATACTATATAGATGCATCAACACCAATTACAAATGGTGTGTATCAAATCATTGGCAATACCAGTGAAGTTCAAATTGATTATACCTTAATGTTGGACAACATTGTTATCAATTCAATAAATAGTGTTGAGGTAAACTTTACTTGTACACAAACTGAAAGAGAAAGTGGAGGCAACGAAGAGATTTCTTCAACCATTGCACTTGGCAACACCACTTGGAACATTGTGAATGCCAATGTATATGAAGACTCAGTAAGCGAAGACAATCTTCTTTCAAATACTCTTGTATTGCAAAAACAAGAGGTTAACGATGGTACAATTTCATTAACTACCGAAATATATCATTTTGATTTTAGCAATGGCGACGTTTTGACCGGATTTACACTTTACACAACCGGCGACTTCACTGTTGATCGTGACGATAATTACATAATCACAGGAAATGGAACATCGTACGGCCCAGATGGTAGCAGTGCAGTGGCAAATAGGTCAGACGATGAAAATGGCTTTGGCTACGATGTGACCTTAAATGGTTCAAATACAATTGTTGAACTTACCGAGGGTGATGTTACACAATATTTCCAACTTCCTGGATCTGCCACAGCTGGAGGTGTTGAATATAGAGATGATGCACTGACAATAAGAATTGGAGATTGTAGTTATCAGTTTAGATTTAATGGAACAAACTTCATATTGAATAGTTACACCTTCACTCAATCTCATAACAATGAGAGCTATACCATTACCGAAACTCACACATCACAAACTGAAAAAACCATTTCAATTTCATATGGCACAAGCAGCAATACAGTGGGTTTAACCGACAGCAGTTGGCAATACATAACAGGTGGAACAATTAGCCAGCCAACAGTAGTGGATAAGTTCTTCAGCTACAGCATAGAAGATTACATAAGCGAGGTTACGGGCAGTGAAGGAATCATAAACATAACAGCTCGTGACAATCAAACGATTCTTGCCACCTTTGAAAGGGAGACACTTTTGAGTATTGATTATTTTAGCGCAAACTTTGGTGATGTCGAAGCACAAGTTTATGTGGACTCTTCAAACCATGTTGTGGTTCTTGTCAAAAACAACGGTGAATGGGCTACATTGAAAGATAAGAACACCGATGTATATCTAGATTTTGGAGGCTCGGGCGATCTTGAATTGACAAATGTGACTGTCATGGATAAAGGTGGTGTCACAGTGGTAAGACTGTCACAAAATGGCACAAACTTGGACTATGACATAACAAATGGCTACATACTTGCAAGTGTTGTAGCACAACAAGCATCGTCAAGATATTCTGATCAAACGTTAGATTATACAAAGTATAATTACGATACAACATACATCAATGGCATAGAGAGCCAGATAACAAAAATAATTTATGACACAGTAACCCTTGAAGTGAACTTTGGTGTAAACTCTGTTGAACTCATTCCATTCAATAATGATTATGCAATACGCTTAACAGATGCCACTAACCTTACAGACGATGGTACAAATAATGCATATTTCACCATGAGAGCTGGAAATGAAATCTCTGGCACCGTTGGTGAAGAGCAAGAAATTAGTTCAAGTTTAGGCGTGCAAGTTCCTAATGGTGGTGTTTATGTTCTTTTAAACAATGCAACGATATTAATTAACAACGACAATATAGCAGTAACTGAATATGTCTATATAAGAAATACAGAGGATACCAACTGGTATTCAGGACTAAATGATGGTTTTAGTATTGTATATGAGAGTACCGACGAAGAAGGCACAACTCAAACAATTTCAAGAGCGCAAGGCACATGCACAACAACTGATGGTTACACAACCTTCACAGAAAGGCTGGTGACTACAACTGGATCAGGCTCAGTTACAGTTGTCTATAACTGGTCGTTTAGATCAGGCAAGGTGGTTGAGTACTATCAAGTAAGCCGTTTATCTGACTTGGTAAACAATTACAATAGATACACGAGTTTGGGTTTAGTGGCTGGCACGACTTCTGGTGAAACTTCAAACATACAACAAAGTGTGTTTGTGCTAGATGGAGGAAGGGTGCTTGATGTTGTGTTTGGAATGATGACCTACAGTCAGACCATAGAGTCCGTAACTAAAACTGATGACGATAGTGGTTTTGGCTACTCGGTTGACTTTAGTGGTGAAAACACAGTAGTTGTACTGACTGAGGGTGAAACAGAACAATCATTTACCTTATCTGGCACTGACGGTGATGTAACATATGGTACTGATGAAAATAATAATGTCACACTCACAGTTGTAGTGTTTGACAGTCAAGGCGACTCATACACACATACCTTTAGATGGGACAGCCAAAGTAACACATTTACACAAGAGACACAACAAGTTTAAAAAAATACAAATTTGATAAATGGAGAGAAAATGAAAAAATATTTATGGATTAGTTGTTTAATATTCATTTCAATATGCACACTGCTTTTGGGTGCCTGTGGAGAAGATTACACTCAATTTTCTCTCCGTTTTTCAAGCCCAAGCATAGAACTTGAACAAAACACGTCTTCTGATTATGAGATAATCATAGACAACTATTTTGAAACAGATGTCAATTTTCACTTCGCATTTGACACACCTATTGTTTCCATAAGTCAGCCAACAGAGCAGGGAAATGGTCATTTTAGAATCACTGTGACGGCGACTGAAATGGTGGGAAATGCCACTCTAACCATCACCTTGCTCGAGGGTAACAAAAAACTCATGATTCCCGTGTCTGTCTATGAACCAGTACAGTCCATGCAATTAAAAGATAGTGTGGATATGTTTGTGCTTAGAGGAGATTCAATCACACTTCACAGTGATATGTTGGACTACTATCCATCATCCACACGACAAAGAGAGGTCAATTTTGAAATAGATGGTCAAGTTTTGACCGATGGAATACTCACAACTGACGCAAGTACTGCCGATGTCATCACCGTGACCGCTGTGAATGTATACAACCCAAATGTCACATACACCTTTAATGTCACAGTTTTGGATGCAATAGACACACAAAACATAAGCCTCTCCTATGAAAATGAGGTGATTTTGCCAATTGATGAAGATGAGACAAGCTATATTGAACTCATTGAGAACAGCGATACCTTATTTTCAAAAACCTTGTCACTTGTATTTGATCGAAGATATGAATATCAAATATTTGTAAAGAGCAACTCAAGAACTGTGGAAACTATGGTTTCTCCAAACTTTGAAAATATGCTCTTTGTTCCAATTCAAGCCACAGACTTTTCACTTGATGAAGATGTTTTGGTGGTTAGGGTCAAATATCCAAACTATGATGCCTACTATGTGGACATTGAATACAGAGTGGAAACTGTGGCAATGCCAAGTGGGGTGTTGATCAACGGTGAACAAGATTTGGGAATTATCAACCTTTTTGACAACGATGATGATTCTCGTGCAAAAGACCTTTTGCTCACTGTCACTCCAATGACAGCCGATTATGAAAATATAGCGCTTGAGTTCTATATTTCAAACAATTCTCAGCTCACAAGAGTTGACTATGAAGATATAGATGACTACATCTGCATCAAATATGGCATAGGTGAAATTTCAAATGAAACTCAAATAACAAACCTCACACAGCCACTGAGTGTATTTGGAAGAAATGCCTTGCCACAAAACTTAGGTCAATATGTTGTTGTTCGCTTTGTGGTGCAAAACGATTTTAGCACTCAACCTGTCTACAACGATGTCACGTTTGCCATTAACAAAAGCGCTTCAAATTTCTATGTGAATGACGAATACACAAATTCCACAATTTATGTAAAAAATGGCGAAAGTGTTATCTTCAACGGCTTCACCGTAGAGGAAGAGGATGCTGTTGTTGGAATAATAACGCCAACAGGCAGTCTACTTTCAAATAGTATATGTACTGTGACACAGACACAAAACAGTTTGGATAATAACATTGCGGAAATTGAGATCACAGCACATCAAAATGGTGATGCGCAGTATTATCTGGTGTTAGAAAGTGGCATATCCACAAGAATAAACATCCTAGTTCGTGATGAACTTGATTTAAACAACCTTTGGTTTTATGTCGAAGACACCGACAACAATGTTGCACAGGTAGAATACAAGCAATCGAATTCAGACAACAACACCTTATCTTTTGTTGCTGTAAGAAATGGTGGAGAAGTCAACATCATGGCAAACATTGCACCAAGAGGTGTAAGTTCGTCAATGTACAGCATAGCACTTTCAAACAACGACCTTACAATCAATGGAAGCACAATTTCTTTTGCTTCGGCAGATAATATAAGACGTGAAGTCACTGTCTCCATAACAAGGTACATAATTGAAGATTTTAAACTTCAAGCAGATGACAGTCTTGCACAGGGTGGAGTTTACAACTTTGATATAATATGTTTTGAGCCTATATCCACATTTAGTTTTGATGCCAAAAATTCAAGTGATCTTGAAGAGGGATTTTCAAACAATGTCAACGTGTACGATCTAAACACACCTCTTGGCTTTGTGGATAGAATTATGGCAGAAGTGGATTTTAGATACGCTATTGGAGGTGTTGAGTATAGTTTTGAAGATCTGAACAGATTTTCACCAGAATTCTCTTTTTCGGTGAATGAAACACGAGATCCAAATACTGGTGAGTATCAATTAAGCGATTCCGGTAGTTTGATCTATGGATACTTCAATCCAACAACGGGGAAATTTTTGTGCAATGCCACGGGTAGACCTCGTGGAAGTTTCACGATCACTGCAAGACTTTATGAATATGGCAATGTCATTTCATCCACGGTACAAATAAATATCGTGGAATATGTTCAAGTTGAAGAGGTTTGGCTGTACAATTACATGGAAGAGATATACCTTGACCCAACTAACACACAGCAAATAATATATCCATATTTGCTTCCTCAAAATGCCACAAACCAAAATTTTGTCGCTTGGTTTGAACCTGACGAGAATACAAGTTCAACAATTGTTCAACTTCAATATGATGCAAACAGCATAACCGTGACCTACACCGGAAGTGGTGGTGGAAGTGGCAATATTGTAATTGTTCCTTCCTCTTGGTTTAGAAGCAGT
>ERZ1643251.619-NODE-619-length-48476-cov-16.674521_pt1 | contig 48476 bp, 52 predicted proteins | sample MGYA00579261_ERZ1643251 | MGnify/ENA primary metagenome ERZ1643251 (study PRJEB29033, sample SAMEA4952267) | chicken gut metagenome | biome: Broiler Chicken; feature: Gastrointestinal Tract; material: Caecum | place: Ireland | collected 2018 | study: Broiler... | reverse complement strand
ATTTCATTTAGACCTGTGTAAAGCCTCTCACTTAATAGCCACGAAAAGTGGACTTTTTGGGGGTAGCGCTTTTAAAATTTCTCGAAGATTTTGCTTGCAAACACGTATCCCCTCACTTAATAGCCATGAGAATGGCAAAAGTTCACTCCCCTGATTTAGAGTTTTCATTGCTCTTTTCAAGGGTAATTTACGCATAAAAAACAGCTCCCTACAAGTGGTAGCCATGTAAGGAGCCATTTTTATACACATAAGGCTAATATTTAATTTGAATAAAATAGCCAGCAAAGCGATATAAGCGCTGGTGGCATTGAAAAACTAAAACAATGACACGTTCACTTTAGTACAAGGTAAATATCCTTTGGAAATTAGAAAAATGGATAAATCAAACAGCAAATTTGATTATATGTAATATTAGGATGTATTCAAAAAAGAGCACGTTCTATTTTTGTGTCGTCAAAAAGGCAGGGGGGGATATAGATCAGAAAGCAAAATATAGATCAATCGGAGAGGAGAAAATTCTTATGCTCTAAAAACACTAATTTCACTTAATCTATTGCATTTTTTGGGAATTCATGTTATAATGTTCTATGTTATAGAACATAGAACAAATTAGGAAGGAGGTGCCGAATTGCCTAACATTGTGGCGGTGGATCAACAATCCAAGGGAAACATAAAAGAACTTGGGCAGTTGATCCGTGATTGCCGTGGAACGCTAAGTCAATCAAAATTGGCTAAGAAAGTCGGATTGCCTCGTTCTAATATGAAATATATAGAGGACGGCGTCAATGCTCCGACAGCAGAGGTTTACGAAAAGCTGATCGATACACTAAAACCCGATCCTGAAACACACGCTAAAATGGATGCGCTGTACATGGCAATTCGGAGGATTCCTCCGCCGGATATTTGCCGAATTATCACAAGAAACAAGGATTTAGTAGATGCAATGCGAAAGATGGGAGATCGTGATCTGACCTTAGAACAGGTTAAAAGTGTTGACGCATTGTTTGCGTCTTTTCAAGAGAATAGAGAAGGAGAAGTCCGGAAATGAAAGAGAAATATTTTTATGAAGTAATGTTTGATGACACATCCATTGACGTAAGCAAGGAAGTCGGATTGGTCTGGTCCATTGCAAACTCCCTCCGTGGTGCCTATACTTCGGATAAATATAAGGACGTTATTATCCCCATGGTCATCATTCGCCGGTTTGAGTGTGCTTTGGAGGCTACCAAAGATGCAGTTGTGGCGAGGCATAAGCAGAATCCGAACCTTCCGGCTGCGCTTCTTTGCCAGATTTCCAAATATCCTTTTTATAACTATACAGTCCTGTTACATACGGTCATCTTTGTTATTATGTCAATGGAATGCTGTCCATGCCGGGCGGGATCGTAGGATTGTTTAACATTTTTGAGGTGGATGCCGACACGATGAAATATGACGAAGCGCAAATGCAGGCAGACATAGCACAGTACGGGCTGTTCACCTACGAAGAGTTTGCGGCGTTATTACCGGTTTCGGAGGAAGTATTCGAGGCATTTAACGGGCAGTATCTGAAAGTTGCAATGGGCAAGGGGCTGATCGATGCGGAAGGCTTGCAGACATTGATCGAACGTTATGCAGAGTTCTTAAGCGTGATCTAATAAATCCTACATAAGGGACAAGTCACGGACTATCCCTGCGTGCAGAGTTATACCTATACGGGCTTTGCGGAGGGGTACGGCTCGGAGCTCGCCACGAGCGATACGCTCTCCTGCCGCGTCAACGGGTTTGAAAAGTTTCTCACATTGGACGTACATTCCACCTATTACCGTCCCGAAGGGACGAACGGCAAGAACGACTATACGCAGGACAGCCTGCATTCCGTGTATTTTGCCATCCCGCGCAGCGTCGTCTCGGAGTACGGAAAGATGACCGCCGTCCATGCGACGTGGCTGGACGCAACGCTCGCGCCCGTCCTCGTCACGGGGAATAAAGAGGTATATGACGCCATTCTTCCCTATCTCGGTCGAAGTATCGGCACGAATACGGAAGGGCTGAAACATGCCTATGCGGGGAGTGCGAATTACACGGTCACGAGCTGGGCGGGAGCTACTGCTCTGTACGGCTGGGACTGCGCCTATACCTTTAATCTGCCAAGCGGATGGAGCACGATCGGCGGCGCGGTGAGCAACAAGTCGGCACGGGAGGTGTCGCCTCTGTATTGGCTCGCTTGTGCGGGCGAGGGAACGGACAGCGCGGACGATTATGTGCTGTCCTCAGAGGAGATAGAAACAAAGCTCAAGGAGTACACGCAGAAGTACGGCGGAGAACTCGTCAACGACCGTTACAGCCGCGTGCTGTTCGATATCGTAGCGGACGACTTTACGGAAGTGAATATCCGGGCGGATGAGGAGTATTCGCTCACGAACGAGGTGCTCGGCTCCTCATGGTGGGACAAGCTGTGGGGCATTACATATCCTTCGACTTTTGACGGGATCAAAGCCATCTATGAAGTGACGGATGCGGATTTCAAGAGCGATGAAAAGGCGACCTGCGACGGGCTCTTTCTCGCCGAGCAGGACTATGCCGAATTCAAGGAGTTCTATGACGCAAACAAGGCGGAGAACGTCATCTATCTGTTCCGCTATCAGGTGACGGACTATATTGCGTCCGAGGCAAAGCACTTCATTCCCGAACGGGCTTGGGGGAGATGGGCGGCGCGTGGCACTTCGAGGACAGCAACGCCTATTTCATGCAGGAGACGGTCAACCTCGATTTCGATATCATCGACGTCACCTGCACGAAGGATGACGTGCAGACGGTGCTGCCCGTAGTCTCTTCGCCCATTGACAACATTCCGGACGGCACGCCGCCCGTGCATACGACTTCGGATAAAGGGCTTTCATGGTGGCAGATTCTTTTCGCCGTACTCGCGCTCATTCTTGTAGTTATCCTTCTGTTCAAGTTCGCGCCCGTGCTCGTCTTTGCGGTGGGCAAAGTGATCGCACTCCCGTTCAAGGCGATTTCCTCTGCGAGCAAGAAAGCAAAGGAGCGACGAAAGGAAAAGAAGAAGGCGCGGGAGAAAGAGGAGCAGGAGGAGCGATACAGGCAGGTCATGGCGGAGGACTATCCCGTAGACTACCTGAGCGACGAGGAATGGGACTATATCGAGGCAATGTCGCATTGGGAGGACGACCTATGAAGACGCTGAAACGCATCGCTGCGGTCGCCGCGCTCATCGTTATCGCCCTGCTGATCGGCTATTGTATTTACACGGGAGGGCAGGTGGGTGCGTAGGAATATCGTTATCACGGTCATCATCTCGCTTGCATTCCTCGCACTCGGGGCGGTGTTCCGGCAATCGTACCTGCGCTTCGGCGAGGCGTGCCGCGATCTGGGTTTATCCGTCGCGTACTATTTCTGCGAGCTGTTCGGCATAGACTATTCTTTTATGCCTACGGTCACGGAGTATTCTTCTGTCATGCAATGGGACGTCCTGCTGCCGTCCGATTTTGCGGGCTTTGCCGACGCGGCGGGCAAGTATTTCTCTCTGCTCGTCAGCGGCGAAAACTTTGCGGGGTATTGGTCTGCGGTAGGGCGCGTTATGGGGATTACTGCAAAAGTTCTTATCATTGCGCTGCCGTGCGTGCTGCTGCTCGTCATCATCGTGCGGGCAATGTACCGCAAAACGAACACCAAACACAACCATGATACGCTCCCGCTTCGTATTTTCAAGTGTCTGGCGAAGTGGACATATCAGCCCATAAAAAGGGTGATCAAAAGCTATCTTGCCTTTCTGCGGCAACAGTCATGGATCGTCGTCTCCTGGGCGCTCCTTTGGGCGTTCCACCTCAACCTTGCAAGCGTCGTCATAGGCTTCTTTGCGTACTACTTCTACTTCGTATTGAGCTTCGACGTCGGAAATCTGTATGTGCAGGTCTGCAAGCTGCTGATAGACTTGCAGGTCATCTTCCGCCATTTCCCGTGGTGGAGTATCGCAACCGTTGCATGGCTCATCTTCAACCGCTGGCGCAAGAAGATCGCGCTCAACCGACTGCGGCACTTCGAGGCAAGGAACTGCGGATTCATCAACGAACTGCCTATCGTAAGTATGTCATGTGGTAGTATGGGGAAGAAAAAGGTGCGTCCAGAAATGGTGCAATGAAAAGCAGTGTAGGAACTGTGCCGTAAGATAACGCGGCAAACAACCTGCCTCACCGAAAGTCGAAAGATGATACGGGAACACAGCACGGCAGGAAAGCGGTAAGTTGCCTAAGACAATATGGCACGACTGAACCGCAATGTTAAGCGGATATAAGGATAAAACTGAATGATTGTTGAAGGTGAGTTTCGAGCTTCAGTATTGCCCCTGACAGAGGAAAGTGTCTGAAACCTCTGTGCATAGGTACAAACACAATGTCTTTTGGTGTGTTTGGTTATCACTGTCCCTATGCAGCACGCGGGAGAACCCGCAGCCAAGAAACGAAAGCCTATCCGAGAATCCGCAATTCCTGTTCATTGCGCTAACTGTAGATTGCCTAAACGGAAACGCGGGAAACCGCTATGGCATATGCGCCTGAATATTCCGCAAGGCAACGGAGCCGTCATAGTAGTCCGAGATCGGGAAAGCCGATCACATGGCGAAGGACGGCAGTTACAACGATTTCAAAATCAAAAATTGCTTAGGGAGGAAAACCTCAATGGCAGAAATGCAACCAACGACGGAGATTTTGAAGAACATCAGAAAGAATTCTACCGAAAACAAGGAAGAAGTGTTTACACGACTATACCGTTATATGCTTCGCAAAGACTTGTACTATGTAGCCTATCAAAATCTGTATGCAAACAACGGAGCGGGAACAAAAGGCGTAAATAACGATACGGCGGACGGCTTCAGCGAAGAAAAGATAGAAAATATCATCTCCGCCCTCAAAGCCGATACATATCAGCCGAAACCTGTAAGACGGACATATATCCGCAAGCGGAACGGAAAAATGCGCCCTTTGGGAATTCCTACATTTACGGACAAATTAGTGCAAGAGGTGTTGCGCCTTATATTGGAATCGGTGTATGAGCCTGTATTCCTAAACTGCTCTCACGGTTTCAGACCGCAACGCAGCTGTCATACCGCGCTTGTGAGCCTGAAAAAGGAATTTAACGGAGTACGCTGGTTCGTGGAAGGCGATATCAAAGGCTGCTTTGACAATATCGACCACCACACACTGATAACTTTTATAGGAAATAAAATCAAAGACGCCCGCCTCATAAAGCTTATTTGGAGGATGTTGAAGGCAGGATATATGGAAGATTGGAGATATAATGCGACATACAGCGGAACGCCGCAGGGCGGAATTCTGTCTCCATTGCTTGCAAACATCTATCTTCATGAGCTGGATAAATTTGTTATGCAATTGGCAAAAGAGTTTTATCAGAAGTCGCCCAAAAGTCAAACTGTAGAATATAAAACGATATCGCATAAGCTTTACAGCATGAGCCGCAGGATAAAGAAATCCACGGGGGATGAAAGATTAAAGCAAATCGAGAAATATAAAGCTCTGAAAAAGGTTTTGTTGAAAACGCCAAGCAAACAGCAGTCCGACAAAAAAATCAAATATATACGATATGCGGACGACTTTATTATCGGCGTAAACGGCAGCAAAGAAGATTGCATACAGATTAAAAGTGAATTATCCGCATTTATAGCAACGCGCCTGAAAATGACGTTGAGCGAAGAAAAAACGTTAATTACCCATAGCGGCGAATGTGCAAGATTTCTAGGGTATGACGTGCGGGTAAGACGAAACAGTGCGGTCAAGCGAGGCAGCAGAGGGCACGTCACTATGCGGACGCTCAATAATAAAACAGAACTGTTGATACCGCAAAAAGATAAAATCCGAAAATTCTTGTTTGACAGGAAAATCGTGAAGCAAGATAAAAACGGAAACATTGTGCCTATAAGCCGTGTATCGCTCGTGAGATGTACCGAACTCGAAATTGTGTCGCAATTTAATGCGGAACTGCGCGGAATTTGCAACTACTATTCCATTGCAAGCAATTACTGTATTCTGAATTACTTTGCGTATCTTATGGAGCGCAGCTGCCTGAAAACGCTGGCACATAAATTGCGTAGCACCAGCTCAAAGGTGAAAGAGAAATTTCGGGACGGTCATGACAAATGGGGTATTCCGTATGAAACGAAAGACGGCAGGAAATGCTGTTACTTTGCGGATTATATGGACTGCAAAGGCATAATAAACGGAGATGAACTGCCAAAACCAAGCAGAATGATGCACGGATACATTAGGACAACCCTTGAACAGCGTCTTTCTGCAAGGAAATGCGAATTATGCGGTACTACCGAAACACGATACTATGAGATTCATCATGTCAACAAGGTCAAAAACCTGAAAGGAAAAGAATTTTGGGAACAGGTGATGATAGCCAAACGGCGAAAGACATTGGTGTTGTGCAAGGAGTGTCATGACTAAATTCACGGGAAGAATTCAAGTAAGAAATAGTTGTAATGGCGAGCCGTATACATCGAGAGGTGTACGTACGGTTCTGAGAGGGGTCTATGCAAACCTGTTACAGCAATGTAATAAGGCGGCATTTACCTACTCTACACAACACTCATCACGGACATGGTACTTTCGCAAGAGGTCATGTTCCGTCAGAAGGCATTGCAGATTTTGCAATCCAACGACATGAAACTGCCGCATTTCCCGTGGATCATGTTCGAGAACGAGTTCCTATGTGGTGTTACGATTTCTTCCCCGAGGGCATCACGGACGGACGACACGCGCATATCCTCGATTTTGACGTGTTAAGGCTCGGCAAGAAGGTCATCGAGAACAATCCAAAAGCCGGGAGCTTTGAATTTGGTGTGGTTGCCATCACGGAGATCGGCAAGGAGCGTGGAAACAATCTTGAACTCAAAGAGGTCAAAAAGGGCACGGACGAGACCAATCAGAAGAATGACCTGTTCAATTCATGGCTGAAAATGTGCCGGCATTCCGCCACGGTAGACAACTTCCCGTTCATCAAGGTATTCACGGACGAGCAAAGACCGGAATCTTGGGGCGCGGATGCGAGGGATCTTTGCGACGTCATTCATATCGTCTCCTCGGGCAATCAACGGTTGGCTTTGCCGTTCTATACCATTGAGGGGATGATTTCGGAATGGGCATTCAACAAGTTCATGCGGCTGTATATGAACTTCCGTTTCCGCAGAGGGGACAATACCTTGCTCGTACATATCCTCAAAAATATCACGGCATGGCTTTGGCGGCGCGACCTGCGTATGCACAACAAGTACGGCTACTGCATCCTAAAAATCGAAAAAGAGCGCGGCACAATGGACGGCAAGGTGGAGAACAAGAAGTACTTTCTGATGAATCAGAAGATCTACGCGCGCAGGTTCGCCACGGACTGTTTTTCGGACTACTTCAACGACATGGCGAGCAAAAGCGGGATGGGGCTTGCAGACTATCGTGAGTACGCCACGGAGCGGGCGTCTGTGGACGAGCTGAAGGCGCAGAACAGTTACTTCATCCGTGCGCTGTACGGCGTATGAACGGGGCAGAGCCGAATGTTTTTCGGCTCTGTTATCCCCATGCAAAAAATAAGGAGGGGTTATGCCATATCCGAAATGTAAGATCTATTCGGACAGAAGCCATTATATAGCGATCCCGTATATACCTAAAAAGCCTCGATACAAAAAGAGAAAGAAAATACCGCCGCTACAGCCGAAGATGAAAGTAGTGGAGGACGAGGGGCTTACGCCGTTTGATAAATTTGAGCAGATGAGTCTGTTCGACAAAAGCTCTGCGGTTGACGAGCCGGTTTCCGAACAAAAGGAAGCAATAGATGATTTTTTTGCAAAGGGTGAGGGAAATGGTGTCAAGGCAAAGCAGCCTCCGTCACGGCGGGATATTTTTGAGAGGCTGTATTCTGAATATATCTATGAACCGAAAGGTCGGCGAAAGAAAGCGATCATAGAGGGTATGCTGCCGTACTCTAAGGACTATGAAGAGGCAAAATTGTATGTGGAGGCGAATTTACGGCGTAAACGCAATAACCTTATCGCCCGCCGTGTGCGCATGACGAGGAAAGCAAATTTGCAGAGCGTGCAGGCAGATTTCAATTTTTTTGTCACGTTGACGTATTCCGATGAGTTGCATACAGAGGATAGTTTCAAAAAAGGGCTGAAAATTTGCCTGAATAATCTTTGTAAGCGTAAGAGTTGGAAGTATATGGGGGTATGGGAGCGTTCGCCCCAAAAGCAGCGGCTGCACTTTCACGGCATATTTTATATCCCCGAAGGGACAATGCCCGGAAAAATGATAGACGTCAATGACTATAATTTCAAGTCTAAACGGCGGCGAATCACGCACCAGAATACCTATTTCAATGAAAGGTTCGGCCGTTCCGACTTCGAGGAGATAGTTGACAATGGTGTGCTGGGCGAGTCTATGGCGTATATCATGAAGTATATCGAAAAGAGTGGGGAGCGGATCGTGTATTCCAAAAACCTTCCGCAGTTCTTCTTATCTGACATAATGGAAGAGGATATCGTCTGTCTGTATGGGGAAGAGGAACGCAAGTTTATTCTGTCCGACAAATTCGGCTGTTGGGATGAGGGCGCGTATATGGGTGAGGTGAGCGGCGATACCATAGCGCAGATGCCGAAGGTCAATTAAAGTTGGTCAAATCATTGAAAAGATGCCCGGCTTATGATATAATAGACATGTACATTGAGCTGAGTAGGTCAATATGAAAAACGGATAAATGTAAGTGCAGGGGATACAACAACCTGGGTTTTAATTCCGTAGGAATGCGCAGATTAAGCGAATACTTGTAAGGAAGTGAATTACAGTATGGAAAACAAGATAAAGGTTTTTGAAAATAAGCAAGTGCGTACAAGTTGGAACACGGAAGAAGAGGAATGGTCTTTTTCCGTAGTAGATATTGTTGCTGTGCTGACGGACAGCGAAGATCCGAACAACTATTGGAAAGTTTTAAAAAATCGTCTGAAAAAAGAAGGCAGTGAGTTGGTTACAAACTGTAACCGACTGAAAATGCGGTCTCATAAAGACGGGAAAATGTATTATACTGACTGCCTCGATACGAAAGGGGTATTGCGCCTTGTGCAGTCCATCCCATCTCCCAAAGCCGAGCCGTTTAAGATGTGGCTGGCGCAGGTGGGCAGCGAGCGCCTGGATGAAATAGCCGACCCGGAAAAAGCTATCATGCGTGGGGCGGAGTTTTACCGCGCAAAGGGATATACGGAAGGCTGGATCAATCAGCGCTTGCAAACCATTGAAATGCGCAAGGAACTTACGGATGAGTGGAAGGCACGCGGGATAGACAGCAACCGCGACTATGCCATACTCACAGACGAGATGACAAGGGCGTGGAGCGGTATGTCTGTGCAGGAGTATAAGGCGCTGAAGGGGCTGAAAAAGGAAAACCTGCGCGACAATATGACGAATATAGAGCTCGTTTTAAATATGCTCGCGGAAGTCACCACGACAGCGATATCAAAGCAGGAACAGCCCGAAACGTTCAACGAAAATAAGGCCGTGGCAAGGCGCGGCGGGAAAGTTGCAAAGAACGCGCGTGATGATATCGAAGCACAGCTGGGGCAGTCCGTTATTTCGCCGCTCAATGCTACGGATAAGCCGGCGTTGGAAGTAAAAACGCCGGAAGAGAAAGACGTGCAAAGCAAGCCGAATGCCCATAAGGATTAAAATACGTTGATAAAACGTAAAGCCGCGCGACGGAAAAAACAGGGCGGTTCGCCAAGCGGTTCAGCGGCGAACGCCCTGCCGCCGCGCTACGTTTTTCGTGTTTTCCGTCAGTTCGTCCGTTTGCGACGTGCGCCCGTATCGGCGGCGCTCCGCGCCGCCGCTTGTATATATACGGGCGCACGTCGCATAGTCACAGGGTAATTATAGGGCACCTGAAAGTCACCGTAAAGTCATGTCAGAAGTCACATATAAAGCAGGCGTTTTTTGTGGGCAATGAAACGAATGCCAGCAAACGTATGACTAGTTTTCAATGGTGCAGAACTGGCATCAGAGCCGCGAGAATATCGTCTCGATATAATTTTTATTGCAGACGGTGTTATTGCCGGTATATGGCTTTTCAAAGCATTTTAAGAAGGCGTTATCTTTTGAGGTGTGAAAAGAGGGAGCATGCAAAAAGGCAACCGTAATGTAACGATTGCCTTCCAGTTAATATCTTTGACGGATACTTGCCTTGCGATGATTGATAGTCCCTCTGCCGATGCCGAGTTCTGCACAGACTTTGCTTTGTTTCATGCCGTTCATATAGCAGTTCAGAATGGCAATTTCCAATGCAGACAACTGCAAAGCCTCTACAAGCTCATCGTATTTCGTGTAATCTGTCTGTTCGTGTTCAAAGCAATTCACGGGATCCATAGGCAACGCCTTATAATCCGTAAAATCTATGGATTCGACGATCGTTCCTCGCCTGTCTGGTTTGTTGCGCAGATGCCTGATGAAATGATCTACTTCGCGATAGCATGCAAGTTTGATTGTAATTTCTTTTCCTTGTTTGTCTTTGCCGTAAATCTCATTGGCACTGTGACCGACGAATTGATACAGGAAACATATAGCTGTTTGCGCCACGTCATAGCCGTCCGATACGGTATAGTCCATCTCGGTCATATGATGCAGGTCTTTGATTAAACCGATATACAGTTTATCCGCCACTTTCATATCGAACTTCTTTACAGTACGAAGAGCCTGCAATGCAATCATTTCGCCCATAAGTTTTACATTCTCGGCAGAAATAACTTCTTTGAACAATTCGCCTTCGTTGCGATACCTACCGTTTGAGAACTTGGTTACCACCATTTCCATCTTTACACCTCTGAATTTGTATTTGCCTTTTTCGGGCAACAGGCGGAGGTGCATAGGACGGTAAAAGGAAAGTATCTTCCATATCGGTCTGCGGAAGTCAACGGGACAAAGCCAAAATCGTTGCGTACAGGTCGGGAAATGCCTCATAGATAGAAAAAGAGCCAAGTAAAGTTTCTCGTCTTACTCAGTTCTCAAAGGGTTTCTATGGGTGTTTTCAGCGACGATTTTGCGGCCGTTGACGTCCGCGAGGAACTATGCTACCATAGCCGACCGAAAAAGATAAATTTAGAGTTTTGTTTGGAGAAAGCGACTAAGGACATTTTATTCAGACTTGCAGCACTTGACTTTTTTAAACATCTATGCTAATATGTAAAATATTAAAGTAAATTTGTAGTCGCCCTATCTCAATATAGATATATAAAGAACTTATTATTTATTCACTGGAGTAATCGGATTTCAAAATGTGTATTTTAATTTCTCCAAATGTAGTATTTGTTTCTGGAGCTTACAATGGCGCAATTTATGATTTTAATAAAAATAGATTATTCGCGGTAAACCATGATGCTAATTTATTTTTAAAACGATTGGTTCAAGGTGGATATGCGGAATCTACTGAAGAAAAGGAATATTATTCTCTGTTAATTAATAATAAACTTCTTGAACATGGATATCCATTCCGGGAATACATTCCGCAAGGTAATATTAGTACGAAATTGAATTTCGCGTGGCTGGAAGTTACCCAAATGTGTAATCTTCGCTGTATACACTGCTATGAGGGAGAAGCTCATAATGTAAGTATCTATCGGCTATCTTTATTAGAGTGGAAAAGGATATTAAAAGAATTATCTGAGGCGGGTTGTTCGCATATCCAGTTCATTGGAGGAGAGCCGTCCTATTGTCCATACATTATAGATTTAATAGATGAGGCTGGATCTCTTAAGTTTAAAACAATTACTTTTTTTACAAATTGTACAAATATTTCTGATGATTTAGTAAAATGCTTAAAGAGGAATAATGTATTAATTAAAGTATCTATTTATGGACATACTGCTGCTATTCATGATAAAATAACAAGCGTGAAAGGTAGTTTTAATAACACAATCAATAATATTAAAATGTTGCAGCAAAATAGCATTAGCGTTTCTGCTGTAGTAACTATAATGTTTGAAAATGAATTATATTACGAAAACATTATTCAATTTATCCATGAATTAGGTATTCAGTTTGATAAATTTGATTTGGTTCGTGAAGTAAGTGGCTGTAAACAAAATTGCAAACTGGTGTCCCGTAAAGATCTTATTGAAAAAAAATATCGTACTAAACCTAAATTCTCGATTAGTAAAGAGTGGTTTGATAAATCAGTTACACAAAATACGTGTTGGTATGGTAAATTTGCTATAGCAGAAAATGGAGATGTGTTCCCGTGTGTCTTTGAGAGAAAAATCATATATGGAAATTTGAAGAATATGACTGTTTGTGAGGTGCTTAATTCAAGTGTGGTAAAAAATTATTGGCGCATGGATTTTTCGAAAATAGATGAGTGCAATGAGTGTGAATTTCGTTTTGCTTGCAAAGATTGTAGGCCTTTAGGAGAATTAAATGGCAATATTACTAAAAAAAACATTCGATGCTTGTATCATCCTCGTACGGGTGAATGGAAATAATTTCTTGTGAGGTTTATATGTTAACATTAATACTATTAGAAAGTGAAGCGGAGACCGGGTGCTCTCCATATGATTGTAGTCCTAGTACAAATAATAATTGTTCGCCAGATTATAGTTCATGTAATCCTGACTACTCACATTGTTCAACTGACAATTAAATGTTGGTCAAAATTATGGAAAACAAAACCATTAGTGTTGCGAATCTATTAGAATATAAAGATAAAGTTCAGGAAATTCAAAGGGAAATTGAATATCCGTTTAGATTAGCATTTCGCGGTGTCTTTGAAACAGGCAATGGTGATGCCACGAGCAAACGGTATTTAAGTCCTTCTTTGCAATTTAAAGAAAATGGGTTATATTGTTCGCTTGAGAATGATATGATTCTAGAAATGAAAAGATTAAGACCGTATGAATTTAATGATTTAACGGCTTTAGAGCTTCTTGGGAAATTGCAGCATTTTAAGTTTCCAACGCGGTTATTGGATTTTTCTTTTAGTCCATTTGTGGCTTTATGGTTTGCGGTTCATAATTCAATTGAAGCCAAAAATACGGACGGTCAAACTAAAGTATATTGTACGCTTGTTAGGCCACAAGAGAAGGTTGCGGCTCTGATTGCTAAAGTAAGTCAAAATTTACCTTCTTATGATTTTTGTACTACCCAAGGTGAACGTCCTATTCATTATATAGAAGACATACTTTTTCCCAATATTTCGGAAAATCAACAAGAAGAAAACTTATATAGCTTTTTAGTAAATATATTTGACAAAAACAAAAAGAAAAGTCAATTGATTTTTACATATCCACATTTTAATGCGGCGCGGGAACAAAATCAACAGTCGATATTTGCAATATTTTTTAATAAACTTAAAGACAATAAAGGAAAGATAAATTTAGAAAGCGACAAATCAGTAAAAGAGACATTATCTGGGGCTCGTCTTATAAAGCGATTTACATTTAGTCCGGAAATTTATAATCCTCTTGAGCCATGTTTGAATTATGGAACACAATTGCCAGAAGATTTTTACGAAATTTCTATTACTGGCGATTATGGCAATTACCTAGAAGAACTTGAGGCTTTGGGTATAAATGAAAGCTTTCTCTTTCCTGAATCTCTTGAAGCCACGTCCAATGATGTGACTTCTTATGCAAGAAAGACAATTACGAAGAAAAAATAAGTTTTTAATTTATAGAATGTTTTATGATTTTTTTGCGTCTTCAATTGTGAAACATTTTGTCAAAAGCTAGGATAATGGACTTTTTAGACGTATGCCAGATCTTAAAGAGAACCAACATAAAATCACGCATAGAGCTGACTCTTTGCTTGATTTTACATTGCGGACGAATTGGGAAGTTTTTGGGAAGTTGACGGTTTCAAAGATGATTTTTCGGAAGAAGAAAAAACCTTAAAAAAAGCGTTTTCTGATAGATTTTTGACCGTTTTCCTGTCAAAAACGGTATTTTTTTGATAATTCTTAGGCGCAAGAATTGCTTGATCTTACCTCTCAAATTCTTCCTCTGACTCCGTCATTCGTTGGTTCGAATCCAGCTACCCCAGCCAGCAGACCTGAACTGATGATTTTCGGTTCAGGTCTTTTCTTTGCTTGGAAAGAGTTCCGATTATATTAAAATCTTATGATTTTGGCACATATTCGCTGTTTTTTATGGAAAAACGGCGTTTTTTGTGCTATTTTTGCTTCCATGTCCGTGTCTTGGTTGGGTTGTTTTGAGCTTCCTTTCCGTCCGTCAATCGCTTTTATGGCGGCGGAAAGGGGCTCTTTTTTCTTGTAAAGTTGAGCATAAAGTTGAGCATAAATCAGTAGGAAATTTTCTCACCTTCGGCAATGAGATAATCGTCCGAAAGGTCGGTGTAGGTGTCCGCAAGTCCGCCCAGCGTATGCCCCACGAACTTCTTGATTGCAACGTCCGATACGCCGCACTCCGTGCACCGTGTGTAGAACGTCGTCCGCAGATCGTACAGCTTGTGCGCGGGCAATACCTCGGCGAGCTTCTTGCGCATCATCTTGACCGCTGCCATCTTCAACTCCGTGACGCCTTGCAGATAGGGGCGCAGTATGGGGTGGATGGGGATCTTCTTGTATTCCACCTTGCCGTCCTTGCGCTTGGCATTTCGCGCCTTAATGAACGCTCCTTCGATGACTGCCGTCTCATACTCCACCGGCCGCATGCCTGTGTACAGCGCCACGGCGAACATGACTTCGTACTCGGTGCCCCTGACATGAGAAAGCAACTTTGCTTCCTCCTCGCGGGAAAGGGCGGCGCCGTGTTCGCGCTCGTGTTTCTCCCGGAATACCATGTCCATGGGATTGCTCGTCAATACACCGTGCTTGACTGCCGCCTGAAAGGTGAGATTGAGCAGCGTAAAGATGTCCTCCGCCGTCCTGGCGATGCCCTGTTCGTGCACCTTGTCGATGAGTTCCTGACACTTCTTGGGCGTGATCTTTTTTAAGGGAATATCCCCGAAGTGGGGGAGAATGTGGTTCTTGTACTCGTTCAATGTGATGCGGTAGGTATTTGCCGACACCTTGCGTTTGCGGAAATTCTCGAAGTAGTACATGGAGAACTTGTCCATCGTTGTGGGGACGCCACTCTCCGATCGCTTTGCCTGTCCCGCGTCTACTTCTTCCAGCCGTCTTAAAAATTTCTTTTTTGCTTCTTCCAGACTGTTTGACGACACATTGATCTTCCGGTGGTCGATCTGGCAGCGGATCTCATAGTTCCAATGATATCTCCCGCTCCTGCGCCTGTGGACGTGCGCCGTCAGACCGTTGCATCTGAATTGTTTTCTGAATACTTTCGGCATACTGTTGATCTCCTTTGCGGAGAATTCAAGTGCCTTCGAGCTGCCTGTGTTTTCTTGCCTGCGATCTTCCTGCGGGACGTCGGTGAGCGAACGCATCTTCTCCAATGTAATGGAGTCAGCCGCCGCTTTGAGCACGGCCCTCGCCATTTCGTCGTTGCCGCTCGGAATTGCTCTGATCGTTTGAATGATCTGGTTTAACTCTCGATCTGTCAAGAATTATTATTCGGGTCATGCGGCCTGTTCAGCCGCTGCCCTTATCGCGCTGAATACGATGTTCTCTTTCCATTGCTTGTTCCTCCTGTTGAATAAATTTTTTGCAGCCGTGCCTCACTGTTCGCTTGGTGACTGCCGGTTGTTCTTTGCCTCGACTTGTTGCATGAGGGCTTGATACCCTGCAACGATCAGTTCCACCTTGGTCAGGTTGTGTTTGAGGAGGAACGCATCGATCTCATTTGCGTATTGGCGGTCGATGCTCGTTCCCCACACCTTGTTCTTTTGCTTTCGCTCGTCCCTATTCTGCTCCTCGTACTTCCTGCGGCTCTTGCGGGCGGGAGTATCCGCTTTGCGTTCCATGCTCCACCTCTCAGTTTCCTGCTATCGCACAGACGATCGCACCGATAAAGTTCATGACGCAAGTCCCGATCAGGACAATGTCCATGATCAACGCTTTCAGCAACCCCCTGTCGATCCCTAAAACAGTTCTCATCTGACACCTCCGTCTTTAATCCACATACACGAGCTCGGAAAGGATCTCGTCCTCTATGAGCCGCTGCATTTCCGTCTGCCTGCGGTAATCCTCCATGAAGTCGCCCGTCCGCTTATACCGCTCGTCTTTGGACAGCTTGGCGTACATGGTTTTGTGCAGCTCGTCCGCCTGACGGTCGATGCCGTGCAGATATTCGGGGAGATTTTCTATTGCCCACAACTTGCCGACATTCTCCTCTTCCAGATACTTCTTGGCGAGCGTTCCGTACTTGCCGTAGGTGTGCCTGACAGGTCTGACAACTTGCCGATAGACTTTGACTTCCTCTTCGGTGAGTCCCTCGCCCCTGTCCGCTTTTGCAACGATTTTCCGTGCGTTCATACAATGACCTCCTTGCTCCTTTCATCGTGTTAATACGAATATCACATTTTCTCCCGTTTGTCAAGAGGAAGGGGAAAAGTTGTCAGAAAAAATTTTTGTCGCTGAATCGCAAAGATAAGTTCCGCGTTTTTCACTTCCTCTGTGCAGCAGGCGGAGCAAAGCGGGTTTCCCGCTTCTGCCTTCCCCCGTAGGCGGTGAATACCACCTACCTTATCCTGCTTGCAATTTTTCTGCAAATTATCCCACCTCCTTCGCTCCGCTGCTGTAATAAATTGCCCATGATTCCCCCTCAATAGGGAGGCAAACGACAGGGCAAATTTATAAGCGCTTTTGAAAATTCATCAAAAAATTTTTGCAAACAGATGACAGAGCCGAGCAGTTACCTTCCCGGCTCCGAAACTTTCAGCGAAAATTTTAATCAGGAACGCGGCAGCGTCACCGTGAAGGCAGCGCCCTGTTCGGGTTGGCTGTCAACCGAAATCGTGCCGCCGCAGAGGGTGACGATTTTATAGACGAGCGCAAGTCCCAGCCCGTTGCCCTCGGAAGCGTGCGCCTTATTGCCCTGATAAAATTTATCAAAGATGTGCTTTTGAGACGCCTCGTCAATGCCGCAGCCATTGTCCGCGACACAGACAACGACTTTATCCTCTGTCAGTTGCAATTTTATGTGGATCATTCCGCCGTCTGGAGAAAACTTGACGGCATTTTGTATGAGGTTATACCACACCTGATAGAGCAGGCTTTCGCTCCCGTTGAATTGTACGGGCAGCAAGTCCAGATCAAACTCTATATTCTTCGCCGTCCATTCGCGTTCTAAAAGAAGAATGGACTTTCGCAGCTGTTCATCGAGCGAATAGCTCTTTTTGTCGGCAACGATGCCCTGATTTTCTAATTTGGAAAGTTGCAGGATATTCCCCGTCAGCGTACTCAATCGGTGTACATTGGCAGTGATTTTGTCGACGCATTCGTCATGTTGCGCTGCGGATAAATTTCCATTTTGCAATAATGCCGTGTAGCCCTCGATTGCTGTAAGCGGAGTTTTGAATTCATGTGATACGGCGACGACGAAGTCGGTGCGCAGTGTTTCGATGCTGCCGAGTTCTTTGGTCATAAGGTTGAAATTGGAAAGTATTTCCTCAATCGCCGCAAAGCATGAGCGTTCTTCCAACGCCAAAAAGAACGTAAGTCGAATATTCGGCTTACGTTCTTTTTAATGATGGTTACTTCATTCCCTTTTCGCATTGGTTGTTGCAGCGTAAGCAAAATTTCTGCCCAATATCTTCTAATAAGATATCCGCTGTAATTGCTTCAGAAATTAATTGAAGATCTTTGGCATCTAATTGAAACACAATACTCACCTCCTTTTATATTTTTACAGCACAAGATTTTCCTGAATGATTTTAATACTCCTTAGAATTGCTTGTTCCTCATTTTTATCAACAGATAGTTGTCCTAGAATATATTGCTTTGCTTTAAAAAAAGCACGTGCCTTAATTAGCAATTTATTATATCGACACAAATTCTTATCATGACTATAAATATTATTGCGCTCTTTGTAATTTGACCCATAACAAAATGAACATAGCGAGTTAACAATACAATCTTGACAGTCATCATTAAGACTTCTTATTGGTACATATTCGGGGAAATAAATGTCACCCATTCGTTTTGCGCGATTTCCAACCGACAATGGCATAAATAACTGGCATGGATAGGGAATGCCATTGACATCATATGTAACCATGTTAATGCCCGCGCCACAATGTTTTTCAAACTTGCATTGTGTATTCGGAGAATAATAGGCTAGTGGAGCAATTGATTCATCAAGTAAAGAACATGGTTTAACGTTAGGATTTTTTAGATAATATTCAATAAGTAGACTAAGTTGTGCATTTAATATTGCTAAATTTGTCTCATCGCTCCAATCAATTCCATAAGCTAGATTATTACTGATTTGAAATCCTATTTCGTGAAGAAATTTAACTCCTTGAAAAAGCCAAGGAAGAGAATCAGGGGAAACCGTCATTTTAACGGGTTGCGTCGGATAATTTTTTACAAAAAAGTCCAAATCGATATTATCAAAAGAATTACAACGATTAAGATTGTGCATTTCCTTGTTTCCATCCAAACTTAGTCCACAAGTAAAATGCTCCATATTATTAAGCAGCCATCGTTGAATAAATGTCAAGAAAAATCTATTATGTCATGCCGTTTGCCTATGGTTACACATTTGTTGCAATCTTACAAGGTAAACTTTTCATCTACTTTGCTGTAGGTTTGTCAAACATGTGAGACAGTGAAAAAGAGGATTAATATAAAAGTCGGTCGTTAAGGAAATCAGTGATATAGTCTTTCGGGGAGCGCCAGTTCAAAGGGCGCATGGGGAAAGAGTTGTACTTTCTGTTCTGTACGACAAGTTGTGTGGCAAAGTCCTCAAATGAGTAAAACTTGTGTGTGGCATAAAAGTATTCGTTAACTTTGCGGTGTGAGCGTTCCACTTTTCCGTTGTGCCTTGGAGTATAGGGTTTAATCAGCTTGTACCTTATCCCCAGCTGTTTGAGGCGCGCCTCAAACAGCGACAATTTGCCTTTCTCATGCTCTTTGAACTCCTTAATGAATTCCAGACCGTTATCCGTCTGTATGCATTCAATTCTAAAAGGAAAGGCTTTTACAAGCATGTCTAAAAACTGTGCGGAAGAATAAGTGCCTTGCTCCTTAAACGCCGCAACATATCTGAAACGGGAGTATTCGTCAATGGCGGTATATTGGTAATAGCGTTCCTTTAAACCGTCTGCATTGGGTACTATGCAGGCGAGAGGAACTACTTTAACGTCAACCTGCACGCGCTGTCCGGGATATAACATTTTCTCGTATGGTTTTGGTACATACTTGGGATTAGGCGGTTTAACAGGTTGCAATGCTTGTCTACGCAGCACGCGCCACAGAGATACCATCGAGCTGGAATAACCGCGTTTTCTGAGCTTTACCCAAAACACGACAAGTCCCGCATTTGAATTTCGTCTACGCATGTCGTTAATGAGTTTGAGTTCATTCTCGGTATGTTGGTTGGGGTGATGATGAGGGCGGCGCGACTTATCCTGCAAAGATGCGGTTTGCCCGTTGAAACGTGAACGCTAGCGATATACCGAGGCGCGGGATACATTAAAACGGCGGACTGCGGCGGAAACGCCGAAATTAAAAGAATAGGTTACAACAGATTGACGGAAACGGGCGATTTGTGATATAGTTTTCATGAGTAACGGTTCTCTTTTTGGGGTTTGTTTTTCGTGGTGATTAAACTATATCACAAAATTAGAACTTGTTACTCTTTTTTTATGCTCTCTGTCTCACTTCTATTGTAATCATACACAAGGTAAACTTTTCATCTACTTTGCGCTGTTGACAATCTTATCCTATTATGCTATAATGTTAAAGCATATGGTGAAGTTATTCTAATTAATTATTATTTGCTTTAATTTAATGCATTGACCCAAATGAAAACATATTATGGAATTAAAACATTCAAAATATAATATTACCGTATCCAATCAAGATTATTATTTAATATTTAATACAGCTACTAGCGCCTGTGTTGTATTCAACGCCAATGAATATAACGATTTTATAAGCACTAACTTCAAGGCAGTAAGCATAAAGCGTTTACAAGAACTAGGAATTCTGCTGCCCTCTGACTTCGATGAGGTTAAGGAGTTTTTAACATTTGCTGAAAGGAAACGCAATGCGACAGATACATTATTTTATCGTATTTTAGTTACTACTTATTGCAATGCTCATTGTGAATATTGTTATGAAAAAAATTTTGCACAAATTACCATGACACGTCCAACGAGCATCAAAGTTGTTGAATTTATAAAAAAAGAAGCAAACAATAAAAGGAGTGTAGTCATTCAATGGTTTGGGGGCGAACCCCTGTTAAATATTACCGAAATAGATTTTATTTGTAAACAATTGAAAAATTATTGCGATCAACATGGAAAATCATTCAAATCAGCAATTGTAACAAACGGTTTATTATTTTTTAAGGAAGATATTAGAGGTGGTTTAAAAACATGGAACATAGATAGAGTGCAGATCACTTTAGATGGTTTAAAACACTATTACGAATCTGTTAAAAAATATTCTATAGCTAATAGCTTTGAAATTATCTTATCTAATATAAAATTTCTAATAGGCAACAACATAAAAGTAAGCATTAGGTTAAATTATAGTGAACAAAATATTCATGAAATAGTTGATCTTATCAAGTTTCTAAATAATGAATTCCCCAATAAGACAAATTTATATGTTTATGCTCAACAACTCTTTAATGAAAAAACAAGTTTAAATGATAACATTAATTTGGGCTTAACAATCTCCGTTTTGGATATATTATATGAAAATGGTTTTCTAGACAATGTATTTAATCGATTAGGAGTCAGTTTTGGCTGTTTTGCAAGCAAGGAAGATAATTTTACAATTATGCCCGATGGTTCATTATATAAATGTTCTTTGGAGGCTACATTAAAAAGAGACAATAAAAATCACATATCCAATCTATCAAGATCATCCCTTCAGTTTTTTACTTTATCGCAAAGATGTATTCCGTGTAAATTTTTGCCTCTTTGTTATGGTGGATGCTCATTTGAAAAACATAAAGGAAATAACTATTGCTTGATTAGTGAAGATATGGTCTTGCATTTATTAGGAATTGCATTGCGCTCATATACCGAAACCAATATAAATGCAAATAAAAAATAGACCTGCAAATAAAAGACAAGGGAGGAAAAATACTATGATTGAATTAAATACATCAATTATTGAAGTCGGCTTATCCACTTGTGGTTATGATGGCGAAATTGATGGTGATTCAGGAAATTGCTCTGAACCGATGCCTCATTAGTTCTATGGTATGTACATGATATTTCTTTGATTTTGGTAATGTATTTATAATTGGTTGATGCGCGTCTGATATTTCAGTCGCGCATTTTTGTGTAAACGAAAACCCCGCGATAGTCGCGGGGTTCAGAAGAGGCTAAAGCCGATGAAATAGATAAAAGAACTCCAATTGTGTAAAATAGGAGTTGGTATTGCCAGCCTTGGTCGGAGTGTAATAAGGGCGTTGCTCCATCTGGTAACCTTTTACCCAAGCCGTCCAGCCTTTCTCTGACCTGCGCAAGGTTGGGATGCCGGGATATGGAGTATGCCATAATCTCGTTGTTGTACAAGTTCATTATTGGCGCGAGATATATCTTTGTGTCTCCGACTTTCGGTTAAGTAATATCCGTGGCAAGTTTTTCAAAGACTTTTTCTGCATTGAAACCTTGGTTTATCCTGCTTGCAATTATCCTTCAAATCGCACCACCTCCCTTGTCCGTTGTTGTGATAAATTCCTCATCATCCCCCCTAAATAGGGAGGCAAATGGCAGGGCGATTTTATAAGCACTTTTGAAAAGTGTTTAGGGTTTCTTTTACTGACTATGCCACTTGAGTTTGTTGTGCCATATTATGTTGCTATGTTTAAGCCGCAAAAAATTCATATTTTTTACGTATTAGACTTACAAAAATTTGCTTCAGCTGGCAACCTAATATTATAAATATCACAACAAGGAGATGGTATATTATGGAACACGACGGTATGAAGTTTGACAAGCGGGAATCTTGGGAGATTTCTTATACTACTGCTGATGGCAATAGTCGAATTATTCATGTAAACAATGGAGAAGCACATGTGCATCCGAATGGGGAAAGTGTAAGAAATGGAAATGCTTCATGGGAGAAAGTTCATGAACCACTCAATGAGCTGGATCGGAAGGTCATTAAAGACACCAGAGAATATAATGGTAAAGACTGGTGGAAAAAGTAATTATCTATGTAATATAAAAAATTAGGAGGATATAAGCAATGAGTGAAACAACACCTGAAGGCAAGAGATGTGGGATCTGTAATGGGCGGGGTGTTTTTGTTCCAAAAGGCACGGTGACGGAAAATTACCCAGGCGGGAAAGTAACGATTATCGAGAAATATGAGTGCAGCAACTGTGGTCACGAGTTGAATTGGACCGTGCGCAAAGACGTTTAATTCCTATAATCAAGTCAAGCCCTCCAATTATCTTCGGAGGGCTTGACTTGTGCTACTATACTATCCTTGAGATCTCTTCTGGAACCTGGTTGCGCCTTGAGTGATTGTAAACGAAATTTTTTAACTTTTTTTGGGAGATGCCGTTCGGCAGCCAGTTTTTCACATTCGTCATAAACGTGGAGATGGCTTCCGCAGAGATACCGTAAGTTTTGTTCGCCATCAGTATCAGCTCAGCATGGAGCGCCTCCATGATATCGTTAATCTTGACTTGAGTAGGCAATGCCTGCCACAATGGTGTGCGTAATAACAGGATTGCTGCAATTCGCATCGTAACTTGTTTGGAGGGAGAGCTGATTAGCTCTTCCAGTAAAATTTTGTTGGTCAAGTCCGCTTCAATAATGCCATCTCTCTCAGCTGCGCTGGTTCTGTCCATCAGAAAACCAACGGGATCATCGATTTCTTCTCCAAGGACGGGGATCACAACGCGCCGCATGTGTTTCCGCTCGGCGCAGATTGTGGCGGCGGCTGCCCGCTGCGTAATCACAACCAAAGCTTTGAGTGTGCTCCTCGTGGGCTCTAATCCGTTCCGCTTTGCGAAAAAATACATATTCTCAACTGCGAGCATCCTTGCATCGTGCAACAATTTCGGAGCGGCTCCACATGCGTTCCAACGGCGAAACGGAATAATCCGTGCGGAGATGCGAAAGAAGAGTATCACTAGTCCTTCGTCCCGTTCTTTTCCGTCGGGCAATTGCAATATACGTGTCAGTTGCAGCAGTTCGTAATTTTTGGTATCCATAGACCGACCTCCAGAAGTTTTTTCATAGTCTACTACAATTGTCTGCAACATTTATCCAATGTCCGAATTTGTCCAAATGTGTCGACTTGTTTTGTTCTTTGGCGGTTGTAATCACATCTTTATGTTGCCCAAAAAATTTTTTGTATCGTCTCACTTGTTGCCACTAAAGTCTTTCTCGGTCTTACTGTCACCACTGGCAGGTCTAGTGTTCTTCTTTCTTTTACAATAAAAGGAATGAGTTCGGTTTAACACCGAACTCATTCCTAAATAATTTTAAAAATTTACGTCTAAACTTCTAGGTTGGCCTCAATAGCTATATAACTAATTTCATATGATTTAGCCATATATAATGTTGTAGATTAAGATAAAGAAAGCATAGAAAATTACTCTAGTTCCGTTAACTGTCGGTCTATCTCGGAAACCTCATCTGAATCTGTTTCATATCCGCACCTTAGCAGAAGGGCTTTTTTCTTTTTAAGATATTCTGCCGCTTTGACAAAATTTCCCATGTTTTTGTAGTTATCGGCATATCCCCCGTATATCCAAAAGAAGACTTCCACACAGTTGTCCTGACTGATATTTTGCTCGCCATGTTTTTCCGCGATGCAGTAGTACCTAATACTTTCTTTAAATTGTTCTTTCAGTCTGTAAATTGTACCCAAAGTGCAATATGCTTCGGCAATAAGTATGCTGCCGGGAAATAATTTTTTAAATTTGGATATCGACTTCCGCATTAACACAATGCTTTCATTTAAATAATTATCATCCTTCTGGCATTTGTATAGGCAGATCTTTACATTCGCTACATTCAAGCAGACCTTGAAAAGTAAATCCGACCCCTGTTCATTTGTCGCACGATATGCCTCGATGCACTCTGTATAATATTCAATAGCCCGTTTGTAAGCTTTGACTGCATCCTCAACCCTGTTCTTTGCAAGATAGGAGCAGCCCAGCCGATAATAAGCTGTCCCTGTATTGTTGCGTATGTCCCCGGCATAAAATTCAAACAGGTATGTGTCAGCATCTTGGGCTACATGCTCGCTGTATTTATTGAGTAACTTCTCGCTCTTTGCGATAAGCTTTTTTAAATCAGCTGCGTCATAAGCACAGGATAACTCCAGGGCCTGTCTAGTCTTTATCAGTTCCATGCGTTTTAAGACATCGTCTTTACAATGCATGTCGTAAATCTGACCAACTTTATCCAAGTACTTACTTGCAATCCTATAACTCATGCCGCAGTCATCAAATACATCTGCGCTGCAATATCTATCGACCATCTGCACCAACATCTCTGCATATAACACCTGGAAGAGTTTACCGTCGTTATTTTTGATTTTTGTTGCGATCCTTCTATATTTCTTGAACCAGGATGCACTATTTCCGTCACAATCGAATTCAAAATCTGCCTTGTGCAGACGGATAACACATAGATTGTAATCATCGCCAAGTTTTTGCCAGAGTTTTATACTGTCGTTAAGGAATTTTTCTGCGTGATAACGGTATTGTTCCTTTAGGGTACAATCCTCTTCGACTTCGTACTTCGCGGCAATTGCTATCGCCAAATTGCTTAAAATCATGCCTTTTCTGTGCGCGGATATATCTGAGTTGGTCTCATGCTGACCAAATTTTTCGAGAGCTTTATAGCATTCCGATATGGCCTCGTCATGTGCATTCATGCGAAGCTTTAAAATGATCCTGCGTTCAAGAAGTTTAAATCGCAAGTCCTCGATCGATTCTTCAGTGTCGGACCATCTGTCTCTCTTTTTATTCATATTTCAATTATTCACTTGGTTTTATAAATCTTTTGCTAGATCGAAAATGTAGTTTGCGCGCTGTAAAAGTCCTATGCGATCATATAATTCCCCCAATTTAGATAAGAATTTTACATCATCTCTTACGGATTGGAAACTGTCTTTGAACATGTCTGAAACGGACCAACTGAATTGGATCAACATTTTATTTGGCTTTTTGCTCCGCTTAAGTATTCCGTCAATAATATCCGTAAGTTTACATATGAATGGCCGACAGGTCTGCAATAAAACATCTGAGTGTGCAAAGCGGACTGCTGTAGCAATTATTGAGTGAATATACCAGAAATTTCTATTATGCTCGCCCTCTTCTCGCTTGATCCATCCTGCATTGGCCAGTGAATACAGTGCGCTTGTGTCCGACATAGAGAACCATTTGCAGGCATTTTGTGTAGCGCATTTCAGATTTGGAACTGTGCTGAATTTTATTAATAGAGTCTTTTCTTCTTCGGTCAGATGTATTGTATTAAATAATTTCGCCAAATGTGCAATGATTCTGTCCTCTTTTGCCAACAAGCTATGTGATGAAGCAACTTTTTGCTCCTTTTCCCCATCAAAACGGAGATCAAATCCACAGTCGATTAGGACCTGCAAAAATTCAGCAATCGTCTTTTCCTGCTTCCTTATCAGCTTCGCCAGCAATTCTAGGGAAACAGTATGGCTGTCGGCCAGATCAACTATTTTTTTAACATCGCTTTCTTCCTTCTCGTCGTAAGGACAATAAAAGGCAAAGAGCTGCATGCACGCAGCTGGGGCCAGTTCCCGAACTTCTTCAACATCGAGCGATACACTTCCGCTGACTGCGTCAGGCCGTCCCACAACAAGCAGCTTTACATTCTGCACTCTGTTAATAAATGCCAACAACTCATCATTAAAAAACTCAATATTATCGACAATTAGCAATGTTTGTTTTTTATTGATAATGTGTATACATTCCTCATATAATGCGTTTCTATTGTCATTGTCAACTTCCGTTTGTGGTTTTACCGATTTTATTATATAGTCTTTTACATCTTCTTCGGCTTTGCTGTTGTCGCAAACTATCCAATAAATATCGCGAACCAGCATATCTCCCGAACCGATAGGCGTTTTTAAAACAGCATTGACAACCGATTTTACTATTTCCGTCTTGCCAATGCCTCCGATCCCGTGGAGATAGACCCTGTTCTTCCTCAATTTTTGCAATATACATTTTACAAACTCATCTCTACCGAAAAAACACTGCGATGGGATCAGTAATCTGCTGTCAAAATGAACCTTTGGATATGATTCTTCAGCTATCGGTACATTAATGCCTTTATTGCGCTGCATGGTTGATCGTTTTTTTATTTTGCTACTCAAAGTGGCAATATAATATGAGTCTTCCAAGCTAAGAGCAAAAAATTCGCGAATTTTATCTGCAATTTCCGGCGTTATTGAAGGCTCACAATTTATAACGTTATAATGCTCTTTGAGTTTTTGAAATAACTCCTGTTCGAATACATAATCATAATCTCCATACACTTCAGATTGATCAATCACGGTGCGCGCTTTCGCGATGTTCTCATAAATTTGTGTACACAAACGGAAGTGTTCAGGTAAAATTTTTAAGGAGTGTTTTGCTTTATCCCTAAAAAAACGCATACGATCCCTAAACCTATCTTCAATAGGTTTTCTGCGAGAACTATACCCAGAGCTATCGAAAATTTCAAGTTGAGTTATGGAGATGTGACTGAACAAAAGCTGTACTGTTCTATTAAAAATGGTTTGAACTTCGCTCATGTAATTTACTCCTTAACTTGTCACCATGTTGTCATTATAATGTCAAAGACTTGCTGCGTGGATTTATGTGCGTATAATTAAAAGCACAAGAAAAACACACAAAAAGTATACCATAAACTTTTAATCTTTGCAACACTAATTATAAAATAAGGAGGGATAAACCTTATGGAGATTACTTGTCATGAATCGACTTCTTCTGCTTCGCGGTTGATCGAATCTATGGAGCATGTTGGAAAATGGTATGATTTTCTGAACGAACGGTTCTTTGAAAGTGCACTTTCAAAACCGATCATTACTTTTCAGCCGGATGAAACGTGCAGAACGCTTGGATGGTTTGTCCCGCATCGGATCTGGAAAGATGCAGATGGATTTCGAGGCTTCGAATTAAACTTGTCTGCCAATTTTCTCGATCGGAAGGCAGAAGAAATCGCGGCCACACTTTTACACGAGATGTGCCACCAGTTCGCGTATGTGAGTGCAGTGAAGGACACTTGCCGTGCGGGAACGTATCACAACCAAGCATTTTGCGAGATCGCCGAAGCACATGGACTGATTGCTTACAAAATGAAGCAATATGGCTATGCGATAACGGAACTGTCCCAGACCGCATTGGAAATTGTCCATGAGTTTGCGGAAGAGTCGTTGCTTTTTCGAAAGCGGACAGATGAAGATTTGCGTGAGGAAGCCCTTCATGATCTTTTGATTGAACAAAAGAAGAAGGGGAAGGCGCTTGCATATTCTGATTCCGCAGAGGAGCTTGAACAGGAAATTGCTCGTCGTGTGGAAGAAAAAAAGAACCGCATGGCGTGTCGTAAAAAGAGTAGCACTAGAAAATACATATGTCCCAACTGCGGGCAAAGCGTAAGGGCTACGAGGAAAGTCAATATTTTCTGTGGGAACTGTCATGTTAGTATGGTCGTGGAAGAATCAAAGACCAAGGAGGAAACAACACATGAATCGTAGGAACATATGGAAGAGACCGCCGTCGTACTGCGGCTATCACAGCAATAAGCGTGTCTTGCAGACATTCGCCGTGATGGCGCAGGGACTAGCCGTCATCGTCAACAATCCTACGTTTGCCAAGCGTTTGATCGATTTGTCATCCTTATTGCGATACCGGAGTAGTGACAGAGGTCACGCAGATGTTCAGTTCTTTGTTGGCATCGTCTTTGAGGATCTCCTTAGCGTGCGGGAAGAAGCGGGGAATGGCGATCATACAGAATTGGAAGCAGCGTTAAACCAATTACAAGACGATGTCTCCAAGCTATCCGATCTGATTCGCAACGATGTACCGATAACGCCATGGGAGGAGAGCGTCGACCGTAGCGTGGCGAGGTTGTTTCAAAACACAGAAGCCATACGCATCATATACCGGAGAACCGTGGAAGATCTTCGCAGAGAGAAAAAGAAGCTTGAAACGATTGGCGTGAAATTGCTCACGGCCGACACGACGGGATCTGAACGTGCTCGTATGGAACTTCGCGAGCGTCGGATAGCAGCGTACTGTTCGTTGCGCGAACAGGCAGTGACAGTGCTGGAAGACATCCTTGACGAGTTGCAAGTACTCATGGAGTTGGCGCGTAACGCCCCTGCTTTGGCAGGATGGGCAAATCGTCGTCTTCATGTCAAGCGGTTGGCTGATTTTTATGTGCGGCCGATACAATCGCAGCGACAACGCGAGCGGCTGAAAGGCCAATTAGCATACATCATCCGAAGCGCGGAGAAATCGAGCGAATCGGTCAAGGCATGGAATGCGGCGTTGTACGGGAGCGAGAACACCGTGCCTGAGTCAGAAGCAGAAACACAGGCGGCAGTGGTGGACAGTACGGAGACTGTCAACGGCCATGAGGGTATGCGCAAAGATTTCGTGATTCAAACCAAGTCCGATTTTGAGTCGGGTTTGGCTGAAAATAAATATGGCAAAGGAGAACATTATGAGTGCAGAAAGCAGAGCTCGGAAAGAGTGCCTTCGGGAGGCAAAACAGGAACTTGCTCGTCGTGAGCAGGAGCGAAAGGCATCACAGGTAGCTAAAACGGTGGCGCAAAGAAAAGAAGTCATCAACGGAAAGCTGGTGGCATTGCAAGCAGAGCGTAATCGTTTCATCCAGGAGACCGTTTCGCTCAGAAAAGTCAATCCAGACGCGGCAAAAATCATGATCGCACGGGGTGCCTCTATCGACGCAGCAATCCTTCAGGCGCAGAAATCTCTCGCTATGGCGGATTCGCTCGGCATCGAGCGCCGCATCGAAGACCTCATCGAGGAAAGCTTCGCGTTGATTCGAAAACTTCAGACAGAACCCGTCCGTTTCCGTACGAAAAAGGAGCTTAAGCGTCTGAAAGAGGAGAGCGAGATCCATTCCATCATGCAAGATCTGGCAGCGCAGAGTCGTGCAAAGGAATGGGAAATTTTTACCGACGACGTATCATCAGGCGTGGGTAGCACGTTTGAAGCAGATGTTTTGGCGGCTGAGCGCCAAGCCGAAATCGAAGACATTGACGAAGAGTAGGAGGATATACGATGGAGACCATGAAGTCAACTTCGCTCTGTGTGAGAGAAGACCTGGTTGCTGACAGCATCACATTGCGCCAGCTTGCGAGCGATCTTAACGACTGCATTTCCTCGCCGACCATGGATGTCAGTTCGGAAGATGCAAAAGCCGCATATATGTATGTCATCAGCAACAAAAAACGCGCGCCCAAGAATGCGGATGGCGTTCGTATGCTTGGAAAGGGCGATCCAATTCGCCCGGAGGTTTGCCGCCTCCTGTTTCATGTGCCCCTTTCCAATCTGTTGCGCCGAGAGGAGCGGGCGCTCAATCTTGATCCCGTCAATTCGGCGATTCCAGAGGAGCGCGAGGAGAGTCCGCATGCCGTGTCTGAAAGAAAGGAGGTGCAGCCTCCTGCGAAACGCAAATCCATCGGTCAAAGCGCAGCGCCCGTGCATACGGTCGAGGCGTACGAGCATCCTGATCGGCACGCATACGATGGCTACATCGGGAATACCGATGTCGTTTCTACGATCGAACGCCAACTCGATGGCGCAATGTTGCGCGGTGATCCTTTGCGGCCGTTCTTGTTGCGCGGCGCAAGCGGGGTAGGAAAAACCGAACTCGCACGACGGACGGCAAGACGGCTGGGAAGGCGGCTGTTCAGAGTCACGGCGTCCGTTCTGAAGTCTGGTGACAACGTACACAATTTGCTTGCAACCATGTCTTCTGGAGATGTTTTGCTCATCGACGAGGCGCAAGAAATGGGCGCAAAGGCAGCGGCTGTTTTTTATGACGTTTTAAGTACCGGTGGGTATAAGGTGGATGGCGCTGTGCGCGAGATTTTGTTCCTGTTTGCCACAAACCTTTCTGCCAAACTCCCGGATGCATTGAAGAATCGCTGCATTGAGCTGCGCCTCAAGGATTACTCGGTACCCGAGTTGTGTCAGATGGTTCAGATGACTGCCAAAGATGCGGAAGTCAGCATGGATGATGATGTGGCGACGTACATAGCGGAGCGTTCGCATGGTATTGCGCGCTACGCAATCAATTATGCAAAGGAGTTGATCACGGAGAATGCGGGGGAGGGTAATCGTCTAACGCTGGCACAGGCAAAAACTTTTTTCGAGCTCCGCGGAATCGACGCTCTTGGGTTGAAAGCGGAGCACCGCGACTATGTGCGGCAGCTTGCCGCGCTTGGACAGGCATCTGTCGCAACGTTAGCAGCGGCACTTGGAGAGAACGATACATCCGAAATTGAGCGGGCAACAGAGCCGCTTTTGCTCAAACATGGACTTATCGCAATCACTTCAAGCGGCAGAACGCTCACCGAAGCGGGTAAAGCATACGCCCAATCGGCATAAGGAGATACTGTGGATTATATGCTTCTCGAATCGCATAGGCAGCACTTTCGCGAGAACTACAATCTCGCGAAAGCGGCTATGCGGGAAGGCAAAGAGCGCAAGGCAGAGGCATACATCAATCTTGCACTCGGGCATTGCCAATTCGTAATCGATCACTCAAACGATGCCGAGGAACGGAAACGTTACAAGGCGTTTCGTGAGAAGTGCAAGGCGATTATGTTCGTTGCGGGAACGTCCCCAAAGGCATCGGAATCGGATGAAGACTCCGAAAGCAAAGGTCGCGAGGAACAGAATGCCACGAAAGCCGAAGAAGAGGGCTCTACGGTGGTGGTTATAAGACCTGATCCGGTAACGCTTAACGAAGCGCTTAAATACCTCGATGAGCTTATCGGGCTGGATGAGGTGAAACAACAGGTTCATGATTGGGTCAAACAGATCAAGGTCTTTAAGCTTCGCAAAATGCGAGGGATCAAAGTGCCCGATATCAGCTATCACATGGTCTTTACGGGCAATCCCGGCACGGGGAAGACCACGGTCGCGAGACTGCTCGCACAAATTTATCGTGCACTTGGCATCGTGAAAAAAGGTCAATACGTAGAGGTGAAGCGAGGAGACCTCGTCGCGGGTTATGTCGGGCAAACGGCTCTCAAAACGCAAGAAGTCATCAATCGCGCGCAAGGAGGCGTCCTTTTCATCGATGAGGCATACATGCTTGCAAGCGGCAGCTCGAATGATTATGGCCAGGAGGCTATCGACACGCTGTTAAAGGAGATGGAAGACCGTCGCGACCAATTTGTGGTCGTGGTGGCGGGGTATGATAACCTAATGCAGAATTTTATCGAATCCAACCCCGGTTTGAAGTCGAGGTTTAAAAACTATCTCCATTTTACGGATTATACGGGCGAGCAGCTCATGGAGATTTTTCTCAGCCTTTGCAAAAAAAACCAGTACAATCTTTCACAAGGGGCACAAAGAATGCTCGTCGAATACTTCGACGATCTCTACGAACATCGCGATAAGAACTTCGGCAACGGTCGTGATGTACGCAATCTCTTCGAGACGATTGTCACGAAGCAGTCGGTGCGCGTTGCGGGGCTATCGAACCCCGACAACCACACAATAACGGAAATCAGGGAAGAAGACCTTCCCATAAATTAGAAAAACAGGAGGAGGGCAGTATGAGTTTCACCAAAGAAGAGTATTTGGAGGAAAAACGCAGATATATTGCCGCATGCGCCAACAGAGAATTCCCCGCGCTTTCTCAAATAGCAGCACTTCGTGAACTGGGCGGAGATCTTGCGGCAGAGGATTTCGATCTTCTTGTACTGGAGATGGATATTAAGACAAGACATTTCACAAAGCTGACTTCGAAGAAGAAGGCGTTGAAAATGTTGGCAGAATTGAAATGCCGTGAGCCCAATCATAAGAGTGTGTATGCGCAGGAAAGTCTCCGTGCTATGATGCAGTACGTCTCCATGTGTGAACGTCGAGGGAAACGGCGTAAGATCGCATCGATCGCATGCTGCAGTTTTGGGGTTCTTTTGATCAGCGGCGGCCTTGCGGGGCTTTGGTATGCAGATCAAGCGGGGATTCTGTATGGAGTCGGAACGATTTCCTTCACGGCGGACGGTCAGACATATTTGCAGAACGTAATGAAGTACAACGAGTATGTGACGCTTCAGCTGCCCGCAAAAGCCGGCTATGATATTCTTGGGGTTCAAGATACCTATACCGGCAAGCTTCTTTTTGACAGCGAGGGCGTATCGACGGAAAAAGTCCAGCAGAGAGATCTGACAGACTATCGGAACTGTAACCTGGAGGTCGTGTACGAGCCGCACATCTACTTCGCCTCTGTTTGTTCTTCAACGGGGGCGGCTGATGTGGTAGTTTCGTTCACGGTCGAAGACCGCGCAGAAGATATTATTGCTGCACCGCAGCAGCTGGATGGCTACGTGTTTGACGGATGGTATACAGACGCCAATTTTCGCCATCCGTTCAGCGGCGAATTCATAGACTATATCGATGAGCCGCTTGTACTGTATCCGCATTATTCCCTCGAGAGTTGGAAGGTCACTTGGGATCTACAAGGGGGCGAAATGCTCGCTGAAAGCCCAGACTCTTATACCATACTCACAGATATTGCGCTTCCGAATGGAAACACAGTAAAAAAGCGTGGATACGATTTTGTGGGCTGGGCAGTCAATGGCAGCCTTATTGAGTATTTTCCATCGACCAGTATGGAAGATCTCACGCTTGTAGCTGTTTGGGCGTCCAAGGAGTTTATGGTGACCATTTATCCCGATAACGGAAAGGCTGTTTTTACGGAGACGGTGACATATGACGCCTATTACAGTATCTCTATGCCGCTATACCCTGGATATGAATTTTCACATCTCACATTCGGAGAAGAGATCTTTCCCGCGGTTAGTGTGTATCAGTACGATGTAGATGCTGTTCTGATTGCTCATTATGTTCCCAAGAGTTATCAGATTTCTTATGTGTCGGAGGGAAGCACGATCTACAGTCAAACGGTCGTTTACGGCCAGCCGTATAGTTTGTATATTCCAGAGAACAGAAAAAATTACGAGTTTGCGGGTTGGTTTGATTGCGCATATGGCGGATCGCTGGTGACCGATGGCGTCTTCCTGAATGATGGCAATATCGCTCTCTACGCCTCTTGGCGAAAGGTGCTTACCCTTGAGCTTGAAAGCGGAAAAGATTATGCCGTGGATAAGACAATTGAAAAAGCATATATCATCGGGGACTATTCTGGATCGTCAGATACGGTCATGACGGATATCTGCATCAGAGTTTCTGCCCGCGACACCGATCTAACGATACATCTTATCAACGTCGGATTTAGGGCAAAAGATAACTGCACGGCAATTGAATGCGAAAACTCTTCCTATACGCTGACCGTTCTTTTGACAGGAGACTCCTACATTGAAGGCGGACGAGGCAGTGATGGACAGGATGGCAAGGGCGGTTCTGAGATGAGTAAGTCCAATTGCAATGGTTCGGATGGTTTCGACGGCGGGCATGCGTTAGACGGCGGAACAGTTATCTTTGAAGATGCCGCAGAGAATGCGTCGCTTACCTTGAGGGGCGGTTCGGGCGGTCGAGGTGGCGACGGAGGGATTGATAAAGACCGCAGCCGGATGTGGCTGAACTATGTCCCGGACGGCGGCAACGGCGGGAATTCTGCTGCAGCACTGTACTGTGTTGAGTATAGCATCAATGGAACAACGGTGAATTTTGAAAAGGGAATCGCAGGCGAAGCGGGGGATGCTGGTTCACGCGGCACTTGGTGGCGTGCACGTAATTATGGTAAAGATGGCGAAGCTGGTGTTCAGAATGATGCGGTGTGGAAGAAATAGTTTCGGGAGATAAAAAACGTTCGTCATGCGCCGTATAGTTTTTTAAACAATACAAAGGAGAGGTAGAATATGCGTACAAAAGCAATTTGGAAAAATGAGCGGGATTCGATTGCCAACGCGACAAAGATCGCATTGGAAAACGGGTCAAGGCAGATTTTACAATGTCGCAAGATCTTTGACGCGAAAATCAAGGGACGGCTCTACTGTCTGCTTGTGCCTGAACAGACTGTCGATGGGCTGGATGAGCATACTGCGTTACCCTTTCGCGCGAATCACCATGGGAGTCTGTCGATGGTCAAAGACCGCACAATCTGTGAAAGGCTGTTTGCAGAGTATTATGCCTCTCTGAAGGACGGTGTACAAATGAAGAGGAGGAGCAATGATGGTAGATAGGCAGTTATATAAAAGTCCGTTTCATGCAGATGCGGCATACACGCATTTGTCGTTGAACGAAGATGACGGTGCGGTCAAGTTGGAACAGGCGCTCGGCGCTGTCCAGGGACAGAATTACGCCTTTCAGTTAGTCAAAGAGTACCTGTTCGGAAACCTCAATCGGCGCAACGAAAAGGGACCGGCCGCACTCCTTGTCTTCGCGGGCGCGCCCGCGGTCGGCAAAACTTTTATGGCAGAGCAGATCGCAAAAGCTCTGGGAAGACCTTTCGATCGAATCGATATGAGCGGGTACGCCGATAAAGAAGCCCATTTCTCATTGGCAGGGATCAATCCCTCATACAAAGGCGCAGCCAGCGGACGCTTGACAAGCTTCTTATATGAGAATCCTGTCTCTGTTGTGCAACTGGACGAGGTGGAAAAGGCTCATCCGGTCGTGAAGAACCTGCTCCTCCAGATGCTTGAGCGCGGCAGTATCCGCGATCTCTATATGGATCAGGAGATTTCCGTTCGTGACGCTATCATCATCATTACGACGAACGTAGGCAGGGAGATTTATGAAAGCGGCAGACGGGATTTTCAGCTGTCACAGACGCCGCTCTCCGTGATCACTGATGCATTTGAGCACGAGATCGATCCCGAAACGAACGCTCCCTATTTCAGCCGAGCGCTTGTCTCCAGGTTTGCCTCGGGACGGATAGTAATCTTCAATAAGCTGCGCCCGCAGACGTTGATGCAAATCGCATTACAAGAGATGGAAAAGCAGTCCGAGTATTATCAAAAGCAGTATGCGCTCTCCTTTACGGCAGATAAGGAAAAACTTGCAATGCTGCTTATCCTTACGCAGGGGGGAGCTGCGGATGCCCGTGCAGTCAAGCGTTGCGTCAGGGAGTTTTTTGAAAAACATCTCGAGCGAGTCGTCACATACACCGGTGAGGCAGATCGCAGTTTTGCGTTCAGCAGTATGCACGTTGAGATCGATTTGGCGCACGCAACGGATCGTGCGCAGGCGTTGTTGCGAGGCAATCAGCCGAGGCTCCTCGTACATGGTCGGGATGCGCTGCGCTATACGAGAGCGGAAAATTCCGTGGAAACGATCGAGGCTACGGAAGACTTTGACTTAAAGTCCATCCCAACCCTCGACGTGAGCGCAGCGATCATTGAGGCCGACGAAGGGGGCGACCGTCTCTTTGAGGCGCTTGCCAAGCAGGGCATTCCTCTGTATTGCTATACAACAAAGAAAGAGGGGCACAGCTTCTTTTTGCCCTATACTGATCGCGGGGCGGTTGACTGCTTCTCTCCTGCGTTTACCAACACTACACTGAAAAAATGGGTCAGCGGTATTGTTTCGGGAATGACTTTGCAAGAGACGATGCGTTCTGCATTCCGTGCCAACCGCGTAGCAGAATTTGAAGCCTCGTATGAGATCGATCGCGTCAATCAGTGTGTGCGTCTGCAAATCGGCGAAATTGACTTTCAGACGGCGTATGCGGGCAGAGACATGGCGGATTTTGTGGAAGGGATCCCCAATGTAAGGCTGGACGATGTTTTTGGTGCAGGGGATGCGAAGAAAGAGTTGTTGCCCATGATTAGGCAGCTCAAACATGCGAAGAGATATCTGCGCCAAGGCATTCGACTTCCGCGCGGAATCATATTGAGCGGAGCGCCCGGAACGGGGAAAACCATGCTCGCCAGAGCAATCGCCTGCGAGGCGGAAATGGCATTTATTCAAAAAAATGCAACGGAGTTTCTGCAGCAATATGTAGGAGAAGGGCCGCGCAGTGTGCGCGAACTGTTTGCGACAGCGCGCAAGTATGCACCGAGCATTATCTTTATTGATGAAATCGATGCGATCGCGCGGGCGAGAACCGGCAACCCAGATCACCATGCGATCGAGGAGCTCGTGAATACCTTCCTCGCGGAGATGGACGGCTTCGACGCGCACGATGATGCACCTGTATTTGTTATCGCTGCGACCAATTTTACGACGCGGCGCGGAGAAACGACGCTTGACGAGGCGTTTCTGCGGAGATTCGATAGGAAGATTCATATGGATCTGCCTGACAAAAAAACGCGCGAAGCGTTTTTGACGGCAACGCTTGCCAAATACAGCTTCTCGAAGGTTACGTCGTCGTTTCTGGCAAATCTTGCTTCGCGGTCCGTTGGGTGGACTCTTTCAGATTTGAATCTAATCGTGCAGAATTCGATCAGGCATGCTGAGGATGCCAAGAGTGGCGCGTTCTGTCTGACAGATCAAATCCTCAACGAGGCATTTGAATGTTATGATGCGGGGTTAAGCAAACATTTGACGGAACAAGAGGTCGAAAAAACCGCCTATCATGAGGCGGGACATGCTGTCATATCCGCATTGCTCGGCAGAATGCCCGCTTATGTGACCATCGTGTCCAGAGATAACGCGGCGGGTTATGTCATGTTAGGGGAATCGGAGAATGCCGCATTCCGTTCCCGCCGCGAGTGCGAGGATGACATTTGCATTGCTTTGGCGGGGCGTGCAAGCGAACGTCTTTTCTTTGGTGAGGATGGGATCACATCCGGTGCGAGCAGCGATTTGCAACGCGCCACGGAGACAGCCAAACGCATGATCTGCCTTTACGGAATGTCTGAGTGCGTAACGCCATCTGTTCAACCTGATCGCTGGATGGAGTTTCCCGTCGTTTGGGAACAGGTCACACAGCTGTTAACTCGTCAAGGCGAGCGGGTCGATGCACTCGTGAAACAGTCGCGCGATGTAATCGGGCGGGTCGCGGATGCGCTTCTGGAGCGGAACAGCTTGGATAAAGCGGCGCTTGAAAAAATCATTGCAAAGGAGGAATGAGATATGGCAGATGCAAATGTACGCAACGAGCTGTGTAACTTTATTTTACTGCAGCTCAATTACGCACGGCGGGATTTTAGCGCTTCGGAGATCGCAGCGCAGCTTGATCGGCGAGAGAAATGTTTGCTCTCTAAAGAGCTGGCACGATTGTTAAGTGACGGGCAGCTCAGTCGTACGGGCAAAGAGAGATATCATATAACGGGCGACATTGCTTCCTTTCGGCGGTATCTTCTTTCATGCGCCGAACGCGAATCGCCTACTGCATCGGAGATGCCGGAGGACCATTTATCGTTGGATGACATCATGCGCGCGACCTGGCACATGGTCGATCTTCCGAAAGAGTTGTCGACCATTGAATCGGACGACGACGATGACGATGATGACGATGACATCGACTGGCTGCTCGCGGAAGAGTTTGATTCGGATAAATCAAGTAGCGAAGAACATGGCGGAAATAAAGAAGTTATCCCGTCGAAAGTATTCGAAGAAGACAGTTCCTTGCATGAAAAAGAGGAGGTTCCATCGCATGATTTATGGAAAGACAGTAAGCAGTTTGAAGAAATCGTTATGGTTGTGATCGAGGATATTATCGTGGCGGATTTAACGATGACGCGTGAGGAAGCCGTGGAACGTGCTACTCACTATAATGATTATGTGCGAGATGCTCTTGGCGAGCGGATGGCGCAAGTGTATGACCGTGCAAGATATGAATTCTTAACGGCATCCGATGCGGAATTTGATATTCTTCGAGAGACATTGCGCCGTAAATAAAACCTCAAAGATTAGGGTTGTACCAACCTAGCTTTTGTAGACGAAGTAAATGAAATACCACGTGCCTGATATGCACCCCAAAAGTTGGACAGATTTTTGGAGGCGCATATTTTATGGCAAAGAACAGACACTTTTGGAGCAGAGGATATTATGTAAGCACGGTAGGCGGAAACAAGCAAGCCGCACAGAAATATATCCAAAACCAAGAGAAAGTGAATTTGATTTCAGTCCAAATCAGTATCCCTGCCTTCTCTCAAATTTGCATCTTGACAGCAAAGCGTGGGAATGCTATAATAAAAACAAGGAGATGATGAATAGCCGTTGGAGATCAGAATGTAGACTTTATGGTTCTCTGCGTGTATGGAGTATAAGAGAAATTGTGTCGTGTTTTATAAACGTATGATTATTTATAGGTTGAAATGCAACGGTTGTATTTCCCTCCAAGAGAACGCTTGTCGCGATGGGCTATATCTAGCTGTATAGCGCATGGCTCATCTTTGTGGAGGAATGAACAAATTTATTCTTTTTATAGGAGAAAAGCAATGAAAGTTATAGGAGTAGAAATTTTACTGAATGACGATGTCGTGCCCATAGTTGTAGACTGTATAGCTTTAGAAGTGAGGAATCGTGGGGGAAGAATCACAGAGCCTGATGGTTATAGGATATTCATGCGTACTTCTCATCCAAGTGTCTCTTTTTATGTCATTAAAACAGAAAAGGATGCAAAGACATCATGTTATAAATGGCTAAACAAATCAGACGCTGAAGAGATTATGAAATTTGCTACAGAGTCAGATACAATAGACCTGCGTAAACTTGGCAATTATCAAATTTGTGGTGAAATGGAAATGCAGTCCGTACTGGTAAGTAACGACGTGGATGATTGGGAGGATATACCGCTACTTGTAAAATTAGTAAAGAACGAGGAGGAATAAGGCATATCAAATGAGATGAAACCTTACATTCTCCAATTAAGTACAGATGTAGTGAAGGCCGGCTGCTTTGCCCCCGCCCTTCTTATTAAGAAATTATTTAAAAACACAAACAGCTCAAAAACCTCAAACTTCCGTCTTATTGTTTATTTTATAGTTGAGCATAAGTTGAGCATGAAATTTGCAAATCGCCAAAAATTGCACTCTTTTTCCCGTTTTTTGCCCAAAAACAGTCGAAAATCGCCTATTTTTTGTCGAGGGTTGTTGGTTCGAATCCAGCTACCCCAGCCAAGTTAGACTCAGTTGAACACCTTGTAAAATGGGGCGTCTGCTGGGTCTTTTCTAATTCTGCTGTATTGTTGATGCCGATCAGATAGTCTGTGCTGATATGAAAATAATCAGCGACCCTGATCAAGGCATCATAGCGGGGATAATTGATGCCGCGCAACCAGTTGGAGACGGATTTGCGCTGTACATTTGCCGCGGAGGAAAGTTTATGTTGACTGACACCCTCTATCAGCATAAGGTCCTTTAATCGTTCTGAAAATATCGGTAACGGCATGTTATTATCACTCCGGGCGAGGCAATAACAGTATTATCCGATATTTTTATTTTCTTTGCCCGTAAGGGCGTACAATTCATACTACTTTGTGCTAAATTTGACTGGTTTCATTTGGGAAACGGCCAAATCGTAAAAAAATAAAGCGTTCGAGTTTTTCGAACGCTTTACAAAAGTATTAAATATCGACTGAACAGAACTTAAAACATCGGGAAATATAGAAGGGCAATATCCCAAAAGAGCTTTATATTTCTTGCGCTAAAAGATATCGTTATTTCTTTTTATCTTTTACATAATTCAGAAATGCCAAAATTCCCCATATGATACCTAGTATCACACAATAAGCGAGTTCAATAAATATCGTATAAAGGACTGCTGCACTATTTAGGCAATATAGAAGAATGGCAATGATGATACTTGCCAATACGAGAAGCCAACCTATGATCATTAAGGCGAAGGACAAAGTGAAAATTACATGCGGGATGCGGCTGATCGGCATGGCGCTCCAAGGGGCTTTCGGGAAAAAATACCTAAATTTTTCTGGAAGGCGAACGGTTTTCATCTTGCTTTCAAGATACCATAAATTTTCATTGATACAGCCTACGCCCTGATAAATCCCTGCAATATACAATGCAAGTATAATTGCAAGACAAAGTGCTAGCTTCTCCATACACATACCCTCTTACTCCACAAGTTTTGTCATGCCTCCCAAAAAGGTCATAGCAGCGCTTTTTAGATTCGGGACTAAATATTTTGTAAAAGTTTTAAATCCTACTTTAGCAAGTTCTTTTATTTTTAAGCTTTTTAAAAGAACATTATTTTTTAGGACGCCTTTTTCCAAAAATGTTCTTGTTGCAGTTGTGAGTCCAGACTTTCCTAGATTCATCAGGCCAGAACCGCCTGCCCATCCAGCAGCGGCTCCAGAAAAAATGCTAATTCCAAAATCTAAAGCGCTGAATTCCTCTTGGTTGATGGCTGCATTTACGAGATAGTCGCCACCATTCAAAGCGGCATTAACTGCAATCTGTCCACCTAAACCAAGAGGAGAAGCTGCCACTGCACCGCTTATGCTTCCCGTAATAGTGCCCGATAGCATACCGCTAGAAAATCCTTCAAAAATATCTTCTCCGTTTTCCGCTGCCGAAATTGCCCCATTGATTCCTCCAGTGACAGCGCCAACAGTGCCACCTATAGCCGCACCGGCAGCAATAACGCCTACAGCTGTGCCTACTGTGGCAATCGCTACAAATGCTACTGCAGCAATAATAGCAATTGATGCCAAAATGTTGAAAAAATTATTCCCATCCGGATCATAACCCATGACGGGGTTATTGCCGCAATACGCATACAGGTTGATGCCGTTGACGGATTCGGGATCGGCATATTCGATAGAATCCATATTCAGGAATCTGCCGACTTCAGGATCGTAATAGCGGGTCTGCAGAAAGTAGAAGCCTGTTTCGCAATCGAAGTAGTAACCGCGATACCGGAAGGGGTTGAGATTGCCGATATGATTTGCATCGGTGATCGTGTTCCCGTTCGCGTCCGTTACGGTATGATTGCCCCAAGCATCGTACTTGTATTGTACCACGATATTCCCGCTGCTGTCAAGTAGTGCAAGAATATTGCCCAGCATATCCTTACGGCAGAGATAGGGCAGACCGCCGTATTTGATCGCGACCAGTCCGTCCGCGCCGTAGAAGAATTCCAGTCCGTTGCTCTGTTTGAGCAGATTGCCTTCACTGTCATAATAGAACTTGATGTTGTTTTTGCTCAGTCTTCTGCCTGCTGCGTCATAGCTGAACGTATTGCCGTCATACGCCGTGAGCTTTCTGCCGCGCGTCCACGTCGCCGTCTTGCCGCGATAGGTTGTGGGATTGCCAATGGCATCGTACACACAGCTCTGCCCGTTATACGAGGTCAGCTTGTCAGCGTATCTAAATGAACGCTCTCGCGTGGGCAACGGACAAAACTTTGCATTATACGTTTGCCGAACAGCCGCGCCGACTTCCCTTGACAAGTGCCCGCACAGACAGTATAATAAACAGTATGAAATACGTTGAACTCACCGTACATACCACGTCCGAAGCGAGCGAACTGGTCGCCGACGCGCTCTGGAACTATTCCGAGGGCGGCGTCGCCGTCAGCGATGCAAGGGACGTCATTGCCCTCGTTCGCGGCGAGACGGGCGTCTACTGGGACTATCTCGACGACGATCTGCAAAATCTCCCCGCCGACGTGCTCGTCAAGGGATTCTTCCCGCCCGAAAAGGCAGAGGAAGATATCCGCGCCGTCCGTGAGCAGCTGGAGGAGATGCGCTCCCGCGGCGGGCTGAACTTCGGCACGCTGGAGATGACGCAGCGCATCATCGACGGCGACGACTGGATCGATATCTGGAAGAAGCATTTCCGTCCCATCCATATCGGCGCGCGCGTCGTCATCGTGCCCGCGTGGATCGACTACACCCTCGAATCCGGAGAAGTCGTCGTCACGCTCGATTCCAACATGGCGTTCGGCACGGGCGAGCACGAGACGACTTCCATGTGCCTTGAAGCCCTGCAGGAGGTCATGAAAGAGGGGGACGTGGTCATTGACGTCGGCTGCGGCAGCGGAATCTTGGGCATTGCGGCGGCAAAACTGGGCGCAAAACTTTGCTATCTCACCGATATCGACCCTGTTGCCGTCGAGAGCGCCAAACACAACGCCCTGATCAACGGCGTCTCGCAAAAAACCATCGTCGCCCATTCCGACCTGCTCGCCGATTCCTCCGTCAAGGGGGATATTGTGCTCGCCAATATCACGGCGGAAGTGCTCGCGCGCCTCGCGCCCGACGTGCCCAAAAACCTCAAATCGGGCGGCACGCTCATTCTGAGCGGCATCATCAGGGACAGGCTTCCGCTGGTCAAAGAGGCGTTCGGCGCGCAGGGACTGACGCTCGTCGAGGAGCGGAACAAGGGCGAGTGGTACGCCCTCATCTACAGGGGTTGATATGGCGGCACCCAAGCGCTTTTTTGTGGAACAGATCGCGGACGACATGACGCTCTCCGCCGAGGAGTCCCGTCATGTAAAGAATGTGCTGCGCCTTACCGAGGGGGACGAAGTCACCCTCTTTGACGGCAGCGGCAGGGAGTACTCCGCCGTTGTCGACCATGTCGCGCGGGACGCGGTGCACGTCCACGTTGTGCGGGAGGCGGTCTCCGACCGCGAACCTGATATCAGCGTGACGCTGCTCGTCGGCGCGCTCAAGGGGGACAAGACGGAACTGGTCGTGCAGAAGGCGACCGAGCTGGGCGTCATGCGCATCGGCGTCTTTTCCTCCCGCTACTGCGCCGCGTATATGAACGAAAATAAGCTGGAGCGGCTTCGTCGCGTCGCGCGCGAGGCAGCAAAGCAGTGCCTGCGCGCCACCGTGCCCGAGGTTGTCTATTACGAAACGCTCGAAGAAGCGCTCCGCGCGGGTGAGGGGTGCCGGCATAAGCTGTTCGCCTGCGAGTTCCTGCCCGCGGGCGGCGAGGGGCTCGGCGTTCTTCAGGAGAGCGTCTGCGCCGTCGTCGGGAGCGAGGGCGGCTTCTCCGAGGAGGAGTACGAAGCTGCCAGGCAGCTGGGCTATACGGGTATCTCTCTTGGCAGGCGCATTTTGCGCGCGGAGACGGCGGCGATTGCGCTCACGTCTGTCATCATGTATGCGGCGGGAGAACTCAGATGAAGGCGTGCGTCTTTACCCTCGGCTGTAAGGTCAACGAGGCGGAGAGCGCCTCGCTGATGGCGGGGCTGGAAGCGCGCGGCTATGCCGTCACGGACGAGCTCTCGCCCGCCGACGTGTACATCCTCAACACCTGCGCCGTGACGGCGGAGGCGGAGAAAAAGAGCCGTCAGGCGATCGCGCGCATCCGGAAGTGCAATCCGGAAGCGAAGATCATCGTGTGCGGTTGCGCCTCCCAGCGCGATCCGCAGGCGTTTGCGGCGCGGAACGTCGCCGTCGTGACGGGCGCCATGCATAAGGACAGGGTGCTCGAATTGCTCGATTTTTCGGGTACGTCCCTCGAAAATGAGGACGTTTTCTGCGAACTGCCCATTCCCAAGCGCACGCACACGCGCGCCAATCTGCGCATCCAGGACGGCTGCAACCGCTTTTGCAGCTACTGCATCATTCCCTACCTGCGCGGCAGGACGCGCTCGCGCAGTCTTACAAGCATCCTTGCGGAGGCGCGCGCCTGCACGGCGCAGGAACTGGTGCTGACGGGCATCGATATCACCTCCTACCGCGACGGGGATAAGGACCTCGGCGACGTGCTGCTTGCGTTCTCCGACTTTCCCTTCCGCGTGCGGCTGGGCTCTTTAGAGGAGGGCGTCGTCACCCGCGATTTTTTGGAGAAGATGAGGGCGGCGGGCAATGTCTGCGAGCATTTTCATCTCTCGCTGCAGAGCGGCTCGGACGCCGTCCTCAAAAAGATGAACCGCCGCTATACGCGTGCGCAGTATCTCGAAGCCTGCGCGCTCATCTATGACTTTTTCCCCGATGCCGCGATCACGACGGACATCATCGTCGGATTTCCCACAGAGACGGAGGCGGACTTTTCAGACACGCTCGCCATCGTGGACGAGGCGGGTTTTGCGCGCGTGCACGCCTTTCCCTATTCCCGCCGCGCGGGGACGGTTGCCGCAAAGCTGCCCGACCTTCCCGCGGCAGTCAAAAAGGAGCGCATGGCGCGACTTTCCAAGGTCGCCGCGGCGGCGGAGGAACGCTATCTTGCCCGCTTCCTCGGCAGGACGCTTGAGGCGGTGTTCGAAGAGGACGGCGGCTACACGCGCAACTACATCCGCGTCCGGGCAGACGGCGCAAGGGAGGGCGAGCGCTGCCTCGTCCGACTGGAAAAACCGGAACAGGACGGCGCGTATGCCGTCATCATAAAGGAGATATAAGGTATGGAAAACTGCATTTTCTGTAAGATCATTGCGGGCGAGATCCCGTCCGCCAAGGTGTACGAGGACGAGGAGATGGTCATCTTCAAGGACGTCGCGCCCAAGGCGAAGATCCACCTTCTGTGCGTGCCCAAGGAGCACTTCGCAACGGTCATGGAGCTCACCGATGAGCGCGCGGCGCTCGTCGGCAGAATGCTGCAAAAGATCGGCAGGCTCCGCGATACGCTCGGACTTTCGGAGGGCTTCCGCCTCGTCGTCAACCAAGGCGAGAACGCGGGTCAGACGGTGCATCACCTGCACATTCACATCCTCGGCGGCGAGACGCTTCCCTGGGAGTGACGCCGTAAAGGTGCCGTATAAAGGGGTACATGTGTAAACATAGCGCCGCATTAGGCGCGGCAGCCTTTTTTCAATTGGGGAAAAAAAGGCTGCCGCGCGGGTATAAACATTGCACACAAGGTCAAAACTCCTCACGCAACACGGGCGGGAGGAGTTTTTTTATGCGGATCCGGGGAACGGTAAAGGGAATAGCGACGATCGGCGCCTGTCTTATATGCGGGGCGTTTGCCTATGCGCTCACCCGTTCGCCCGTCTTTGACGGCGACGGCTACGAGCTGTACGCGGGGACTTCCTCCGCCGCGGTCATCGTGACCGATTCTCCCGCCACCCTCAAACTGACCCTTCCCGTCGCGGGCGAGAGCGCGCGTTGGGAGGGGGACCTCGCGGCAGAACTGCTGGCGCGCTTTGAGGCAAAGGTGCTCTTTTGCGAGGAGGTCTGCGGCATACGCAACTACTACTGCCATTCTCCGCAGCTGGGCGAGAGCGTTCTGCTGAATGGCGTGCGCGTCAACCTGCACATTGCGGTAAGCGGGGACCGCACGGCGGCGGGCACGCCGATCATCTTCGGCGGTTTCTGAAAAAAATAAATGAGACGCGTATAAAATCATTTTGGCGTGTCCATCATTTACATACCAATCAATGGTCATGGGAGGACTGTTATGAAAGAAGAAAAGACAAAATCCAGAAAGAAGGTGCTGTACTATGTGCTGATCGCGGTCAGTGTCCTGCTGCTTGCCGCGGCGATCGTGCTCACCGTCTATTTCACGACGGGCGCACCGAACGACATTGCCGAGACGCCGGGCGACAATCAGGGAACGTTGCCCGGAGATGACGAAACGCCGGGCGGCGACGAGGACGACGATCAAGAAGAGCCGGACGAGCCTACGGGCGGCGAGACGGAGCAGTACGTTCTGCCCGTTGCGGCGGAGAGCTGCTCTGTGGAGCACAATGCGATCTATGCCAACGCGGCGATCGGCATGTATTATCGCCACAGCGGCGTGGATTTCGCGGCGGAAGCGGGCGCAGAGGTGTATGCGATGGCGGACGGCGTCGTCAAGTCGGTCAGCCTGAGCGAGCAGCTCGGCAACCTCATCACGATCACGCATGACGACGGGCTGGAGACGACATACCGCTTTGTCGAACCCATAGAGACGCTGGATGTGGGCGATACGGTCGCCGCGGGCGAGGTCATTGCGCACGTCGCCGAAGCGTACGGCACGGAGTCGCACGACGGCACGCACCTGCATTTTGAGGTGACGCTGGACGGCGAGCAGGAGGACCCTGCCAACTATCTCGACCTCGTGTACGAGGAGAAGTGACTTTGATTTCGGGGTACGTACCCCAAAATTTGAGACCAAAGCGTAATTTTTGTGCGCCGTGACGGCGGAAAGGGGGAAGTATGTGGCTGAATAACAACGCGGGTGTTTTGATGCTCATCATCGGACTTTTGATCCTCGGGGCGCTGGGCATTTCGCTCTGGATCTTGTTTTCGCTGCGCAGTCAGTTCTGCGTGCAAAAACTAAAGTTCACGGGACTGTACGCGACCGACCGCGTCACCCGCACGAAGTATGCCTCGCTCACGATCGGCAACAAGTCCGTCCGCGAGCTTGCCATCAAAGAGGTGGGCATCAAGAACGGCGGCGTCGCGTTTGATCTCACCGCGCTCTATCGCTATAAGACAGAACTGGACGAGCGTGCGCACATCGTCATTGAGCAGCGCTCCTCCATCGACTTCTCTCTCTCCGTGGACGAACTCAAGAGCCTGCTTTTGGACGACAAGAGCGGTCGGCTCGGAATGCTCCGGCTGTACGCGGTCGATTTGGTTGGCAACCTCTATCAGGGCAGGATTACGCCCGTGAAAAAGCTGCTTGCCGATACGCTGCGCGTGCAGAACGCGGCAGGGGAGCAAAAGCGCATCGTCCCCGCCCCCGAACACAAATCGCAATCATGATTCCCCCTTGGGCGCCGACGCGCATGCGCGTCGGCGCCCTCTCATATGCGTTTATTGAGTAAAACATTGACAGCCGACAAAGAAAGGGCTATAATAAGCTTAGAATTTCCCTGCCGGTGCGGCGGGGCGGTATGGAGGATTTCTATGTGGCTGAATGAAAACGCAGGCGTCATCGTATTCGCCGTCGGCATCGTGGCGATCGTCATGCTCGGGATCTCGCTCTGGATCCTGTTTGCGCTGCGCAGTCAGTTTTGCGTGCAGAAACTTAAATTTATTGCGCTCTATGCGACTGACCGGGTCAGCCGTGCGCAATATGCTTCACTAACGATCGGAAACAGGTCTGTCCGCGAGGTTGCCGTCAAGGAGATCGGCATCAAGAACGGCGGCGTCGCTTTTGACCTCACGGCGCTGTACCGCAGCAAGAAGGGCCTTGCCGATCAGGCGCATATCGTCATCGAACAGCGCGCTTCCATTGATTTTTCCCTTTCGCTGGACGAACTCAAAGGATTGCTTCTGGACGGCAGGAGCGATGGTAAGGGCGTCCGCCTCGGTACGCTCAGACTGTATGCGATCGATCTCATGGGGAACCTCTATCAGGGCAGGATCGCGCCTGTCAAAAAGCTGCTTGCCGACGCGCTGCGTGCGCAGAACGCGGCAGGGGAGCAAAAGCGCACCGATTCCGAGTCTACAACGCAATCCTGATTTTTTTGAAACGCCGACGCGCATGCGCGTCGGCGCCTCATTTTCAAGGCAATTTCCTACAGGTGACCCCGACGGGAATACTTCGGCGGCAAAGCCGCCTACTTCGAGCTTTCAGCTCTCGTGCGCCACGGCGGCGAAATGCTCCTGCAAGCAGGCATTCCTTGCTCATGTCGGGCGAACCTGATGGGTTCTTCAAGCCTATCGGGGTCACCGGCACAAAAAAAGAACTAATCCGAACTCGGATTAGTTCTTTTTTGGTGACCCCTTTGAGGTTAAAGGCGAACTATTTACTTCTTCAAACGTTACCGTTTTGCTCTGGCCTTTGTAATTGTATGTAATTACGAAATGGTCATCGTACAAATAAATACTGTTTACAAAGCCGTCAATAAGCCGCTGCTTGCCTTCCTGCGTGGAGATATCGATCTTGCGAAAGTTGTGGAGCGCAAATAATATCTGTTCCTTGGTGAGCACCGGGTTACGCATCTGCGCCTCGAAAAGCTCTATTTCAAGGTTCTGCTTGCGTTCTTCCAACTCATCCAGTGCCTTCTTCGTCGCGGAAGAGTAAATGCCCTGCGCGATCGCCTCTACAAGATTGTTTAGCTTGGTCTCTACGCCCGTGAGCTGTATCTGAATGGAAGCTGCCGCATTGTCCTCTTGCTGCTGCAATTCATAGACGCGGTCGGCAAGTTCTTCTACTACCTCGTCGCTTGAAAGCAATTCCTTTATCTCGTCCAGCACAAGCTCTTCCAGCCATTCCTTTCGGACGGACTTTTTGTCGCACTTGCCCTGTTTCGCGTGATTGCACTTATAATATCGGTACTGCCGAGAAGTATGGCTCGTCCCGATAACGCCCGTCATCATCGCACCGCACTTTCCGCAGAAGAGGCGCGTCGTCAGCAGATAGTCGTCCTCGCTCCTGTGCATGGCAGGGGCCTTTTTATTGCGCGCCATGCGCTGCTGCACGCTGTT
>ERZ1643251.617-NODE-617-length-48592-cov-7.765313_pt1 | contig 48592 bp, 34 predicted proteins | sample MGYA00579261_ERZ1643251 | MGnify/ENA primary metagenome ERZ1643251 (study PRJEB29033, sample SAMEA4952267) | chicken gut metagenome | biome: Broiler Chicken; feature: Gastrointestinal Tract; material: Caecum | place: Ireland | collected 2018 | study: Broiler... | reverse complement strand
GCGCCTCTTTCATCTGGATTTCGCTCTCCACGATGCACACGGGGCATTCGTAGATGTCGTCCTTGCCGAACTTCTTCTCGTACGCTTCGACGAGCGCCTTCCGCCTGTTCACAGACAGGCTCTCGGGGAAGCAGTCGCGCGAAACCGCAACAATTCCGACTTTCATCTTGGGAATATTCAACATAACATTACCTCTTATTCTATGGCAGATGCCAAATTCTTTAAATCAGACAAGCAATTATAATGTAGACGATCACTGTAACGATACAATACAGCGAATTGAATGTAGAGACAAAATGACTTCCTTCCTCTGTCCGCAGATATGACTGCATCGAAAACGGAGCAGGAGAGGCCATCAGCATGATAACAGCGAGCGATAAGAGCATATTTTCACCGAACAATGCGTGAAAAACGGCAATTACGGCCGCTGCAAGTGCAGATTGTACGACAATACGGAAAGCGATCGCTTTCAGACAAGGAAGAACAAGTCCAAGAGAGAAATCCAGATCGTAGCCGACCACGAGAAGAATCAGCGCGGACATTCCGACCGTAATGATATTCTGTAGGGCAAGATACAGTCCGCCTGCGCCGCTGTCGAGCAACCATTGCAAAAGGCCCGTTGCTCCCGCCGCGATCCCGAGAACAGTCGCAATAAAAGTCGGATTTTTAAGGGCGCTGAGAACAAGTTCTTTTATCTTCGCCCGCTGACCCGTCTCCGCTTGCTGTAACAGGCCCATGTAGACGCCGAATCCGAAGAGCAGACAGGCGACATCCAAAAGTGCGATATGGGACAGGTTTTCGACTCCGCAGAGGCTTGTATAAAGCGGGTACCCGATCATTCCGCCCTCGTATATACTCACAAGAAACGGGATGTATTTGCGATAAGGTGGCCGCATGAGATAACGAATCGCATATCCCAGCCCGAATGAGACCAGAATCGCGCACAGCATGACTGCAATGACGACTACCGTGTCAACGGTATAGGAAGCACTGCCAAGCGCCTGAAAGATGGCGACGGGAAGCATGATCTTCATGACAAGCTGTTTGAGATCCCCGACCCCCGCCTGAGAAAGCACCTTTATCCGACGGCACAAAACGCCCAATCCCAGCATAAACAGAACCGGAACAACAATGATGAGAACATCCATCTTTGTACGCCTCAATGCGTTCCGCCATAGCACAAATTCAGCTTTGCAAACATATCTGCAATGGTTTCTCTGACATTTACGCTGCGATATACAAGAATCCGACGTTCAGGACAACTGCCCGTTGTGTATGACGCATCATCATTGACGTGCGGAGCAATCACTTCCTGAAAGTCTCGCTGTCCGCGCTCGGTCAGTACGCTGACGGTAGGATTATCTCCCAATACCCAGCATTCCGGCAAAAAAGATCTGTCGATCCCGCAGATGCTTTTACTTGTTTCGAGAAGCTGATCAAACAAATATTTTCCCAGTTCTCCGCAGTTGGCAACGTTATTCGAAAGTTCGGCAAAGCTCACTTCCATCGTCCGATACACATCGGAAGGAATCTGCCAAAGCGGAATATCGCTTTCCATGATGACATTGACCGCAGGAATATCCTGACACAGATTATATTCACATTCTCCGACAGGATAAGGGCCTCCTCCGATCCAGACCGCCGTCAGGCGCTCCGCAATGCGCGGTTGCATTTTATATGCGATTGCAAGGTCGGTAATTGCGCCCAAACAGCATACGTACAGCGGTCTTGGATCGTCTTTCATCGCCTCGTGTACGATAAACTCCGCTCCTTCGCTGAACATGCCGTCATGGCCTTCGATTTCCGACGGACTCCCGCGCAAAAGCGGGACATCGTCGATCCCGGCGAGCGCAAGCAGCTTCTTCCCCTCCGCAAAGCTCATCTCCATCGTCTTCCCGCGACGGGACCGCAGAATCTCTGCATCTTCTTTTACAAAAGGCCATTGTTCGCCAATAGGTGTTTGTTGCTGTACGCGACGGGAGAACCATTCAAAATGGCATGCGACAATCCCGCAGATCTCCTCGGAGGGAGAGAGCAGATGATGGATGACGGCATACTGATCATCGGCTTCGTTCTTCAGATCGCTGCATACGATCACGCGGATCCGCGACGCGTGCGGAATCCCGAATCCGAGGCGTTTGAGAATTTCATCACGTTTCATAGAGATTCTGTCAGCGTCACGGCAAGACGCGTTTTTCGGGCGATTTCCTCACGCGTCCCCTTTGTCATCCAGCTCCCACCGCAGGCAACAACTTTATCAAACGAGAGATACGCGGCAAGATTGTCCTGATTGATTCCGCCCGTAGGGACAAATGTCATCTGCGGAAATGCCGCCGCAACCGCCTTTAATCCCTTGAGTCCGCCGACATTTTCGGCAGGGAAAAACTTGACAGTCGGAATTTCCAAAGAGATCGCCTTGATGATCTCCGTTGAAGTGACAACCCCCGGAAGATACGGGATCGCCTTTTGCATACAAATCAGTGCGGCTTCTTCGGAAATCCCCGGCGAGACAATGAATTTGGCCCCCGCCTGAATGGCTCGGATACACTGTTCGCCATTGATGACCGTCCCCGCGCCGATGAGCATTTTCGGGAAGTTTTTCACTGCAAATCTGAGCACTTCCTCCGCACACGGGGTTCGGAAGCAAATCTCCGCAATCGCAAGCCCGCCGTCGCAAAGCCCGCCCAAAACGGTTTCCGCCTCCTGCACGCTGTTTACCACAACAACGGGGACAAGTCTGTATTTTCTGAATTTGTCCGCAATCCTGAATTTTTCCGCAATTTTCATACAACAACCTCAAATGTGATTTCTTGTTCGGGAAGATGTTCTCCCTGCACCGTAAGCGTGATTTTGCCGGGAACAACGCCCGCCCGTATGATCGCGAGCGCCCGTCCGTTATACGTCCGATAAACGCCCTCGCAAAATCCGTGCTCCGATTGATATGCAGCGCTTCCGAATCCGGCAAGCGTTCCGACGCCGCATACATGCGCCCGAAGCAAACATTCAGGCATTGACTTCGCGTTGCCCTCTTCATCCGTCACGGTGATTTCAACAAAGGCGACATCCTGACCGTCCGCTCTTAATACCGTCGTATCGGGAATAAGATGCAGTCTCGTCTCCTTTCCCGCCGTCTTCAGAGAGGTTTCAAAGAGCACCTCCCCAGCCTCATCCAGCCCGCGTGCAAGTACTTCCCCCGGCTCATACGCCGCGAAAAATCTCGCATGAAAGTCGGATACCTCTTTGATTCCGAGGCTCTTCCCGTTGATCAGTACCTCCGCGCACGGCGCGTTTGTCACGACATCAAGATAGGTCTTGTTTCCCTCGCAGCCCTCAAACGTCCAACTCATCACGGCGTCTGTCTCGCGGTCATTGTTGAACTGCGCCTCTGCTCCGTCATGCACGGGCGGCTGCGCGGCAACGACAATTCCCGTCTCCATCCCCCACACCATGCGGTAACGGTGCGCAGTGATGTTTTCGTCTCCAATGAGATCGAGTTTCCCGCACCAGTTGCTCACCCAGGGATACTCTTTCGTGACTTCCGTCTCCCCGTAATGAAGCTCGCAGCAGTTGCATTCCCCCAGATGATCTTGCAACGTCCATACAAAATCCCCGATGACATAGGGATACTTCTTCATCTTCTCATAGTGAAATGAAAGTTTATTCCCTTCCGTCTCCGTCCCGACAATGACGCGTTCGGGATGGATGGCGTGCAGGTCTTCATAATATTCGCCATAGTAGTTATATCCCGCCATGTCGAGAAGATCGTAGAGTTCCTTTGTCGCGCGCTCATCCTGCTCTTTTCTCTCCTCGGTATATTCAAACACGCTCAGCTCGTTTTTGAGCCCGCGCGTCCATACCTTGACGTAATGCGCAAAGTCCTCTTTCTGATGCGACGGCTCCTTCAGATATTCGTCCTCATCGACTTCATGATAGGGCGTTCCGAACAAAAAGTCTTTGGCAAGACGCATGCTCGGACACAGCAACACGGGACGGGTATCGTCACACGCCTTCAATATGCGGATCATGTCCTTTCCGAACCGAATCCCCTTTTTCGATCCGATTTCCGGAATTTCGTTGCCGATGGAGTACATGACGACGCTCGGATGATTGTAATCCTTTTCCGCCATTGCCCGAAGTACGATCGGATATTCTTCATAGAACGCCGACGAAAAATCTTTGAGCGTCTTCATGCGATACCACATATCGAACGCTTCGTCCATGACGTAAAGCCCCAATTCATCGCACGCTTCCAAAAGCGCGGGCGACATGGGATGATGCGCAGACCGAATGGCGTTGAACCCCGCCGCTTTGATCTTCCGCGCGCGGCGAAGTTCCGTCTTGCGTGTGGTGACCATTCCCAAAACGCCGTTGTCTGCATGGATACAACCGCCGCGCAAGAGCGTGCGTTTCCCGTTGACGAGGAAGCCCTCTTCCGCATTCCAACGAAGCGTTCGGATTCCGAATCTTTGATACGTCTCGTCGATTTTCGTTCCGTTTTTGAAAAGTTCAACTCTCAGCGTATAGAGATTCGGATTCTCTGCGCTCCAGAGTTTTGCGTTCGGAACGGTAATTTCAGCGCTTTTTCCATCACCGTATGCGACGGGCGTCTCCCCATACAATACCGTATAACGGACATCGCCTTCCGACTCGCATTCGACGTGAATCACGGCAGGACTGTGAGAGAGTGTCGTCACCTTTCCCCCGTGCGGCGGGATATGATCTTCCTCTCCGACATACAGCCATACATCGCGGAAAATACCGCTGCCTGCATACCAGCGGGAGTGGTCGGTATAGGGCGTATTGACCGTGACCTTTACTTCATTTTCGCCCTCATGAAGACAGGAATCAATGCGCATTATGAGCGGGATATACCCATTGACACAGCCCTGCACGCTTATCCCGTTGACAAAGATTTCGCTGTGACAGTAGATTCCCTCAAATTCAAGATAGATTGCCTTCCCGAGCCAATCCTGCGGCAGAGAAAAGCGCTTTACGTACGTATACTCCCCTCCGTGATAGAACGCGCACAGATACCCGATACGGATAGCAGGGTCTCTTTGTTCCGATATCGTGGCATCATGCGGAAGATGAACGTGCTCCCGCTCTCCCGTTCTGCCGCGGGTCAATTCCCAATCTGCATTGAAAGAGATTTTTTTCATGCCTTCCTGTCCTTTTCCACTGCTTCAAACAATCCGCTCAGATATGTTGCCCCGAGCGCGCGGTCATAGAGTCCGTACCCGGGTTTTGCGTCCTCGCCCCAGATGTTCCTGCCGTGATCGGGCCGCACGTATCCGTCAAACCCGTTTTCGACAAGCGCTCTGACGATCGCGTAGATGTCCACATTCCCGTCCTGCGTCTGGTGCCCGTTCTCATAAAAGTCCGTCTCGTTCACGAACTTCAACTGCCGAAGATGGGCAAAGTAAATCCGCTTTGCATACTTTGCCGCCATTTTTGGAAGATCGTTGAACCGCCCCGCGCCCAACGACCCCGTGCAGAACGTGAACCCGTTGTGGAGATTCGGCACCGCCTCTATCATCTTTTCATAGCTCTTCTCCCCCGTCACGATGCGCGGAAGTCCGAAGATGTCCCACGGCGGGTCGTCGGGATGAATCGCCATGTTGATGCCCGTCTCATCGCACGCAAGCATGATTCCCTTCAGGAAATACACGAGGTTTTCAAAGAGCTGTTCGTGCGTGACGCTCTTATACTCCTCAAGCAAGCCACCAAGCTCCTCGGGCGTGTAACTCTCGTCCCAGCCGGGGAGACGCAGATTGTGCTTGTCCAGCTTTTCAAAATCGGACTGCTGATAGGCAAGGCAAAAACTGCCGTTCTCCTGTCTGTAATGAAGATCTGTGCGGAACCAGTCGAATACGGGCATGAAGTTATAGCAGATACACTTCACGCCGTATTTTCCTAAGTTTCGGATGGTCTGCGCATAGTTTGCGATGAGTCGGTCCCTTGACGGTTTTCCGAGTTTGATGTCCTCATGCACGGGCACCGACTCGATGACCTCCATCGCAAGCCCCTCTTTTTCGCACAGCATCTTTAATCGGGCGATCTTGTCCTCTTCCCACACCTCGCCCACGGGCGTATCGTACACGGCGGTCACGACGCCCGACATATTGGGAATCTGCCGAATGTACTGCAAGGGGATACAATCCTTTTCCCCGTACCAGCGGAAGGTCATTTTCATAATCCGAGCGCCTCCTTGATGTTATAGTAGCAGATGTTCTTTGCGATCGTCTTTGCCGCCTGCAAATCGTACTCGCCGCGCTCTGCGAGCGTTCCCAGATACTCGGAGAGGATTCGGCGGAAGAAGTCAAAGCGCGCATAGCTCGAAAAGCTCCTGCTGTCCGTGAGCATCCCGAAGTTGGTGCCGAGCGCGGAGTATTCCGCGATCGTCGAAAGGTTGCGCCGAATCCCCTGCACGGTGTCATTGAACCACCACGCCGCGCCCAATTTTACATGACGGAATGCGCCCGTGATCGCCGCCAAGGCGGGAAGCTCGCTATCGTTGAGGGTATAGAGCACCGTCTCGGGGCGTTCCTCATCGGAGAGCTGCTGAAAAAATGCAATGACATTTTCTATGGGCGATGTGCTTGCGATGACGTCAAAGCCTGCATCGGCGCCGCATTTCTTGTACATCACGGGATTGACGTTTCTTGTCACGGCAAAGTGAATCTGCATGATGACATTGTACTTTTTATACAGTCTTGCAAGCGATGTGAGAAGGTATCCGAACACTTCCTCCTGTCCCTCTCCCCTCGCAAACAGCCGCTCCGCTTCCTCTTTTGAAACATACCTTGCAGGGAATTTCAAAAATCCGTGGTCGGAAATGCGGCAACCGTGTGCGACAAAATATTGCAAGCGCTCCTCTGCCGCCCGCAGAATGTCCGCAAGCGTCTTGAGCGGATAGCCGACAATCTTTCCGAGCTGATCAAGGTACGCCCTGTCCAAAGATAACAGTTTGTCGGGACGGAAGGTGGGCGCGACGATGGTTCCTTCATACGTCCCGTGCGAGGAAAGATCGTCCGCAGGGTCGTCCGTCGTCGCCACAAACTCCACTTTGTACTGCTTCAAAAGCGTGCGCACGGAGATATGCTTTAATTTCTCGTTCGCGGCAACGTAGATGCGTTCCGCGCTCTCTGCGTTCAGGGGCTCGGTGATCCCGAACACCTGGGCAAGCTCCATGTGTGTCCAGTAATAGAGCGGATTTCCCGCAAGCTGAGGCACGATTTTTGCGTACGCCAGAAACTTTTCGTGCCAGCTTGCATTGCCCGTGATCCATCTTTCGTCCACGCCGCAAAGGCGCATGGCGCGCCATTTGTAGTGATCGCCCGCGAGCCACAATTCCCCGATGTCCGAAAAATGCGCGTCGCTTCTAATCTTGTTCTGATCGAGATGACAGTGATAGTCGATGATGGGAAGATCTTTTACCTGCGCATAGATCTCCCTTGCGCTGTCCGAGGACAACAGCACGCTTTCGTCAAAAAACTTCACGTTTCAATCCTCCATTCGTCGTGCCAACGGATTACGACCCGCCCGTCTTCAAAGGATATCGGGAGCCAGACATAATCGGCAAGCGATGTGTTGCACGCCTCCGTCATGGCAATCGCTATTTTCATCGCCTGCTCGCGATCTTTGACGGGATCGATGCCCAGTTCCTTGAGCTTTGCCATGATCTTTTTCTGCGTGTTCGGATCGGGACGCATATCGCCCGTATAGGTCCAGTCGCCAAGCTCGGGCATCCACCGATCGGCAACCGCAATATAGAGATCGCGGCCCGGCACCTTGAACACCGACGAAATCTGCGAATGAAAGGTCGTATTGCTCGGATCGTTCACGCAAGGATCGCCCTGGACTTTGTAGCCATAGAGCGGATCGTCCGAAACCGCAACTTCCGACGGATTGGGACGATATCCCGTCATACCGCTCGTCACAAGATAATGTTTTCCGTCTCGTTCAAAGTGCGTCACCGCCTCCCGCGTCATGGGCGGTCTGAGGCCCTCGTAGATAACGGAAGGCTCCCCTTCGACGGCCGTATAGTCCGCATTCAGCCTTGCCCCCCATACATCGGTATGATTGACCTCGAACCAAAGATATGCCTGTCCGCTTTCGTCTTTTCCGAGATCGTAATCCCCGCACTTCACGCCATAGGGAAAATACCGATCATGGACGACGGTGTAAGGGCCTTTGAGCTTATCCGCCGTCAACACCGCATAGTGCGAATCGTCGCAGTACTTGAGCCACAGGACATATTTTTTTGTCTTCTCGTTATACAGAAGGTGCGGTCTGTCCAGATGGCGGAACGGATGAAAGATGCTTTTCTCATCCTCGGGACATGCGGGGACGATGAGTCCTTCATCCTGCCAGTTATACAGATCTTTGGAGGAATACAACCGCACGCCCCACGTCCACACTTCGTCCTCGCCCGTGGTGTGCTCTTTGTTTTCGCCGATCCAGTAATAGGTATCGTCTTCATAGAAAAGCTGTGCACCGTGCGCCTGAATGCGCTTCCCGTTCGTGTCATACCAGGGTTTTCCGGGCGTAATGCAGTCGTTCATGTCACACCCCCGAATAGGCCGAAAATCCGCCGTCCACGGGTATCACCGTGCCCGTCACAAACCCGCTCGCATTGTCATCGGCGAGCCACAGGAGCGCACCCAGAAGATCGGAAACTTCCCCGAATTTCTTCATGGGCGTCGCCGCCAGGATTTTACCCATGCGCGCCGTCGGCGTGCCGTCCTTGTTGAACAGAAGGTCGCGGTTCTGATTGGTGACGAAAAATCCGGGTGCGATCGCATTGCAGCGGATCCCCTTGCTTGCAAAATGCACCGCGAGCCACTGCGTGAAGTTGGAAATCCCCGCCTTCGCCGCAGAGTATGCGGGAATCTTTGTGAGCGGGCGATAGGCGTTCATCGAGGAGATATTGATGATGTTCCCGCCCGTCTCCAGCATATCTTCGGCAAATACCTGCGTCACCAAAAACGCCGTCGTGATATTGAGATCGAACACAAACTTAATTCCGCTTTCATCCAGTGCAAAGAAGTCTTTTTGCGCCGCCTCGGCCGCGGTCTCGTTGTCCGTCGTCGCGCGCGGATTGTTCCCGCCTGCGCCGTTGATGAGAAAATTCACCTTGCCGAATGCCGCATTCACTTCCTCTTTCGCCGCAACAATGCTCGCCTTGTCCAGGCAGTTGCACCGCACGGCCACTGCGTTTTCGCCGATCTCGTCGGCAATTTTCTTGGCCGCATCGAAATTGATGTCGAGAAGCGCCACTTTTGCGCCGCATGCCGCAAGCGCTCTTGCAAACTCGCCGCAGATCACTCCGCCTGCACCCGTAATGGCGATCACCTTGTCACTTAATTCCACTTCAAAGGGAAGTTTCATATTGTTTTCCTCCTCAAACATAAAATATTATTTTCAAAATTTACAGTTGCGCACCGTTTTTTGCAATCACCTCGGCATAGAAATATGCCGAGTCTTTCCAGATTCGTTTTTGTGTGCGATAGTCGACATACAGCAATCCGAAACGCTTATCGTATCCCTCTGCCCATTCAAAATTGTCCATCAGCGACCAATAGGTATATCCGATGCGTACAGGCATCATTTTGCCAGCCGCCCAGCTCATACGCCCACATGGGCATGTCCCAGTGAAAAAGCGTGCACATGGGCTCGATTCCCGCTTCATGAAGTTCATTTACGAGATCGATATAAAATGCCAGCCCCTTTTCGTTGACCGTACCCCGTTCGTCGGAAATCACGCGCGGCCATGAGACAGAAAAACGATAGCTTTTCAGTCACATCTTCTTCATTTGCACGACATCTTCTTTCATGTGGTGGTAATGGTCACAGGCGACATCTCCCGCCTCGCCGTGTTTGATATGTCCTGTGCTCAACGGAGGATCCCATACACTCGGGACACGCCCGTCTTCATGCGCCGCGCCCTCCACCTGGTAGGCAGCCGTCGCCGCACCCCACAAAAAAACGTTCGGAAAATTCATGTATCTTCTCCTTAATGAATATTTTCCTGAATCTTCGATCAAATTTTCAAATTGCAAATTCATCCATGCCCGCGAGTTACTTTCACTTTGTCCTGCATCCGTCCCGCTTTACGCGGACACTCTGTCAGTCTTTTACGACTCCTGCTCCACGGCATTGTTTTTGATGATGTTCTCATACCAGAACGCACTTTTTTTCGGCGTACGCTCGCCCGTTTGGAAATCAACGCGCACCAAGCCGTACTTTGCCGTGTATCCGATGCACCATTCCCAGTTATCGAGAAGCGACCAATGAAAATATCCCTTGATCCTATATCCCTGCGCAATCGCCTGATGCACACGGATCAGAATATTTTTTGTGTATTCGATCCGCCCGTCATCGCAAATCTGCCCGTCTTTGATCGGCTCATCCACGTCGCTCGTACCGTTTTCCGTGATGTAGACGGGAATATCCACATGATACCTCTCCCTGAGCATCTTCATCACGTCCAGAAACGCATCGTACTTCTTTTCAGGCGTCTGATTGGGCGCATCCTCAAAGTCGACATAGGCGTTGTAAAAATTCAGCCCGTAAAAATCAAGCGGCTGGCGAATGGTCTCGAAGTCCCCCTCCTGCACGACGGGATAGATTCCCTTTTCCCGCATATACGCTTGATAATACTGCGAGTACCCGCCCAAAAAGAGCGGATTCAGGAACATTCCATAGCCCTCGCATTCGCTGCCAAAGCGCGCAAGTTCGCACTCCTTTTCGTTCTCCGCATGCGCAGGATAATGCGGCCACACGTCAACCACAATGCCAATTTTGGCATGTTTGAATCCCATGGAACGAAACAGTCTGACCGCCTCGCCATGGCAGAGCAACAGATGATGGAGCGCCTGACGCGCATAGGCTTCATCGCGAAGCCCCGGCGCAAACAGACCCTTTGCATAGCCGATATACGTTGCGATCGGCTCGTTGAAGGTTGCCCAGAAATCAATGTCATCCCCGAAATAATCAAATAAGACCTTGATATAATCCCGAAACCAACGGACCATCTCACGGTTGCCGAATCCGCCCTTGAGCTGCAATGCGTAGGGAAGATCCCAGTGATATGCCGTAGCGCACAATTTGATGCCCTTTTGTTTGCACAGCGCTATGACTTTTTTATAGAAGGCGATCCCCTCGGGATTGACCTCGCCCGTACCGGAGGGCAGGATCCTCGGCCACGAGAAAGAGAAGCGGTATGCGCCGACGCCCATCTTGGCCATCCGCTCGATGTCCTCCTCATACCGATGATACACATCGCATGCGGTTTCCGGAGTAGACCCGTCGGCAATACACCCCTCAATGCGGCTGAATACATCCCAGACAGAAAGTCCCTTTCCGCCTTCGCGGGCGGCTCCCTCCACCTGTGCGGCGCTCGTGGAAACACCCCATAAAAAATCGTTCGGAAACTGCAACATATTTTTCCCTCTCTTCTTATTTCAATTTTCAATGCAAATGTTCTTTCAGTGCAAACGCCCTGAGATCGATGGCGCCCTGTCCCTCATACAGAAAATACAGAGCGCACCTTGCATGTCCGCCCGAAAATGCGGCAGCACTTTCTTGCCACGTCTGCGATGCGGGAAGTTCCAACTCCGCAAGCGTCTGCTCGCCGTCAGAGACGATAAGTTTCCCGCCTGCGCCACGCGTAAATACGGAAATTGACAAGGTACTATGTGTGTCATAATACTTCGTTCCGATCATTGAACCGCGTCTTATGTTGGCAATATAGCCGTTTTCGCCCCCCTTCCCGATCTCCGCCGTCCTGCGTAATATAGGGCGCATCATCGCCTGCGGCCTCCGAAAAACATGTGCCCGAAGGACCTTTCAGATTGCAGGCAATGTATGCGGGATACAATCCCTCTCCTTTCAGATCGCCGCCGTTGAGCCCGCAACTCGTCATCTCAGCCTGTTCAAACAGTCCGTCTTCGCGAAGAGCGATCTCCTCGGCACACGCCTGCCTGGAAAAACTGGAGCGGTTGGTATGGCGATGATAGAAAATATACCACTTCCCGCCTGTCTGAAGAAGGCTTCCGTGATTGTTCCCCATAAAGGAAAGCGCCTGCTCATATGTCCTGCCGTGATAGCCTACATCGCCGTTGGAAACGAGCACGCCGCGGAAGGTAAATCCTCCCGTCGGGCAATCCGAAGTCGCATAGCACAGTTCGTGGCCGTAGATCGAAGAGTAGATAAAATAGTATGTCTTCCCGATCTTACGGACGGAACTTGCCTCGAAAAAGGGATGTTCCGCAAAGGAAGTCCCCTCGGCACGGCAAGGTCCCGGTGCAATCAAAGAAGGTTCGCCCTTGACCGTGAGCATATCATCTTCCAGCTCAAAGCAGTAAGAGCCTTCGCCGCGGCGTCCCTGCATGAGCGCATCAAACCCGGGGCCGGGCCGAGGCGAAAATCCCGTATAAAGATAAATATGTCCCCCGTCCGAAAGGACACCGGGGTCAAAGTTGAATACGTCCCCCTTCTGCGTGCCGATGATATGACCGTCGGGCGCGCGCACTGCGCCATGATATGTATATTTTCCTGCGGGGCAGTCGCTCACCGCTACGGACATGATTCCGTTGGAGGCAAGCGTATAGAAGAGATACCATCTCCCGTCCCTGCCCTGCACAACGTCGGGCGCAAAGAGAACGTTATCCTTTTCATTGAAAAGCGGATCCTCCTCCTTGCGATAGATCACCCCCTCGCATCGCCAGTCGGACAGATCGTCCTGCGGCGCAGACCATGCGACATAATCTCCGAGACAGAAATAGGTTCCGCCGAAACGGTCATGGGAGCCGAATACATACACTCTGTCCCCGATGAGATACGGCTCTCCGTCCGGGATATATTCCCATGAGGGCAGATAGGGATTGAATGCCTGATGTTTCATAGCATTTCCTCAGCGCAAAGTGATTTCGACAGACGCGGCAGAAAGCCCTTCGGCGGCAACGGTCAAGGTTGCCTTTCCCGCAGTTTTTCCCGCCCGCAGGACGGCGAGCAGTCTTCCGCGGAAGGAAGTAAACGTTCCGCAAGTATAATTTTCTTCCGTAACCGATGCGGCAGAGCCGAATGCAATGAGCCGTGCTCCGCCCTTCGCTTCCGCTGTGCAGCATACCTCGCAGGGGACGACGTTTCCGCCGGCGTCCGTAATGCTCACCTGCACATAGGCGAGAGAGAGCCCGTCGGCAGGAATTTCCGTGCGTTCCGCCTTGCAGACGATCTTCGCCGCTGCGGAAGGCGTTCTGAGCACATCACGGGAGACCTCTTTCCCCTCCCGATAACTGATTGCAACGATCTCGCCCGAAACGTAGTCCGTGACAAAACTTGCAACGTTGCGGCGCTCCTCGCCCGTCCTCTTTTTTCCGAGGCTCTTTCCGTTGACGAAGAGCTCTGCCTCGGGCGCCGCCGTGTAGACATCAATGCGCGTGCGCCGTCCCTCCTCGCCCCGGAAATACCAGTCATGGACCGTGCCGTCCCATGCCCATTCGCTGCGCACAAGATTTCTGCCGAAGGCATGCGGCGGCAACACGGAAAGGTAAGTCTCCGAACTTCCCCACGCAATGCGGTGAAAGGCAAGGGAGGGCGTCTCGTCCCCGATGAGATCAAAACATCCGCATCCGCCCGTCCTCGCAGGAAACGCGCCGAACAGCGGCGGATCGCCTTCAAAATAATATTTGCCGATCCAGGTCTCGCCCAGATAGTCCCAGCTTGTCCAGACAAAATCGCCGAGCAGACGGCGTTCTCCCTTCACCTGTTCCCAGATGTCGGCAATGTTCATCGGGAAGCTCTCCGTCCCGCAGATCACGCGCTCGGGGAATGTCTTCAGATCCTCCTGATAGCGCGATTCAAGATAGTTATATCCGACAAAATCAAGCGCCGAGCAAAAACCTTCCGTGCGCGCGGCAAATACCTTTTGCGAGTGTTCCGTGAGAACATTCTGCGCATTGGGTTTCATCTGCGTGGCAATGATGCGCGCGTCTTCATCGGCCAGCCCGTTGAAAAGTGACGGGAGCGTCGCCGTTACGGGACGGTCGTCCAACGAACGCACTTTTTCGGCAAGCCGCAGTGCAATCGCGTTTCCGCCCGAGATCGCGTTGCGCTCGGTCACTTCATTCCCGATCGACCAGCAAATAATGCTCGGATGATTTCTGTCGCGCACAATGAACGCCTCAAGATCACGTTCCCACCATGCGGGGAAATGGATATGGTAGTCATTGATATTCTTTGCCATCGTCCAAACATCGAACGCTTCCGCAACGGCAAGAAGGCCCACTCGGTCACACGCCTCCATCATCTCGCGCGACATGGGGTTGTGCGAACAGCGGATCGCATTGAATCCGTTTTGCTTATGCAGTCTTAAGCGGCGCTCCTCCGCATCGTAATAGGATGCCGCGCCGAGAATACCGTGATCGTGATGCAGACATCCGCCCCTGAGTTTGAGTGCCTCTCCGTTGAGCCGAAGTCCTCCCGCATCGATTGAGATCGTACGGATCCCGAACAGGCCTTCATCGTCATCGATCAGCGATTCGCCGTCAAGAAGCTCCGTATACACGCGGTACAAATTGGGCGCATCCACGCTCCAGAGGTCGGGATTGCTGACAAGAATGCACATCCTGCCCTTGCCCTCGCCTCTTGCGGGAACGAACACGGTGCACGCTTCGCTTGCGGCGATCGTCTGATCGGGCGCGGCGTCCCTGCCGCGGTCGCGGCGAAGCGTGACGCGGGCACGAAGCGTATATTCGCGTTCCGATCGGTTTTGTACGGACACCTCGGCAAGCAGGACGGCTTCCCCGTCTGCGATGCGCTCCGTGCGCAAACAGACGGGCTCGGGCGCCAGATGCACCTTTCCCCCTACGCGCAGCCAGAGATTGCGATAAATTCCCGTTCCGACATACCAGCGCGAACTGCGCGGCACGCTGTTGTTGACAAATATGGTGAGACGGTTCTGCCCCTCGCAAAGGCGCGGCGTGAGATCGCACAGCCACGGCATATAGGCGCTCGGATGTATCCCCATCTGATGCCCGTTGAGATTGACCTCCGCATTGGCGGCAATGCCGTCCGCCTCGAGCAGGACGCAGCCTTGCGTCCAATTTGCAGGGACATCGAGAAACTTCATATAGGTGCCGACCGTCCCGCCCATATACCCGACCGCAACGCCCTCGGGCAAATCGGCATCGGGCGCGCGGCCGATCGCGGCATCGTGCGGCAGACTGACACGGCGGTAGCCCTCGGTACGCTCAAACAAGGTATAAAGCGTGGGCGGGACGTCCTCCGCAAATCCCCAGTCGTCATTGATGAGTAAGCGTTTCACAGATTCTCCTTATCCGTATCGTTATGAAAGATTTCCCACAGCCACACCCCCGCGACAGATGAGAAACCATGATTGCACGAAGCGCTCGGGTCAACGTGTTCCCAAAGCGTGCCCGTCGTCTCCGCCATGTACAAATAACAGTCTTTGATCTCCCGCAAAAGGCGATCGTATTCCTTTTCACGGGCGAGGAAATCCAGGCGCAGAACATTCCCGATAAAGGCGTTCGAAGGATACAGCCCCTTTGCCTGCAAGTCCTTCCGATCGGAGCAGAACATGGTATCATACAGCGCGGGATACCGCTCTTTGGTCGCTACCCCGAAATAGAAGGCATAATATTGACAGGTCTCCGTCGTATGTTCCGTCACGCGAAGCGCACCGTATTCCCGCACCGCGTTGTCCGCAAAAAACACCCCGTTAAAGCTCTCACGGCGAACCTCTTCCCGCACCCGATCGGCTTTTTGCAGGAGCTCAACGTCGCCATACAGCTCCCCCGCCGCCTGCAATGCGCCCGCATACAGCATGTTGGAAGGATAGTTGACGTCCTGCACAAAGTCATTCGCCCGACTCCACTCCACAAATACCCATCCCCCGACGTGCTCCAAAAGGCCGTACTCGTTCTCATATCCCCTTAAAAAGGAGAACAAGGCATACACCTTTTCACGCAGGCCGTCAATGAGTCCGCGCTCCCCCGTACGGGTGAGACGGTCACGAAGCTGCACGACAAGCCACAGCGCCCAATTCGCAATGTAACGACGGTCAAAATGATCGCCCGGATAACACATGGGCAGCATCCCGCGCGGAATGTTCGGAACAGGGTCGGGCGCAAGCAGAAAGGCCCGCAATAAGTTCTCCTCGACACGGTTGTCGCCCGTAAACAGATGCTCCGCTTTGGCCGTAAAATAACTGTCGCACAGATACCCGCCCCGCTCGCGGGAGGGACAATCGGTCAGAACATCAACCGCATTTTGCAAAAGCGTCTCCCGCGCCGCACGGAAAATTTTGTCTGCATCGGCATCGGGAAGAGACGCAAAACAGAGCCCGTCAGGATTTTCATAGGAAATGAGCGAAGGCTGTGAGGCGACCGCGTCCCCGAAGACGACGACCTTACAGTACTTCATCGTATACGGCTCGAAGGCAAGCAGATCAAATTCCCCCGCTCCAAGTTCGTACTTTATGGCATTGAGCACGCACATCGCCCGCCACGGCACGATGGGATGCAATTCATCAAAGAGCAGCCAGACGGTCGAAGGCTTTTTTGCACTGACATGCAGCGAGAGAAACCCCGTCGTATTGTGGTCAAAGGCGTATTCCGTGCAACGCCCTTCCCCGCTTTCGCCGAATCGGAGATCCTGGACTTCAAAAAGAAGATTCTCTTCAAGTTCCTCTTTCCCGAATCCGCGCGTCTGCCATTCTTTGCTCTTATAAAAGAAGACATGATCTTCATAGGCGGCAGGCCTTTCGACCGTCACGCGCGTCTGTCCGACTTCTGCCGCAGGCACAACGCGCCCGTACTTCGGAACATGCAGTCCACTCTCAAGAAGTTCACAGCCGCTGACCGCACAAAGTTCCGCCTCGGGATAACAGTCCTCCCCGCGGTAAAATGCCGTGCGGTCTTGAGACATGCGATAGCTTTCGGCGAACGTCCGCATCATAGAATAGCGGTTGATCTTCTGAACGCGGTCAGAAATCAAGTATCCCTTGAAATCCTCCGTCTTGCAGACCACCTTCCCGGAGCAGTCAGAGATTTCCGCTCCGAAAAAGGGAGGCTGAAAGATCGTATAATAGCCGTTTACGTTATATGCGGCGACTTCCACCGTGATATATCCATCCGCAGCAAGCGCAAAATCCGTCTCGTAGACGTTGGCATACCCGTGTGCGGTACGCATGGGGCCGTATCCGAGAAAAACATCGTTTACAAAAATACGGAATACATTCGCTCCCGCCATGCGAAGATGATACTTCCCTTTCAAAAGCGCCGCACGGAATGCGATCGTTCTGTTCATCTCCGTGAGATATTCTTTGGCAAAGACAAACTGCATTCCCTTCCCGCTCCTGCTTTTATGTGATGTCTACAATATATCAGAACACGGAAATTTTTATATCAATATATTTTTCTTTATTGCAGGATATTATGAAATATTTTCTCAATGAAGAAAGGCGCAATAATGCGCCTTTCTTGGGGTTTCTGCACGTTATACCGCTCTGCAAACAGAGGATAGTTGAGCCCCCTCTTATGCCAGACGCGGCATAAGGCATACGGTTTTATTCTGTTAAAATCGGGTATCGATCAGACCGCAGAACGCATCGACGGGAGATATGCCCGTAAATTCACTCTCGCCCGTGAGCTTTCGTATGAACGCTTCCACGGTGACCTCGTTCGCATCGTAACAGTTGATGAAATTTTTGATCTGCGGAACGTCGACGAGGTGGAACGGGCAGTTGAAGGAGACGAACACGGTGGGAATTTCGTTGACATACCACGGATTGTCCCAGCCGCCCTTACTGATCGCCCATTCCAGCCGCTGCGTCGTGCGCATGGTCGAAGAAACATTCGCAAAACAGATCACCAGGTCATAGTTTTCCGTCAGAGCGGACACCTTTTGCTTATTGCCGTATGCGCCCTTATTCCCCTTGTTGAGCAGTTTGATGGGATCCTGATCGGACGGAAGGGACTCGATCATCTTCACCAGTTTTGCGACGGGATCGACGTATTCCTCTACCGTAAATCCACGCGCCCTGAGTTTTTCCATGAGCCCCGATTTGAGCTTGGAACCGTCCGCGACCATACCCGCCCGCACAAGCGACGGGTTGGGGCCGGGGCCGATCGGAACAAGGAGAATGCGCTTGTATTTTTCGGGCGTGACAGGGAAGATGTCCTCCGTGTGCTTGACAAGCGTCACGGATTTTTCGGCAATTTCCTCGGCGACCTTCCTGTATTCGGGTTTGCCGATTTGCGCAAGCCCCTCCTTTGCAGGGAATTTGTCGAGTGAAAAGCTGTCCAAGCCGACCACCGCTTTCAGGGCGAGAATGCGGCGCAGGGCATCGTGCAATCTTTCTTCCGTGAGGATCCCCTTCTCGTATGCCTCGGTCATGTACATTGTATCCTCTTCGATGTCGTTGTAGAAGAGGAACATGTCGATGCCCGCCATGATCGCCCCGGGAACGAGTTCGCTTCTCTTTGCCCTGCCCGTAAGTCCCACCATGTGCGAGGCGTCCGAGACGATGAGTCCGTTAAACCCGAGCTTGCCGCGCAACAGATCGCCCAGGATTTCCTTGGAGAGCGTCGCGGGCTTTAACTCCTCGTCTTTCAGCCCAGGATGGAAATGCCGCTGATAGGCAGGCATCATGATGTGCCCCGGCATGATGGACTGCACCCCCGCTTCGATCATCCCCTTGTAGACTTTGCCGTATGTCGCGTCCCACTCCTCCATCGAGAGCGCGTTCACGCTCGTCGCAATGTGCGGGTCGCGCTCATCCGAGCCGTCGCCGGGAAAATGCTTCATCGCGCAGACAATGCCGCTCTCCGAAATGCCGCGGAAATACTCCTTGCTCATGGCGAGCACCACGTCGGGATCGGCGCCCCATCCGCGCACGGAGATCCCCGGGTTATGCCAGTTGCGCACCAGATCGACAATGGGCGCAAACGCCCAGTTGCTGCCCGTCGCCTTCGTCTCGATGCCGCAGATCCGCCCGAGTTCGTAGGCGTACTTCGTGTCGCCCGTCGCCGCGATCTTCATCTCGTTTCCGATAAATGTGCCGTCGCGGGTCGCTCCGTTGCCGCCCGATTCCACATTGACCGCCGAGAGCACGGGAATCTTGGAAAACTTCTGGAAGTTATAATTCATCTCCCACATGTCTTCTTTGGCGCGCGGATTGAAACGAATGCCGCCCATGTGCATGCGCTCCACTTCCTCTTTTACATCCTCTTCCTTGCTCACGCCCGTCAGATGCACAAATAACTGTCCGATCTTCTCCTCGGTTGTCATCTGCGCAATGGTATTCTCCACCCATGCGATCTGCGCATCGTTGAGATAAAACGGCTTCGCTTTCAAATCGACCATACTTTTTGCTCCTCAATTCTTTACATTCAGATTGTTGTAAAATGCCTCGCAGAGCCCGCCCTGCACTTCGGCATATCTGCCGCCGAGAAATGCGTCAAAATATGTATTTGCAAGCGCCTCCCAGCTCTCTTTTTCCTTGCCTGCAAGAATGGGGTAAAACCATACCCCGCTGTCCTTGGCGGCCTCGATATCGGGGAAGGAATCTCCGATCATCAAAATCTCCCGCGGAGCATATCCCTTCGCAATGAGCGCTTTGATACAGTCTTCCTTGCTGCCGTCCTCCTGCGAAGTCATGACATCCACATATCCATCCAGTCCGAACCGCGCCCATTCCTCGCGCAATGCCGCCGCCCCAGCCGAGGACACAACCGCCACATCCGCCCTGCCGCGCGCATCCTTCAGAAATTTTTCCACGCCGTCAAAGGGACGCTTTTCCTCGGGCGCGATCTGCGCAATGGCGGCATCCACCGCATCTGACCAGCGAAGGGCAAGGAACTCTGTTTCGTCTCCCGATGCCTCAGCCACAGACCGAAGATTTCTTCCCGAAAGTTGTGTTCCGCTCTCCACCCATGCCGCAAATGCGGAAAGATCGTAGGAAAAATACCTTCCGTTATACTCTCTTAAAATTTGCAGCAGGGTGATAAAACGATTCTTGCCGCGCGTCTTTTCAAACAGATTGACGGCATTCCAGCGCGCAAGCATCTCCTCTTTGTGCGCCTGCAATCCGAACGTCTCCACAAAACACGGTCCGAAACAGCGGATGTGTTTGATGTTCATCGTGTCCAGCGCCGTCCCGTCCGAATCAATACAGACGATGTATTTTAACCTCTTGTTCCATTGCGCGAGCTGCATTTTCTCCTCCCAAGTCTTTCTCATCATACCAAATCGGGCAAAAAATTATATCAATATATTTTTCTGTATTGTATTTTGTTACGATTTATTTTCCGCATAAAACATCCGATGCGCGCCGTCAATCCAAACATCCTCTGAGAGCGTGAGTGTGGTGTTCAGTCGGATATCCTCGGAAGACGCCCCGATCATCAGCTTGATTTCTCCCTTTTCCGCCTTCCAGCGCATATCCTCTCCGAGGAATGCAAATAACGTGCTGTCAAACGCAAAAACGACTTGCCGTTTTTCTCCCGCCTTCAAGGCAATGCGCGCAAATCCGCACAGCTGTTTATTCGGGCGCGCAACCGATGCGACAAGATCGCAGTAATACAGTTGCACGACTTCCGTTCCCGCGCGCTCTCCCGTGTTCTTCAGCGTAAACGACAGCGTAAACGATTGGTTTTCTTTTCCCGAACATTCCAGGGAAAGGTCGCAATATTCAAAGGACGTATAGCTCAAACCGTGACCAAAATAGTAGCGAGGACGATACGGACTGTCAATATAGACACTGTCTTTATAAAACTCGTTCGGATGATACCCCGAGCCGAACGGCTGGGAATAGTACAGGGGAAGCTGTCCCGCGGAATATGCCACCGTGACGGGAAGTTTTCCGCTCGGATTTTCATCGCCTGCAAGAATGGCAACCGCCGCCTTTGCCCCGTACGCGGACGGATTCCAACATTCCAGAATGGCGTCAAGATACCGATCGGCCGCATCGGAGGAGACGGGACGTCCGTCAAAGTGCAGACCAACCATGGGCTTAGCAAACTGCGCCGCGAGCGTTATGAATTTCTCCTGCGCGGGCGGAAGCCCGATGTTGACGCTGTTGACGTTTTCACCCATCGAACAGCGCGCCCCCGTTCCGCACTTCCCGCCCAGGGTGAGCACAATGAGATCGGCGTCCCTGCACGCCCCGAGCGCCTCCTCGAACTTGCTTTCGTCCGTCCCTGCATAGTCATAGCCGTAAGCATAGACAATCTCGCTCTCGGGAAAACGCGCCGCAAGCTCCTCGGGAAGCGTCTTTAGCCCCGGGAACATTTCGGACAGGACGCGCTCATATTTTTCGGCATAGGCGTCCTCGCGATAGACGTGGGTTCCCGGATAGACGGGATTCTCCTGTCCGTCGGCGACCAGACCAGCCATGGTGTTTCTGTCGCCCAAAAGGCCCTCGTACATGCTGAAATTGGTATAGCCGCCGAACATCCCGCGCAGGGTACCTGCATGATATCCGATGACGGCAATCTTTTTATATTTCCCTTTCAGAGGAAGAATGCCGTCGTTCTTCAAAAGCACCATGCCTTCAACGGCGGAGCGGCAAGCCAGCGCCTTCCCCTCTTCGGAGGCCTTGCCTCCGTCCGCAAAGGGATGCTCGAAGAGCCCCATGCGAAATTTTGCCTCAAGAATGCGCAGAACTGCCCTGTCCAATACGGCGATGTCTGCCTCGCCCGAGGCAAATTTTTGCTGCAGCGCCTTTCCGAACCCGTAGGGAAACTGCTCCTCCACATCCATGCCCGCCTTCATGGCCCGCCAGCCCGCCTCGGCGGCATCCGCGGCCGTGTGCGATACCTCGACCGCATTCAATATGGCGCAATAATCGGAGACGGCAACCCCTTCAAACCCGAGTTCTTCACGCAGGAGCTCGGTGAGATACCGTCCTGAAAGGGAGACAAGCTCACCGTTTACAACGTTATAGCAGGGCATAATCCCCTTTAATTCTGCAAGTCGGAATGCCGCCTCAAAGGGCTTCGCGTACACTTCGCGCAGTTCACGTTCCCCGATTGCACAATCGGAACCGTGCTGACCGCCTGCGCCCTTGTGAAATCCCAAAAAATGCTTGGCGACGCCCTCGACATTTACCGATCGTCCGCCCGCCTGTAACCCCGCGGCGTAGCAAACGCCCATCTGCGCAACCAGCGTCTCATCTTCGGAATAACTCTCATACATTCTGCCGAAACGCGCATCGCGCGTGACGTCAAGGACGGGCGCAAATACATGCGTGATCCCCATTGCCGCCGCCTCATCGCCGACCGTCTTTCCGATCGCATATTCAAGCGCAGGATCAAAGGAGGCTCCGCGCGCCATTCCGGAAGCAAAGCAAGTCGCATCCGTAAAGAGCAGTCCGCACAGCCCCTCCATGTGGAAGATCGCGGGAATATGGTGAGGCGAATTCTCCATGACCCTCTTCTGGATCTCGTTGCGCCGCTTCAGCACGTCCCCCATTTTTTTGCCGCGGAATTCCAGACAGCTCACGACGCCGATCCCACAGGCAAGATCGCCTGCGTGCGCATCCTCCGCCCCCTCTTGCGGAAACCAGTAACAGTTGACCTGAGCCATTTTCTCTTCCAGGGAAAGTTCCTTCAAAAGAGCCTGCGCACGGACACGGGGAGAAGCATTCCGATCTTCATAAATCTTCATTTTCTTTCTTTTTCCTTCAGATAAAGTCCTCAATTTTCCATTCGTCGAGCCACTCGATCACGGGCGTATCTCCCTCGAATCGGATGGGCAGCCAGACATAATCGGACAGCGACGTATTCGCGGCGACGTCCGCAAAGAATTTCTCCTCTTCTGCACGGGGCGCCTCGCCCTTGATGAATCGGCGCTCAAAGGCAATACGGTAATCCTCATAAGCATAGCTGCAATCAGGCAGCCATCTGTCGGCAACGGCGATGTACAGATCGGTCCCCTCCACGCGGAATACCGAAGAGATCTGCGAACGGAAGGAGTTATGCCCGGCGTCCCCCCTGTGCGGATTGCCCTGCACACGATAAGGGCCGTGCCAGGTATCGGCGATCGCCGATTCGGAAGGATTGGGGAAATAACCCGTCGTTCCGGAGGTGATGAGATAATGCTTTCCGTTTCGGACGAAATGCGCCGTCGCCTCCCGCACATAGGGCGGGCCGACGTGCGGGAAATGCGTGGAATAATATCCCGTCACGTCGCAGTAATCCTCCGTGAGATCGGCGATGATCGTCTCCGAATGGACACGCTCAAAGAAATAATACCCTTTTGAATCCGGCGCAACGGCAAGGTCAAAGTCTCCCGCGCTCATGCCGAGCGGACGCAGACCCGTCCTGACGATCGTGTACGGTCCCAACAGCCTGTCGGCAGTGAGAACGGTCTCCGTCTGCGTTCCGTCGCGGTTCATGATCTTGCACCAGCAGACATACTTTTTCGTGCGGGCGTTGTACAAAATGTGCGGGCGATCAAGCATCGAGGACGGATGCAGCGGCGAATCCTTGTCCTGTAAATCGGGCGGGATAATGAGCCCCTCGTCCCTCCAGTTGTACAGATCGCGCGAGGAATAGCATCGCACGCCCCACGTCCAGACACCGTTTTTCCCGTCGGTAAATTCCTTATTTTCGCCATACCAATAGTAGGTGCCGTTTTCAAAACGGACAGAGCCGCCATGCGCCTGAATGCGCTTGCCGTTGGTGTCCAGCCACACTTTCCCGGGACGAATACTACTGTACATTGCAATCCTCCGTTTCATACTCATAGACGCCCGAACCGACCGCATGCCTCTGTCTGTCGGGCAGAACAATTTCCGCTGTCGTGTTAACGGGAATCTGAACACGCCAGTTCACTTTTCCGTCCTGATAGGTATAGGAAACGCAGACCTTGCCATAGGGCGTGAGATAACTTGCCGCCACATTCCCGAGCGCGCGCACGGGATGAGGACGAACAGAAATTTTCTTGTAGCCCGCCTCCAGCAAGTCAATTCCTGCGACTTTTCTGTACAGCCAATCCCCCACCGAACCATAGGCATAGTGATTGAACGAACTCATGCCGGGATCAAAGAGCGTTCCGTCAGGCTGAATCGCATTCCAGCGCTCCCAAACGGTGGTCGCCCCCATTTTGACTTCATACAGCCATGAGGGATAGTCCTCATTGAGGAGAAGAACCGACGCAACATCATGCAGTCCGTTTTCCGTTAAAACGTGCATGAGATAGGGCGTTCCCACAAACCCCGTGACAAGGTGATCGCCATGATCTTTGATGTTGGCACGCAGGCGGCATACCGCGTCCTTACGGAATTTTTCGGGGATGAGACGGAAGCCAAGCGCGAGCACCAGCGCCGTCTGCGTCTCGGAGACGAGCCGTCCGCGCGGGGTCACAAATTCCCTGCGGAAGGAGGCGACAATCTTTTCACACAGCTTTCTGTATTTTTCCGCATCGCGCTCCTTGCCGAGAATGCGCGCCGCCTCGGCGGTGAGATGCGCCGAGTACGCATAATAGGCAGAGGCAATCAGATATTTATCGGTTGCGCCCGTTCGGTCGGAGAATTCCTCCTTATCGAGTGCAAGCCAGTCGCCGTACTGAAAGTCGGAGAGCCAAAGATAACGCTTACTGCGGGCACGGATGTATTCCACCCATCCCTTCATGCTCTCGTATTGGCGTTCGAGAAGGCGCCGATCGCCGTATACCTCGTACATGGTATAGGGACAGATCGTCGCGGCATCCCCCCATGCGGCCGCTCCCTTCGCATTTTCAGGAACGATATTGGGCACGGTCTGCGGGACGCCGTTCTCTTTGGTCTGCTCGGCGGCGACGTCGCCCAGCCACTTGCCGAAAAACAACGCGACGTTATAGTTGAACGAGGCAGTGCGGCAGAACATCTGCGCGTCGCCCGTCCACCCGAGCCGTTCATCGCGCTGGGGACAGTCGGTGGGAATATCCAGAAAGTTTCCCCGTTGTCCCCATACGATATTTTGCTGCAAACGGTTGACGCGGGCGTCGTCGCACTCGAACGTCCCCGTTTTTTGCATATCGGTATGCAGGACCAGCAGACGAAATTCGCCGAAAGACGCCCCTTCTCCGCCCTCTATCCTGACATAACGGAACCCGTGTGTCGTAAAATGCGGACGAAGCGTCTGCACTTCGCCATTCAGAATGTATTCATCCTGCGCCTTCGCGCCGCGCAGATTGGCCGTATAAAAGTTCCCCGCCTCGTCGAGCACTTCGGCATGCGAGAGAACGAGCCTCTGCCCCCGCCGCCCTTTGAGTGTAAATTGCACAATGCCTGACGCATTCTGTCCGAAATCGAGCACCTGTTCCCCGCGCGGCGTCACAATGTGCTTTACAACAGAAAGCTCCTCCGTCACGCGGACAGGCTCGCTCACCTGCGCAATGATTTTCCCCTTGGGATATTCCACAATTTCTACAGGAAAGTCCTCTGCGGCGGAAAAGGTACTGTCATACACTTCGCCGTCCTGAAATTCGGAAAAACGAAGCGCAGACTCCCGCGCGCGCCAGTTCGTGTCGGTCGAGATGCGCTCGGTACTGCCGTCTGTATAATCGATATACATATCAAGGCAGAGCGCGTTTTTCTCGCCATAGCAATTCTTCCGATGATAATAGCCGAGCGTCCCCGAATACCATCCTTTGCCGACAAGCGCAGACAGCTCGTTTTCCCCCTCGCGCAAAAGGTCTGTCACGTCATACGTCTGATATTGAAGACGATGCGGATAACTCGTCCACCCGGGTGCGTCGTAGGCATCCCCCACGCGCGTTCCGTTCAGAAACAGCTCGTATACCCCCAGCGCCGTCGCGTAGATGCGCGCACGGGCAACGCACCGATCTGCATGAAAGGTGCGGCTCAATTCGGGTACGACGTCGCCGAACGGACGGGCAATAAATTCTCCACGCAGTCCCTCTTCCATGACGCCTGTCTCAAAGACGGTCCTAGAACAAGCAGACTCGCCGCGGCGATCGCGGACACGGAGCGTCACCTCATATTCGGTACGCGGCAGAAGCGTCTCCCCTTCGTACTCGATCAGGACGCTCTTGTCGCTCTCCCGTTCGCTGTGCCATACAACGTGCCCGCCCGTTCGGACGGTGAGCTCGTACGCTTCCTGCATGACGTTGTTCCCGTCGGCAATGAGCACCCAGCTGAAACGGGGCGCTCTTTCATCAATGCCGAGGGCATGCATACGGTATTCCACGGTAAATTGTGTGATTTCAAGCATTTCTCACTCCACGATGATGCGTACACGGTCAAGTTCGTACACGGGTGTGAACATGTCGTCTCCGTGCAGGTTGGAGGTGACGCGCGCCACGGCAAAATACGTCCCCGAACGCTTATAGACGTGCTTTGCAACAACTCTGGCTGTGCGTTCCGACACAGAAAGCGCCTCTTTGACAAAGCCGTCTTCTCCCTCGAAATTCCACTCCATGCTCCTGAACGCGCCCGCACCCGCGGGAAGCTCTGCCTCGGCGGAGAAGATGACCTCTTCGCCGACCTTCACATGCGCGCAGGTTTGCCCGTTTGCCGCAAGGCGAAGCGTGGGCTGAATACCCCTGCGCTCCGATGCACGGCAAGAAGTACGGACAACTGCCTCGTCCACAGAATAAGCGGTGCTTGCGCAGGGCGCGATCCCCTTTTCCACCCAATCGACGCAGGCAAGAAGCGCCGAATACAGCACACCGAGGTAGACGACAAGATGCTTTGGCTCGATCGAATGTTCCATATCGCCGTGCAGCGCGTGATTGACATACCAGATACGGAAGTTCGTCGTCTCATCGGGATAATTTTCCCTGACTTTGTTATGGTACCAGACCTGCATCCACGGAAAGGCGCTCTCGTCCATGAGCGCGGCGGTGAGGATCACCTTGGTATTTCCGAAATACCCCTTCTGCACATTTCCGCAGCCGCCGTAGGCAAGTTTGGGACCGAACTGTTTTTCACGCTGAGGATACTTGGGCGTCCCGTCCGCATTGCGATAGACGTTGAATGCGGGATACCCCTCCTTGGGCACCTGATGACGCTGGTAGCACTGCAGGGCAATGGCGACAGAGTTGTCAAACGAGACGACGTCCCCCGCCCGAAGCGCGGAAAATTTCTCTAAGAAGTCCGCCGCGCCGAAAAAAGGTTCGATGACTGCGATATCGCCGTCCGCCTCGGCCAGCGTGACCTGATACCCCTCGGAGGCCCCGCTTTTGATGATGACGTGCATTCCGTGCAGATACGCATCTTTCGGGAAGGTCTTGTCCACGCGGATCCACGCCTTGCCGTCGAGGCGGATGCGGGAACGTAGAAAGGCGTCGTCAACCCCCGTGAGCGATTCCTCCTCCTTCTTCGCGGCATCGGGAACATGCACCTCCAGAACCGTTGCGTCCATCTTGATGCGATCGCGGACGGCGCTGTGAGAAGGATCGGCGCCGAGGAACCCCTTCTCCGTCCAGAAAAGCTCAAAATATGCGGGATCGTATGCCTCTACCTGTTTGATGAAGATGGGAAGCGAACCGTCGTCCATGAATTCATACATGAAGAAGTCATACAGAGGAAATCCGAAACGGCGCACCTCTTCAAACGCCTCGCGCTCTTCGTCCGTCATTTTGGCAAACAGCTCCTCTTCGGAGATGCCGCCCGGTTCCACATAGTCGGCGATGAGCGGAAGCACGCGGCGCAGAGTGCGTTTGGCATACGAACGAAGCGTGACCATGTAGGGGATGGAATAGGGCGTACCCGAAACATAGGGCACGGCGCCATCCCAGACGGCGGTATTTTCAATGCAGGAAATCGTCTTATAGCTCCCGCCGCTCCCGCCATACACATAGCCGTACGGACGGCGTCCGCCAAAGAGCCTTTGTGCGACTTTGCGGGAATACTCGGCCGCCGCCGCAGACGCCTTGTAGAGAATGGTCGGATCGGGAATGGGCGCAAACGGAATCGCACCCATATTGGATTCCACATAGTATCCCCCGTGCTTTAAGGCGAAGGCTATGCGGTCTTCCATCCCCTTTCTGCCGATTGCGGCATTTTCATCGCCCTGCACGGGCGGAAGAAACTGGAAAAAACGTCCCTCATAGTCCTCTTTTTTGGGAAAGAAAAAGGCAAAACGCAGGAACGTTCCCTCAAAGCCGCCGTGAACGTAGGTGTACCCCTCCTGTTCGCGCCATTCTTCTTTGTCGATATAGGGTTTTTGAAATTGTTCGTCCAGGGTCGGATCATAGAATTTGATTTCTGACATAGTGTCTCCTGATAAAAAATGCGGGCCGCATATCTTCCTGCGGCCCGCCAGCTGTTCCAGCCGCATCGGTGGCTGAAGGTTATTCTGATTTCTTATGCCATGGTATAGGCATAGTGCATCGTCGCCTCGAAAGACACTTCAAACGAATTTCCCATTGCCGTAACGGAGACTGCATCTGCAGTGTAGGTGAGGTCAAACGTGATTCCCGTTCCCGTCGCGGTCGTATAATCGGGCGTCGCGGCAAGTTCGCCTGCCTTCTCAAACGTGAGCGTAATGGAAGGAAGTCCGCCGTTTGCGATAATCGCATAAGTTCCTTCGTCGACGACCACGGTATTGCCGAAAATACTCAGCACAAGCTGCATCGTGTTGTCGCTGTACATGATGACGGTTGCAGGCGTCGCGGCGGTTCCGACCCCGGGAACTCCGCTTACGGTGATGTCCTCGGAAGTGGTGAATCTGCCGACCTCGGAAATGGTGGAATATGCGTACTGAAGCGTTGCATCAAAGGTGAGCGAAAGCGGAACGGACGTACCGTTCATTTCCGTCGTGCAGGCTGCATCCTCCACACTGTAAGCAAGATTTAAGGTGATCCCCGTCGGCGTCGCCGTTGCGTAGTCGGGCGCCGTCGCGATTTCTCCCGCAGCGTCGAACACAAAGGCATATGCGGGGAATGCACCGGAGAAATCTGCCGTATAGGTAGCGCGGTCGACCACTGTATTGAAGTTCATGCCCTGCGCAATCTTGAGCACCGCCTGCAGCTCCGCCGTGCCATCATTGTAGAGAACAAGCTCAAGATCGGCGGGAGCCTGCCCGACGCCGGGAACGCCGCTGACCGTAACATCCGCCGCCGTGAAAGAAGTGACTTCTTCGCGGACTGCGCTCTTTCCCGTGAGCGCCACCGTCACGTCGCTTGCAAACACTTCCCCCTGTCCGAAGGTCATGGATGCGGAGACGTTTCCCTCGCCGTCCGGAACCGTAACCGTCGCAGATGCACTGCCGTAGGTGAGCGTGATCGAGCCGTCGGAATTGGACGCATAGCTGCCTTCGGCGACTTCATACGTCTTGAAAGAGCCGTCGATCACGGAAGCCGAGAAACTGGAATCCTGCGCCCAGAGATTGACGGTGAACGTCGCGTTCTCCGCCGACGATTCTCCTGCGAACGTCGCCTCTGCAGAGCCCGTGAGTACAATGGACGGCGTCCAGGCTTCGTTATAGAGCGTGACCGACGTGCCGTCTGCGGGCGTGAAGGTGCAGCTGCCGTTCTCCACCGCGGTGAGTACGCCGTAATCGGCGCCGTCCTCATCCTTCAGGGCATAGCCCGCATCCGTCTGCGTCCAGGTCCCCTCGGTATAGTCGCCGAGCTGGCTTGCAAACGTCCCGTCATGATAGAGCACGATGTTCGCATTCTGATCTTTGGGCATGCAGACACGCGCAACTTCAATGGCGGTCTCTTCCGATTCGTCCCACTCGTATTCTGCATTCTGATGCAGGGTGCGCGTCATTTCCGCGCCTGCCGCGATCGTGCAGTTCCAGATGGTATTCTCCGCAAACGCCACCGTATGGTCGAATCTCCCGCCGCTCGAGGTGTACCCCGTAAACACGATGGACTGCTCGGACGTGTACTCCGTCTGATCGTCCTCCGCCGTAGGCGTTGCGCCCGACTCGATCTTATAATACTTGGTCGCCGTGTCCGTCAGCTCCCAGCTGCCCGACGCATTGACGAAAACGCCGACCATATAGAAGGAGCCGTCCTCATGAAGTTTCAGCGATGCCATCGATTCTGCATCCAGCCAGGCGCCGTCGGTAATCTTGACTTCGTCCGTACCGCCTGTTCCGGGCATTTCCTCTCCGCAGACGTCGCATACGCCGTTCCCGTCTTCGTCGATATGCTCGGTGTGCTCCTCGGTACAGCCGACGAGCGCCACAGAGAGCGTCATTCCGCCTGCAAGCGCAAGCGCCATCCATTTCTTAAAATGTTTCATGTTCCTGTTCTCCTTATCATTTCATTCCTTTAATTGGTGCCATACAGACGGTCAAAGATGCCGTTGTAGATCTTCGTAACGTCCTCTACATAGGTGCCGCGGTTGTGATAACTCACGATCCCCGCACAGAAGCTGGTCCAGTCCGCGCCGATGGACTTTTCCCCGCGGATAAACTGGTACACATTGCGGTAGAGATAGTTCTCCTCGATGGGAAGACGGATGTTGCCGACGATCTCGGTCTCTTCGGGCGTGGCAGAATTCGAGATCATGCCGCCGATGAAGCCCGTCGCGGGATATCTCACCCACTGATAACGGCTGTTTATATAGGTGGGTGCAAAGTCATATTTGATGACGGAGGCGCGCTTGAGTCCCGGAATACGCGCCGGCAACATTGCGTTGCGGATGCCGAGCGCATTTTCCTCCATGGCACTGACATACGAATAGGTCCCGTCGCCGTTGTCAACATAGGCGCCTTCCGTAAGCCCGTTCTCGGAGTAAATCTCGCTCCCGCTTTCCTCGTACTGCTCCTTGGAAAGCCCCATCGTATAGAGCAGGGACCCCTCTTCGCTGTACAGATAGTCGAAGAAACTGAGAATGAGGGTGAGGTCCTTGTTCTCTGCGGCCTCGCGGGAGATTACCGCACCGCCGCCGAGCTGTTCGTTCTGGAACATGACTGTCGGGATCTGAAGCATATAATCGCTCCCCGCCCCGCCGCTCATGGCCGCCTCCGCTTCCTCTGCCGTCGCTTTTGTCATGTAGGAAATGGTGTTGATGTCGCCGTCGTACGCAGGGATATCGTTGATGGGATTCGCCGCGCCGAAGACGATCGCGCCCGCCGCGTTGCCCGTCTCCGTCGCCATCAGCGTGCCGAGACGCGTGGAGTTGCCCATCCAAAGCGCAACGTTGCCCTCGGCGATCTCTGCGTTGTCGATCGCATAAAATACGTCTGTCTTTTCGTTGAACTTGTTGTCCAGCCAACCCTCGGTGTACCAGTTGCGCATACACTCGAGATAGGCACGGAAGCCCGTCTCCAGCATACCGAACTGACAATCATTGTTCTCGTCCTTATACCAGTAAGCTCCGCCGCCGCCAAATCCTGTGACAAGGTCGCCGTTGGAAATATAACCCGGGTAATAGATACTCATCATGTAACTGTCCGTGATCTTGAGATCGGCGTATGCCGTTTCGTAGATCTCAAACATCCACTGCCAGTCACTGATATAGATGGGATCGGTATTTCCGCTGGGGAATACGATATCGTCAACCCAGCTCTGACCGTCTGCGCCCTCAGGCAAAGAGGTATCCTGTCCCATCGGGTCATTGCGCTCGGTTCCGTCCGCATTCAACGTGAAATGACCGCTGAAAGCCTGTCCCGCTTTGGGATTCGCGCGGGGCGCGTCATCCTTCATGGGATCAAAAAATTCCGCAGGCTGTGTGCCGTACTTGACAAGCCAGTCGCGGCGGTAGTTGAACCCAAATGCCTGCGCCTCGCTGTCGAGCTCGTCGGTGACGCCGGGGAAGGCAAGCACCTTTTTTGTGCCGTCGGAGAGCGTCGTATAGGTATATGCCGCAAGCTCGGGGTTTTCCTCGTACCACTTTGCAAGATTGGGCATGATTTCAGGATCGGTCACATAGGGCGTGAGGTCGATGATGACGTCGTGTTCGTAAAGATCCGCAACCGAGCCGCTGTACTGCGACGGATCCATGATGTCCTCGAAGTCGCGGTTCTGGATCATGTTGTTGAAGTCGGTGATCGCAGACGCGGAGTTCGCAGGAACAATGAAATCAAAATTGATGTGCCCCATCGTTCCGTCAGACTTTTTGAGCTCGACGTACTCGCTGATATAGCTGAGCACGGGATTATCCTCATAATTGGAATAATAGGTAGGGTCGCCGGCAGGAATCCACCAGGTGAAGGTGTCGCTGCTTCCTCCGCCGCAGCCCGCAAAGCCCGCAAGCGACGTCATTGCGATCGCGCCCGCCCCAACAACAGCCAAAAGCTTCTTTTTCATCTTTTTCCTCCTGAAATTATCAACCTTTCATTTTATCAACCTTTCGTTGATTTAACCTTTGATCGCGCCCGCCATAACGCCCGATTCGATCTGATCCTGGAAGAACGGCATTGCGATCATGATGGGCAGCGTCGCCATGACAACGCCCGCAAACTGCATGGGATAGCGTTCGTAGGGAACGGGGTTGTTCATCATGAGCCCGTCCACATCCTCCTTGAGGTTGGTCAGCACGAGCTGAAGCGGGAAGAGATCTTCATCTCTGCCGTAGAAGAGCTGTGCGCCGACGAACGAGTTCCATGCCATGACGAACGTCATAAGCACCGTGATCATGAAGATCCCCATGCACTGCGGAAGCATGATCTGGAACATGACGCGGAAGTGCCCCGCGCCTTCGAGCTGCGCCGATTCCACCGTCTCCTTGGGAACGCTGCGGAACGCGATGCCGCCCATGATGAGATACATGCCCATGGTACACTCGGTGAAGATGACCGCAAGATACGGGACTTCATCCATGCCGATCGAAGTGATGATCCAATAAAGCGGCGCCTGACCGCCCGAGAACATGAGCGAAAAGAGGCACAGGATCGTCATGAATTTGCCGAGTTTTGTCTCGCGGGAGAGGCAGTACCCTGCAAGTACGTTGAGCAAAAGCCCGAGCCCCACCGTTCCCGCCACATAGATGATGGTGTTGAGATATCCGCGCCAGATAATGCCGTCGCGATAGGCGAAGAGTTCCTCGTACGCGCGGAAGGTGAACCCGCCCTGCGGAACGAGCGCAATGCCGTCAAAGTTGGCGATCGTGTAGCCGTCCGAGAGCGACTGCATCAGAACGTGCCACATGGGAATGATGCAGATAAAGGCAAGCAGGCCGACGATGATCATGATGACGATATCCGCGATCACCGAGCCGACGCCGTTGTTGCGGACCATGCCGGAACGGATCTTCGGTCTGAGGTGAAAGACTTTTCTGACTTTCTTTTCAAAATCCCTGTATTTCATCTCTCCCTCCTCAGAACATCGAAAATCCTGCGACCTTGCGGCTGAGCCAGTTGCCGAACACCATCAGAACCGTACCGACGACGGACTGGAACAAGCTGGACGCCGTCGCGATCCCGAGATCGTTGCTCAGCGTATTGCGCATCGTGAACGAGAAGAGCGTATCGATGTACTCGCCGTTCGTCGTCGGGTTGTAGAGAAGCTGCGTCCTGTCAAAGCCTGTCTTGAAGACAAGTCCGATCTGCAACAGCCACATTGTGATCATCATGGGCAGGATCTGCGGGAATGTGATCTTCCAGAGCATCTGCCATCGGTTTGCGCCGTCGATCGCCGCCGCCTCATACATGTTGCCGTCAATGTTCGTGATCGCCGAAACCGTCATGATCGATCCGAACCCGAAGCTCTGCCAGATCCCGAATACGATGTACCATACCCAGATCGCCGGAGAAGAAACGTTCGTCCAGTCGATATTCTCTGTGCCGAAGACTTTGGTCATCAGCATCGTGATGGGACCGTTGTATCCGATCAGATTTTGCATGAGCTGCACAATGACGACGGCAGAGACGAAATTGGGCAGATATGAGAGCATCTGACATACGCGCTTATACTTCTTGAACCGCACCTGCGTGACCATGAACGCAAATGCAAGCGGCACGATCGAACCGAATGCAAGGTTCAAAAGTGCGATCATGACGGTGTTGCGAAGCGCAAACAAAAAGTCCTGTCCGCCCGTTCCGCCGCCCGTAAAGAGCGTTTCAAAATTCCCCCATCCGATCCATTCGCTGCCCCAGATGCCATCCCAGACATCGTAGTCTTTCCACGCCAGCAAAATGCCGATCATGGGAATGTAATGCACGATGAGCAGCCAGACGAGCACGGGGATGAACAGCAGATAGACCGGCCAGTTTTTTACAAGATCTTTCTTCCACTCCCTCTTGAACCGCATCCAGCCGCCGTGCATCTTGTCCTGCGTCCTTTCCTTGGCGGTAAGCGCGGTTTCCGAAGCCTGCGCTGCGGGGATTTGTTCCGCCGTTTCGGAAGTCTCCTCGCTCTGCAGCGCCTTTCCCGTTACCTCCTCCATTTTGTCCTCCTTACCTTTTTTACAGAATATATTCCGTAATTTTCATCGCGAGTATAGCACCTTTCTCGGACACTGTATTGCAATCCGTTTTCAGAAATTGTAAAATATTATTTTATTTTGCCATTGTATGGACTTTTTTTTCTTTTTATTATATAATGTAACAAATATCACCGAAGCTCTTCCGGGGGAATTGCCATGAAAGACGAGATCTTTATCTACTTCTGTAAGTGTATGTATAACGTATACGGGATCCCCGTGCGCGTGTATAAGGACGATAAAATTCAGATCAAATACGAACTCGTCTCGCTCAACGGCTACCTTGACCCGCTCGTGACCAATCTGCTCTACAAACAGCTCGCCGAACAGAATAACCCGTACTATGTGTTACAGACGGCCAATCTTCTGACCTACGGCTTTATCCGCAACAAGGGAAGCAGACTTTCCGTGCTCATCGGTCCCTCTCGTTCGACACAGGTGCGCAGGGAAGCCTTTCTGGAAGAAGCGCTCGCACGGGCTCCCAACTATCCGCTGCCCGAACACATCTCCCGTTCGCTCGAACTGTACCTCAACGCCATCCCCATCATGCAACTGGGACGGTTCATCTACATTCTTGCGAGCATCTTTGCCGTCGCGCAGGAGGAGATCATCCAACCGGACAAAATGCAGATCGCAACGCCCGTTCAAAAATTCGATAAAACCCTGCATTCAAGCGTCTTAAAGCACTTTGAAAACGTAATCAACGGCGACATCCCCAAGTTCAACTATTACGACGCCGAAAAAAGAATGCTGCAATTCATCAAAAACGGCATGAGCGAGCCGCTTGCCCATATCTGGCAGGAGGCAACGCCGAAGTTCGCAAACATTCCCAACAACGCAGAGACACTGCGCGCCGAAAAGGACAGACTGCTGGTGGGAATCGGAATCGTCACCAACGCCGTCCTGGACTGCGGACTCAACAACGACGATGTGTTCCGTCAACGCACCCTGTACATCCGAAAGGCGGAGGATTGCCGTTCGGTGATGGAAGTCGTCAATCTCCGTTTTAACATGATGATGGACTTCTGCCGCCGCATCGAGGAGGGAAAACGCCGTACGACCCCGCCCCTCTCGCCAACTATGCGATTAAATTCATTTCGGACAACATCGACAAAAAGATCAGCCTGCAGGAGATTGCCGATGCGCTTCATGTGAGCAAATCGTACCTGTGCGCCGAATTCAGCAAGTCCATGGGCGTCGGGCTCTTCCACTATATCCAGGAACAAAAGATCGAGCGCGCCAAACAGTTCTTACTGCTGACGGACAAGCCGCTCGTGGAAATCTCGGAAATTTTGAGCTTTTCTTCCCAAAGCTACTTTCAGAAAGTCTTTAAGCAGATCACCGGCACGACGCCCAAAGAATTCCGCGAAAAAGGCATTCGGGAAATACAATAGTCCTTCAAAATTCCCCGAACAAGTTTCCGAAATATTTTGAAATAAAGCGCAAAATTTTATAAGATTTCTTCGGCAATATCCGCTATCATGAAGACGATCAAACAAGTTGATCGGGCTGTCCTCCCCCCCATACAGGCTTCCCGTTTCCTTTGTTTGAGCAACAAAAAAAGAGGCCTCCGCCTCTTTTTTCTTTTTCTGTTCTGCAAAGTCTGCCGTTGCACGCACGGCAGACTTTGTCTTTTTCAGACTTCCGCGTTCAAAGAGTCTGTACCCGCATCTGCAGGGAAAAACAAACTTTTTCCCCCGCCGCAATCCGCCTGTAGGCAAACCCGTTATCCAGTTCGGTGGTGCAGGGCTCCAGGCCGAGCGCATAATCCCCCGCCGCCATGCTCTTCCACTCCACAAAACAAGGCAGCGTTTCCTGTGACCATTTCAGCGTGAACGTCTTGTTGATTTTGGGATTTCTGAGCAAGACGGACGGCGTCTTCAGCCGCAGAAAATAGCACATCTCCTCTTGGTTTGCAACAGCCGCACCGATCGCCCTGCGCGATCCGATATGCTCCGCCGCCCAAGGCGTACGCGGAATGACCTCTTCGGCGTCGTCGATGAGTTCCGCCCCCGCGTCCAGCATGGGATACCCCACGTTGACGTGATACAAAAGGCAGTATTCCTCCTCACGCGTCCCGCAGTTTTCAAGCGTGTCGGAAATTTCAAGCGTATCGGAGCCGATCTGCGAAAAAACGCGACGGCAAAATACAATGTTTTTTCCGAAGAGCGCCGTCTCGCGAATCTCCGCTTCGATGAGAATCCCCTCCTCATTCACTTCCGCCCGCGTCACCCGTGCGGGGGTCAGGTGATGAGTGCCGTGCAAAAGATACCCCTCTCGCGCGCCCACGCTGTCCAGCCCGCAGGTATAGAGCATGCCCCCCTCAAAACGGTTTTCAAACGCGATTTCCCGCGCAGTAAATCCGTTCTTCGAGACAAATGACACATTCTCGCCCTTGTGATACATCTGCATCACATCGAGCGCCTTGCTCTCGTTCAGGAGAAATCGCAGGTTTCCGTTGTCACAGTCCAGAACACGCAGTCCGCGCTCCGTCCCCTCCGTCATCTCGTAGCGACGGATGGAGGCAAGTTGCATCAGATTTGAAATACGTCCGTCCATAGTTCTTTTCCTTGCAGGGTTTTTCTGTCAAAGCGGCAATTTTTCAATGGCCGCGTTTGCGGAGCAATTACAGATTGCTGAACACCTTGAGCGTCGTAAGCGCGTTCTCCTCCATAGCCTTTTGCGCCGTGAGCGCCATGTCATGGAAAAAGCCCGTCGGATTGGTCTGCGTCAGTTCCTTTGCCGCCGCATACCCCGCATACGACATATAGGTGTAGTAATTGATCTTGTTGATGCCGCGGCGAATGACGTCGCGGTACACTTCGTGCGAAATGCCGCTTCCGCCGTGCATGACGAGCGGAATGTCCGTCTTTTTGCGCACCTCATCGATGATGTCGAGATTGAGGACGGGCGTCGTCTTATAGATCCCGTGCGCCGTTCCGAAGGCAATCGCAAGCGCGTCCACTCCCGTTCTTGCAAGGAAATCGGGTACAAGTTCGGGCTTTGTATAAAGGGCCGTCGGATCTGCCGCGCTCTCGCCGCCGCCTTCGCGCTGAGGAAGCGCACCCAGCTCCGCCTCGACGTCCACGCCGCGCGCATGTGCGTATGCGGCGACTTCCGCCGTTCCCTTTACGTTGTCCTCGTAGGGAAGCGTGGAGTAATCGATCATGACCGACGTAAAACCGAGCGCGATCGCCTGTTTGCAGTAGTCGAAGTCCTCGCCGTGGTCGAGGTGGACGCAGACGGGAACGCTCGCCCGCTTTGCAAGCTCCACCATGACGGGCCCGATCTTCTGAATGGGCGAGACGCTTTCATGGCACTGTGCGTGCGCGATGATGACGGGCACGTTGAGTTTTTCCGCCGCGCCGAGAACAGCAAGCAGGCACTCTAAATTGGGTGTGTTGAAACTGCCGACGGCGCGCGCGTTCTTCCTGGAAATTGCAATCACTTCTTTCAACGATGCGATCATATTTTTATCCCTCGATATTTACGATGTCATAGCCGAGATAGGTGGAAAATGCCTCCTCGAGCACGTTCTTCATGTGTCCGACGCCGACAGTGGTGTGGTGCTTGAATCCGCCCTTCGCAAGACGGATGAGCTTGTTCTGAAGATCGGGAATTTCCGCGACGCCGCCGCATCCGAAATATCCGTCCTCGATGGGCTCGCCCGTAAATTTTGCCTCGCTCGCATAGACTTTCAGCCTTCCGTTCTCGGTGAAGCAGTTGGAGAAGGTCATTTCAAACGCCGCGATGCGTCCCTCATTGCTGCCCCAGCCCGATCCGGGATCGCCCTTTGCGAACATCTTATGCTCGGTGACGGTGCCTTTCCCCGCCATGAGCGTCTGTGCTACGGGACCGCAGTGGAACAAAATTACCTTGTTTTCATCGTCGCCGTAGTTGTTGTTCCAGTCGAGGCAAGCCGTCGGCTTTCCGCTCGCAAGCGCCATTGCACGCATGGTGATCGCGGAACACAGATCGATCTCGCACGAGGCGACAATGCCGCGGTCGTTGAGCTCGGACAGAAGTACGCACGGGCAGACGCGGAGGATCGTCTCCATTTCATTCCAGCAGCGGAGCGTGATCGCGTCGAGTTTGTACTCCCTGATGTATTCGTCGATGACGACGGAGATCTTGGCAAGCGTACGTTTGTTCTTCTCTGGCACCTTGGTAAAATCGGTATAGCTCTCAAGGCGCCTGACCTTTTCCAGAACGGCAGGCTCGTCGTCCGCTTTGCTCTGCACTTTGAAAATGAGTTCGGACAGATCAAAGCTCTCCACGTTGATTCCGTAGCGCTGGAGGGTCACCTCATCGAAGCGCACCGTCTTGAACGCCGTCGTGCGCGCGCCGATACAGCCGAGGTTAAAGCGCTTCATGCCCTTCACGATGCGGCATACGGCGGCGAAATCGTCGAGGTTCTGACGGAATGCCGCCGAGAGCGGATGCACGACGTGCGGCTTCATCACGGTGAACGGAATCCGATACTGATAGAACACGTCCGTCACCGAGAACTTGCCGCAGAAGGCGTCGCGGCGGTGTGCGAAGTCCATTTTCCCGATCTCGTCGGGATACGCCTGCATGAGGATGGGAACGCCTGCGTCCTGCAGTGCCGTCACCGCGCCGTTCTCGTCGATGAAGATGGGCATACACAAGATCACGCCGTCATACTCGCCCTCATGCGATTTGAGCCAGTCGTGATACTTTCTTCCCTCCTCGCGCGTCTCCACGGCGCCGTAGCGCGTCTCGTTTTCGTCCATGACGAGCACTTCGTGTCCTGCGTCCGTCACAGCCTTGATCATGTCCTTTCGCGCGCCCGCAATGAGCTCGGCAGGCATGAATCCGCGGTTCCCGAAAAACAGTGCAAATTTCATATCAATAAAACTCCTTCAGGGTTTGATAAAGTTTTCCGTACTTTTGATACTTGTCCGCATAGACCGCCCGATAGGTATCTTGCGGGACGTATTCATCCTTATATTGCACGAAAATCCTGCGTGCGTCTGCGAGATTTCGGCACACGCCCATCGCCACAGCGGAGAGCATCGCGCAGCCGCAGAGCCCGCCCTCCGACGAGCGCAGCGTGCGGACGGGAAGGCCTAAGATATCGCTTTTGATCTGAAGCCAGAGGGCTGAATTGGCTCCGCCGCCCGTTGCGGTCATCTCCTTTACGACGATCCCGAATGGCCGCGCCGCCTCCAGATTTAATTTCATCTCAAAGGACGTTCCCTCCAGAATGGCGCGATACAGATCGAGATCGGTCGTCTCCTTGGTGATGTTGAGGAAGGCGCCCTTCGCGTTCCTATCCTGGAAGGGCGTGGCACAGCCCGCTAAATAGGGCAGCATCAGAACGTCCGTGGGCGCGCGGTCCTTCCCTTCCAGATAGGCAAACTGCCGCGTTTCATTTCCCTGATATCCGTGAAGAATGTCGCGGCGGAACCAGTTCACAACTACATTGGAGGTGTAGTTGAACATATACGTGCAATAGAAATCTTTGAGAAAAGGGACGACGCAATAGCCCATCTCGCCGAATCGAAGATCGGTCGGCGCGTTGTCAAATACGGCGGTAATGCACTCCACCGTACCCATGCCGTCCGCCGCCTCGCCGCCCGCAACGACGCCCGCGCCGATCGTCGCGCAGATCTGATCGTGACTTCCGAGAACAAGTTTGCAGCTCCCGCGAATCCCAAGCTCACGCTTGACGCTTTCCTGAAGTTCTCCAACAACGCTGCCCGTCGGCATGGGACGGGAAAACAGCGTCTCGGAGATGCCGAGCGCCTGCAAAATCTCCGATGAAAACTCCCTTTCATGTACGTCAAAGACGCCCGTCCGCGCCGCAAGGGAGAAATCGATGACGCGCTCGCCCGTCAAAAGATACCCGAGATAATCGCAGATGAGCAGGAGCTTGTCCGCCCTTTCGTACAGCTCGGGACGGTTCTCACGGATCCAGAGGAGCTTGCTCACCGAGTACATCGCATTGGGCGTCGTTCCCGTCACCGCAAACAGGCGTTCATTCCCGATCTGATCGCGCAGAATTTTTGTCTGTTCCTCGCCGCGGGGGTCGGTATAGAGCATGGGATAAAAAAGAAGCTCGTCCTCTTTGTCAAGCAGGACAAAGGACTCCCCGAACGAGGAAATACAGACACAGGCGTAGCCTTTTGGGACCATCTCCTTCATCATGGAAAACACGCGCGTGCAGATTCCGACGATGTCGACATAACTCTCCCCGTCCTGCTCCGCGAGCGGATATTCCTCGCTCTTGTAGGCGAGAATTTCTCCCTTTTCGGAAAAGAGCTGACACTTGCAGCACGTCGTGCCGACGTCAAGACTTAAGAAATTCATTTCCGCCCTCCTTTTTTTCCATTATAGTTGATTTTTTTGTCCGAATATAGTATCATTTGTATTGAGATATGGTAATTTCGTATCGGAGTTTACGAGAATGAAAACATACGATCTGCAAAAGATGCAGGAACTTCTGCACGACTTCTACAATCTGACGGGCATTAAAATCTGCATCTACGACAGCGCAGAAAACGAACTGTGCTATTATCCCGAGAAACTCACGCCCTTTTGCCGCGTATTGCGCGAACACAAGGACATGGACGAAAAATGCCGCGAATGCGACAAGGGGGCCTTTGAAGAGTGCAAAAAGTCGCACCGACGAGCGGTTTATACCTGTCATGCGGGACTTTTGGAGTGTTTTTCCCCTATTCTGTACGGGGAGAAAATCATCGGCTATATCGTCATCGGACAGATCCGCTTGAATCATGCCGCACATGTTGAGACAGACGGACGGCTCGCCGACCTCTTTGACGCGCTGCCCGTTTTGCCGATGGATAAAATCAACTCTGCCATCCGCATCCTCGACGCCTGTGCGGGATACGAGTACCTGAAGACGCTCGTCTCCGACTACGACGAGCGCATCGACGCACGCATTGCCGACTTTATCGAAGAAAATCTCTCTGGCGATCTCTCCGTCGCCGTGCTGTGTAAGAAATTTTATCTCTCCCGCACAGAGCTGTATTCCCTGTTCAAAGAGTACTTCGGTGCAACCCCTGCGGATTTCATCAAGGAACGGCGGCTGCAAAAGGCTTGCAGGCTTCTGGAACAAACCCGTCTTCCGATTGGTGCCGTCGCAGAACAATGCGGCATTCCCGATTATAATTATTTTTCCAAACAATTTAAGAAGATGTTCGGCCTCTCCCCTTCCGTCATGCGCAAAATTGCCGACTGAAACGAATTTCCGCCCCGAAAAAAGATATGGTGTTTCCACAATTTTTTCAAACGCCATGCAAGTTTCCCCCATACCGCCGACGGCGGAAATCCCGTAAACAATCTATGTAAAAATACAAGGGCGGGCGGCGCTCCTTCCGGAGCACCGCCCGCCCTTTTCCATCTCACGGTTCTCTGTGACGACAAGATCGAAATATATTACAACTATGCCGACCCAATGAAAGCCGATGCCTCGCCAGCCGATGAGCATCGGCTCTTTTCTTTTCCATAAACGGTTCAAGCCTCTTATGCTCGGTGTCACCAAATAAAAAACCGAACCTCGGAGTATTTCCGAGGTTCGGTTTTTTATCCGCGTTCATTTCGGAATGACTGTCCGCCCGGAGCGATTTTATGATATCGCCAGTGTCCGACTTTATTCTTTCTCTTCCATCCGACGGATGAGATTTTTCGCATACAGCCAGAAGCCGAGCGCATTGGGATGGAGCGTTTTATCGGAAAAATAATCGCTTTGGTGCGGCACGAGCGGATCGCCTTCGATGAGGGTGAAGGCGCTGTCGCGGACGACCTGCTTGAGCTGTTCGCAATAGGCGTCAAAAGACGCCTGCTCCTTTGGCCCGACATCCCGATAGATGGGCGTAATGCAGAAGAGCTTTTTCCCGCGATAGAGTTCCGCCGCCCGTCTGAGATATTCTGCCGCATTGTTCAGGACGAACGCATGATCGGGAAAGCAGAAATAGTCGTTTGTCCCGTATGCGACGATCACGGTATCGGGGTCAAACGGCATCTTTTTGAGGCTCTCGGGAAGGAAATATGCACCGCCGACGCCGCAGACCACGCTTTCCGCATTGAAATGGCGGGACACGATATTGGCAAACGACATGCTGTCATATCGCTCCCCCAGAAATGTCGAATTCCACCCTTGCGTGATGCTGTCGCCGAAAAACAAGAACTTTTTGTCAAATTTGTGCGCCTTCACATATGCGCCGTCGTCTACGCTCAGACGGACAACGGCGGGCGGCGCGTCATGCGCGGGAAGATAGATCGTCAGACGATTGTTCTGCCCGTCAAGATACAGTTTCAAAACACTCGTTTGCGAGTAATGCCGATAGGGCTCTCCGTTGAGATAGATATCAAGATTGCTGTCCGCGCTCAGCTCCAAAAAAACCGTCTTGGAATTTGTCTCAAAATCCAGCGCGATTCCCGTCAGAGCGCGCGCGTTTCGGCCCAGTTCCGCCGATTGTCCGTCCCAGACGGCAAGCTGCTCTTCCGTCATCTTGCAAAACTCAACCCCGTCTTCCGTCTTTCTCGTCCATACGGAACCGACCGCAATCGAACGGATCGTTTCAAAATCCAGCTCCATGATTCTTCCTCTCGTGAAATTTTTTCCCGACGGCATGCAAAAAAATGGCAAAAAAAGACATCCCATGCTCTCCGCGGGTCACTTTATCCATACCCGCAGGCACAGCTCTCCAAACGCATAACCTTCAGAAATCACAAGGGCCGATCGGTTTTCCGCCGTCGGCCCTTTGCACGCATCAGAATTTCAATCAAAACGGATCGTGAGCAGATCGATCGCGCCCTTCCCGCGAAACCGAAGAAAGACGGGGCATACACCCGAAAACGGCAATTCAATGCAGACGGTCGTCGCATTTTTCGCACAAATGTCCGCCTTTGCCGCGCAAAGAAACGCAAGATCGTCCGAAACTTCCAGAACGCCCCTCGCCGTCCGTCCGCCGCTCCGAAAGCATTGCATCGTGCGGCAGGGTAACGGGGATCTCTTGCCCCGTCCCCTCCTTTAGAAAAGTCCAGTCATTCAGAAATTGCATGCGCATCGCGGTATCTCCCTTGTATGCCTTCGACATCGCTCGCAAAATGCCCGTCCCGATGTCCGCCCTGAAACCATTTGCGTTCCTGTCCCTGCGCCGCCTTTCCGTCTGCGCCGCCTTATAGATTGTTCCGTCTTGCGGCGTATCTCGCCCTGCGTTGTATTCGGATTTGCGGCCGCCCGTCAGCGAGCAAGCGCGCGGTTGCCTGTCCTGCGTTATATTCGGATTGCGTTGTATTCGGATTTGCGGTCGCCCGTCAGCGAGCGAGCGCGCGGCAGAGCGCAAGGATTCTCGAGGCGCACGCCTCCAGCGCGCTTCTTTTCACCTTTCCCGACTTCAATGCTCGGAAGAGCTGCTCGTGCTGGTACTTGTCCCCCGCCATGATGAGGTCATTCTGTGCCGCGAGAACTTCGCCCGCATCTGCCTGGCCTGCGGCGACACTCTGCCAGTCGGTCATGACAAGTCCCATATGGCCGAATTCTCCGCGCAGGACATCGGAGATGAGTTCGGGCGAACTGTTCACATAGGTTCCGTTCACCTTGTTGTAGCTGGACATGACGCACTTCGGCTGAGCGGCGCGGATGGTGAGGCGGAATGCCTTGAGGTAGAGCTCCCGCAAGGCCCTCTCGTTGATCTCGCTGGAGCTCTTCATGCGGTTGTCTTCCTGATTGTTGCAGCAGTAATGCTTGATCGTGACCGCGCAGTGCGGATTCGTCTGCACACCCGACGTGAGCGCGGACGCCATCTCCGCCGTCAGGAGCGGGTCCTCCGAGTAATATTCAAAGTTTCTTCCGCACAGGGGGAAGCGCTGAATGTTCATTCCGGGCGCCAGCCAGATGGAGACGCCGTACTCCTGCATTTCGGTCGCCGTCGCCTCCCCGATCGCGCGCACGAGCGCGGGGGAGAACGTCTGCGCCTGCACCGTGGCGCTCGGCCAAGCCGTGCAAAGCTGCCATACGTCCTTGGCGCGCCTGCTCTTTTTGCTCCACATGCGGTCGACGAGCGCAAACAGCTTCTTCGCCTTGACAAGATCGGGCGGAAGTTTTCCGCCTGTCCTGATCTTCCCGTTCGGCTCCACGGCATACCGCATCGTAAGCCGCAGTCCCGCGGGGCCGTCCGCCATTACGGCGGGCAGAAATCCATACTTTTTGCAGACCTTTTTGTCGATCTGTCCGCCCGCGCCGACCACATCGGGAAGTCCGCCCCGCATAATGGCGGGATCGCCGACGCACAGATCGCTGAGCTCGCGGTCCGACATCCGACGGACTTCTTTGAGCACTTTAACGTCCTTTCGGCCGTATTCGGGCGTCATTGTCATGATCGCGTCCTGCGCCATGCGGAGCACCTCGCCCGCAATCGCCGCAGGCTGTGCAGCAGGGGGCTCGATCTCCCGCACTCTGCCCTGCGCCCCGCGGATCGCCTTGCACTGCTCCACGATGTATTCCCGATCGAGTACGATCGTCGCAACGGCAGCCGTACTGCGCGAGCTGTTTCCGACGCGGAGCACATAATTCCCCTTTTCAAGGATATAGCAGGAACGCCGCTCGTCATATGCCGCAAAATCCCTTAGATCGAAGGAAGCCGTTACGTCTTCCTTTGCGCCCGCCGCGATCGGTGCCGTCTTTGCAAATGCCGCAAGCATCTGATACTCGCGCCTGACCACCCCCGACGGGCAGGAGAGATAGACCTGCACGACTTCGCTCCCCTCGGTTTCGCCCGTATTGCGCACGTTTGCACGGACCGTGACGTGCGAACCGTTCAGCTCCGCCTTTGCCGTCACGGAAAAGCGGGTATAGGAAAGACCGTATCCGAACGCGTACTGCGGCTCGATTCCGAACGTGTCGTAAAAGCGGTAGCCCACAAAAATACCCTCTTTGTAGAGCTCGCGGTCGGTGTTTCCGTCCAGATAGCTGTACGAATCGGAACAGGGAAGATCGCTCAGATTCTTCGGCCAAGATGCGGCGAGTTTTCCGCTGAAGTTGTACGCTCCGAACATGAGCTGCGCAAGCGCCAGTCCGCCCGCCTCGCCTGCCTGGCCCATGAAGATCACGGCCCCCGGTCGGAGCGCCAGCAGTTCCTTCATATCGATGCACGCCCCCGCATTGACCACGAGAACGGTGTTCTTATAATGCGCAACGAGAAATTTCAGGTGCGCGAGCTCTTTTTCCGCAGGAGCATATTCGCCCCGCTTGTCGCGTCTGTCCGCGCCCTCGCCCGCCTGCCGCGTCAGGACATAGACCGCCGTGTCGGTATCGGACGCCGCAACGTCCTCGGCCGTGATCGCGCGCCCCGCAGGAAAGACGTACGGAAGCGTGATCGCACTCATGAGATCCCAGAAACGGAAGACGGAATACGACTTTCCGATCTTTCTGATCTGCTCGTCCCGTCGCGACTCTTCTTCCGCAAACCGATTGTCGCAGTCGTCGAGCCAGCTCTTCGTGGTGACCGTCGCGCCGCACAGCTCAAGCCCCTCTTCGATGCAGATGCTGTGGCGGTTGTTCACTTCTCCGCTGCCCGTGCCGCCCTTTGCCGTATGCCGCGCCCCAGCTCCGAACAGGGCGATTTTGCCCTTCTTTATGGGAAGCACGCCGTTGTTTTCAAGCAGGACGATCCCCTCTCTTGCCGCTTTCAGCGCAAGATCGGCATTGCATTTCTCCCGTTCGGAAAGAATGTCTTTCATCTCATTCCTCCTGCTGCTTTTTCTTTCTGTACGCTTTCAGAATCTCCTGCATTCTGCGATAGGACGCCTCGCCTTCCGCTTTTTCCCTTTCCCAATGCGCTTCCTCGCGCTCACGGCGCGCCGCATCGCGGGCGGATTTCGCCGTGCGCTGTTCGGGCGTCATCTTCTCCAGTTTCGCGGCCCGCTTTTCCTCGGACAGCCTTTCCTTTTCCGCCGCCTTCTCTTTGGCAAGTCTTTCCTTCTTCTCCTGCTTCTCCGCGCGCGCATACAGCGCGTTCGTGTGCTTGGCGAGCTCTGCCTCATAATCAAGGCCCTTTTTCGCGCAGCGCTCTTTGAGCTCCCTGCAGAAGATGACCTCGGCCTCTTCATCCGCAAGGCGCTGTTCTTCTTCCATCACGATCTCGGGCTCGACCCACGTCTTTCCCTCTGCCTCGCATGCCTCTTTCTGCCGCTCGCGGATGACGTCCTGCTTGCGCTTGAGCGTCTTTTCAACCCCGACAAACGCCAACAGAATCGCGCTGACCGCACCCGTGAACACCTCCAGTCCGACGAACAGGAACGCGATCGCGTTGATCGTGCTCTCGGGCTGTACGATGCCGACCGTAAACGATCCGCCGATCGTCTGCTGATAGACGTCCAGCGGCAGCTGCGGCGCCCAGCCGTTCTGCGCAAGAATGGCCTCCGCTTCGGAAAGGCTCCCCACATTGATGGGCGGAATATAGCCGCTTGCATTCAGGCAGGCATTGAGCACGGACAGTCCGACGCCGATTAAAACGACGCTGATCGTGGAATAGATGGACATGGCAAGGCTGTCGCTGCGGAAGCCCGTCTTCCACTCGAGGTGATCGAACGTGTCGGAGAACAGGGACATGAAGATGTAGGCGCAGGGAAGTCCGCCGATGTTCTTGATGAACTGGCCGATGATGACCACGACCATATTTCTCGGCACCATCCAGCAGATGGCACTGCCGACGGCATACAGGATAAAGCCCGCAACGGAGACATTTTTCTTGCCGAATTTCTTGGCAAGCGGCCAAACGGCAAAGATCCCGATTCCCATGGGTATCCCGCCGATGACGGAAATGAGCATCTGCGTAATGCCGTCGTTGTATGTACCGAGAACATAATTGCAATAATAGACAAGCGCGCTGTTTTTCAGCGTGGATCCCGCGGTATAGATGAGACAATAGACCAGCAGCAGGATCATGTACTTATCCGTGAGGACTGCCTTGATCTGCATGAGATAGGGAACTTTCTCCGTCTTGGCCTTGTCCAGTTCTGCCGTGACGCGCTCTTTGGTATAGTAGTATTCCAGAAGCATCAGCGGCAGCATCACAATGGCAATGATGGACATCACGCTCATCCATGCCGTCTTGTCCGACCCGATAATGGGAAGAATTGCCATGGGGAAAATGAGCGCCGCGATGATTCCCGTCACCATGACCGAAGCGACCTGGTTGAAGACGGCCAGAAGTCCTCTTTGCGCAGAGTTGCGCGTGGAGAGCGGAACCATCATGCTGTGGCTCATGTTGTAGATCGTATAGGCAAAGGAGAAAAACAGGTTATAGGAGATGAGCACCCATACCGCCTGCCATTCCGGCGCCATATCGGGGACGACATACATCAGAATGCCCGTCAGCGGCACCAGGATCGCAGAGAGCAGGATATAGGGTCTCGCCTTCCCCTGTTTGTTTTTTGTACGGTTGATGATCCACCCCATAATAAAGTTGGTGATGGCATCGAGGATCTTGGAGACAAGCGGAAAGACCACCAGGAAGGCGCCGCCCCATAATCCTCCGATTTTAAGAACGTCCGTCCAGTACTGGTTGAGAAAGGTTCCTCCGAGAATGGAGTTGATCAGCAGAGCGCCGCACGGCCCAAGAAGATATCCGATCCACTTCTCCTTCCCCGTCACGTTCTGCGACCGTATTCTGCTGTTCCAGGCCCGTCCCGTCAAAAATTTTGTGTGACTCATCGTTTCCTCCCTATCTTTTCATCGGCAGAATATTTTTCCGCCGAGGTTATGCGGCAGCGTGCAACATTGTTTTAGACAAAGGCATGACAAGATTTTTTCTCATGTCCCGATTCTCTGTATTCATTATATCTTCTTTTTTGCGCGATGTATTGCATATTTGTTTGCAATTCGTCATAATTGTTTTGAATCTGCGCGAAGGCATGAAACAGATTGACGGCAAGTTTTTCTTTGCCGCGCGAAAGGAGCCCTCGGGAATTCATTTCCATAAAACAAGGCCGCCTCCCGTCGTGCGTCCAAGCACGCACCGAACTTTTTTCGCCATGAAAAAAGCACCGCCGAAGCAGTGCCGTTCTTGCTTTTCCCGAGAAACATTTTCCAGGCGAGGGATTGTTACTGTCGTTCGGAAGCCACAGAGGTCTCCATGCGGACGTCCGAAGCGCAGAAAAAAAGGGCGCACGTTGCGCCCTCTCTTCTTTTCTTGGTGGAGCTAAGGGGAGTCGAACCCCTGACCTTTTGAATGCCATTCAAACGCG
>ERZ1643251.616-NODE-616-length-48697-cov-5.348814_pt1 | contig 48697 bp, 56 predicted proteins | sample MGYA00579261_ERZ1643251 | MGnify/ENA primary metagenome ERZ1643251 (study PRJEB29033, sample SAMEA4952267) | chicken gut metagenome | biome: Broiler Chicken; feature: Gastrointestinal Tract; material: Caecum | place: Ireland | collected 2018 | study: Broiler... | reverse complement strand
AAGCTTGGGAAGAAACCATCCACCACGAAGCCGAATATGAGGAAGTATGGGTAGTGGATAAAGAAGCAGTCTACGAAGAAGTCTGGGTAGTCGACAAAGAAGCTTGGGAAGAAACCATCCACCACGAAGCCGAATATGAGGAAGTATGGGTAGTAGATCAGGAAGCTTGGGAAGAGACAATCCATCATGAAGCTGAGTACGAAAAAACTTGGATGGAACCTGTGGCAGCACATGAAGAATGGGGACTGGTAGGATTCGAGTGTGAGGACTGCCATTGGGTAGTTGGCGGACCTAAGAACATCATCTAAGTCCTGTTGCTGGTATAGAATATAATTTTCTCCCCTAAGATGATTATATTTATATAATCTCAAAACCCCGTCAGGGGTTTTGAGATTATATTTACTGATAATATTATGAATTATTTGGAATTGTTGTTCAAAAAAAAGTTGATTTAGAAAGTTTAATAGAATCGTATCAAATTTTAGATAAATTTCTTTGAAGAGGAATCCCAAGATTAGGAGTCCAAAAAGGCGGAATCTGCTCATAAAAGGATAGGGTAATCCATAAGACAAGAGTTCATAAGTGTATTTGTGAATTCTTGTGTAATGGCTTACATTGTTTAGTTCCTCAATATCACTCTCTGAGACATAAGCCATTATAAGTTGAAAGAGATAGGAAGTCATCCTATCTCTTTTAATTTTGGGGGAAATGAAATATAGATATATGATGTTAAGAGGGAGATTTTATTTTTGCTTTTTTCGCTTTTGTATTCATAGTATGAACGTGCAGAGTCTGTTATAGTAAAGATAAGTAAACTAATAGAAGCCGATCCAAGGAATAAAATACTCAAGATGTCATAATACATCATTATTACTAGAAACCTCATTTCTTCTGCCTTTAACTATAAGGTTCTGTAAGGAGGTTTGTCCAGTAATTTCGATCGACAGTTATTCTGTTAAATAGACAAGATTCAATATTTGTGATATTATAGAATAGTCCCTAGAGGCTGAATACTACCGCAAGATTTGTTATTTATTCTTTAGAGAATATGTTAAGAATTGTTCTATTTTTTAGTCCTAAGTAAATCTTGCAACCCTCGGTAGTAGGTTAGCCCTCTAGGGCGTTCTTTTCGCTTTTTAGGGGCTTTTAGGGTGGTCTGGTGTAGGGGTGGTAAGGGTAGTGTGTTAAAACGTCTGTATGTGGCTTCTGGTGGCTTGTGTGGGCGTAGGCTTGTGGGCGTAGGTGGTCTGGTGGGGTATTTGTGGAATAGTTTAGATTTACAGATTTAGAAATTCAGTTTAGAGTATTAGAAAACAACCTATCTTTCTTACATGAAAGAATAGTATAAATGATAATGAGATTTAAACTAGATAAAGGATATGGATTTTAAAATTAAAAGAAGTGTGGTAGAATATTATTGGTGGATGAATTATTACTGAGTCCAACCATACTATTTTTATCCTTAACAGAAAGGGGATTCCTATACAGGAATCCCCTTTCTCTTTATACAAAGTAAAAAGACCTAGTGTTTCTAGGTCTTTTGGTTATTTACTGGTTACTTGTGTTTTCTAGTCTGAAGATCACCTGATTTACCCAGTAATAAACAGGGGGATGAGAGAATCGAACTCTAGACTAATAGGGATGACAAATCTAGAGTTTATGGGGTTTGTCTTATTAGAACCGCTTGGTTACTTTTAGGGTATCATAACTTCTTTAAAAGCGAGTAAGGGTATAATTGCTTTGTATACCATGTAATATCAAAAGAAGAGTGTTAAGGAGGTATATAATGAGAAAGAGGATTGTGGTAGCCTTACTAGTATCCTGTATGGTATGTCAGGGAGCAGTAGGAAGCACAGAATAGTTGACACTGATGAATTCTGTATAATACTATGAGATATTAAAATGATATAGAACTATATAATTGATTTTATATAAATTTTTAACCGAAGATATAGAATGTGTCGGAAGTGTGTATGCCGTTTTTCGATACTGTTATGTATGTCAATTCCGCTACAAGGAAAATATTAGGGAAAGGAGGAAATTTACGATGAGATTAGCAAAGAAGGTATTTGCCTTTGCATTAGCCTTATCTTTAACAGTGCCAAGTGTTTTAGGTATGGGGGCGATAGCCGAGGGTAGCAACTCCCTTAAAGTAACGAAAGTTGGAGAAGGCTCAGTCATTGTAAGAGATGATAGCGGTCAACATGCCGTAAAAGAAAACGGTTATGAGGGCATGTATGCTATCGGAGATAGCGTAACTCTCAGCATAAAAGCAGACGAGGGTAATAGTATTAAAGCTATCGAGGTCAACGGAAAATCTTTGGAGGGGGTATCTGATGGACTTAAAGAAGCGACTTATAAATATAAGATATCCAAAGAAAGCCAGAGTATAGCAGTTAGCTTTACAGGATCTGAGAGTAAAAAAGTAGATACTGCCGATAATAGCAATAAAGCAGCATCTTCATCTACTTCAGATACAAAAGGTAATGAAAGTACTGCAAATAAGGCATCCAAGAACAGTTCAAAGAAATCTGTAATTGCTTTTGAGAATATTGAGAATATTAGTTCTCTGTATCTCGATAAGGATGAGAAAGGTACAACAAAAGACGTGCTTGATAAATTACCTGATAAGTTGTGGTTCATCCTTGAAGGCGGTGAATATGAACAAGTAGATGTTACTTGGGAATGTTCAGATGATTTTGAAAATACTGAATATGAGTTGTACACATTCCAAATGGTAATGCCTGAAGGTTATGAGTTGGGTGGGGATCTCACAGAATTGGATATTCCTTACTTCGATGTTTATGTAGGTGCAACGAATCCTAACGCTAAAGTAGCTTTCAAGGGAAATCCAAATGGAAAGATTACAATCGATCAGAAATTCGGTATTGATGGAGCTGATATTATCAGTTGGCTTACAAGCCACGAAAAAGATAAGTACTATATTGGAACTCCTTATTTGGATAAGGAGTTCGAGGAACCATATACTGATTGGTTAAGAGCAAATGGTGCTACTGGTGGCAAAGGTTCTATGAACTGTACTGGTTTTGTTGCTGATGTATTTAGAAAATGCGGAGCAAACTTGACGCAGGTTACTAATCGTAGACCAGGTCACTATGTCAACGCTTCAAACTGGCATGACTATGTAAATGGTTATGAGAAACAGTCTAATGGTACATGGGCACAGAATTTAAGTAAAGCATGTAAAACGTATCGTTATGACTGTACAGTAAGTAATGGTAAGATCACAGATTCAGCTATCCAGAAGGCATTAAGAGATGGAAAGATGAAAAAAGGTGATATTATCTACTTCGAGCCTACTAACTGGAGTGTTGCTGAAGATCAGTATGGAAACACAGTAGATTGCCATATCGGTTTCTTCTGGGGTGAGAAGACAGGCAATCCGGCGGACTACAATAAATTCTGGAACTCAACGCATAAATCCGCTGGAGTTGAGGGTTCAAACTCAGTTACTAATATTGGTAACCAGATTTCCCAGTTAGTACCTAAGAGTGAACCGTATATTATGTATGTTTACCCACTTAGCCGTATGGGATCTATCAATCTTACTAAAGTATCTGGAAACACTTCCGTAACCAATGGAAATGGGCAGTATAGCTTCGAAGGTGCTGAATATACAGTAAAGAATAGTTCTAACAAGGTAGTTGGAACGATCAAAACAGATAAATCTGGTAAGGGTAGCTTGGGAGATCTTCCTTATGGTACATACACAGTAAAAGAGACAAAAGCACCGAAGGGTTATGCATTAGATCCGAAAACTTATAAAGTTACGATTAATGATTCTAACGTAGAGAGTGGTGTAAGTGTTACATCTACTGATCAGCCGTTGCTCGACCCTGCTCCAATTATCTTGAAAAAACAGGATGCAAATAATGGAAATGATACGCCGAGTGGTCACGCTTCTTTGGCGGGAGCTGAGTTTACTGTAAAATACTATTCGGTACAGATGTCTACAGACCCAGCAGAAAACGGGTATAAAGCTCATAGAACATGGGTTTTGAGAACAAATGCTAAGGGTAGAATACTCTTGAGTGACGATTTCAAAGTGAGTGGTGATGAGTTCTATAGAATGTCTAATGGCGAAGCAGGTTTACCAGCAGGAACAATCACAATTCAGGAAACAAAAGCTCCTGAAGGGTATTTGCTGAATCCGACAATATTTGTTGCGAATGCTCATGCTGATAAAGCCACAGTAGTTACAAATCCAGCAACAGTACCAGAGAATACATTAGACTTAGTACTTACAAAGGTACACGATGATACTTCAAAGGTCATCAAAGGAGCTGTATTCGAGCATACAAGACCTAATGGTCAGACAGAAAGATTTACAACAGACAGCACAGGTAAGATCAAACTTGTAGGTCTTGAAAGAGGAGTTCATTCTCTTAAAGAAGTTTCTGCTCCAGATGGATATGCTGTTAATGGAAACGTAATTCAGTTTAGAGTTCAGGATGATAATTCCGTAGATTTAATTTCTAGCGGAACTGAGACAGATCTGAATGGTTCTATTGTATTCAAGAATGAAGCAACTGGTAATGTTTCTGTGACAGTAAATGATAAGCCAGCTCCATTTAAGCTGAAGGTACACAAGATAAACAATAAGAATCTCGTACTCGAGGGTGCCGAATTTACTTTATATTCCGATAAGGCTTGTAAGAACGCAATCTCAAAGGGTACAACAGATGGTAAAGGAGACCTGATTTTCGAAGACTTGATTGCTGGAAAAACTTACTATGTAAAGGAAACAAAGGCTCCAGCGGGATATAGAATTCCTGTAAACGATGATGGAAGTGCCATTGTGTATGAGATCAAAGCCGAATCCGTACCAGTAGACGGGGTATTCAAGTTCTATGTGAACGGTAAGGCTTATACATCAAATACTGGTGATTTCTGTGTCGAGGGTACAAAAGCTGATAGAATTGGTAAGATTACAGTAGTAAATGAAATCGGCTTGAAGTTACCAAATACTGGATCTGCTTTAATGATTCCTATTATGGGAGCAGGGGCAGTGCTTATGGGTATCGCATTAGTGGTATCTAAAAAGAGGAGAAAACTTTAGTTTATGTCTCTAAAGGAAATTTATTATAGGAGGAAATTGTGTTATGATGAATGCAAAGAAGCTAGGTTTAGTTGTTTTAGCAGGCGGATTAGCATTAACAAATGTAGCAGGAGTAGTTCCTACAGTTGCAAGTGCGGTAGGCGGTGAAACAAAAGCAACAGATACGACAGCAACAGGAGGAAAAGTAGACTTCGGCGAAGGAAGCGCATCCATTACTATCAATGGAAACGAAGGTCAGAGCCTTGTAGGAAAGACATTCGAAGTATTCAAACTGTTTGATGCTGAGAACTCCGAAGGTCTGGAATCCATCAACTATACTTGGAATAAGACCTACAAAACAGCTATTCAGACTGTAGTTGCTAAGAGGCTGTCAAAAGCTGAAAGCAAACAGTATCAGCCGGCTGATATTACTGAATATATGGCTATTGACTATATTCAGAAATATCTGAATTCCAACCCTGTTGAAGGAGCTCATACAGAGCAGACTCCAGAAGGAAGCTATTCTGATTTTCGTTACTTCGTAGAAGAAGTTCGTGATGAAATCAAGAAAGAGAAACTTTCTGGTACAACAATTAAGGTAGCAAGTGTTGGAGCTGAAAACAAACTTGTTATCGATGGTCTTGCTTTCGGGTACTACATCATCGACGAAACATCTACTGTAGATGAGAATGATGGAACTCACTTCGCAAGTTCTCTTTGTATGGTAGATACAGCAAATCCGGATGCTGAGATTAACATCAAATCTGACTATCCGACAATTATCAAAAAGATTCAGGAAGATGACAATCAGGAAGCCGTTGGAAACCAGGGCTGGAACGATGTAGCGGATTACGAGATCGGTCAGGATGTTCCGTATAAATATGAGTCCACAATCCCGAATATGAACGGGTATGCGAAATATTACTATGCTTGGCATGATGTTATGGATGAGGCTCTTACTCTTCAGGATGATTCGATTCAGATCGTGATCAATTCTAGGAATAAGTCTTATATCCTTAAAGAGTCCGAGTATCAGCTTGTGAAATCTCCGAGCGATGGCGATACTTTTGATATTGCTGTCGAAGATATCAAGAAGATCATCGACAAACAGTGGGGTTACTCCAGCACTGATGACAATAACTACGATGGTATTACGGTAACACTTACGTACAAAGCTACTCTGAATGACAAGGCAGCAGTGGATACAGGTCGTCCAGGGTTTGAAAACGATGTTCGTCTGGAATTCTCAAATGATGCGGATTCCGAAGGCGATGGAGAAACAGGATATACTCCATGGGATACTGTTGTATGTTTCACATTCCAGTTAGATGGTTTGAAAACAAACAACCATGATAAACCACTGAAAGGTGCTAAATTCCGTCTTTACTCTGATTCAGAGTGCAAGAATGAAGTGTATGTAAAACAGAATCCGAACGGCGCAGGGTATGTTGTAATCAACAGAGATGCAGCAGGCGGAGATGATCACGAAGGTGGATCTAAACCAGCAGGAGCTATCGAGATGGTTTCCGATGAAGACGGTCTGTTCACAATTATCGGTCTTGATGGTGGTACATACTACCTGAAAGAGACAGATGCCCCGGATGGATATCGTCCATTACTTGATCCTATCGTTGTTAAGGTAAAACCTACATACACAAGCGATAGAAATAGCTATGTGAAAGGTGACGGAGCTACCGAAAAAACTCTTGTTAAGTTGGATGCAACTGCTGATATCAAATCTTTCTATGATGGAAGATATGATGATCAGAAAGATGTAGTTCTTGACACAGATGTTGACAACGGTTCTTTGAACCTGACAGTTGTAAACCAGGTAGGTAAGAAACTTCCGATCACTGGTTCCAGTGCTACATTACTGATCCTTGCAGCAGGAGCTGGTCTCATGGGAATTGCATACGTTGCAAGTAAGAAAAGAAAAAATGATCTTGCTGAATAATTGAAGATCGGCAGGGAGGATTACGGTAGATGTCAGATAAGATGGTAGAAAAAGGTAAAGGTAAGAAGAAGTCTCCATGGACTTTAAGGATTATCTTCATAATCGGATTTCTGCTTTGCTGTTATCCTCTTGCATCTGGTATAATAGAGCGACAGTATCAGAAAGATGCTGTCGCTACTTATAAAAGTGCTATGGAGAATACCAGTGAAGAGGATAAAAAAGCTGAGTTGGAAAAAGCCAGAGAGTATAACAGTATGCTTTATCAGTCAAATGGGGCTATAGTAGATAATTTGGATATGGGTATTCTTAGTGATGAGAGTTACAATTCCCTGTTATCGAATGGCGGCAGTGGTGTAATGGGTAGCATTGAGATACCTAAAATCGATGTAGATTTGCCTATTTATCATGGTACTGATGATAGTGTGTTATCTAATGGCGTAGGTCATTTGGAAGGTACTAGCTTACCTGTAGGTGGGGAATCCACTAGATGCGTGTTGACTGGTCATAGAGGACTACCTAATTCGAAACTTTTTACAAGATTGGATGAGGTAAACAAAGGGGATCTATTCTTTATAAGTGTTTGTGGAGAAACATTAGCTTATAAGGTTTGTGAAATAAAAGTAGTGGAACCTGAGGAAGTTGGTGAGCTTGATATTGTAGCCGACAAAGATCTGTGTACATTGGTAACTTGCACTCCTTATGGGTTGAATACACATAGGTTGTTGGTTACGGGAGAGAGAGTACCTTATGAAAAGGCTGATTATGATAGTATAGATTCGACATTACCATCTTGGAGAGAAATTATTTTTGCAGTACTGCCGTTTATATTTATTGCTATCGTAGTCATATCAAATATAAGAGATAGGAGGGTAAAGAAAGATGGTAAAAAAGAAGTTTCTGAGAAATAGACTACTTTCTTTGGTGTCGGTATCTTTATTACTCGTTGGATGTCTTGGAATTGGAGTAAATGCTCAGGAAATTACAGATGATATGGGTGGCACTCTGATCATAGACAATGAGGGTAGCGATGGAGAGAGTTCTTTACTTTCTGAGGAAATGCTGTCATCCGTCTTAGATGGAACGGGCAGCATAACAGTGTCCTTATCAGACGGAGCGGAAGGCACTTCCCTAGAGGGAGTAGAATTTTCTTGCACGAAGGTTGGGGATGTAGTAAAAGGTGAGTATGAATTACTTGATGGATATACTGGATTAGGTGTAGACTTGAATAAAATAAATAATGCAAAAGATCTTGAGTCATCTGCTGAAAAGTTATCTCAGGTAGCTGGAAGTGATTACGTTTTAACAACAGATAACTCAGGCAGGGTAGTATTCTCAGGATTAGATGTAGGGGTATACTTACTTACTGCTACGAATACTGATAATTATGATGATGTTACTCCATTCCTTATAAGTATTCCTACTTGGGATGAGGCTGAGGGCGATATGATGTATGATGTTACTGTTATACCGAAGCATGAAGCTAAAGAAGTACCGCCTGAAGAAACTACTACTACAGGTAAAGGAGCTCCGCAGACAAGTGTAGATAGTAATGCATATCTGTATTTTGGTGGAGCTGTCGTTGCATTAGTTGCATTGGTTGCCTTTAATGTGGTATACTCTCGTTGTAAGAATAGAAAAAGAGGGATCTGATAAGTGAGAAAGTTGGTGAATGCGGTGCTAGTAAGTTTATTACTAGCACTGCTGATATTAGGGTTGTTGGAATTACAAAAATATGTTAAAGATGATGCTGAGAATATTGCTTTAAGAGATCAAGTAGTAAAAGTATCTAAAGAGGATCCTGGGGATCCTTTTGATAGGTTCATTGATTTTGACGCTTTAAAGCAGATGAACCCAGACATAAAAGGTTGGGTATATGTACCAGGAACATCTATAGACTATCCGATACTTGTAGGAAGAACAGATACTGAATACTTATATAAGAATTATAAGGGTAGGTATTCCAGTATAGGAGCTATATTTAGTTATGCGGGAGTAGATGTAACTTATGATTCTCATGTATGCTTGTTTGGGCATAATATGATATCTGGTAAGATGTTCAGTGAGCTCCGTAAGTATAAAGAAGAGGGGTATGCTTTAGATCGGTTGAAGGCGTATGTATATACACCAGATAGAACGAAGGAATTGAGCTTGGTATCTGTCTTTTCATGTAATAAGAAAGATCCTATTTTTGAGGTGGTAAATAAGAGGGCTGATAGTTCTGATGTGACTTTATTAAACTCAGTTAGAGATAGGAGCCTAGTAAGGACGCCGGAAGTAACTAATTACAGTGGTCAGATATACTCTTTGGCAACGTGTGATGGGTATAATGGAACGAGTAAAAGAATGACTGTCCATTATGCTGTTACTAGAGAAAAGTATAATATAGATTAGGAATGGAGTTACAAGTTTTTGTAACTCTTTTTATTATGGGTAGATTTGGGGTATAATAGAATTATAAAGTTAAGAATAGTACATAGAGATGGTGGTTCTTCTGAAGAGGTACAAGTTAAATGAAGATTTTAGTATATACTGCGGAAATGATTCGAGAGGGATGTTTGTAAGGGTAGTGCTAGAATCAGTAAGGTTTGAACCGGTGATAGAAGAACTAAAGGGTATAAAAGATAAGGATAGTGCGAATTCCTTATTTAAACAGATGGTTAATAAGTATAGAGAACCATTATCTTTTTGTTAGATAGGTATAGAGTTGAAGGACTTCTTATTAGAAGTCCTAAAATTTTGTAAGGTTTTGTAAAAATACCGTAGAGTTCATTACATAATACAGCTATTTATGTTAAAATTAAAATATAATTAAATGGAGGTGTTTAGTGGTATGAGATCAGATTATGGAAACGACTCTATAGATCAGCTTGTTGGTGCTGAGCGTATTAGAAAATTACCAGCTACTATGTTAGGAAGTAAGGGATTGCGAGGAGCCCAGCATACTGTATATGAGATTTTGGGTAACGTATCTGATGAGAATATATCTGGATATGGTGACAAGGTTGATATCACTTTATATGAAGATGGAAGTATTTCTATTAGGGATTACGGTAGAGGAGTACCACTTGGGTGGAATCATAAGAGAAAGGCTTGGAATTATTACTTGGTATATGAAGAGTTGTATGCAGGTGGTAAGTATGGAAAGCAGCAGGATATTCTGAAAGGTTTCGAGGAACGTGGTGATTGGGATAAATTCAATATCTTAGATTATCCTTATATCATTACAGTAGGTATGAACGGGGTAGGAGCAGCAGCGACACAGTGTTCTTCCGAGTACTGTACAGTTTCAAGTATAAAAGATGGCTTAAAGTCTACTATGGAATTCCGAGATGGTAAGAGTATCTGGGAAGAACTCAAGGTAGAAGAAACTGATGAAGAGTCAGGTACATTCGTACACTGGAAACCTGATGCTAGGGTATTTTCCGATGTAAATATTACTGGAAAGTGGTTGGATTCTTTATGTAGAAGCTCAGCCTATATTATGGAGATGACTGTAACTTTTAACAATAAAGGTAAGATCTCCGTATATGAGAAAAGCACAATAGAGGAAAAGATGACCAAGGAAGTGGGTTACTGTTCCTATGCTAGAAATTTCACTCATGGAGTTGATAGCGAGGGAGATGTTGTTATCTGTTATTCAGATGTAGCTGTAGGACCAGGTGGATTTGGTAGTTCTTTCTTCAATAATAAGATCGAGGTAAATGGAGGTTCTCATTCATCGGCTGTTTTTTCTGCTGAAGCTATGTTCTTCGAGGAGAGAGGTGCAGAAGAGGGTGTAAAGATTAAACCAGCGGATTACTCTGGTTTGTTATCTTTTATTATTTCTACACTAACGAATAAGATGTCTCCTAGGGGGCAGACAAAAGACAGTGTAGATGATTTCCATATCTACCAGTGTGCCGAAGAGAACTTGTATAATATTCTGAAAACTGAATGGGCTAAGAAGACTTCTTGGCTTGTAGACGTAGTAGGAAAGGCAGCTCAGAATGCCCGCAACAGAGAGGCAGTACAGAGATTGTCAAAGAATATCCGAGAGGTTGAAAAGGTAACAAGAAGCACAAATAAGGCTTCTAACAAGTTTATACCTTGTGACTACTATCTGGATAAGAAGTATGATCAGGTTGAATATCTTATTATGGAAGGTGATTCCGCAGGTAATACAGTAAAGGGTGCTAGGGATTCTCGTTTTCAGGCTATTATGAAGATTCGTGGTAAATCCTTGAACGTGTTTAAGGCAAGTATTGATAAGATTATAGCAAACGCTGAAATTCGTGATATGATCGCATCTTTAGGTTGCGGAGTGGATCTGGGTATCGACGATGTTGAAACCTTTGACATTAAGAAGCTGAAAGCAGGGAAGATCTTTTTTGTACCTGATGCGGATATCGATGGGAAGCATATCGCAGCATTGCTGTTTCTGATCTTCTGGCGGTTGTTCCCAGAGCTGTTATATCAGGGGTATGTGTACTTGATAAACGCTCCTCTGTACGTTATTCATCTAAAGAACGACGAATTTGTTTTCTGCCGTGATGAGGAAGACTTGGCTACTAAGAAAAATGAAATTGGTGAATATCAGATTAAGGAAATTACTCGTTTTAAAGGTCTTGGTGAGATGGAGAAAGACCAGCTCTGGAGTGAGATCCTAGATCCTGCTAACAGAAGCGTAACGCAGTTGAAAATCGATAGGGACGATACTGATATTGTGGATACTCTCGAGGTATTCTTCGGAAAGAATACAAGTCGTAGAAAACAGGCTATTTTGGGATCTATGATGGGTGAGGAGTATAATGATATCACTAAAAGTATCGAGGATATTATTGCTGATATCGATGAAAATGTGGATTCTGGTATAGAATATGAGGATATTGTTATGTAAGATTTGTAGGTGGTAGGTAAGATATGCCTATCACCTACTTAGAATATTTTTAAGGAAAAAGCATTACTTAAAAAAGTTTTGGGGGTGTTTTTATGTGTATCTTTGCTGAGTTGGAATTAGAAAATACAAGTAGAGATGATCTGCACGATGAATGGGTATCCTCTAACGGAAAAGTAGAATATATTTCTGAGATGCCTATGGCTAGACTTAAAAATATTCTAAATTCTCTGAATAACAAGCAGTCCTTGTCGAGGGTTTTACTTGAGAAGAAGAAAAGAATAATGTACGAAATAGACAGGAGGTCTATAAAGGGGTATGAAGAAGATAATGAAGAATTTTAAAGTAGGAGGGATTCTGCTATCACTTCTATGGTTTGTACTGGTACTTTGTTGTTTGGTATGTTTGGCTAAAGTAGTGATAGGTTATGGAGGAGTTATTCTTAATACGAGAGTAATGAAGACAGACTTTGCATTGGAAAGGGTAAAGTCTATTGAGAGTGATGGGACTGTAGTATTACAGGACGGTTCAAACTTAGAAGAGGAGGATGTATCTGGGTATATAAAACTAAAACGTGGAAGTGGAACATGGTATGATGCAAATGGCAAAAATATGTTTATTGAGATGACGTATAAAGACTATCTGAATTTACTTGGTGTTCCGATGATGGCTTATTTAACAACTTGTTTCTATGCAGTATTCTGCAAGAAGTGGGGTATTTTAAGTGGATATTCTGGTGTCTGGTTCTGTCTTATATGTGGTTGCTTTACTTTGCTTTATGTCTTTGTGTAGGCTGTTCATTTGGCGTTCTAAGGCTTTCTGGTTGGTTAAGGTACTCCTTATAGGGTTTAGCCTGTTTGTGGCTTATTTGGGCGGTTAGGGGCGTTGGTGGGCATGTCTTGTTTTTGTATGGCGTTGATAGTGCACGGTATTGTAAAGGTACGGTTTTACAGGGTTGAGAATTCTCTTGGAATACTTTATATTTTATTAAGAATACTGTAGCATTGTGTTGTAGGGCAGGATGGTGCTTTGTCACGTGCTGTGAAGGTGATGTTTTGTTTTGTAACGTGAAGGCTACGTATAGTATAGTGATGTAATGGAATGTCGGGTATCATCAGTATATGTGATGGTTTTGTGATAAGGCGTGATATTCTTGTAGTGAGTGTGAAGTGAAGTGGGGCGGAGTAGAGTAAAGCATTGGTTTTGTGTTGTGAGGTTTCGTACTGTATAGAGCTATGGTAATGTGGGGTAATGTAATGTGCAGGTAGAGCGATGGTATTGTAGTGTAAAGTTCTGTACTGTGCCGAGAATGGTGTGGCATAGCTTGGTTTTGTGTGTGAAGCTATGGTATAGTTGTGTAAAGTTCAGTATTGTTTTACTTAGAAGTTGTAAGCAGCTAGAAGAAGGCTGTATATTGCTTAATTTTGGAGGTTAGAAAAGTATTATAAGTATCATGCTATTTAGGAATATACATCTTAGCTTCAGTTAAGATCTTCCAGAAAAGGGTAGCTTGATACTAAATAGTAGTGGTAGAGAAGGGTATAGTTGAGTATTGTTAAGGCATTGTACAGTGTGGACAAGTTCTGTAAAAGCAAAGTATTGTTAGGTGGAGTGGTGATAAGGAGATAGTTATAAAGGATGTAGTAAAAGTGCGGTGGGGTAGTGTTTTGTGTGGTGAAGTATTGCTATAGTAAGGTGATGCGGTGTTAAGTAGCGTAGAGGGAAGTTATGTGCGTTAGTAAAGGTGGAGTGGAGTATTGTTTTGCGATGTGAAGGCATTGTACAGCGCGGTTGAGTAAAGGTATAGTTGATTATTAATAAATAGTAAAGATGATTGTAAAAGTTATAGGTGAAGATTATTGAAAGTAACTCGGAGTATAGAATAGTTTTGTAGAGTAATGGCAATGTAGTGTGTAGCATTATTGAGAAATATGTGATGTGTTGAAGATTGATAAAGCATATCGATGTAGACAGAGCAGTAGTCTGGTATTGTAAAGTTGTGTAAAGTTTTGTTCAGAGTTAATATCAAGAATGGGGTATTAAGATTTTTGAGAAAACTTTATATTGTAATAGAATTGGTGTAGAATAATATTATAATATCTAAGGAGGATTTTAGAATGTACGACATTTATAAGGGGAATTCGGAAGGATTTCAAGTTATAAGTGAGGGTTATGTTGATTATGCAAAAGCAATAATCTCTGCTAGAAGTAATCCCGACATTCGAGATGGACTAAAGCCCGTAGGTAGACGTTGTGTTTATGCAACAATGGGGTATAAAGGAAAAGGCTTGATAAAGTCAGGAACTCTTGTTGGAGATATTATGAAGCTTCATCCTCATGGTGATAGTTCTATATATGAAGCATTAATGAAGATGTGTAAGCAGAATGGATCTATGTTGTTACCTATTTTTATTGGTAACGGTGGAGTAGGTAGTATAAACACATCGGATAAACCAGCAGCTATGCGTTATACGAAAGCGAAGTATAGTGATATAGCTGATTTGTATTTGAGAGATCTGGAAGTTGCTAAGATGGTTCAGTCTGAAGAGGGAGACGGTATGGAGCCTACGGTGTTTCCAGTAAGATTCCCAGCAGCTCTAACTAATGGAACATCTGGTTTGGCTGTAGCAGTAAATACTGAGATACCTAGTTTCAATGTCAACGATGTACTTGATATAACTGAGGAGTATATAAGAAATGGTAAGATTGATACTGTCATAGTCCCAGATCTTCCAACAGGTGGTGTCATTGTTAAGGATGATGCTGAGTTGTTGAAGATTATGCATACTGGTAAAGGGAAGCTGAAAACCAGGGCTAAAGTAGAAATCGTAGGAAACGAAATAAGGGTGTTAGAGTTACCTTATAAAAAGACGATTCAGTCTGTAATAAGTGATATTGATAAGTTAGGTTGTAAGATGATAAAATCTGCCGGTGATACTGATGGTCGTGATTCTGATTGCTTGATTAGAATTAAATGTTCTTCCAAGAAGGTCACTGAAGAGGTACTTCTTATCTTGTATCAGCAGAGAATACTTCAGTCTACTTTAGCATCTAGTATGCTGTTCGTAAAAGACGGAGACCCTGTATTTACTGGGGTATATGGGGTTATCGAAGAGTGGGTAAATTATCGTAGGGGAGTTGTGAAAGCCCTGTTTACGAAAAAGTTGTCTGAGGTAGAAGAGTCCTTGAAACCGCTTGCGTACTTCATTAACTTGGTAGAATCCCAGGAAGATAGGGATAAGTTCCTAGAGATTCTCATAAAAGGAAACGGTGATAATGATGCAATAGCCTACTTGCAGAGTATATTCGAAGGTATTCCTAGGGATGTTGCTTCATGGATCTGTGATTTAAGTGTAAAGTCCTTTAGAGACGGTGGCAGATATAAAAAGCGTTATGTTTCTCTTCAGGAATCAAAAGTAAGGTACGCAGGGTATCTCGAAGATATTGACGGTTATATCCTAGATGACTTACGTGATGTAAGAAATGCCGTGAAAGGGTATTCTGAACGAAGGTCTGAGATCACTTCATCTGACTATAGGTTTTCTAAGATGACTATGGAGGAGGATGTGGATGATAGTCCATGTATCTTTACAGTATATAAAGATGGTTTCTTAACAAAATCAAGAACACGTGACGTAGACAAATCGAGAAAGATTCTGTGTGTTTTAGATGGCTATGCAAATAGTACTTTGATCGGTTTTGACTGCTATGGGCGTTTGCTGAGGGTATACTGTGAGGATATACCTTATACTGGTGTAGGTGAGAAAGGTGTATATCTTCCTAATTACTTCGATGTAGGTGAATATGATGATTACCGAATTGTTTATATGGGTATCCTTGATGGTAAAAAGAGAATGCTTGTGTATAGAGACGGGTTTGTAGGTTACTTAGATACTTCTGAGTGGGTAGGTAAGAAGGCTTACAAAATTGTTTCATCTGGTGTAGACTTACATGTGTATGATGATCTTATTGAGGTCTATGAGGAGGATGAAATTCCGGAATACTTATTGGTTGCTGACTATAGAAATGAAAAATTAAGATTCGGTGTTGCTAAAGTCAGTGATATAAGGGAAGCTGGAAGAAGATCCAGAGCAAAGGTATTCAGCGGTGAAGGAGTAAATATAGGGTATCTTTGTGGTATGACCTTTAATCAGTTGATTAATTTTATGGAAGATCCTTTTTATTACACCGGGAGGATGCGTCCTTTAGGTGATAGGGATGTGTACGGTGATCCGGAATTAGTTAAGGAAGGTAGATATGATGAAGAGAGTGAAAATGCAGTTGGGGACTAAGCAATTAGTCCTCAACAATAATCAGGCTTATGCTGTAGAGTATCTTGAGGATCTTATCAGTCTTGTTTCTTGTGATTATAAGAAGCTTGCTAAGTATAACACAAGAGGCAGAATAAGATTCTGTAGGCAAGATGACAGCATGGATTTGCAGTTATCTATAGTGGATACTAAAAGCATTATATCTGATGAATCAAGGGGTATCTCCTTAGTAAGGTATACGAATGGTGAACTGTTACTGTGGGCTTATTACGGTAATGGGGCTAAAGGTGTAAATATAAGAGATTACAAAGATGATCTTGTTGTTTCCATGAAGAATATCCCCGACACCATTCAAAGGATTTTAAATTACTCAGATTTATCTGAGAATGGCTCAGGTGTAAAAGTAGTAATTACGGATGATTTAGACGTATTTCAGAAATTACAGGGGTTGGTAGGTGATTGCTATATATTCCTAGCTTGTTAAGGGGGTAGCTGTTTTGTCTGAGGATATGAAAGAAATTTTAGGAATAGATGAAAGCCCAGAGTATTACGGCGAAGAGGAGGAATATTACGCTGATGAATACGATGTTGGCTTGGAAGAAACTTCAAACGATTCTGTAGACGAATTAGAAGAAGAGGGTGAGCCTATGCTCGCCCCAAAACTTGAAGATGAAGAAGAGGAACCTGTGAGACCAAATAATGTTTTGGTTGTTGAGGAAGATGAAGATGACCTACATACCTCAGACTCTGATAGTTCTGAGGATTCTAAAGGTGATGATATTCTTACCTTAGAGGAAAAATCAAAGAGGCTGTCTGACAAGATTATAGCCTGTCTATTTCAGGAAGATGAGGTAGGTCTATATTCCAGAAATACCTTATTTTCCTCTATGAAACCTGAAGTTTTTAGGAATGAGAACTTCGTTCTGTATTCTATTCTGTACCATTATAGGGATAGAATTAAAAATGTAAATATAGACAGAGAGTTCATTGAGTTGTATCTGGACGGTAACAAAGACCTTATAGATAAGTCTAGAAGCTTTGTTGATGTACATGCTTATGGTGAGGTAGATGGTTCAGAGATTGTAGGGTATATCGTAGGGGTATTAAAACACTATAATAGATTAAAAGGTTTTGAAACTATGACGAAGCAGGACTTCGATCTAGTTCTTGAGAAGTACATGGTTGTTTTTAAACAACTTGAGGCTCAGAAGGTGTATGTTGATGCCACAATAATTTTACAGGATGGTAAGAAGATAGGAAGAAAAAACTATATAGGTTTCGATGATTCCTATAACTATACAAGAAGAAGATTGGCTGAAATAGAGGGGCTTATAGATAGGAATCAAGGTAGTGGTTTTACATCTATGAGAGACATCATTTTAAACCAGAAGGATGCAGATGTAAAGAATGATAAAATAGCTGACTTTGGGAAGCTGACCAAGTTAAACGAATACTATGGGGGTATCTACAGCAGAACATTTTATGAGGTTTTAGCGCCGTCTAAAGGAGGTAAATCGAAGTTCTGTGCTAGGGTATGCCATACTGCTACGGTTGTATATGGGAATAACGTATCTGTTTGGGCGGTAGAGGGTGGTAATGAGGCTTGGACCGCTCAGATGAGGGCTATACACTTTGATTATTGTTATAACGAGGGTGTAAGCTATAAGGAAAAGAAATATGGGGTATGCCAGGACATGATATTAAAGGGTACATACCCTGATAATGAGATACGTGATCTTGAGAGCACGTCAGCGTTAGACCTAGCAGTAAACACAGAATACGGTAACATAGACTTCATAGATAGACCATTTAATGTTGAGACATTTCTTGACGATATAGATGCTTCTGTAAAAGCTAATAATAGTAAATTGCTTATTGTAGATTACTTGCAGTTAATGCAGACATCAGGGAATAAGACAGAAAGAGAAAGGGTAGCAGATGCGTACAAGATGCTTTTAGGTTATTGCAGAAAGTCGAATATAGCCATATTAACACCGGCTCAGTATAAGCAGGTTAGTATTGATTCTTTTTCGAACTCTAAGGCTACGGATGATCTTGAAGTTCGTACCGCAGGAGGGGTAAGTGCTGAGGTATTTAGAACACCTGATATTATTATATCGTTATGGGCATCCACGGCAGATCTAAGAAACAAAAGGATGAAAATATTATCTGTTCCATCTAGATTGGCAATTCCTTTCCCGCCGATTGACTGTTATGCGGATTTAGGACCTTGCCAGTTTATATCAATAGGTGAATAGATAGTATAGATAAAATTAAATAAGGAGGTTTTAAAATGGTCTTTGAAAAGAATTTTCAAAAAGAAGACGAAAGGAGGAAAGAGTTGGTTAAGAGGTACTTGCTACCTGAAAAGTCCAGAACAATAAAGAATAGTATAGGGTATTTGCTATTCTTTATCGTGTTCTTTGGAGTTACTTATATGTCCTACATAAACTTTGGGATCAGCAGTCCTCTGGTCTTTGTGATCTTCATCATTGGAGTAGCATTAGTTGTTGTAAGTTATGAGAGCTTCTTCAATTGTATAGGTTCTTATAATGACCTATACTCTAGGATGGCTAATAACAGGAAAGTAAAAGAGGAATGCATAGAAATAAGGAATGAAAGAATAGGGATCACCAGAAAATACCAGTATGATGGTAATTACTCAGGAACTTACTCCCTCTTATTAAGAAAGGGTATGTTTGGGGTTATCATAAACAAGGATGGTGACACCGAAGAATTGTTCTTAATACCATCTGGTTGCTGGAATGCTAAGTTTACATTCCTAAAGGATAATCTAGTAGTGGATGAGGATATTCGCATTCAGGATACGGTACTATTGCCTAGACTGTCTATACAGGAGGATCATATATGTATAGATGAAAAAGGGTATGGCGAGAACTACCAGAAACTGAAAGACATCATTATGGAGTTATGTGGGGATGTAAAAATTTCCTGTCTTGACTTTTTCTGGAGTCCTGAGATCGATAAAGTGATTGATATGGATGTATGTGGAAATATCAAGAAAAAGAACAAAGCAGCTCTCGAGGAGTTCGAAAAGGACTATGGAGAGTATGTAGCCAGTGTCAAAGCGGGAAAGGGTAACTCCGAAGAGGAAAAAGAGGAACCATCAGATCTTGAAACTTATGACTATGATAGAAGTCAGGAAGTCTCAGAATCTGATGAAGGTTCAAATGAAGAAAGTTTGGAGACAAAACCAGTGTATCTGGATGGAACAGAAGATACTCAGGAAAAGGGTACTACTGAGGTCTTAGAGGAAGATTCAAAGGAAGAAAGTTTGGAGACAAAACCAGTGTATCTGGATGAAACAGAAGATACTCAGGAAGAGGGTGCTACTGAGGTCTTAGAGGAAGATAAAAAAGAATAACAGGTTGAAAGAGGGTAAGTTGTTACCCTCTTTTTCTTAAATTATGGTGAGGTACAGATGATGAGCGGAAAGAAGTCTATAAAGAAGGTTATTATATGTATCGCTATAGTCGGTTTGGCTATAGCTTTATTTAGTTTAGCGAGGTATATTGTAGGTAACAGTGAGAGTTCTAAAAGTCTTGTAGAAAACTCTAAATCAGAAAAGGCAGAAGATAGTAAAACTCAGGATTTAGAGGAGCGAGAAGAAGTAGAAACAGCCCATGGGACAAAGTTAAAAAAGAGCGGGAGTATAGAGGATAGGGTAGTACAGTGTGTATATGATTATTTCAGAGATGAATTACCTGATAGTGAAGTTTTTTCGTCAGGGTACGAAATGAAAAATGTGGAAGATGGTGAGTATTGTGTTGAAGTGGGTGACTGGTATGTATTCTGTAAAGAGGAGTACGGTGTTACTTATCCTTATATGGTAATGAAGTCATGCCCACTGTCAGAATATGAACAGTCTTATATAGATAACAATGGTATTGATGTAGAGTATACAGAAGATGGTGGGGTGCTATGGTATGTATAGGGGAGTGAGAAGAAGTCTAGGAGTACTATTTCTTTTGCTTATTTTAATGGTAACTCCAATAGATGCTTTAGCTTACAATATAGGATCTCCTCATAATGTAAATCAGTCTTTGGACATGGCTGTGGAGAGGAAAAATATATGGTCTAACCTCAGAAGCAAGGGGTACTCTGAAGAAGCAACGGCAGGGATAATGGGTAACTTTGGTCAGGAGAGCGGTTGTAATAGGACTGTAACCCAGGGAGGGAGAAGCTGGAGTAGTTTTAGCTATGGAAGATTTGGTATCGGTTTGGCTCAGTGGACCTCTTCAGGAAGGCAGAAAAATCTTTTTGCGGTTGCTGATAAGCATGGTAAGCAGTGGATGGATTTGGAGGTTCAGCTAGAGCATTTCGAAAATGAAATGAAAACTCAGAACTGGAAAGGTGCAAGTAGTTCAGTAAATAGCTTAGAAGATTTTAAAAAGTTAAAGAATATAGATGAAGCTACAGTTGTTTTTGAGGATGTATTCGAAAGGGCAGGAAAACCAAATATAGCAAGAAGGAAGAAGTTAGCAAATCAGTATTTTAAGGAATTAACTGGTACAGAGGTTTCCAGTAGTTCGGAAGATACTGAGGAGTCAACAGAAGAAGAAGTAAAGACTCAGGCTTTTAAAATAGTGGATGAATGGGATCTAACTGGTATGCCGTCTAAGAGTGGTATTCTGAGTGATGCCGAGAGTATTTCGTTGCCTACATACGATGACTTAACAACAGGTGAGAAATATTCTATGTCTGTAATAAAGTCTGATATATCTAGAAATGATGAGTATGGAGTAATAGACAATATAAGGGTAGGAGTAGTATTTTGTGGTCTATTGTGTATATGTTATGGGGTATTTATACTGGTAGCATACCTATTCGATAGGGTAAATGTTTTTATAGATATAAGTTTAATAAGGGTACTCACGCTAGGTAGGGTAAGGTATACAGATGAGGAATACCTTATAGGAAAAGAAGGGTATGCCAGCGGAGGTAAAGTTGTAAAGATAGCTTTAGCTTCGTTTGCGGTAGGAGTTTTTCTTGTATCTGGTGGAATATTTAATATTATATTGAGAGTTTTTAGGTTGGTGGCATCTATATGAAAAAGAAGTTATGTTTGATATTCATATTTATTATATTACTTGGGATCGCTTTTGGATCCTATAACATGGTTAAGTTTCTGAAGGTTAAAACGGCAGAAAAGGAATATTTAGCAGAATTGCAAGATTCCAAAAATACTAAAGGAACGGATAAAAAATCTACTACGGAATCTGGGGATTCGGTATCAGAAAATAGTGGAGATTATGTCGATTCTGGTGGTATGAACACTTCCTCGATTAAAAAGAGTTTAACCTCTAAAAATCAAAATTATTACGAGAGGCTTCAATATAGTAGTGCTGAAGAGTTCATAGCATCTTATAGTTATCTTATTTCAGAGTTGCCTATAGATACTTTAGAGGTAGAAAGGGTGGTCAGCCCAGAAATAGGGGGTATGCTATATTTTTACTCTATTGGGGATGTTACTGTTATTACCTATGAGGATGGCTCTATTTATGAGATAAAGATAAAAGGTGAATTACTTAAAGATAGAATAGAGGTGAATACGGATGAGGAGGGAGTACATATATCGGAGAGTAGTAATAGTACTATTATTACTTTTAGTTAATATAGGGGGTACATTTAGGGCTAAGGCAATATCTCCGTTGGAGGCTATAGAGGCATATAAGAAAGATATAGTGGCTTCTTCTAGGAAGACTGGTGTGTGGGCTAGTGTTACGGCAGCGCAGCTTATTCTAGAGTCTGGGAACCCTATGTCTAAGTTAGCAACAGTAGATAATAACTTTTTCGGAATTAAGTGGTCTGACAAGTTTACTACTAGGTATCCGGGATCCTATGCTGTTACATACGGAACAACAGAAGACTTTGGGAATGGTTTAGTAGCTGTTAAAGATAAATTTGCTCATTTTCCTAGTCCATCAGATGGTATAACAGAGCATTCTATTATATGGTGGAACGGAAATTATGGACCTGAGTTGGAGATACTGTATGATTTAAACTCTAGTATGGATAGTTTTTTAAGAGAGATGGCTAATGGACCTTACGCGACAGATCCAGGGTATTATTCTAAATTAAGGTCTGTTATAGATTCAAATAATCTTGAGGAGTTAGATAAGTTGGCTTTCCCAGAGGGAAGAAAGTATTGCGGTTTTAACGGTAGTTTCGTGGGTGAGTATAAATACCCAGACGATGGGTATAATGCTGATGACTTAAAGGAAATCTCCAAGTCAGAGAAGGATGAAAGTACAGGGATAACCTATAAAATAGTAGAGGAAGAAGATTTAGTAGGTATGTATCCAAGTAGTTTCTTTGAGGAGGATCTTGAGAGTATAGATCTTCCTAGTTATGATTCTTTAACTACCTTAGAGAAATATAGACTGGAAGAATTGAAGGAAAGTTATAAAGAGAATATAGAGTGGAAAATCTGGGATACTATTAGAGCTATTGTGATATTTATAGGTTTGGTATTGATTGTTTATTCTATACTTTTCTTTGCATGTTTTATTTTTGATAGAGTGAATGTATTTTTTGAGATTTCTCTAATATCTGTGATTTCATTAGGAGTACTACGTTATAGTGATGATGATTCATCTAAAGGAAAGGGGCTAGTGAATAAACGAGGGTTAATTAGGATTGTTTCTTCTTGTATGTTTGTAGGGTTTTTCCTTATAAGTGGTTCTATATTCAGTATCATAATGAATACTTATATTGTTGTAGGTAATTTATTTTAAATTATAGTTGTATAGGAGGTATCTATATGAAAAGTGAATTTACTAATGATCCTAATGTGAAAGCAGCATTTCAGTTTGCTAAGGCTTTAGAGAGCTACCCAGAAGAGGTAGGTATGGCTGTTGGAACTATTATCGAGAATTTCGTGAACGGGTGTTCATGGGCTTTTATTCCTGATAGCAACAGGGAATATTTAACTTATGCGGAAATGGTAGAGAAGAATCCGGAAATGACATCAGTAAAAGTAAGAGGCGGGTATCTTCTTACGATGAATATGGATTATCTTATTCAGGTATTACGGAGAACAGCAGGAAACTATGTAACTCCGAAAGATTTGGAACTGGCTTCTGCCCATAGACAGGAAGCACTGGTGAAGCTTGATAAGTACATGAAGAATAAGAATCAGGGAGTTATCGGTATCTATTGCTTGAACGATAGCCCGTCTATTACTATAGATGGTATAAGATACCCAGCGTTCTGCGTTACTTTGAACGATTTACTGGCTTTATGTGTAAGGAACGGGTACTATTTGAAATTAGGTGGTCATAGAAGAACTCCTAAGGAGGTTGCAGCCCATTCGAGAGAGGTTATTTCGAGGTTATCTCTTCCACCGAGTAGAAATGCTTTAATGATAGAGCTCTGCAAATAAGGGGGTAGTAAAGGCAGATGGTTTTATTCATCTGCTTTTATTTTGCTCGGATAGGTGGTATAATAGTTGTATTAAATTAAGGTGGTGAGTTGTGGTTGTCTAGGAATATAGTGGATTGGGGAAAGTATTTTCCTATATTGGATTACTATGATAAAGAAGTAGTACCTTTGGGTAATAAATACAGAAGGAAAAAGAAAGGCTTAAGGGTATGTCCTTTACATGAAGACCATGATCCATCTTTTGGTGTTATAAATACAAGTAATAGAGGGGAAATCTACCATTGCTTCGGATGTAACTCTTATGGTGATGTGATAAATTTACACATGAGGCTACGGAAGATGAATACTGGTATTATACTGGATAGGGAATCAGCCAAGAAAGAGTTATGCCAAATCTTTAATATAAAGTATGAATCTCTTCCTAAAGAAGAGGAAGACATGTCTGATTATTCGGAGGATAGGTATGTTAGAAGATACAAAGCAATTAAAGAAGCAATAGACAGCTTTAATCTGGATGATTATGCTTATCTAGTAACGGAGGGAAAAGTAAATCATAAGGATTTGTCTTATTTTAATGCGCTTATGGTAAGGATGATGGAGGCATCTGATGAGTAATGTAGGTCTTTTGGACGACGGATTAGATTTGATGAATAGTGGAGAGGCGGTAGACTATACTATTGATACAAGACCACTGTGGGAAAGGGTAGTACCAGAAGAAGGTCTTTATTTAGGTTTGGATGTAAGTGCTGAGTCCACGGGTATCTCCATAATAGAGAATGGTAGTAGGTTCTCAGCAAATATTATAGTAGATTCGGATAACTGTAAGGGTGTTCACAAGGAAGTTCTAATGCGTCGAGCTTTAAAGTCTGATTTAAGAGAGTTGATCAAGGGCAAGGACTTTGATGCAATCTTAATAGAGGATGTATATATTGGTGAAAATGCTCAGACAGTACGGTTATTGTATGCTTTAAATACAGCCATAGATGAGATGATTTTAGATGAGGAATGCTCATGCAGGGAGTTTCTGAGGGTTTCCAATAAGACATGGAAGTCTTGGTTGTCTAAGGTAGACACAGAGGGTATAGCAAAAGGGTATAATGATAAAGAACAGATACAGATTTATATGGATATCTTAGGAATAACTGAGGAAGGAGAGGGATTCCAGGATAGATTGGATGCAGGAGGAATACTGTTTGGGTACTTCTTAACTGGAAAATCTTTATTTGAATCTGGGAAGTTGCTTAAAAAGAAGAAGGTATCTATAAAAGATGTAGAGTTAAGGTTCGATATAGATACTGCTTATCTTTTCTACGGTAGTGATATAGATATATCGGAGTGTAACGTGGAGTATGTAGATTTAAGGAGGATCTCAAGAACCAGGGTATTAAGTATGCTCTCTGAAGATCCAAGTAAGGTGTATATTACGAGTAAGCCAGTATTGCCAGGGAATTTACGCCAGTACTTTGATATGGATTATACCTCGGAAGGAGGGTATGTAGCCTTTTGGGTAAAGAGGTCGAAATTAAAGAAGTATATAGGAGGTTAGTAATATGGTACCTAGGCGAGAAGTATTAGATGTCTTTCTATATAATTTAGGGTATCCTGAATATGATATGGTGGATGGTTCTCAGGAAGCGTATGCGAGGCATGTATGCTTCGGTGGAAACTCGATACAAGTTCTTCCGAAGGAAACTTTTAGTTTAACTACAATGGAAGGTATGATCTATATAGACTATTACAGATGCCCTGTATGTGGTAAGGTAATTATCGATAAAAATTTCATGTAGAGGGTAGGAGGATATTACATATTACGCAGGAAGGTGTTAAAATAATAGTATAAAACATCGGAGGTGCAGTGATATGAGTTTTAAGGAGTATGAGATCGGATTAAAAGATAATTTGAGAGTTGTTTCGATGGCAAGAAAGGCAGGAGTAATTCTTTCCAGAAAAGAGAGAATAGACTATATGTTTAAAAGGCAGTATGCTATCTCAGAAGGGTATACTAAAGAGGGAAAACTGTTAAAGTCTATGTTACGTCATGCTACGGACTATGATTATCGTCTTGCGGAGTACCTTGCTTATGTCTTTTCAAGTGTTAAGGCATTTGAAGAAGATGGATTCTCCTTTAGCAATGCTGAATTAAAGTTCAAGCATATCGTGGACTTAGCGAGGAGTTATTCTCTTTGCATTGGCAGGTATAAAATTCTTATGTCTGATAAGAATGGGAAATTCTTTGCGGAATTATATAATAAGAATAAACTCTGCACCAAATTTAAACTGGGTAGCGTAGATGACTTATGTATGAGTTTCATAGCTTGTGCTTCATTATTGGTTGGATCTGGGGAAACATCTAAAAACGATAGAGAATGGGTTCAAGATTTTCTTTTGAAAGAGTATGGTAAGGTAAAGAAAGGAAAGAGACCGGAGCCTTACTTCGAGAAAGGTAGAGTGCTGATTAACCTTGAACAATACTTAAAAGAGAATAAAGAGAAGGAACTAAAAGTCAAAGAAGACAGAAAGATTATATCCTTTAAGGTAGTTTAGGCATTACATATGAGAAAGTGGTACTTCAGTTTGGAGGTACCACTTTTTTATTAGATTTTTGAATTACTTGTAAGTTTACTTAATACGTGAGGAGGTTAAGATATGGGCAGTGAAGTAATGGATAGTATAGAGAAAAACCCAGAGTTACTAAGTGAGTATGAGAACTCATTTACAAGTGAAGAAAAGATCAGGAATTCCCTACAAGTGGACAAGGACAGTTTTACCCTAGAAATAGGGTATGTGGACTTCGATGATTGTTCGGTAACTGAGCCTATTAAAAACAGTAGAAAGGATACTTGTATAGGTCTTAAAACATCAGTAAGTGAGATGGGTATACTAAATCCAATACATGTAATGGTAACGGAGGGGTATGCTGATTACAGGGCAGGAAAACGTGATGAGAGTTTTATGGGGTTTAAGTATATCGTAATAGATGGATTCAGAAGGATTTATGCTGGGTATAAGAGCGGTATACCAGGGTGTAATGCGGTTATTTGGGAGTTTAAAGATAAGGATTTAGGAGCTCAGTTAGTTACCGTTTTATCGAGGATACTAAATAAGGTTCAGACGCATAGTTGGACGGAGATATGGTATTTATATCAGGTTTTAGAAATGCAGTCTAACCTTTCTCCAGGAACTTTAGAGTATTTGCTGTGTTTGGAACCAGGAGATGCTATGAAGTTAAAGGATATAATGCTTAGTAGCTATGATGAAGTAAAAAATGAGTTGATGAGTAATAAAAAGACTCTAACTCAATGCTACAATATGCTTCAAAAGCTTCGTAAAGAGGAAGATATGCTGTTGATGGAGGACCAGATGGGTGTATCCGAAGTAGAAGAAGCAGATCAGATAGTTGATAAAGCTGATAAGACTACACTGACGGATAGTGAGGTAAAAGAGATACTTGATATGGAGGATAGTTTTGATGGTGAGCTATCAGACGATGATTTTGACGAGCTGATGGGTAATGGAATAGCCGATGAAAGGCAAACATCTGGTGACAGGCACCCATTAGACCCAGCTCTGAAAGCAGCTGTGCTTCAAAGGGATGGGTATTGCTGTCAGATAACCGGTAGAGGAAAGGGGTTACCAGCAAACATAGCTTTGGCGATATTGAATGTTCATCATAAGATACCTGTCCATGCAGGTGGAACTGATTCGATGGATAATCTGATAACTGTATGTCTTGATGCTCATACCCTTATACATATTATAGAAAGAAATAACGGTAAGTTGGGTATGTCTAGAGAGCAGTTTGAGGAGTTATCCGATGAAGAGAAGACATTTATAGTCGGTGTAATGAAAGTGGCTAGAATAGCAGTAGAAGCTAATAGGAGATTGGGAAGAACCAGAGAGCAGATACGAAAGGATACGAGTGATTCAATACGGTTTAAAATGCCAGGAGCTGTATTAAAAGATAATATGGAAGCTTTGGAATCCTCAGGAGTATCAGTATAATTTAGGAAGGAGTAGGGAGATGAGGAGATTAGTACCAGGTGATTTAATCGAATGTAAAGGAACGAAGGCTTGGGTAATAAGGATTGTAAGTCAGCAGGTCTATAAGAATTTTAGTGGTGATGGTAAGGATTACTATGTAGAATTTACTGACCACTGCGGAAAATACAGATTTTGGAAGAGTAGTGAAGATGGAGGAAAAGCTATTTTTCGTAAGCCAATATATGAAGAAACTGGTGTTGAGGAATTTGAAAGCAGACAGGGTATTCTGGGAAATTATTCAGAAGGTAATGGGTTTAGAGTACCTGTATCTAAGGTAGGTACTTGTGAGAGTGTTTCAACGGGAGTTCTAAATCTGATAAGTTTCAATTATATACTGGTAAAGGAGAAATCTGACTATGTATTATTGCATAGGTATAAAGATCTGGATAGGTTGGTTTTAGTGAAGATGATAGACAGGGAACCAGAAATCGAATCAGTACTAAAAGAGATCGGAATAAACGGGTACCATACTGCTTTTAGGTTGGACGATTATTCTTGTAATGAGAGTATCTCAAAAGCTGTGGATAGTATAATCTCTATTGGAGATGGTAGGGTAGGTTTTGGCTTAGTTCTTGATTGGGATAGAAAAAATACGAATAAGATGATGTTCTACCTTGTAAAGTATAGTAGGAGACTGTAGCCCTTTTGGGAGGTTATATAGTGTATTTAACATGTGATTTATTAGGAAGCTTTAAAAAGTCCTTAAATTCCGTAGCTAGGAAGGTTTTATCCTATTATATACCTAGTATGGGAAGTATATAGTTACAATATATTGTTAGGAGGGTATTATGCTTAATTCGGATATTCTTTATAGTGCTTGTGTATCTAACAGATGGTGTACAAGTGCGACAAATGCTACTTATGAAAAGATACTGTGTTTACCAAGATTAGGTCTTAGTACAAAAGAAATAGCTTTGTCTATTTGGTTAGTATCCAATGACAAAGGAGAAACTTTTGAATCTATTTACAACAAGTTAAAGGTTTTGTCGAGAAAAAACGGTTCATCAAAGAGAGGTTAAGAGATGATTAGAAGATATGGAAAATGAAGTTCATGAAAGAGTAAAAGATTTCCTATTTGGGGGTAATGCCTGTTTTACCTTATTACAAGAGGGTACTGGTTGTAAGAAAAGTGTATCTGTTAGGTACAGGATAGTTCAGTCTAAGGATAACAAGAATATGTATTTCGTATATACAAACCCAATAGGAGAGAAGGAGTTAAAGTATCACGGGTATATTTTTAAGGGATCTTTTAAGAAGGCAAAAAACTTGAAATTTAATCCTGCATCATATAATGAGAAAGCAATTATTGCGTTACAATGGTTACTCGTTAAGGGGGATAACTTACCTAGAATAGTTCATGTTCTTCATGACGGGAAGTGTTCTAGGTGTGGTAGAAAATTAAAAGACGTTGAGAGTTTGAGATGTGGCTTGGGACCAGAATGCAGAAAGAAAGTAGGTAAGGTATGAAGAATGGGTATTATATTCAGATAGATGGTTTTGAGTATTTCTTTATTACAGATGCTAAAAAGAAAACAAGAAAGTTAATAGAAGAAATTTTAAACAAATTATGTGCACCGGTAAATGAGAACAACGTGGCTTACTTAGTGCATAATCTGCTGAGAGCTAATCTGGAGGTCAAGTCATTTATATATCCTAGTGACTTAGGAGGGGAGTATGCAGGGAAAAGAAGAGAGTACTATAATATTTTCGGAGAAAATTTCTCAGGGTATGGCTCTTTTGTAGACGATGGAAAAACAGTAATAATACATTTAGATGGAAAGGAAAATAATATGGAAAGAGTGCTAGTAAAAAGAGGATTGATGTTTGAAGGTATGTATCTTGGAAGTAGATTTATTGCTTATAAGGGTGGAAACTGTGTAGGTTCTATAGACGTAGTAGAGTCGGTAGAGGATGAAGTTGTAAACACAGATATTATGGATGGAATTCCTCTGGTAACTGAAGGGGATATTGAACTGGTTGTAAAAGGTGATAAGTTGGTATCAGACGGTGGTGATTCGGTAAGGGAAATAACAACTCCGGAGGAGTGGGTTTTCTTCATAAGAAATGTATTACAGGGTTAATGGAGGTTACTAATGGTAAAACAAAGTTATTCCTATGAGATAGAAGTATCTATGTGTGAGGAAGATGAAAAGGTGTCAGAGTTCGTATTCGAGAAACTTCAGGAAGGGTATGTTTTAACAATGAGTCCTTTGAGTACCGGAAAGTATCTATTGAGGGAGGGTACTGGGGCGGAGAGAAGTAATAGTCTAAGTCGTGAGACTAAGAATAAGATCTATGATTTACTTCATAAGTTTGGATGTCATTACTTTTCCAATATACCTATAAGTGAGTATTCCAGCGTACCTAGATATAGGGAAGCTGTAGATGTCGTACTAGAGTATCTTAATGTTGGATTAATATTAGACGGTGTTTATTTTATGTTCATAGATATAAATGAGAAATAATCGAAAAAGCCCAGAAGCATTGTCTATGATACAGAATTAGGCTATACTTATATTAAGTTAAATGAAAGGGCGGTGCTTGTAATGTTAAAGCCAACAGATTTGGGAATGGAAATGAATACTGAAGTTATGAAGAGGAAGTCCTTGCGTAAATACTATGATGAAATGGTAGGATTAATTTGCATACCAGAGGGTGATATCACAGATGAAGTAAGGAATGATATCTTTTCTTTGTTAGCTGACAGAGGCTTGAGTAGATTCGACATGAATTGGTGTATAGAGAGAAATAAGGTTCTATGTGAAGATATGGAAACGGGGGTAGACGGGGTAGTATTGAGAGCTATCGAAAGCTACTGCTAAGGAAGGGTAGCATTGGGAAATAAAAGAAAAAGAAAAAAGGGTTAAAAGATCCATAAAGAAGGCAGGGTATCGAGTACAAGAGATAAGATCTAGGAAAGATAGTTTGTCTAAATTCGGTTATTGGGTATTAGGGTATCATGAGGGTAGGTTATCTGTATTAGAAGATATATTGGATGATCTTCTAGAGTGTAGTTAAAGAGTATAGGAGGTAGCTATGTCAAATGAAAAAGTAATTGTTGATCAGGAAGATGAGGAATACAGAATACTGTGCAATTTTTCTGAGAAGATCATACGTGAGGTATTTGGTAATGTGGTATCTTTCGATACTTATTTGTTGAAGATTGTATCTGTAGGGGAAGATAAAATATGGATTGCAATTGATAACTCAACATCATTGAGATCCAAAACATGCTCAGTATTAGAGTATGATGATTTAGTAGATGTAGTAGAGAAACTCGGAGGTAAGGGTATAGAGATTGATATGATATATGTGAATATGATGAGAACACCTTACTTAGTTATATTAAATGGAGTGCCAGAGGAAGAATCCCAGAGCATAGGGTATTTCATAAGAAACAGAGAAACTGGAAAGATCTACCTGCATTTTAATAAAAAATCCTATATGGAGTTGGATGATTTCTCAAAGAGTCTTGTAAAGTCTAACTTTCTATTTAGTAGGAAAACAGGAACTTGGGTATCAAGGGCAAAGTTCCCAAATACAAGGAGGGCTGTTTCAGTAGCAGAGAAACTTGGTTTAGAGAATAGGGGTGTAGAAGGAGAGACTTTAACATTTGCTGAGCAGATGGAGAGGAAGGCTGAGAGAGCGGAGAGCAGAGCAGAGAGGTATGAAGGGTATGCTGAAAATGCTAGAGTTAGGGGTGAGAACTTACAATCGGGGTTCAATGAGGCATCTCAGGATATAGCTTTTGTAACTCAACCAAATATAAATAGTTCTGCCGGAAGGTCATTCACCAATTACAGAAATAGGCTTTTAAGGTCTTACGAGAAAGGATTTGAAGAGTTTAAGAAATCTGAGTACTATAAGGACAAAGCTGAAGCAGCTAGAAGTACGGCAGACTTTACAAAACCTACTTCAAAAGTTTTCTGTATCCGTAGAATTGATGAGGCTGAAAAAGATATAAGATCAAAGCAGAAAAATCTTGATATACTCATGAAAAGGTTGGATAGGCTTAATAACGGTGAGACTCTCCATTATTTGGATGGAACAGAGGTAAGTAGTGAGAGTGTTCAGAACTCTATAGATGAAACTCTGGAAATACTGGATGGTCTGATTTCTAAGAGAGTGTACTATGAAGAATGCCTAGAAGATCTCGGAGGTGTAGAATTTTCTAAGGATAACATCAAAGTGGGGTATATTGTAAATATAAATCGGTATGGTAAGGTAAAAGTAACAAGTACTGGACCGAAGAATATCTCCTACGTTATTCTAGAGGGTGGTGCTTCTGGGCTTGGAGGAAAATGTGAGTATGCAGCAATAACAGAAGTGCTAGATACAGAATTAGCAGAGATTAAGGATGTTCATCCTTTCAAGGTAGGGGAAGTTTATTCTGTTAAGGAATGGGATGGCTCTTCTTATGTAGATGTAGAATACAAGATAGTTGGGGTAACTGATAAGTCAGTGAAGATACAAAAAGGTAATGAAAAGCCTATTCTACGGAAACCTAGAAAACGTCTTTTGAGCAGAGATACAGATGACTATACTTGGGAGGTATGGGTAGATCCTCAGAGTTATAAGAGTATGTTCAGTAAGAAGCAGGTGTAGCGGAGGTGGGTATCTTTGAGACAAGTTACTATAGATAAAGATAGGGTATGCTTACATTGTGGTAGGCTAATACCTAAAGGCACTAAGTGTGGAACTCTGAGTAGTTTCAGTCGTAAAAGAGAATGGGTATGTAAGAGATGCCTAAGTTCATTTAATGAGTTAATCAATTCAATAAATGAATGTTCAGGAGTTGGGTATGATGACGAAGGGTACTCTCAATTCTGTATAGATGATATAAGTGAAGCTTCATCAGAATGGAGTAGTATAGGTAGAGATGAAGATGACACTTTAAATAGGTACATAAGAAGAAGATTGGAGGATTTAGGTCTTGGAAGTAGTTTGTGAGGTGTGTGGAAGTTACAATGTGATATTGCTTGGAGATGGAACCTATTTGTGTGAAGATTGTGGTAATATTGGGGTGGTGTATTTTCCAGGTGTTTTCGGAGATTCTGAAAATGTATTCTAGGATTCTCTTATATTACTGAAAGAAGTGTGCTACAATTAATGTGTAATTTAAAAGTAGTCAAACCCTTGTCATAGTAGGTAAAAGGTTTTAAGGTGAGATTGATTGGAGAATATAAATGATTAGTCGAGAGGCTGATAAGTACATAACTAAAAGATCTACTTTTGAATTATAAGAAATGCATTAGAGCAATTAACTTTCCCAAATTGACTATATGCATTTCTGTGTTCCTTTCTTTTTTGATAGTGGATACCCTTTTCGAAGCCGAGGGTATCCACGTAAGTAATATTGCAAGATATCTGGATCATTAGCTCAGTTGGTTAGAGCATCCGGCTCATAACCGGACGGTCATAGGTTCGAGTCCTATATGATCCATTTTTAGAATACTGTAGGAGGCAACCAATATGTTGAAGGTGGAAGGGTATATAAAAGTATAAAGGGTTTCTGGAGAAAATCGAGTACCCATCTATGCTATGATACTCTGTTAGAAAAAGTAAAAGGTAAGTCCTCAGAGGAGACTCTATACTTGGGAAAAAGCCAATTAAGAAGTTAAGAAAAGATGTAGTAGCTAGGATAGTAAAAGATCATCTTTTGAAAGGCTATTCTTATGATGTGGCTCTACAGTTTTTCGATGGGGATAGGCTAATTAAAGAGTTAGATACAGATGCATAAAGGGCAGTAAACTCGTTTTGGGATATGTGTGAGGAAGGGAAGAATCCTTTTGAATCGTATGTATTAGCTTTTGAATCTGAATGTTAGATTATATGGGTTCGACTCCCATATAGTTTATTAGGCGATACATTTCGTCTATGCTAGGAGGGGCAGCCATTGAAAGGCACGCGGAGGAGGGAGTTGCATATAGTGGGATGCAACACAGTACTAGCAGAATAGGTTACTAATGTAAAAGTATTTAGAGGTACTGAGATGAAGGCAAGATTAGTAAGAGGGATTCTAATATTTTTGGCAGTATCCGCAGTGGTACTGCTTCTTTTTAACCGAAAAGGTTCTAGAGAAGAATAGGTATTTGGATAAAAAGAATACTAAGCTGATTAATAATATAGAAGATGTTAGTGATGACTACAAAGAACTAGTTAAAGAATTCAAGGGTATAAATTAGAAATGAAAAGGTTAAATTCAGATAAGTGAAGGTAAAAATTTCTTATTCATTATATTTAATTCGTTCTGTAACTATGCTATAATATTCAATGTAGTAAGCAAGTGTTATACAGGAGGTAGTTGTAATGGAAAAAGGGCTGTTGAGAAAGCAATCGAAAAGGTACTTGCGGATACCGCAGAAAGTCTGGGAGTAAAGGGTAAGTGCTATTATAACTCCTATCTTCATTGTGAAGATGTTTATGAGGAGGATGATGGTACATATTCTGGTGAAGCTTGTTTGAAGTATGACGTACACGTTCCATCAGATGTAGCTGAGAAGTTCTGTGAAAAGGCTAATGAAACCCTCGGAACGGGTGGGGTACCTTTTGACGTTATTGTGGATGGTGAATCTGAGGATGAGAAGATTCTTGTTGCCTTTTTGCTTTGGTATGACCCAGAAGGACCGGAAGAAAAGGAAGGAGGCTATGCTACCAAGAGGATCGAAAAAGAAAAGGCTCTCTGTGAGAGGGTAAGTGTAGCTTACGACGATGAGAAGGAAAAGGCTCTGATGGGGTACAAGGGCAGGTATGATTCTGTGGAATCACCTAACTATGAGCTGAATGTGGCATTCTAAAGGAAAGGTGGGGCAAAGCCCCACCTGTATTTGAAAGCTAGTTTTAAGATAGACATTGGTAAATAAAACTATATGAGAAGGGTTATAGAAATGGATGCAGTAAAAGTGTTATCTTTAAGCTATATACCGCTATGGGGTATGATTATCTCTGGATTAGTAGGTTTAATATCCTTACTAATAAAGAATTCAAGAATATCCAATATACTGAGTATGTGTTGTTATTTTGCTATAATAGTATTCTGCGTACTTACATTTGTTATATCTATTATTATGAATGTTTCAGTTATACTGGGATATTAGTATTTGTATTTTAAGCCCTTATGGTGGAATTGGAAGACACGTATGATTTAGGATCATATATCTTTGTGATGTGCAGGTTCGAGTCCTGTTGGGGGCATTGGCTGCGTAAGCAAGAGAATTCCAATTATTTGACTGTTTTTGATTGGGCTAGTTGCAACCAATCTCTGGGAGTCCAGAGGAAGTGTAAACTGGACATTCTGCCTTTATAGGCTAAACAGAAGATTACTATTCCATACCAGACGCCATGGAAAGGGTGTAGGTTAGCTTGTTAGACATAGGGTATCCTGAGAAAGAGGAGTATCTGAGTAATTTGAGAAAGGAGGAAAAGAATTCAATAGGCTTTTATAAGGTCTGTGCAGAAGCAGAAGTAAAAGCTATGAAAGGGTAACAGGTAGAAATGTAGGATTAAAGGCAGCCATCATCTAAGGAGTTGGAATTGGAAGATGTCAATTTCTAGGTGTGACATCAAGCACGGTATTAATTAGAACCGACTATTAATATCTGAACCAAAGGGAAACGAAAAGAGAACGGCTACAGTACGGTAACAGTCTAGGAGAAAGCTGAAATGCTTTTGAGCGTCTTGAGCTGTGTAGTTCGATAACCTCTGAGTAGTGTGTAGTATAGTAAGTTTCCAAACGATAGAGACGCTGGGAATTAAGCAAGAGATGCAATATTCGGTAAAAGCTATTTTGTAATGCTATATGAGCCCTCTGACCATTTGGCGTAATAGCACATCTACCTGATAGTGAAAACAGAGTATAGGTTAATTTAATAAGGATGAAAACAAAAGAGGCATTTTTTATAATAAATGCCTCTTTAATTTTAAAAAAAGGAAAGTTTAGTGAAAGAATAGTAAAGAATAATATCAGTGTTACTAAGAATAATAAAGGATTTAACTTTCATTTATTTGAAATTTGGTAAAGATTTCTGTATACTATATAAGTAGGGGGTACTAGGTGAAATGTATGAGAGTTTTGAAAAGTACATGAATAAGCCAGAAAAACCTGTTGATATCGTTGGTAAGTTTGCTAAGAGGACAGATTATTTAATTTGTGATATCACTTATAAAGTAGTAGATATCATAGAAAAGGGTAATAAGTGGTATGCTTTGTGTGAATATACTGATGATTTCTCAGAGGAAGTACAGAAAGAGGAGATATATTTAGGTTATTTGGAAGTAATAAAATAGTATAAGTATAAGAAGGAGGATTACTATGGATTTAACTATTTTAAAGTGCTTAACGTATACGGAGGCTCATAATGACTTAATAAAGGCTATATTTGAGGAAAGTAAAAAGCATATGGAGGACGGTACTTGGAAGGCTTCTGGGTTGGTAGAGGGTGTTCTTGGTGAGTGTTCTTTACAGAAGAACCTAGAGAGTCTGGGGTATTCTAATGTCTCATATAGTCTGAAAAATTTTAGCAACAAGAGAGGAGCTGGGGATTTTTACATAACGAGTTCTGGTGTAATAAAAAGATTGCCATCAAAGGTAACGGATGTTCTTGATATGTTTTCTATGAGGATGAGAAATATGCTCAGTGGTGGAAGTCACAATGGGGTAGCATCTGTGATTAGAAATATGACTAGGAAGCCATCTAAAAAGCAGATTGAACTATACGGTGAGGAGTTTGGCAACAGGGTGGCTTCTACAAGAGAAGAGATATTAGGTGGAATGAAATCTTCTGGTATAGTTCTATCTATAACGAGTGTCGGAGATAAACTTCATGTAGAAGTAGGAGGAGTGGCTAAGGCTACTTTATCGGCTTATCCTGAATTTAAAGTTTTGGATGCAAATGAACATTTCAAGCTTCATTATATTAGAAAGGATAATACTTCAGACCTGAGCAATATTCTGGGGCAGATTATTGAGTATTGCTGTGGAGAGTATGCTTCGGTGTTTGGAGGGCTTTCTACGATAGTGATACTGGGTAGAGGGAATGGTAACAATGATTACTGTTTCTATGAGGGTGTAAAGGCTCTTAATGGGGAGAACGCTTTGGTTGTTGGAACGAGTAGAGGATGGTAGTTAATATGGTATTTGTATCGGAACTAAAGAAGAATTATTCAAAGTATGGATTGCCTGAAAGGTTTGTAGATCTGCTACCAGAGGAGTGTCAGGAGTGTGGAAGCCCTATGGGTATTTCTGAGACAATGACAGGTTTACACTGTACAAATCCTCGTTGTAAAGATAAGGTAGTGATGAGGATTAGGGCAATATGTAAGAGCTTGGGTATTCTAGATTTTGGAGAATCTACTATATCGAAATTTGTAGATTACTATAGCATAGTAAATCCTCTTAATATGTTTGATCTGAAAGAGGGTATGATTCTGTCTGATGAAGTATCTGATTTGATATCCAAGAAGGTTATAGACCAGATAGTACTACATAAGGATTTTTATTTGTGGGAATTCGTACAGGTAGCTAATCTACCTTTTATACAGACATCAGCAAGAAAGATCTTTCAAGGATATACATCTATGGAAGAAGCCCTTGATGATATTGAAGAGGGCGGTGTAGAGCTTATAAAAGAGAAGTTACATGTGTCAGGGGATGAGAATGGGGTATCTATACAGGCTGTTAAGATATATAATACCTTAATGGAATATAAAGATGATCTTATAGAAGGTGCTGAGTGTGTTAATATTAAGACAATAGGTAATAAGAAGGAATTAAATGTAGTATGCTCGGATTCTGTAGGTGGTGGGTTCCAAAAGAAGAAAGAGTTCTATGATTATATCTTTAGGAATTATGATGATGTGGTTCATGTGAACTTTTTGGGTAGCGTTACGAAGGATGTAGATTATCTTATATGGGCAGGAGCTGATGGCAGTCCAGCGAGGTATACAAGTAAGGTTCAGAAGGTTGAAGCTTGGAATGAGTCTGGAAAAGCTAATATACCTATTATGACAGCACGACAGTTTATTGACGAAATGGAGGAGAAGTTTAGGTAATGGGCTTTACTATAGATGACCTTACAGCGATGACATTTATAGCAGAGGGTATAGAACGTGGTATAAAAAGGAGTCCAAGAGATATAGAAGAAAGTGAAGATATATCTGTATTAAGAAGAGCTTTTTATAGCCAATATGGGTGCATACTAGCGAAGACAGGCGTAGTAAAGAATGGTAAAAGTTGCTACAGGGTATATACCTACAAAGATGGTGTATATTATAAAAGGGAGCTATTAAGGGTATTCATATCTACTTACAATTTAGGTAGAGAGGGACAAATTGTAAACAAATTTACACCAAAATATAGGCTGATAGAAGGGTTGTCCAAATCTCTCTGTGTAATAAAGTGTAAGATGGGTGAGAAAACAATAGGTCGCTTAATGTATCTAATAAACGAGGACATCACTTCAACTAGGATATATACAGTAAGTGGTGGTTCGGTATATTTAAAGGGTTGTAGTGGACTTGTTAAAAGTAGCTTGGCAAATGGTAGATTTCCTGACAAGATAATAGTTGGTTAGTAGAATAGGGTGTTAATTTGTTAGATGAGTGTAGAGAAGATCATTGATTAAATTTAGATGGGAGGAAGAAAAAAATGGCATATGTTGGAGATAAGGCTAAGAAGACTTTCAACAAAACAGGAAGAGAGTTTCAGAATTATTAAAATCCTACCCAGATCTAAAGAAAGAGCTGCAACAAGGGTATCTTGAATTATCGGAAAGAGAAGTGCTTTAAAAGGTATATGAGAAAATTTAATCTTAAAGACGAATATTCTGAAAAATTTGATGAGATAAGAAAGGCTTCCATGGAACAAAGCTTCTATAAGTATGGACCAGTGAGGACAAACTATGGGGTAGCCGGAAATAGGAATATAGACGCTATCGAGAGTCTAAAGAGATATTTGAGAAAGTATGAAGAAACAGGAAATACTGAGTTCTTAACTGATGTTGCTAACTTTGCTATGATAGAGTATATGTATCCTAGTCATGAGAAGGCTCATTTTAGAAGGACAAGTTCTGATGAAAGCCCAGGTGTCTATGGTATGGGTATAGTTGAAATAGAAAATATGAAGAATGAGGGCTAGAGTATGATAATTTTACTTGAAAGGTTCAGAAAAATAGGAGAGGGTTTGTCTTATGGTAAGTAGATCGATAATAACTGGCACAAAAATAGAATGTAGAGTAATAAAAGCAGATAAGTCTATTTGGATGGATTATTTGGGTGAGATATTTGAACATATAAGTGATATTCATTAAATTATGCTATGGGATGACGGGAATGAAGGGTACTATCCTTTGGCTGTTTATTTGGAGGAGTATAATTATCCAACAGAGCCTAATTATGTTGAGGCTTACTATTTTTATGTTAGTAAAGAAGATTTCTCAGTAACTCCAGATAAGGGAACTCTGAAAAGATTTGATACTGATTATCTGTCGGAATTCTGTAGATTGTTGGTATCCTCTGTAGATGGAATGGCAGGTGAGAGGGTACATCCGGATTTGGTATTGTTGGATTTGAGTAATATTCCTAGAAAGAAAGTAATGCTAATAGGGGATAATGATCGTGGTAGTATACTTTGGGAAGAAGAATCAACAGAAAAGTGTAGGAAGGTAGTGTATATAAGTTACTAAGAAGAGTAGGTGATATGTCTTGAAAAAGAAATTTGTTAGATTATTAGCATCAGCTTTAACTTGTGCTGTGGTCTTAGCAGGAGGGTATCTCTACAGGGAATATACCCAGACTACTGAAGAGGTAGTAAGTATTGATAACATACCAGAGTATTCTGGAAGTGCTTACTGTAATCTTGAAGATTATGATACTTTGAAAGATGTGGATTGGAAAGAAGGGTATGAGTCCTATTCCAGTGATAGTCTTGGAAGGTGTACTACAGCAGAGGCTTTGGTTGGTGCTGAAACAATGCCTACTGATGATAGGGAAGACATAAGTAATGTAGAGCCTACTGGTTGGAACAATAAAAGGTATGATTCTGACTTGGTAGATGGTGGTTGGGTATATAATAGATGCCATCTAATAGGGTATCAGCTAACAGGTGAAAACGACAATGAAGAAAATTTGATAACGGGAACTCGATATTTGAATATAGAAGGTATGTTACCTTTCGAAAATGATGTTGCAGAGTATGTGAAAGACACAGGGAATCATGTAAAATATAAGGTAACACCAGTATATAGTGGTTCTAATCTTGTGGCTAGTGGTGTAATAATGGAAGCAGAATCAGTGGAAGACAGTGGTAAGGGTATTGATTTCGATGTATACTGCTATAATGTCCAACCAGGTATAAATATAGACTATGCAACAGGTGAGAATAGTTTAGAGTAAGGAGAATATCAGATGTTATTATGTGTAGATTTTGATCAAATTAATAAGATTGTTCAGGAAAAGAGTTCTTGTGGACCTAAATGTTCTTTAGTTTCGGCGTGGAAACGTCCTTATAAGTATTCCGCAGGTTTATCAGAGAGGTATCTTATTAATATAGATATGGAAGGAGAGACCAGGGATACAATATCTAAAGTATGTGATGCTTTGGAAGAACTATCAATATTTAGGGAAGATTGCTTCGGGAAAAAGGCTTGTACTATAAGGTATGATATGGTAGTATCCGATAGTAGCTTGAATTTGGATTTGGATAATGCGGATATTATACTGAAAGATGGTAAAGTTGTATACATGTACGGATTTGATATTCCGAAATATGAGAATGTTGAGGAAGGGCTACGGGATATCAGGGATAAGGTTGGTAAAGTTCTAAATCTTATGGGTGATGAAAGAGATGCCATTAGTGCAGTATTGTTACCTATTCATGAAGCTACAAGATTTAAAGAACATGCTTTAGTGCCAGTAAATTTATCATTTGGTACTATTGAAGAGGCAAAGAAATTTTTGGAGTTAGCTGTAAGGCAGGATTTGAGGTTTATGTCCGATTTAATTCAGCCATTTAGTGAAGGTGGAAGAGTACAGTTAGTGGGGTACTTTTTAGTATATCTGTAAAATAAGAACTGCTTGAATATAAGTAATGCAAATTATTGATAGGGTATACTGGATGGTGAAGACTTTTAGATCTACTTATGTGGAGGTTGCGAAATGCTATTATGCGTGGATTTCGATCAAATTAGTAGGCTCATAAGAAGGAATAGTTCTTATAGGACTAAATGCTCTTTGGAATCTATGTTAAAGGTATCTTATGTATACTCAGGTGGTTGGACTAAAAGATACTTTATTGAAGTAGATATGAGGAGTGAGACAAGGGATACAGTAGATAGAGTAAGTGATGCTTTAGAAAAGCTACCAATATTTAGAGAGGATTACTATGGTGCGAAGGCTTGTTCCATAAGGTATGACCTAGCAATATCTGATAATGAGATACTTTTAGATTTAGAGAGTGCCGATATTATCTTGAAAGACGGTGAAATCGTATTTATGAATGGGTTTGCTATACCTAAATATAAAACCTATGATGAAGGTGAATTAGACATATACAGTCAGTCTAATAGGGTATTGAACCTAATAGGAGATAAAAGAGATGTTAGGAATGCATCAGTAGTACTACCAGTAGATACTATGGAAGGTGTAGAGGTAGTAGGGGTAAGCATTCTATTCGGCACATCGGATATGGCTAAAAAGTTTTTGAATTTAGCTGAAAAAGAGGATCTGAAGTTCATGTCAAGGTTAATTTGTTCTATGGAAGAAGGGGATAAAACTACATTAAAAGGATTTTATGTAGTAGAGTTTGATTAAATGGCTACGAGGAGGGTAAGGTGTATGGGGATAAGGAATGCAAAAAGTGTTGTAAGGTCTATATTGGAGGGTGAGAAGTCCGAAATACGCTATACAAGGAAGTATCAGTTAGCTAAGGATATGCATATTGAGATGACATTATCCTGTGATGAGTATGAGTGCAAAAAAGCATCTGAAGAGGTTATGACTAAAGCCCTTTTAGCAGGGAATGACTTTGTTTTAGTTGCTGTGTATGATATATACTCACGCAACTATGAATTTATAGAAGATGATTGCGGAGAGGACATAGCAAATAAGGTAAGGCGACTTAGGATGACGGAGGGTGGCGAGAATGAAGTAGACTGGTTTGATATATTCAAGTCGCTTAGTGGCATGTACAAGGCTATGTTAAGGGTGGTATCAAACTACCCAGGAATGCCACATTATAAGCAGCCTAGAGGATATGAGTATTTGGATTCTTTCAGAAGGTATTTCTGTAATAAGCATGAGTTGTCAAGAAAACAGGACTGGGTACTCCAAAAGAAGCTGTTTCTGGAGATAGCTTATTCTTTGTGTACAAATATGAAAAATGATACTTTTAGATTAGTAGATACTAATAAGAAATTTTTCAGTATGTCGTACTATGATTATAAATTCAGACCAAAGGGTATTTCCTATTTCGATATAGAGGATAGATCGAAAGGGTTCTATGATTTGGAGGTAAGGGTAGGAGACTCTATCTCAATGTATAAAGTAAAGCCGAGTTCTGAGGGTTTTACTTATGAGCTTGTTAGTGGTAAGTCTGTAGGTTGCGAAGATCTGGTGTATGAGATAGTAAGGTATGTAAATAATATGCTAGGATCGGTGGACAGAATAATCTACAGAGGTGATTGTGATAGTGAGGGAGACTATCTATTTTACTCCTATCCTAGAATAGAGTATCTGATAGAAAGAAAGGTCGGTGTATAGAATATGTACAAGTTAGATATCCAAGGTATGCTTTCATATCTGGATATGAATGGTGCGGAAGGCTTAGATGATAGTGGCATAGAGAATCTTGAGAGGATAATCCTAGATTGTAATGATAAGATGAATAAGACAGAAAATGTCCAGATAGCCGATAGTATCTATGATACTTTGTATAGTGCTTTAAAACAGGTGAAACCGGAATCAAGGGTATTTTCTGAAATATGGGATGAAGAGGGAGACATTTCAGATTACAATGATCTGTTGTTAAAGAACCCTATGTATTCTATAGAGACAGCTAAATCTTATACATGTGACGAGCTGATAAAGTTTGCTGATAGAATGCCAGATGTTACGTCTTATTTTGCATCATATAAATTAAATGGTCATGGAATAAGAGTAGTTTATCTGGATGGGGATTTGGTACTGGCTACATCTAGGGCAAGAAGTAGTGCAGGTAGGGATTTAACACGTCAGTTAAAAAATATACTCGGAGATCACAATGAGCTCCTTGAGCAGTATGGATTGGTAGAACTTCGTGGAGAGGTTGTTTTGAAGCTTTGTAATCTTGAGAAGGCTAGAGAGTTTGTGCCAGGAATAAAGTCAGCTTTTTCTGGGGTATCCTCTATGTTAGCCCCAAGTAGTACAAAAGAGATGAATGAACTGTTGGAGTTTATCTGCTACGGTTTTATTACTGATGGGGGAGGGTTTTTAACTAGAAATGAAGAATTTGATTTTATTGAAAGTGTAGGTTATGAACCCCCAGGAAATATGTATATTGAAAGTTGTGCTAGGGAAGATCTACCAGACTTATTTAAGAGCGTAGTAGAGAGCTTCGAGGAGTACTATGAAGAGTATGGTTATTTCTGTGATGGTGTAGTCCTAGAGGTAGATAGCAGAGAGCTATTCGAGGAAATGGGTACAGAGGGGAATCACAGGCTTGGTAATATAGCATTAAAGGTAGGTGTCTGGGAGCAGATATGCTATAGTGGGGTAGTGAACATGATACTTTGGACTAAAGGAAAATCTAAACTATCTCCAGTAGCCATAGTATCTGATAATTACGGAGACGTTATTTGTGATGAAGATGGTAATCCAACAAATCTGAATGAGATCGGAGTCCTGACAGCCCAGGGTAATAGGTGTAAGAGAGTACCGTTATATGAGCCCAAGAATATAATGATTTTGGATGCATACCCAGGAGAGGTACTTAGTTTTAGATATGGTTCTGAAGCGGGAGTAGTACCATGTTTCCCAGATGGTAGGCTACTAAAGGAGGATGCAGCAAAAGAGATACTTAGCGAGGGCTGGGATTCATTTATGGCAGGAGAGTGATAGAGTACTCCACTAAGGAGTACTCTGTTTTTATGTAGATTAATGGTAAAATTATTGGAAATATGGTATACTATTAAGTAGGAGGTGGACTTATGTCTGTGACTTTAAGCTGTTTGGCAACAAGAGGGAAAGGCTGTTTTATAGTAAATAAAGAAGGGTATCGGGTTAAAGAAGATGTGTTCTATATAAGAACGAAGGATAAAGATAGTAGCCACTTAAAAAGTTTCATATTTGAAACCATATTAAGAGGAGTTAGGTCTGTTAAGGACATAGTAGATCACGATGACATCCTTATAATACGGGTACAGAATGAGAACATGGTTAAATGGCTGAATTCAGAAGAGGTATATAAGGGGTATGAAGATCTTATGAATGACATCTTCGATGCTGTGGATCTATTGGACTGTAGGTATCGGTATACTTTCTCTAAAGTAATTGGGGATTGTAAAAGTCTTTTATCAGAAGAACCGAAACAAGAGGTACTGACGGGGGTAAGTAGTATATTCGATAATTTGGAGGAGTAAGATGAGGAAAACAAAGTCAGCTATAAAATATGGTATGGAGACATTGAAACTATCTTCTGACGAGTTATTTAAGCTTATAGAATCCTCAAAGGATTATGTAGGTTCTGACTATAAGAGATGGTTAGCTAGAAAGATCATAGAGTTAGCTGAGAAAGATGGAATAGGGTATTCTCAGTTACTGGTAAAGAAGTTCAATATCATAAACAGTATTATGGAAGAGGTGGCAGAAACTGACTCTATTAAAGAGGAGTTTCTGGATATTTTTAAATCAACCCTAAAAGGGGAGCTATATTCTAATGGTTTTCCGTACCTCGGAACCGAGTTAAAGGTAGACTGGGGTAAGGGTATTGATTATGATAAGAACAATAGTTTCTTTGTTATGAATGCTTTTTCCGATGGGTTGAGAGACTCTATAGTTGGTGAGTCTGACAAAGAGGTATCCCTGATAATTAGATTAAGTAATGAGACGGTAAATAAGAAATGTGAGCTGTATTCTGATGCAAAAAGCAGAGGTATTGTGATAAACAGTGTAGGTGGTTTGATCCTGTATAGGTTATGCTGTTTGGCTGAAGTCTTTCCTATGGATAGAGTAACGATAGGGCTGTATAGTCAGGCTGGGTTTTTATACTCTGAGGGTAATAAAGATATTGTTGAGACCTTTTTATCTTACTATAAGATTATAGATGGTTTCTCTATGAAATCTATAGAGTTATCTTCAGGTGGTATAAACTCTGGAACTATGGCTTGGTTGACAGCAAGACCTATAAAGGATATAGACGAAGCTGATGACTGTATAGAATTGAAATCAATAACTCTTGACGAGGGAGAATTGTTAGGTTATAGAGAGGTAGATACTAAAAGGTATTCAAGATCTAGGGAGACTATGCTGTCTAGTATCTTGGGGGAGGAACCGGAAGAAGCTCTAGGGTATCTTTTTAAAAAGGGTGGACTGCAATTGTGTACCGAGAATATTACTGGTGAGGGTATTCCTATAACTAAAAACAACTTAGAGGATGTAATAGCTTATTTTGGCGTTACCAGATCTAAGGAGTTGGAATGGGGTTTTGATGAGGATATTCCTTGTCTTATTAATGGCTCAGATAGCTACCAAGAATTACTTTGGAATTGTCTGCCTTTGTTCTTATATGATTACAAGTCTGGTTTTGAGTGTGGGAGTGCTTTATCTGTAGACTCTAGCATAATGAAGGGTATTTTGGAGAAGGCTATGCCTTACTTTAGTTTTGAAGCTAAAGAATTATTTTATCTTTGCAAGGAATTTACCGAATATGTAGGGCAGGGCACTGATCTGGTTGGTAAATCATTCAAAGAGATCAGAAAAGAGGCAAATAGTGAGAATTTCAATATTGCGTATGAATTTAAACTTACCTCTTTAAAAGAGTATATTAATGGTATGAGTAAGTCATTTATGTAGGTGATATTATGGCATCTGGAATTAGAAATATATCTTGTTCGACAAAGAAAATACTTATGTATTGCCCAGACAACTTAGCTAGTCTATATGTTAAGGATAAGATACGTGATATGTCTGGTGCAAATAGCAGTTCTATGCTTGATGTAAATAATAAAAGTACTTTTATGTCAGCTATAGATATGTGTCAGGTAGCCCCGATGATAGCTGAAAGCTGGGTATTCATTCTTCATTATGATAAAGTGAGTAAGTTAATGTATGCGAATAAGGCAGTTTTCGATTCGTCGTATGCCTACTTTATAATAGAGGTAAAAAACTATAAAGAGTTTCTTGATGTAAAAAAGAATATCTCTGTAGACTTAGAATTGTATCTTTCATACATAGGGTTTTATGATGTTGAGTACTTATTCAGGAGATTTAAGATCCATGAGAAGATAATAAATTTTATAGCAAAGTCTTATAGGGATTCTCCAGAATCAATATTCACATTGCTAAAATGGGTACAAGAGGGGGCTAAATTAGAGGAGAGGTCAGATGTAGTAGACCTTATAGGAAAGCCTACAGGTACTGTTAGTAGTTTCGCTATAATGTTATTGGAAGATAGTAAAAAAGTATACACAGAAAAATTGTTTAGTAATAGGTTAAATACGATACAAGATTTATGTGGTATATATGGTTTCAGTTCTTTAAGAAATTTTCTCATGGCATCTGTGAAGGATATATTGGATATCAAAATACTATGGTTAGTGGGTACAATCTATGATAAGATATGGGATTTACCGGAAGGATATGATACAAAAAGGTTATCTAGGTATAATAGGTTACTACCAGTAATTATAGGGTTGCCTTATGAGAATATTTTAAATTTATACATGATGCTAAACAGCTGTTATTGGAGAACGGATATTGATATGCTAAATTTTATGTATAAATACTATAAGAAAGGATTGAGATAGAAAGGAGGTAAACATGGTACTTGCAAGTTGTTCTTTTGAAGACTCAAAGAAATACAGGAATAAATTAGTAATAGACGATGGATCAAAGAAGCAGGAGGAGGTGCTATTAAATATTGTTACGGATGATCCAGATTCTGTACTAAAAGAAGGGTTAGGATCGGCTAAATGCTTAACGACATCGGTTAGACCTAATTATTGCCCTAAGGATGCTTTTGGAAATGTGTTCCATGAAATTCCCATAGATGAGTTCAAAGGAGTGTTTGAAGAGGATGGAGTTGTATGTCTTGTTCGGTTGCCTGATGGGTTTTCCGATATGCGTAAAGCGGAAGAGATATGCATGAACTCAGAAGGGTTTGAAGATGTGGAACATAAAGTCAGGGTAATAGGTGGAAATCTTTTAGAGATACCGGGGGTATTTATAGGGAGGTACGATACCGGTAAAGAGAAAATGTCAGCTGTTTTTAATGGTGTATATGATATATTCAGAGAGGTGGATCTTTGTGAGTTATCTGTAAAAGAAGTATTTGGGAAATTACATGGTAAGTCTAGAAGCTCTCAAGGAAAGTCCAAAAAGTTGACACCACGAGTTAAGGTTAGGGCTAGTCTGGAATCCTTATTTGGTACTGAGGAGGATGATTTCTAGTCTAAGATATAGAATAAGCGTAAGCCAATAATCTGAATTATTTTTATGGAGTTTAATAAAATTTTATAAGGATCTTTCTATTTTTTACATTAGGAGGTGCTTGTATGTCTAGAAAAGTTATAGAGCGGAAGGTTAGGAGTTCTTATAATTCTAGTGTTTCTGTGTATATTTGTCCATGGTGTGGGAGAGAAATACCAGGGAGCAACCAGACGAAGGGTATCTGCCCTTATTGTAATGGTAAGATTTACTACAGAAGGAAAAGAAGTACATATACTGGTGTTATCAGAAATAGATGGTAGATGGCATTACAATATGAAGTGCAATGTGGTAAAATAATATTATTCCATAAAAAGGAGGATGGTTTAGGAATGCGTTACTTTGAAAGGCAATGTTCCGATATGAGCTCGGTGTGGGGGTTATTCGCCGTACTTGGAAGTAGCTCTTACAGGGAGGAAATACTTAGAAAGGATAGAAGATGTGATTATAGTCATGTACCTGAGATAATTAACTCAGCTATAAATGGAAATATCTATGGTTCTCCTGAAGAATTTAACCTTAGAGCATATGAGATAGCTTGTATGGCTACAGATGATATTAAAGAGGGGAAGCGAAGGTCTAAGGTGCTTTCTATAAAGGACGATGTAAATGCAGATGATTCTGTTGAATCGTCAATAGGGTATGGTGAGATATCCATAAATGATAGGCGATTAGAATCTATAGAAGAGGCTTTCGCTATCATAGAAAATAATGAAGTATTTGAGGAGTATCTTAAAGACTTATTGAATCTCAGGAGTGAGTACATAGTAGAGAAAGGCTACGATGTAGTAGAGCTTGTATCTTCGTCATTAAAAGGTATACCTGAAGCTATAAAAAGTGTTGGTGAATTAGCATCCGAGGATAACAAATTAAAGGATATCCTCTCTGTTCTTTGTTCGAATAGTAGTGGTAATTTACTACGGGTTAGATTAGAGGGAGCATTATAAATGTTCCCTTGTTTTTTTTTGAAAGGTTGGTGTTGAGATGCAAGTGTTTAAATATATGAAGTCATATAGAAATACCTCTGAGGTATGGGAGATCTTTAATGTAGTAAATAGTTTAAAACCTTATGCTATTTCGATATATAAAAGTTCTTGGAAAGATGCTTTAGATGCAGCTTTCTTCCATATCGTAGAGAACTACAACGGGGTATTGGGAGAGTTGGAACACTATGCGACAAAGGTAGTTGGTACTATAGATTTACAGAAATATAAGAAAGAATTTGCAGAAGAAGATATAATGTCGACAAAATTAGATTCCGATACAGCTAGGTTAGGTTTGAATAATGCCGTAGATAAGATTGTACTGGATGATTACGATGGAAACTCTAGAGATTTTAATGCATGTGTAAGAGAGTTGGTAGTCTATTTTATCCGAGATTATATCTTCTTTAAAAGCGGTCTTTCTAAGAATAGAAAAGA
>ERZ1643251.615-NODE-615-length-48759-cov-61.684420_pt1 | contig 48759 bp, 92 predicted proteins | sample MGYA00579261_ERZ1643251 | MGnify/ENA primary metagenome ERZ1643251 (study PRJEB29033, sample SAMEA4952267) | chicken gut metagenome | biome: Broiler Chicken; feature: Gastrointestinal Tract; material: Caecum | place: Ireland | collected 2018 | study: Broiler... | reverse complement strand
CTCTTATTTGTTCTTCTGTTTTGCCTCTCATAGGCTGACTAATCATTACTTTCATTTTCTACTTTCCTTTCAAAATATTGTTTTATACAATTAATGCAAGTTATATCTTGAGACGTTTCTTGTGTGCATTCTACATAAGCACTATCACAAATATCTTCTTCTACATCTATGTTTTGAAATATAAATTCTGCCATTAAGTCTATTATCTTGTCTCTCTTTTCTATTTCATCAAAATATTTTTTGTTAGTATCTATAACTGCTAATGTTAATAGATGCTCTTCATACATTTTACTTGTTTTCGGCAATCTTCTCATTTGTTCTACACAATGAGCTTGTAAATCTTCAATCTTCATCTTCTATCTTCCTTTCATAAAATTGTTTTATTTCCTCTACACTTCTCACATCATCTTGTTTAAATGCTTTTGCTAATTCATCTATTATCTTATCTTTCTTTTCAATCTCTATATTTTTCTCTGTTAATAAATCATCCTTTGCTGTTTCTATAACCTTATTTGCTATTATTTCTAAATATTTATTGATTTCTTTTTCTTGCTCTTGTATTAGGTCTAATACTAAATCTATTTCTAAAGCATTCAATTTGTCTAAATCTTCTAATGTTCCATATCCTATAGGCTCACCTTTTTCTTTTCTCTCTTTTGCACTTTTCCTATATTCATCTCTTAAATTTTCTAAATATTTTATTGCTTCTTTCTGTTCAATTGTCATTGTTTGCAACCTCACTTTCCTTCAATTTATATTTAACTACTGGTTCTAAATATATATCTTTTAATTTATTATCTATCTCTAAAATTTCAAAAAGTTTATCTATATATTCTTTCTTTACACATTGTTTTCCATTAAAAAAATCTATAAAAGTTCTAGGATTATCTGCACCTATCATATCAGTTAGTTCTTTCCAGGTACTAATTCCTTTTTTATCAAGCCTAGCTTTTATAATGCATGATAAATCATTATTAAAATTCCTTATTGGTATCTTTCTTTTTTTCATTGCTTGTCCTCCTTATATAATCTGCTTTCTTCTAATTCCCACTCATATTCAGTAAAGTCTCCGTCTATTGTTCTTAATCTTGAATCCATTAAATCTACTTCTTGAATTAATATATATTCATTTTCTCTTTTATAATAGAAACATGGTTGTTCTTTATTGTTTAAAATACAGTCAATTAAAATATTAAACATTTCTTTTAATGTTATATGTTCCATTTACTCACCTACCTTTCTGCCATACATTTTAGGGCAATCTCTCTCTAAACAATGTTCACAATCATAATCACAAATAAAATCATATTCACACATTTTTATTCTCCTTTATTTTAAAATATGGTTTGTCTAATGTACTAAAACATTTACTTGTATTAGGACAATTTGTTGTTTTGTAATTAGCACATTTTTCACAGAATTTATATATATAAGCTCTTTCAGTATCTCTAACACCTTCATCATATCCTGTATCATATCCTGCACAAGTAACAATTACTATAAATAATACAATCATTATAAAATACAAAATTATCATTATTAATAACATTTTTATTCTCCTTCTTCTAATAATTCTAATCTAGTGTAACTATATTCTTTTCTATTCCTAATATTTTTTCGCATATATTTTTTGCTCCTAAATGTTTGAACATTCCAAACTTTAAATTTTCATTTGTTTTACACTCTTTTTTATATACTTCAAATCGTTCTTGTTCCTTTTTCAAATAATCTTTCACTTTTCGCTTTGGTATGCTGTTTTTCTTATATTCAATTATTCTATCACTTACAGTCTTGTTATATTTTTTTAATTCTTCTATATAATATTCTAATTGTTTATTTTGAAGTTCTAATGCTTTTATTCTTGCTTTGTCTTGCTCTCGCTCTGATAAAATATTCCTTATTGCATTTCGTTCTTTTGTATTATTTATATGTGTTCTTGAAAATAAATCATCTAATTCTTTTAAATAATTTTTTAATACTTTTGCATCATCTTCTATATTACTCATATCTCTTTTTCACCTATATCTTTCCTTAAATTATTTGCTAAAACTCTACAACCAACTGCTTTCATTATGTTATTTTCTTTTAATGCCTTTTGTACTTCACTTTCCCAGTATTCTATATTCTTTTTTGTTTCTTCTATGTTATTCATTTATAACACCTCTATTTCATCATTAAGTATTTTTCCAATGACTAAACCTGTTCCATTTGTATCATTTATAAATTCAAAATCTTCTACATAAAAAGTATAATATCTTGCACCATATCTTATTTTAATTTTTTTCCTTCTTGTTTTTCCATCTAAAACATTTTTTAAAAAATCTCTAACAGTCATTCTATCCACCTCAATTCTTCTATTGAATTACTTGCATATTACAATTCTCGCATTTTGCCCACAAATGACTATTGTAACTATTTCTTATAGCTCTTGCTTTTTTTCCACATAAAGGACAAGTAAATACATATTGTTTTCCTATTTCTTTACAAGCCTTATTTGCTTCTATTATAAACTTTAAACAATCTTCTATTTCTTTATCTTTCATATTTTATTAGCTCCTCTCTACTTTATAGCAGTTTTGTGAATACTGCTCTTTAGTTAATATCTCTCTAATATCTCCTTCACATAGGCAATACGCATTATATTCAATTCCTACTGTTTCTAATACTGGCTTTTCTCCAGCATATAAATATTTATCTGTTACTTTATTGCCATTTACAAAATCTCCAACTTCTATAAGGTCTATTATGTTTTTGCTATGCTTTGTTATAGTTGAAATCGGTGGAGTATAATAAGTATTTTTTATTTTTATTTTGCAAAAGAATTTATCATTACGATATTCAATAAATATTCCTATCTCTCCATTTCTGGTTCTAACATAATCTCCGATTTCTATATCATTCATCTTCATTCTCCTCTTCATCAATTTCTTTCATAAATCTTTTTATTTTATTAAATAACTTGTCTTTGTCATCTTCTAAAATAATATCTTCTTCTTTTACTTCATCATAACTATTTTCTGTACTATAAACCAAGCCATTTCTATCAATTACTATATCAGATATAGGTTCACAATACATACAAACTTCACCTTTGTTTTTATACACTATCCATATTTTCTGACCTATTCCGTATTTAGTTTTTATTTCCATAATTATTACCTCCACAAATTATAAATCCATTTATTATTCCAGCAATATATCCAACTAATGACCTTAACTCAACAGGTACTAATCTTGCTATAAATGGGAATGAAAAGCATATTATAATTACAATTAGCCATTTTAAAATCCAACTCATTTATTTTTCCTCCTTTGATATTTTATTCTGGCAATTTTTCTTTTTAATCTTCTTTCTTCTTTAATTTGTTGTTCTTCTCTCTCTTTTCTTATTCTATTTTCTATTTTTTCTATGCTCCAACCTTTTTTCCATAAGTCTATTATTTCTTCATCTGACATAGTTAATCCTCGCTTTCTTATATTTTACTAAATCTTTCGTTATTTCTTTCTTTAGCTTGTTTCAAGTATTTAATTACTTCTGGTAATTCATTTTTTTCTATATTTTTTAAATAAACTCCTCTACTAGCACCTTTTCTTGGATGAATAAACCACATTTGTAATCCTAAATGGGCTTTTTTTTCAGTAAATAAATAACCACTTCCTTTGCATTTAGGACATAATCCATATACATTTAATCTTTTAGCTCTTTGTTCTATGCATATTATTTTATTTATTGCATCATGCATAAAACCCACTCTTTCTTTTTGATTTATTTCTTCTGCTTTTGGAACTGTTTTAAAAGAAGATAATCTTCCTCTGTTCCATAAAGCTTCTACTTCATCTTGTGTTATTTTATCACACCATCTTGTACCTTTATTATCAAAATCATACCAATCTTTACTTATTTGTAATGTTTCTTTGTTATATCCACTACCTTCACATTGAATACAATCTTCTCTATTTCTATATATTTCAAAATAAAAATTTATTAATTCATTTAAGTCATCTAATTTCCATAATTGATTTATATTTTCTAATTCAACAGGACTATTCCATCCACTTTTACTAGAACACATATATTCTTCATAGTTTCCCCAACAACAATAATAAGGATTCATTTTTAAAGCATTAACTCTCCAATCATCTTTTTTTAATCCTAACTCTTTTACTTCTTTCCACTCATAATCTTTTTTTGGATAATCTCTCATTTATAATCCTCACTTTCTTGTAATAATTTTTCAAATGCTATTTTTAAATCATAATAAAAATCTTCTGCTTCTTTATCTTTTATTAATTTACTATGTCTTATTCTATCATCATAATAATTAATTTTTTTATATATTTTTTCCTTAGATACATAATTTTCTTTTATATATTCTGGGGTTTCTTTTTTAATTATATTTGTACCTTTTATAGTATCTAATAATTTATGTTTTAATCTTTCATTTATTTTTTTGTGTTCTTTTTCTATTTCTTTTAGCATCATATAATCTGATATTATATGTTCCATTGATATATAGTATTTCTTTCCTTCATATTGCCCATATCTTTTAGCACCATCTATAAGTTCTTGCACGTTTTTTATATCATCTTCTATACTCATATCAAGCCTCCTAATATTTTAATAATCGTATTCAACAATTCTTGGATTTAATCCTAATTCTTTTTTTAACAATGGTTTTACTTTTTGTTCATAACATTCTTTACATATATCAAAACATTCTCCAGATACATTTCCACTATCTCCAAAATATTGTCTTTGAAATATCATTCCTATATTAACTTTATTTTCTTCTGGTGCTAATTCATCATATTGTATATCTCTGCCATCATATATATCATATTCATATTTTCCTATTCTCTTATTACATAAATCACAAGTAATTATTTGATATTCTTTTTCCTTTATTATTCTTTGTTCTTTTTCTAAAATAGTTTCTTTTATCACTTTTTGCCCTCCTCATTTATATTTTTTGCATTACCTAATACTATTTCTATTGCAGATTGATTAGTTAACCCTATCCAGTTACTATGTTCTGGTTTTATTAGTTCTTTACATCTTTTTATAGCATCTTTTATATTATTCACTTTTTTCTTTCCTCCATTTCCTTTATTATTGCTTCTCGATATTTTTCATGCCAGTTATCAATTCCTGGTATAAAATTTTCACATCTTATCTTTGGCTGAAATTCTTTATCTTCTAATGCATTGCACCCCAAACAAAATCCGCATAAATTATTATTCTTTAATTGTTCCATATTATGCCTCTATCAATAAATTTATTTTTTGCATATCAATGTATCTTGCTTTGTTAAATATTTGGTTTAATACTTCTTTCATTGCTATAATTGCTATTTCTGCTTCATCATAGCTTTCTATTAATTGCTCTTGCATTACTAGATTATAAGCAATCAATTTATTATTATAATAATGTTCTTGTACTTCAAATACCATTCCGTCCTTATAAAGTACGATTTCATCATCACCATTTTTTATAAAACACATAATATTTACCTCCTAATATATTATATGCAACTAAGTTTAAAGTATTACTCTTTTTTAAACTTTTCTTCTAATTCTTCTACAGTATAATCTTTTCTAAATCTATTATTAGCTTTTTTATCCATTTCTTTTAATTCTTGCCATAATTCTGGATAATACTTATATAATACTTTATATTCATTTATTCTTTTTAAAGGGCAACACCAACAACTTACTCTATTTAAGTGTTCATAAAGCCCTCCCCAATTAAACCCTTTGCTATAGCAATATTGTAAACAGTCTTTTTCTGTCATTTTCCATTCTACTAATGGATAAACTTTATTTTTTATCCTATCTTGTTCATCATAAGCTATTCCAACATATTCAGTATATCCTTCATCTTTATATTTTGCTAAATATTTATTAACCACATTATTCTTTAATAAAGTAGTACACCATCTACATCTGCCACTAGACCAACCATAGCCTTTTTGACCTTTATTTTTTCCTCTTGTTTTTTCGTGTTCAAACATATAATAGTCAAAACTTTTTTCTGACTTTAATACAGTTATTGGCTTTTTTATATAATCTTCAACTTTTTTTTATATGTTCATACATTTGTGGAAATTCTTTTCCAGTATCACAAAATATAATTTCATCTATTTGCATATTGTTTTCAATCATTTTTAGTAACATTGCTGTACTATCTTTTCCACCACTAAAACTAACAATATTTTTCATAACATTTACCTCCTTGATTATATGCAATTAAATATAAAATATTACTATTCTACATCTTTAATTTCTATTCCTAATAAAATTTTCCACATTATTTTTTGAAGTTTGTTAAACTTTTTATCTGTATATATAACAAAATTAACATTATCTCCGAACAATATTTTTGATTTAGGTTTTGGTCTTTTCTCTATTTTAAATACTCCAGTATCTATTTCTGCAAAATTAATATCATTATTTTTCATATTTTTCTCCTATCTATCTACAAATTCCTGTCTTAAATCTTCTATTTCAGATTTAAGCTTTGCTCTTGTCTTTGGAACTTTTTTTGTTCTTGCATTATAATCAAAAACTTCAATTTCTATACAATCTGACATATCTATTTCAATTATTTGTGGCTCTTTTACTTCTCCTGTACCTTGTAGTAAAGCAATTTGTAATTTATATTCTTGAAAAGCTTTATTCATCTTATTTTGTTCTGATTTACTTTGCTTATTAAACCACATATGATTTTCAGCAGATAATAAAGCACCATTTTCTATTGTAGTCTTTCCTCCATTTCGTCTTTCTTTTATATGATGATATGTTAGTTGTTTCATTCTTTTTAATTGCCCTTTTGACTTATATCTTTTAGGTTTATCATCTTTTCTTAAATTAAGTTTATCTATAAAACATTCTCTGCCATATAATTTAATCATTTGATTCTTTACACTTTTATTTGAACTCATTGCCTACTCCTTTTTAATTTTTTATATAAGATTATATTGTTTTTTTAATTCTAATATAAAATTATATGGAATCAATACTGAATATTCTCTTAATAAATCTTCTGTTATCTCTTGAGAAGTTTTAATTCCAGAATCTATTAAAGCTTCATAACATTTTATTATTGCTATATCTGTACATAAACCATCCTCTTTAAAACCTTCATCCGCAATATTTACAAAATTTAAAATATAATCTGTAAATGCTTCTCTTTGTTCTCTTGATACTATCATTTTTACATCCTAATTATCTTTTTCTTTTATTTTCTTTTCTTGTTTTTTCTTTAGATTTGTATAAATTGCTAACACCAATAAGAAATATCCAATTCCTAATAATATAAATTCTAATATAATCATTTGCTTTTTCCTTTCATATTTCAATAAATTTTCTCGTTCTTATTAAATCAGGCTTTGTGATAACATAACAAATATTCATTGATTTATAAAATTCATGTCCATCTATATTTACAACTTCTGGTATATTATAAAATTCTTCATCTGTCATTTCATAATATAATATAGCTTTTTCTGTATGAAAATAGTCATAATTTACATTATTTAATTCTTTTTTTATTGGTCTTTTACCATTTAATTTAAACTTTTTTCTTTTTAATTCTTTATATTCCATAATTTCTCCTAATCTGTATATACTGTTATATATTCTTGATCTCCTCTATATCCAAAACATAAATTCCCTTCATCACATATTATTGCTAGTTCTAATGCACTTAAATTTGGCTTATTTTTTATTATTTGGAAATTTCTGCATGCATAAGTTGGAAAATCTTCTTTTACTACAATATCATAATCATCTAAATTTATATTTTTAGTTGTTCTAGCTTCTTTATCATAATCAGTAAGACCATAATGTATTTTATATTTTTCTTTTAATTTTTTATATTCATCAAAATAAGTTTTTAATCCCATCTTTTTTCTCTCCTTTTTATTTAATTTTATCACATTATTGAAATGATTTCAATATTTATTTTAAAATTATTTATTTTTTTTCTACTTCTTCTATTCTTTGCTTATTTTTGTGAAGAATGCAATTTACCATCTTTATTATATTTTAATATTCTTCTAGGATAGTTTGTATATTCTTGTAAAACTTTTTCAGAATTTATTAATTTTATCATTATATTTCTCCTTTGTCTTTTTATTCTTTTATTAATTTTTCAAAAATAAGTTGTTTTGGTAAAACTTTATAGCAAAACCAACTTGTATTAAACCAATTTCCTTTTTTAGTAAAATCTACTCTAGAATCAAATACTAATACTTCAATTCCTTTTTCTCTAAACATTTTGCCTCTTACTTTGCCTTCTAATGCTGTTATTGGTAATAAAAGACAGAAAGGTTTATTCCATTCATAACATTTTCTTATAAAATCATCTTTTAAAGAATAAGGCGGATTTGTTATAATCATATCAAAGTCTTCTTTAGGAACATATTTAAAGAAATCCTCTTCTTTATCTGTACTAATAACTTTGCAACCATGTTCTTTTAACAGTTTTGTTATTTTACTTCCGCCAAAATCGCAGCATTCCCAAACAGTAATATCTTTTGGTATATATTTTAATAAAGGTTTTACTGCATATTCTGGAGTATATATATCATCAAATTTTTCTTTTTTTATATAATCAATCATTGCTTTTTTCATTATTTTTTCCCTTTCTTAAGTCTTTTATATTATCAAAATAAATTCCTTTCTTTTCTAACTGTTTTGCATAATCTTCTGGAGAATATTCTCCAGTTGAAAACATATCTACAGTCACAAAGAAATCATCTAAAAAATCTGTTAATCTATCTATTCCAAATTTTGTTTTTTCATTAAAACTTAATGTATAAGCTAATGCTAAGCACATTATGTCAATACTATTTCCTAAATCTTCTTCATAGTTTTTTTCATACTCTTGCTTAATTTGATTTTCAAATTGTATTGCCCATTCCCATAACTTCTTACGATCTTTATCTCTTGCTGCTTTTTCTAGGCGTCTTATCTCTTCTCTAGTAGTAATAGTATTTTTAGGTAAACCATGCATAAAATTTTTAATATTCATATATTTTCCTCCTTAAGACTTTCATAATAATCAATTCTTGAGTAATATTTACTTCTTTCAATAGTTTGCTGAGATGTTTTCTTCATCTCATTTCCAAATAAAATTGGTAATATTATATCATATAACATAATTGACTCCTTTATATATTTTTACTCTATCCAGCCTAACTTTTTACTTGTTTCATACATTTTTTTTAATGTTTCCATATCTATATATTTGATATTATCTTTACCTTTAAAATCCTTTATTTCTATAGTTTTATCTTTGTAAAACCATATATTTACATCATTACAATTTTTTGATTTCATACTTTCTATTATGAAATTTTTATCTTGCATAATATCACTCCTTTATATCTAATTGTTGCATATCAAAAAAATGCTTAACTTTAAATATTTCAGGCAATATGGAATAATTACTATCTCCTAAATGCCATTTTTTATCCTTTTTGTTAAATTCTGCAACATTAGGAATACACTCATTTTCTCTATCATAATATTTAACTAATACCCAATCATAGTTTCCTTCAAAATATTTTTCTATTGGTTGCCAACCTTTTATATTCATTCTTTATTCCTCCCTTTATAAATTTTTTATATTCTTCTACTCTATCCAACCTAGTTCTTTGTATTTTAAATTTATTGCTTGTAATTCTTGCATTTCTAAATATTTTCCAAAAGTAATTCCACTACTAAAATTATAATTTTCAACATGAACATATTTATCTAATTTACAGAATCTTATTTTTTCTTGAATTTTATCTCCATTAGTAAAACTATATATTTTAATAAAATCTATATTATATTTATCTTCTATTCTTTTATATCCTAATTCTTTAAATAATTTATCTGCTTCACTCATTTATATATTCTCCTTTTCTATATATTTTAAATACTCATTAATTTAATCTCTTGATTTTTTCTTCTTCATATAAAAAATCATAAGTTAATATTTTAATTCCATATTCTTTGGCAACTTGATTTTCTATTCTACAACCTCTTGCTAATTGCCAATTTTTACACATAAATAGTGCATCTATATCTTTCATAGCTTCTATTGATTTTGCTAAATAATAAATTCCTTTATTACAATTTTCTGGTGCTTCTTCTTCAAAATAAGTATCTATAACTTCTATGTGCATTTTATTAAATTTTCCTATAATTTCTTTTCTTTCTCTTTGTATTTCTTCTTCACTTCTACCATTCATTGGCTGACTTATCATTACTTTCATTTTATGCTCCTTTCTCAATATATTCTAAATATTCATTAACTCTATAATCTCTAATAGGCATACTTTTCATTATTCTGGGAAATATAAATCTGTATGCAAATTTGCCCGTTTCTGGTACACATATATAATCTTCTGTTTCTAATAATTGTTTTAATCTATTATGGTAACTACAATAACTCATTTAATCACCTTCTTTATCTACTATTGCTGTATAGATTATGGTTGTACCGTTAATTTTTGTTGAATAACAATATTCTTTTGATTTAAATGTTTCTTCTATTCTTGGTATAAATTCAATATCACATTTTACAGTATACATCTTTTTGTTTTGTTTTACTTGTTTATTTAATTCTTGCAAATGTTTTATAAATTCTTCTAGTTCCATTTTATTTATCCTCCTTAAATACATAGAAAAATAATAAACACGTTACAACTGATCCTATTGTATAACCTACAGTATATTTTAAACTTTCTGGAACTATACTACCTAAAATTGCACCTATTATAACAATTAGTGTTGTAATTAAAAATCTTATCATTTTATCCATTATAATCCCAACTCCTCCAAAGTATAATCTTTATTTATTATCATTTTTTTATACATTGTATTTTCTTTAAAAAGTGGCAAATCAATGTAATCTCCATTTTTTAAGTTAATACTTATAAATTCTTTATCTTCTCTAGTATGAAGTTTAGAAATATATGTAACTTTTTCTTTAAAAGGTCGAATGATACCTTTTAAGTATCTTTTTTCAGTTTCATCTAATATCTCTTCTTTATGCTCATAAACTGTTGTATATGTAGGCTCTTCTATTTTTATTATTTTGCCTAATTGTCCCATATCATCTCTTAAATTACTTAACCATTCATTTATTCTTATACCTCCTATGTTTATATATCTATATTCATTATCTTTAAAAAATACATTACCATCTTCAAACGTAATCTTAGTACCAACGGGACTTTTCTTTAAATCTTCATAGGTATATTTTTCTTCTACTTTTTGTAAGTTATATAAATATGGAGATATATTTTCTTCTGTTGCTTCTTTAAAAGTAACAGCTACACAACCTACTTGTTTTATTGTAAAAATTTTTCCTAAATATTTTTTATAAAAACTATCTTCGTTTTTCATACTCACTAACTTAACCTTATCTCCAACTTTAAATTTATCCATTATTTTTTCCTCCTATTTTTATTAAATTTCCATATATATCATTAAACTCTTCTGGAGTTAATATTTCCATAGCTTCTTTTAAAGTAGCTTCTCTTATAGAATAATCTGTAACTAAAACACAATTAATACATTTAAATTCTTTTTCAGACCAATCTATTATTTCTACTTTACCTTCTTCTTCTATTTTTTTATTTAATTTATCTTCATACTTTTTACGTATAATATATGGAATTTCCTCTCTATCATTACTTTCGTAAATAATGTTACCATCTAAATTACGTATTGCTTTTAGTCCTTTTTCTCTTTTTAGTAATTTAGTTGTATATTTTCCTAAAATCATTAATTCTATATCATAAATAAATAATTTTTTCATATCTTTTCCTTTCCTAACTTTCCTACTTTATAAATATCTAAATTTATAGCAAAACCTAATTTGGTTCTCATGCTATGTTCTTTCATATACATTTCATGCATTTTAATTGCATCATTTCTTTGTATTCCTTCTCCCATTAATAGTTTTATAAATTTCTTCTTAGTTATAGTTTTAAGTTTAAATCTAGCTGGATTTCTTCCACCACCAGTTAACACTGACATAGTTTTATAATTTTCTAACAGTCCACCGGGATTAACTATTGGTATTTTCATGTTTTTTCTCCCTCTTCATCTAATTCCAATACTCCATCTTTAATTAACCTAAAGAATGTATTCGCTAGGATACTACAATCATCACTACCTTTTATGTCATATTCTATTTTTCCATTCCAACTTTTTATATTTATATACTTCCAACCGTCATTTTTCTTATATATTCCATTATCATCATCATAATTAAAACCATATTCTGTTCTTAACCTAGTAAGGTCAAAACCTTTCTTTACTTTCATTATTTTTCCTCCATTCTTTTTGGATTAATTTTACTTCAAACCAATCTTGATTTATTACATTTATATCATCTGATATATAATAGTAATTATTATCATAAAATATATTAAACTTATCTTCTTTCCATTCTTTAAATATTTCATAATTTATAATTAAGTCTATAACGTCATATTTTCCTAAACATTTAGCAGTACCATTAACATCTCTATCTCCCAAAACTGGAATAGTGGTTCTTTCTATTTCTCTTATTAAATCTTTCATCATTTCTCCTTTCTAATTTATTCTTTTGGCATTCTATATATATTTCCTAATACTTGCATTGTAATACCATCTTCATCCATTTCTACCAAAGATTTTCTGTCTAAAAATTCTATTATTTCTTGTAATACTTCTTTTGCTCTTTCAATTGTATTATATTCTCCAATCGTATAAAAATAATCACTTGTTAATCTTGCATAGATAATTGCTTTTCCTCTATTTTCTTCAAAATTTCCAATTTCTATTGACTCAATGTTATCAAAGTTTAACATAAATGTTTTATCTTGACTTACTATTATCATATTATAAACTCCTTTCTTTATATAAAATAATAATTACAACCTTTTTTCTTATTAATTCTTCTTTTAATTGCTCTAATACTCAAAGATGAAATATTAAAACATCTATTTGTTTCGTCTCCTGCTTTAGTTTCAAATCCACATTTTAATAATGCTTCTATCATTTGTCTGTTAGTAATATAAAATCCACCATAATCATCTTCAAATAAATGTTTTAAACCATAAGCTGTCATTTTCAAATTTGGCGTCTTTATTGCATTTAAGTTTTCTTTAATCCAATTTAATACTTTTTCCTTTTCTTCATCTGTTAATTTATCAAAACCTCTTTCTCTCATATATCCTATTTCACTCATATTGTGAACTCCTTTCTAATTGTTTTTGAATTTCTTATAAATACTTTTCAATTATTCCATCTTTTATCATTTCATATATTGTATCAAGAGCTTCATCAGCGATATTATTTGTTAATCCTAATGCAATTTCAATTTTCCAAATAACTCTATTGTCTAATATAGTAGCATAATTGTTAGTAATTAATAACTTTTTTATTGCTAATATAATTTCATTTGAATAAACTTCTGATTTCCCATTTAATATATATTTTACTATTTTACCTGTATCTTCGTCATATTTTGGCTTGAAACCATATTTCATTAATTTTTTGAAATCAATATCATCTTTTAATTTTAACATTCTTATTTCTCCTCTCTAAAATCTTTTTTTATTTTTACAGTTACATAACTAGCTTTTATTCCATTAATAGATGTAACATTTGAATTTCTACCTTGTGAATTTTTTTCAATATACTCTTTTTTACTCCAATCTTTTGTAACTTTTTTGCTATTAAATCCTTCTGTTCTTAAAATAAAATCAAACTTTGCTTTATTAATAACAATTTCATAGTTTCCTATTTCACCCCAAAATTCTCCTGTTGAAGGAACTATTTGATTTCCTTCTGTTCCATTGTTATTAACAATATTAAAATTTCTTTTGTAAAGGATACAGTAATTAATAAACCATTTATAAGCCCTTTCTGATGAGTCAATATCATCTTTTGTAAACATATATTCTTTAACATCTTCTGCTGTTAATTGCTTATCTTTTTCAAAAATGCACATACGAGATAATTCATCGGCAAGAAGTATCATAGCCATACTAAATATTTGTTTTTCTTCTGTATTACTAACTGACCTTAATTCTTCGCATTTTTGTTCATATAATCCTTCTAATTCCTCTTTAGTAAAATCTTTTATATATTCAATAAACTTTTTTCCAGCGAAGCCATAATTTTCCTTAATAACACTAACAGTTCTATGTCCATTTTCTATAATTTTACCATCCGAGTTAATTTCTATAAGTCTGTTTAACGCACCGCCATCTGAGTTAAAACTACTTGCCGATTGTTCACCTGTCATAATAAAAGCATTATTCCAAGTATTAGAAGATTGTACGCCACCATCAGCTTTAGCTTTACCTCTATCAATACCTTCGCAGATATTCATAATAAGTTTATTTATATCTCCCTTATATGTTTGTAATTCATCAAAGAAAACAGGAATATCATTAAACAAATCAGCAATTCTATAATAGAAGTTATCAGTATTATTTAAAGTAAACATAAGATTACCTTTTTCAGGATTACCCCAGATGCTCATTGCAGTCATACCAGCGACTGTTTTACCATCTCCAGTTGTACCCCAAAGCATTGTGACAAAAGATTGTTTTTTTAATTTTTTAAGTAATACAGATGCGAAAGAAGTATCTTGAATAATTCTTACGACTTTATTTTTCCTTACGTTATACATTTCAGTTAGCCATTTATTATAATCGCCTTCTTCTTTTACACTATTAAAACATTTTCTAAAATTATCATCACCATCAAATTCAATATTTCCATCATAAGGGATAAAATCCTTATCATACCAGCCAAGTTTACTAGTAGATTTTTTAATTGGAATAATATCAACATTTAGAGTAAGCATATCATTAAGATATTTAACTAAAAATCTTGCACTATCCGAAGTAACATCTAATCCTTTATTTGCCAAATTAACAATTTTCCCATTGTGAGATAATGTTAATCTGTCAGCTATAAAATATTTCCACTTTCCTCCTGATAAAAAAGCACATTTAACTTTTTCTTCACTACTTTCTATATTTTCATAAATTGTTATTGGCTCAATTAGTTGTGAACAAACTTTGTTACCATTATATGTAAATATGCCCATTTGACTTTGAGAATATTCTCCTGCTTTCATATATCTTATTTTTGCTTTTTCTCCAAAATCTAATTTTCTGTCTCCTAAAGTGCATCCTTTTTTTATGTATTTTGATTTTTCTTTTTCAAGTATTTTTTTAAATTCTGTTGCTTTTTTGTATTCTTTGGCTACTTTTAATAATTCATTTTCTTTGTTTTGTCTTTCTTTGAAATCACTTATATTAAATAGCTCTTCAAAAGTTTCAGAATTTAGTATGTTATTTTTATCAATCTTGATTTTACCTACTTTCATAACATTTCTCCTTTAGTTAGTCTTTTTCTTCATAAAAATATTCGTCTAAAAGCTCTGGCATTTTTTCATCATTAATTGGTATTTTATATCTTACACTAATTAATCCTTTTGCAATTAGTTCAGAACATCCATATCCTCCATATATGTTGCTAATATAATTTGCACTAATTGACAGTTTTTCGGCATAATATTGGTTTCTTATCATCTTAAAAAAGTCTTTTTTATTTTCTTTTAAAATTTTCATTTTTTTTATATTCCTCCTTCTGAAAATATAATAGCATAAAAAAACTAAAATGTCAATAACTTTTTTCATTTTTATTTTATTTTTTTATTTTTTGTTTAGCTATTTTTTAGGCAAAATTTGCTCACTTTTTTACTTTTTTTTACCCATCTATTTTTACCTAATGTAGAATGTTAGACATTTTAAACCCACTGATTTCAAGCACTTTAGAACCTCAAAAAAATGTCTAACATTTTTTTTAGAGGGGGCGACTATATAAAAAAAAAAAAAGTATTTTTTTATTTTTTTCTCACACGACCTACTATTTTTATGTTAGAATGTTAGATATGTTAGATTTTATATTTTATATATTTAATTTTTATTGATATTTCAACGTTTTCCCGTTTTTCTAACTTTCTAACATTTTGTCTAACAATTCTAACATTTTTTATCTCTCCTTTTTATAGATTTTTTTTTTGCTTTTTTTATTTTTTTCATCTTTAGTAACTTATTATGTTAAGTCCTTTACTTTTTTATCTGCTTTTAGTATAATCTAACTAGAGGTGATTTTTATGTCAGACGCTTTTCCAATTAATGATGATGATTCTACTCCATTTAAAATGGGTAGACGTAATATAGGTGCTTTGCAAAATAATGTTGTTAAAGATAAAGACCTTACTTCTAAAGTTTTGAAACTTGGATTAGTTGCTCGCAATATGGGTAAAACTAAAGCTAAAACTGCTCGTGAACTTGAAGATAGATTCGACGATTACCTTCAATCTTGTGCTGATTATGGTTTGCCTCCAGTAGTTGAGGGTCTTGTCCTTATTTCAGGTTATGCTCGTACAACTTTCTGGGAAATTGCTCAAGGGCTTCATCATCCCGAGTTATCGAACACCATCAAAACAGCAAAAGACTATATTCAGAACTACGATGCGACTATGGCGACTATGAATAAGGTTAATGCAGCGGTTTATTGTTTCAGGGCGAAAAACTTTTACGACATGAAAGATGTTCAAGAAATTAAAGCTGGACCTATTGAAGATGTAACTAAACCAAATAATGCAGCAGATATTTTAAATTCATTGCCAGAAACTCCAATAACTTCCGCTTCTGCTACCGAAATAAAAGAGGAAAAAGAATAAACCATTCTGCCGACTTTGGCAAAATGGTTTTTTATAAAAAAGGCTAGCGACTTTGGAGACTTTGGCGACTTTTTCAAAAAAATTTTTTAGCGACTTTGACGACTTTGGCGACTTTGGTACGTTTTTGAGCGGACTAGCCCGGGAAGGGGTGGACTGAGCAAAATATATAGGGCAAAAAAAGAAAAGCAGTTTTTTGTCAATTTGTCAAGTGGTATAAAATTAACATTTCACGCAACTTGAAATCAAAATGTGGCGTAAATTTTTTAGCACATAGTGCAATTTATCGCATAAAACGGGCAAAAAAACGATTTTATATTGAGATAATATACTTATATTAGTGACGGCAAAAGTGCCTTAAAATCAATTGTCGTGCGTTGTGAATATAATTGACTGAAAGACAAAATTAAAAAAATCTTAATTAAAACAAAACAAAAAAAGAAGCGGTTTGTGTTCCGCTTCTGGTATATTTTTTTAAAATACTGGCAATCTATTTTTGTCTATCATATGATGTTTTATAACTTCTTTAAAAGTTTTATTTTTATCAAACTCATATGTAATATTGTGCTTTTTTGATATAATTTTGTAAGCATATGTAGTGTAGTTTTTATTATACCACTTAAATTTTCTAACTTTTTTTATTATAATCATACTTTTTTATACCTCCATTTTTATTTTTGATTTTTGCATGCACTAATTAAAATTAAAACTAAAATTGTTATTGGTGCACATATTATATAAAATATTATTTTTAAAATTGTATAAATTGTATTATAATTATATTGTTTTTTTGCTTGTGTATATTGTGTTTGTTGTTGCTGTTCTTCTTTTTCTGTGTTTTGTGTTAGAATTGCATTATAATATATATATTGTTCGTTTTTCTTTTGCTCTTCTTCTGCTTTTTTTAGTATTTTAAAATAATTGTTATTATAAAATTGTATTATAAAATCTTTATATTGCACGTAATTGTTATTATATATACTACCATTTTTTGTTTTAAATGTTTTTATTATTGTGTAATTATCTAAAATTTGTTGTAAAATAGAATTTTTTAAATTGCTATTATAAAAATAGTATATGTTATTACTTCCATTTTTTATTAAAAATTCTTTAAAGTAATTATATAAAAACGTATCTATCTCATTTTTTAATCGTTCTTTTGCCTCTTTTTCTTCTTTTGCTTTTTGTCTTGCTTTTTCTTTTGCCTTCTTCTCTTCTTCTTTTGCTTGTAATGTATAATTTAAGTTGTTTACACTTGTTAAGAGTCCCATTTTTTAATCCTCCTTTTTATTAAATAGAAGCGGTTAGTTTTCCGCTTCTTTTGTTATGCAATAATTGGAATTCTTCAATGATTTTATAGCATCTTCTAAAGTATTATAAATGCAATCTTTATTTATAATATATCCACCATAAATGCAAGGGAGATCCCAGTCATTTAAAATTATTCTAGTTTTATCAATTATAAAAATATTTTTTTTAATGTCAAAATATGTAATATATCTAATCATTTTAAATCACTCCTTTTTTATTAATAATGTAATTCATTAATGTCAAAAATAGGTTCATAATTCAATTTATTAGGGAAAATATTAGAATTTATAGCATGAATTAATCCATCTTTAAAATTCTTTTGGTTTAAATTATATATTATGTTTTTTTTATATATTATGAAGTCAAGTCCTTTATTATCATATATAATTTTAATTCCTAATAAATTATCATTGATTTTTATTTCATTAATTATTTCCTTATATTTCATTTTTTTTATTCTCCTTTTATATTTATTTTTGCCCTGCATATAAAGGGCATTTTTTGCATTCTTCTAAGTTAGTCATGCAATTTTTATTGCTGCAATAAAAAGTTTTATAATCACTTTTATATGGCTCATTGGATAATAATTGAATATCTAATTTTTGTTGACAATAATTATTCATTGTTTTTTATCCTCCTCATTTAGTAATTGAATCAATTCATAATCTTTAATTGAACCCCAGCTTGTAGGTATTCCTGAGATAATATACTTATATTTGTTATCTAAGTAAAAAGTTATTTTTTGTACATCTGAATAATTATAATTGTATGTAATCCTTTTTATATAACTAGCCTTGTTTATGTATTTACTCCATAATAATTCAACTAGTTTTACTACTATTTGCTTTTGATTGTCAAAAGTGTTTACAACCTCATTTTTTTCATTTAATACATCCATTTTTAATTTTTCCATCTTTTTTTCTCCTTCTGGTTTAAAGTGTTTTCCTTCACTAAATTAGATTAAATTATAATATTATAAGTTTACTAATATACCCAATATATAGCAGCATACAAATGGTAATATTATAGGCATTGTACCTAATAGTATATATAGTATAGTTTCTAGTATATCTTTAAATAGTTTTAAATATTTTTTCATTTGCTTTTCTCCTTTCTCTTTACTTTTGTTATATATATTATATATTATATTATATTAAATGTCAATACTTTTTATTAAAAAATATTAAAAAATATTAAAAAATATCAATTATTATTAATAATATTTTATGTTAGAAATATGATCCGATCATATACCCGCCCTGCACCCTATTTTTGGAACAGTGCTACCGGTTTGCCGTGTTATGCTCACAAGCGACTAAAAAAAACAAAAAGAGCAATATTTTGCCGTCACTTTTTGCAAAAAAGGCATTGACAAACTGACGGCACTGTGATAAAATAGCAGAAAAAAAAAGGAAGAAAAAAGATGAATGAAGAGAAAGAGTTTTTAAAAGAGTTAAAAGAGATGACAAACTCAATAAAAGACATGCCGAAAATGAAAGAGATACAAAAAGAGATTAATAAGATAATGGCGAAAGCGTTAGAAGACATAAATGGTTATTTAATTGATGAAAAAGACAAGATGAATAGTAAAATGGCTAAAGAAACAATAGAGGAGTTAATCAATAAAAATTATATACAATTATTAAGGATAAAAGAGGAGAAGGTATAAAGATGGGAAGAAAATTTGAATTTGTAGATAGGATAATAAGGGACAAAGACGATGAATACAAGACATGTTTAAAGTTACCAAAGAGAAGTACAGCTAAAAGTGCTGGATATGATTTTTTTGCTGTAAATGATATAGTATGTAAGAGTCATGAGATAACATTCGTACCAACTGGAGTAAAAGCGAAGATGGAAGATGACGAGACATTACTATTGTTTAATAGAAGCAGCAATCCAAAGAAGAAAGGGCTAATCATTTTAAATGGAGTAGGAGTAATAGATGCAGACTACTATGGAAATGCAGACAATGATGGAGAGATAGCAGGATTATTTTACAACATGAGAGATGAAGATGTAGAGATAAAAGCTGGAGACAAGATAATGCAAGGAATATTTGTAAAATACGAGAAAACGGAAGATGATGAAGCGGAAGGTGAAAGAACTAGCGGATTTGGAAGTACAGGAAAATAAAAAAGAGTTGAAAAAATAAAACAAAAATGATAAAGTAAATATAGACGGAAAAAGAAATATCTTTTGTGCAACTAGAAATGGTTGTAGTTTTCTTTAAATGTAGTGGCGGAATAGACAATTTGCGATTTATTCGTAAGTTGGTAAAATTGAACGGCGGTTATTGTAAAGTGGGCCTCACTCGACTAGAAATAGTAACGCAAGAAGGTCGATAATTGCTGAACAGTAATAGTAGACGCTTAGCTGTAGTAAGATTATTATAATATATAATAAAAGTATATTATACCTACGAAAACTTATAATCATACAAAGTGCAAATCTTTGTCTACATTGTATAACCAATAAATACGACATAACTGTCCACTGGTATTTATGAAAAAAAGGAATAGTTAAGTATTTTGGCAGTAGAACAGGACTTAGCAAGTTCACATTCCTAGATTTATGTGGTTTTTGGCTAGGAAATAATTTAACAATACTAGATAAGTTAAATTAGTAATACGAAATAAGTTTTCTTTTGTATTCAACTCTGTAAGAAGAAATTTAAAAAATTAATACCTTTCTAGCAAATTATAAAAATATGTAGGTTGCTATTCTAGTTAAGCAATATATATGTCCTTGGTGTAATGGAAGCATATCGGTCTCCAAAACCGCTGGTCTGAGTTCAAATCTTAGAGGATGTGCCAGAGGCTGGGTAGCTCCCAGATAAGAGTTGAGTATGATAGAAGGTAAAGGACTCCTCCGAAAACAAAATCAAAACTTTCCTCATATATAGCGGAGTGGTAGCAGTTGGCAGCTCGTTAGGTTCATACCCTAAAGGTCGTAAGTTCGAGTCTTACCTCCGCAACCAGACGAAATGCTAGATATCGTCCTCTTTTCTTATGTGATTTAAAGAAGTTTTCTTACAAGCATTATTGAGTTATTAAAAGTCTCCAATCTAGCAGGAGATAATATAATGGGAAATGGTGAAATGGTATCACACAGCACTTTGACTGCTGCATTATTAGTTCGAGTCTAGTTTTCCCAGCCAATAAGTTACTAGAGCTTATAAAAAATTACCCTTAGGAGTTCAAGTAATTTTACAGCGATATGAAATAAATTGGATACGTAGAAGTTTAAGAATGTATTACTCACATCTTTCTTTTGTTTTTTTTAGTACCTATTCTAGTTATGGTACATATATAAATAGTGAGCAGGATATAATAACCTAGGTGGTAGATAGGCAGTAGCATTATTCCTGGGGAATGCTTCCACTAAAGCTAGCAAAAAAAGGTCTGTCATATCTTGCTCAGTGTTTATATGGTATAATTTTACCAAAAAGGAGAAAATAGCATGGAAGTAGGCGACGAAGTATATGCTAAAAGGATATACAGAAGAAATGAAATAGTATCAAGGAAACATCAAGTATTTAAAGGTAGAATAATAATAAAGACGAAGTATTTTTATGTCGTACAATTTGATGACATAGGAATAAGAGAATGTTATAGAGAGGAGGAATTGACTCTTGCAGATAAAGATAGTAACGCAGAATAGAGATGCAATAGTAGATGCGACATATAAAGACATAAGAAGAAGAAATGGAGAAATTTATGTAATTGAAGGAAATAAGCTAGAAAGTATATCTAGTGTAGGCAAATATGATGAAGATGAAGCCATTGCCATATTTGAATATATGATAGAAAAAATAGATGAAGCAAAGGTAGACAAATATGTATTTGCAATGCCAGAAAGGAATGCAGTAAAAAATGGAAGCACGCAGAATAAATAAAAAACTAAAAACAACAATAAGGCTGAACGAAAAAGCATATAATTATATAAAGTCTTTAAGTGATAAATCAAAAGAAAAAGGAAAATATATGAGTATGAACAAAATAATTGAAAAGATAATAGAAGAAAAGATGGAAGAGTAGAAAAGTCCATCTTTTTTTGATATAGTATTCTTGAGGTGATAAAAAATGTATGAAGAAGAGATAAAGACATTGAGAAGTCAGCTAGAATTAAATATGGATGATATAATGAGAGTTCAGAAGTTAAATCTTCTAAGATATTATTTAAGTAAAAATGAAGATGAAAATAAAATAACAAAAGTAGAATATGTAGAAGAAAAAGATAATTTAAGATATAGTGAAAGTATAAGAATAGCGATAATTTTAAGTGAGCGATTAAATGAGATGATAATGTTAAATAAAAATGATGTTAAATTAATTGAGGAACTATATAGAATATTACAAGAGAATTATTATTATTTAGCAAAATACTTGTTTAATTATTTTGCAGTAGCTATGGAATTTGGAATAGAAAAATCAAAGCAATTCTTAGCACCAAGAACTTGTGTACTTAACTATATTAATTGGGAATTAACAAAGTTTTATTATAAAGATAGAGCGGTAATGACAATAAGTATGCCACAGCGGAACTGGAAAGGAACAACCATTATCAAGTAAAATACTGACTCCTGATGGATGGATAACTATGGGTGAAGTGAAAGTAGGTACTAAAGTAATATCAGCTAGTGGTAAACCATGTAATGTTACAGGTGTATATCCTAAAGGAATAAAAGATGTATATAGAGTTACATTTGATGATAGTACTTATGTTGATTGTGGACTAGAACATTTATGGGAAGTAAAGACTAGAGAAGATAGGAAGAAAAAAAATAATGCTAGAATAATTACAACAAAAGATATGATAAAAAATGTTGTTGTAGAAGGAAAATATAAGAATTATTCTGTTAGATTGGTAAAGCCCATTAAATTAAATAAAAAAACAAACCAAGATGATTTAAATCCATATCTATTAGGGTGCTTAATAGCAAATGGTAGCTTACAAGAACATCATTTAACATTTTCTACTTCTGATAAAGAAATAGCAGATAAAATAAATATGATATTACCAGAAACAGACATTCTAAAGAATTATAGTACTAAATACGTCTACGGAATAACAAAGAAAAGAGATATAAGAAATTCATTTGGACATTTTACTAGCACAGATACATTAAAAAAATTAAAAGAATATGGATTAATTAGTAAAAAATCAGACGAAAAATTTATTCCAAAAAAATTTTTGTATTCAGATTATGAAGATAGAATTGAGCTACTTCGAGGACTTATGGATAATGATGGGTATATAAATAAAAAAACAGGAACAAGTTGTGTTTATATTACAACTTCTGAGCAATTATGCAAAGATATATTGGAACTAATAAGAGGCTTAGGCGGAAAAGCTAGTTTTTCAATTAAAGAAGGAAGATATAAGAGAAATGATAAATATATAAAGTGCAAAGATGTATATCAAATTTGTTTCACAATTGAAGAAAACCCATTCTTTGTTAGTAGAAAAAAAGTATTACATAAAGGAACACAATATAATTTTAAAAAATTTATTACTAAAATTGAAAAAATAAGACAAGAAGAATGTCAATGTATTATGGTTGATGATGAAGAGCATTTATACGTTACTGATGGATATACATTAACACATAATACAGAAACTGGAAAAAGGTTTATGGCATTTGCAATAGGAAACAATCCTAATTTACCTAATATGATGGTAAGTTATTCTGCAAGTATAGCAAAAGAAAAATTCTATAATGGTATAATGGCATTATATGATGATGAAATGGGAAATTTCAAAAAAATATTCCCAGAAGTAAAGTTAATATACAAAAGTGCTGAAACATTATCATTAGATTTTAGAGATGATGATAAAAGAACTACACACTCAGAATATACTTTATATTGTGCAGGATTTGATGGTTCTATAACTGGTAGGACAAGAGCACATAACATACTTTACATAGATGACTTAGTAAAAGACATAGAAGAAGCAAGTAATAATGATATAATGGATAAAAAGTGGACTGAATTTACAGGCACATTAAAAAAGCGTATGCAAGGACATTGCAAGTTACTATTAGTTGGAACAATATTTAGTATTAATGACCCATTAAGTAGATTAATTGAATATTACAAAACTAAAGATAGTAAGAGAATTAAGATAATAAAGATACCAGGTTTAAATGAAAATATGGAAAGCAATTTCAATTATGGATATGGCTTTGCAATAACAACGGAGATGTTTTTAGAAGATAAAGATTTAATGGATGCAGTAAGCTTTGAATGCTTAATACAACAAAACCCAATTGATAGAGATGGATTGCTATTCAATGAAGAAGAGTTCAGAAAGTTTAAAGAATATGGAAGAGATGAAACATATGAAAGAACTGTGGCAGCAGTTGACGTTGCATGGGGTGGCGGAGATAGTTTAGCTATGCCAATAGTAGATGAGCATAAAAACGGAGATTGTCCGTTAATTGACGTATATTATAGCAAAGGTACAAAGGAAGAAACAATACCACAAGTAGTTGCAAAAATAATACAGCATCATATTACATATGTATTTTTTGAAGCTAATAATGGTGGAGATATGTATGCAGAAGCGGTAAAAGAAGAATTAAAGAAAAAAGGCGTAAAGGACTGTTTTGTAGATTATGATAAAGCACCTACAACAAAATCTAAATTAGATAGAATATTAGCTCAACAAGGGGCAATAAAAGGAGCTTTGGTAAGTACATATAGATTATTAATTAAATATAGAGATGCAATAAGAGGAAACAGAATGTATAATGATTTCTTAAATGAACTATTTAGATTTAGCCAGAACTTAAAAAAGCAGGGCAAACAACATGATGACGTGCCAGATAGTTTAGCTTCTTTGTTTACAAATGTATTAAAAAATGATAATAACAGAGTAGGAGCATATAGTCATTATAGTAGGCAAGATTTAGGAATATAATATTGACAAAATTAAAATAAAAAGATAAAATTTATATAGCCTTAAAACTAATATACTTTAGTTTTTCGTATTTTTTTCTTCTAAAGAAGCCTAAAGAAATTTGGGCTTTTTTTTATTGTTTTATTGACAATGTATTTTTAAATTGATAATATATAAATGAGGTATATTATGTACATAGAAGAAATAAGATGTCCTAAATGTGGAAAGCTCATAGCAAAGGCTTATAAAGATTACAAAATAGAAAAAGTTTTACTATGGTGTCCACGTTGTAAGAAAAATATAGAATTTAAAGAAAATAAAGAAATAATTATGAAAGAGCTCTAGTAGCCGATAAGTAAATAAACTTATTGGCTATTTTTTTAGAGGTGAGGAATTGTGAAAAAGCAAATAGGTAATGGTAGAAAAAGAATAATTATTGATGCAGAAATAAACAGAAATACTATTCTTGATGTATTACAAAAAGCTTGGGCTATACATCTATTAAATGTTAATGATATGAAATATCTAATAGATTATTACAAAGGAACTCAAGACATAGAGGAAAGACAACCTTCATATACATCTGGAATAAATGAAAAAGTTACTTTAAATTATGCTTATTCTAGTGTAAGGGACATTATTGGATATACCTTTGGTAAACCAACACAATTAATTCAAAGAAAAGTAAAAAACAGAAAAGACATGGAAAAGATAGCAGATATATTGGAATATGAAAATTCTTCTTTAGCTGACCATGAAACTGCAACATTAACAGCAATCACTGGTATAGGATATTTATGTACACTACCAACTGAGGAAGTTTTATCAGACTATATGCCTGCCGTACCAGTCAAAATAAATTCTTTGGATAATTTAACAACATTTTGTGTTCAAAGTCCAATAATGGGAAATCCTGTAATACTAAGTTGTACATATTATAGTTTTAATCACAAAACATATTTTTTATGCTTTACAGATACTGAAATTTACAAGATTGAATGTGATGGTAAATTCTCACTAAATAGTAATGCTAAGATAGTAGACTATGATATTAACCCAATAGGATTAAATCCTATAACGATGGTACAAAACAATCAGTTCTTAATGGGAGATTTTGAAACAGCTACTAGTGTTCTAAATGCTCTAAACTTAATTGCATCTGATAGTGTTAATGATGTAGAAAATGTAATACAAAGCTTATTAGTAATTATAAATGCAGAGCTAAACAAAGAAAATGTAGATAAAGTAAAGAAAAATAGAATACTAGAACTAGTAGGAGAAGTTGGAGCTAATGTTGATGCTAAATTTATATATCAACAATTAGACAGCTTAGGAATACAAAATTTAAGAGAATATTTTGAAGAAGCTTACAAAACTATAATTGGTATACCTGATAGAAAAACTAGAGGCGGTGGTGGTGGTGATACCAGCGAAGCTGTAAAGTTAAGAGATGGTTGGGCTGATATAGAGATTGTAGCAAGAATCAAAGAAAGTTACTTCAAAGCAGCTAAGAAAAAGCAATTAGCAGTAATTATTAATATATTACAAAAATTGAATTATATATCAAAAAATATAGAGCCAACCGATTTAGATGTTAAATTACCAAGAAATAAAAATGATAATTTACAATCAAAATCACAAAGTTATTCAACAATTATTGCAACTAAGACAATTGCTCCAGAAGATGCTCTTGAAATGGCAGATATGACAACAGATGTAACAGAAGTTATTGCTAGAGGAGAAGCTTATTGGAGTAAAAAAGAAGAAAGTCAAAACATAAATAATAATGGAGCAAGCAGTAATCAAACCGATAATGCTCAAAACAACAATCAAGTATCAAATAAGCCTCAAGAGGCTTAAAATGATAAAACTGTCAAGGTTAGAGAAAACCTATAATCACACAGTATAAATTGCCGATTATGGCGGCTATAACCATAAAAAACCATTCGGACAGAGAAGTCCTATAATCACATGGTGGAAAGGAAATAAAATGGAAGAAGAATTAAAACAATTAATGGGCGACAGCTACCATGAAGGAATGACTGGAGCAGAAGTACAAGAGTACTTCAAAAAATCTTTATTAGAAAGTGGAAACTATGTTAATAAAGAGGCATCAGATGCATCTATTGCAAAATTACAAAAAGAATTAGCAGATAAAAATAATCAAATAAAAGCAAAGATGACAGACGATGAAAAGAAAAATGCTGAAATTAATCAACAGTTGGCAGAGTTTGAAGAACTAAAGAAAAAATACAAAGAACAAACAATAAATTCAAACAAATACCAAGCTCAAGGCTTAACTGCTAGTGTAAAGGAAAAAGCAAAGATAAAAGACGACGACAAAGAATTTGATGAGTTTTTAACTTCAATCTCAAGTGAAGATGGAGAAAAAACTGCAAAGATAAGCAAATATATTGCAAAAATTGTTAATGCAGCTTACGAAAATGGTAAAGCTGAAATGACAAAAGAAAAGATGGCTAAAATGGGGTCATTTAAAAAAGATAGCGAAACAGACGATAATGGAAAAAATGTAGATTGGGCTAAGGAATTAGCAAAATCAAACGTTAATAAAACTAAAAATAATTATTATTTTCAATAATAAGGAGGTAAAATAATATGGCAGTAAATCAAATTAAGAAACAAGATTATGCACAAGATGGAAAATCTATATTAGTTGCTGATAGCCTAGCTTTTTCACTTGGAGCAGTTATAGGTAATACATCAGTAACAGCAGGTCCAGATGGAAGAAAAATAATAAAAGCTGGTACTCCAGTAGCAGGTAATATATTAAAAAGAAACACAGCATTTACAAAAGGCTCTGATGCTGATGCTGTAGCAATTTTACTACATGATGTAGATGTAACAGAAGGAAATGCAAATGGAACAATCTTAGTTTCAGGATATGTAGACTATGATAAACTAGATACAGATGTTCAAGCTTTAGTAACGAATGCTTTAGTTGCTAGATTACCAAAAATAACATTTATATCTGGAACAAAAGATGTAACATTATCTTAATAATTTAATAAGGAGGAAATAAATTATGGCAACAATTTTTGATTATGTTCAAGCCGATGCTTTAGCAGCATATTGGAATACAAAACAAGCTGAAATGGCTCAACCACCATTTTTAGGTGAAGTTCTATTCCCATCAAGAAAGCAAGCTGGACTAGAATTAAAATATATTAAAGGTGCAAAAGGCATGCCAGCAGAAATGAACGTATCTGCTTTTGATGCAAAAACAATTAAGAAAGATAGAGTAGGTGTTAGCGAAGTAAGAACAAAAATGCCTTTCTTCAAAAATGAAATGACAATAGATGAGCTAACAAGACAAGAATTACTAATGGCTTTACAATCTAACAATGAAGAATATATAAAACCATTAATAAGAAACATATTTGATGATGAAACAACACTTGTTGACGATGCAGCTGTAACAAGAGAAATCTTAAGAATGCAATTACTTTCAACAGGTACAATTTCATTAGCTAATAATGGTCAAGAGTTCTTATATGATTATGGTTTAGATACTAAACAAAAAGTAACAGCTACTACAAAATGGGATACAACAACAGCTGATATATTAGGTGATATTCAACAATGGCAAGATGATAGAGAAGCTGCTGGATATGGTAGACCAACAAGAGCCATAACTTCAAGAAAAGTTATGAGAAATATGCAAAAAAATGACGCTATTAAAAATGCTCTATATGTATTTGGTCAAGGCAAAGTAGCTATAACAGAAGATATGGTAAAGAATTATATACAAGAACAAACTGGAGTAACAATCCAAGTTTATGAAAAGAAATATAAAGCTTTAGATGGAACTGTTAAGAGATTTTTACCAGAAGATTTATTTATACTAATTCCAGAAGGTAACTTAGGAGAAACAGTATTTGGTACAACTCCAGAAGAGGCTGATTTAGTAGCTTCAAATAGAGCTAATGTATCAATAGTTGATACAGGTGTTGCTATAACAACATATGAAGATGTAGACCCTGTAACAGTACATACAAAAGTATCAGAAGTTGTATTACCTTCATTTGATATGGCTGACTATATCATGATTGCTGAGGTGTTATCCTAAAGCAGATAATGAGATTGCTAAAGTTGGAACAGCAAAAGTTGGGACAGCTAAAGTATCTAAAGAATAGGAGGTAGTAATATGGCTTATTCAAAACACACATGGGTAGATGAAGAAGTTATTACTAAAGAAAAACTAAATAATATAGAAGATGGAATTGCTGATATAGAACTTACACCTGGACCTAAAGGTGATACAGGAGCACAAGGACCTAAAGGTGATACAGGAGCACAAGGACCTAAAGGTGACAAAGGCGATACTGGACCTGCGGGAGCTGCTGGTAAAGATGGACTTTCTATTACGTCTATAAAATTAACAATGGCGGACGGCGTAATTACCTCAGGTGAGGCGACAATGAGTGACGCAAGTAAAATTCCTATAACTGTCGAACAAGCAGGAGGTTAGTATGATTAATATAAAAAAAGGAAATACAATATTGACAGTATCTAATTATGCTTATAAAGAAATATTTAAAAGTCAAGGATATGTAAAAGTTGATGAAACTGAAACAAATATAAAGGCTGAAAATAAAAAAAATACAAATGTAATTCAAAATAAGTATGATGAAGATACAGATGTTGTAAATTCTGACAAGCTAACAAAAAAAATAGATATGGGAGTAAATGATAATTTATTCCCTTCTAAAGAAAAAAAGAAATCAAAATAGGAGGGAGAAAATATGTTATACATTTCTAATGGCAAAATATATCTAAAAGTATCAAACAGATATAGAGAAGTTTCAATAACAAGAAAAGGTGACAATGATTATACTGTAAAAGCTGATAGAAAACAAAATCCACTTGAAGAGTCACAATTAAAAGGCTTAACTGAAATTTCTTTAGCTAAAGCATACGATTTATTAAATAAAAAAGATACTTCAAATAAAATATTATAAAGGAAGATAAAAAATGGAAAATTTTGAAATTGAAGATGAATTAAACCAAGAATATATATCTAAATATCCGATAGTTGAAAGTTTAGCAAAAAAAGTTTATAGAAAAGCTATATCAAGAAATATGAATTATATTTCTGGTGATGACTGTGTAGAAGAAGTAATTTCTGCAATAAATGATGTCAATGAAAGAAGAAGATTTACTCCTACAAAAGAAATTCTTTTTGAGAATAAATATGAATCAAAAATTTTAAAATTATGCATTTGTAATATTGCTAAATATGGTGCAGAAGGCGAGACTTCTCATAGTGAAAATGGAATAAGTAGAGAATATGAAGGCCCAGATGGCTCAGCAGATTCAATTTTAAAAAAGATAGTTCCTTTAGCTAAAGGAGTTGATGCTTAATGACATCTTTATTAAGAAATAAAAGAGATTTGTATTTATGTAAAGCATATATTGAAAACAACATTACAAAATATAAAGAACCTGAATTAATAAATACGAATTACCAACCAACAAATTCTGATGGGGAAATAATAGCTTTAGGTCCTGAATACTCAGAATATTTGAGAATAAAAGATAATATTTCAATCGGTCAAAAATTCAACAATGGAGACAAATGCTATGTATTTGTTAAGCCACCTGCCAAACATGACGCTTTATGTAAAAATGCAGATTTTATCGTATCAGGAGAGCCACTTCTTACATTAAATGAAGGAGAAGTAACCTTAAAAAGATTAACAGGTAAAAAATCATGAAACAAATAAATATACCTTTAACAAGCAAAGGAATTAAAAATTTTAAATCAAAGATTGATAATTTAATAAAAGAAATGCCAAAGGTAAATGAAGAGATTTTATCTGAATTAGCTACTTTAGGACAAAGTGAAATTGAAAAAAATAGAGCAGCTATTCCTTATACAGATGGAAATGATGATTATAAAGTATTCAAAGAAAAAACAAAAAATGGATATTCAGTAGGGGCAAGAGGCTCACAAGTTCTTTATGATGAATTTGGAACTGGTACAGAAGGTTTAAACAAACCACACGATTTAAAAGACAAATTTAATCTAAATCCATATAACAATAGAAAAGGTACTACTATTAGAGAAAATACTAACCCTAATAGTACAGCAACAGAAAAAGGAATACCAATTAACGGTTTATATTGGACTTACAAAGATAAAGGCGGAAATATTGTTTATACTCAAGGTATTCCAGCAGGAAAAGAAGTGTTTAATGCTGAGAAGGCTGTCGAAAGGAAGAAAAAACAAATAGTTAGCAAGAAAGTTGGTGAAATATTATCGAAACTTTAATTACTCAAATAAAAAATGACTTAGCAGAAAGATTTAAACAAGATATATTCATAGGCGATAAAAAAACAGAAGATTATAAAGATATTCTAATAAAAGGAATATATGATGAGAACCCACCAGTCTCATATCCTATGATTACTATACAAGAAATAGATAATAGTGAAGCGACACAATATTCTACTGCAAAAGGAGAAGAAGTATCAAATTTAAGTTATCAAATTGACTGTTATAGTAGAGGAACATTAGATTTACAAGCAACAGAGAGTGCAATGCTCATTGGTAGAATTGTAAATGAAGTTCTCGGTGGCGAAAAATATAAAATGACAAGAATAAGCACACCTGCATTAATGCCACTAATTGAAGATAATTCTATCATAAAATATTCAATTAGATATAGTTGTGCTTTATTTTTGAGCGAACATACTATATATAAAGATTAAATAAGGAGGTATTATTATGGCAGATGCAATTAATTTAAGTACAGCTGGTATACATCTATACTATGCAGTAGAGGCAACAGCTGGAACTAGACCAACATTAAAAAGTGCATATACAGATTTACCGGGCATTAAAAGTACACCAAGCTTAAACCCAAGCCCTGAGGCTCTTGAAACTACATCTTTAAATGAGACAGAATATAAAACATATATTGATGGTCTTAAAGATTTAGGTGGAGCATTAGAGTTTACTTGGAACTTAACACAAGCATTAGTTGACACTTGGGATGAATTAATGACAGATTATGAGGAAGCAAAAACAGCAGGAAAAGGTACTTGGTTTTTAATTGATATACCGGGGCTAACAAATGGTCTATACTTTAAAGGAAATCCAAGTTCTATGGGTGTACCAGAAACAGCTGTAAACTCAGTTTTGGAAACTACAAACTATATAACACCAACATCAGCACCTATTATGGCAGCTAAACCAACTGCTGGATAATTTTGAATGGAGGAATGGAGATATGAACAAAAAAATAGAATTTGATTATGAAGGAAAACATTATACACTAGAGTATAACAGAAATTCAGTAGCTTTAATGGAAAGACAAGGTTTTGTAGTAGATGAATTTGCTAAAAAACCAATGATTATGTTACCATTGTCATTTGAAGGATTATTCTATAAAAATCATAAATCAGAGTCAAGAGAAAAAATTGAGGAAATTTATGATAAAATGAAGGATAAGGAAAACCTAATGAAAACTATAGCGGATATGCTAAATGAAACATATACATCTTTACAAGATGAGCCAACTGAAAAAGAGGGAAACATAAGCTGGAAGATACTTTAGACCAATTATCTAAAGATGTAGAGCATATCTTCCTTAGCAAGATATTTGAAGAAAACTGTCCATTTTTTCTTGCAATGGGAATGAGCTATGAACAATATTGGGAACAAGACCCTACAATTGCAAAATATTATTTAAAAGCTTATAAAATACAAGAAGAAAAAATTGAATGGTTATTATGGAAGCTAGGCGTGTATGGATATGAGGCACTATGTGATGTATCTCCTGTTCTACACGCCTTTGCTAAAAAAGGAACAAAGCCTCTACCTTTTACTGATAAGCCATTATTTATAAAAAATGATGAGCAAGAAACAGTAGAAGAAAAGAAAAAAAGAGAAGAGCAAGAAGCAGAGAACGAAAGATTAAAAGCAGAAATAAAATTTAAAATGTGGGCAAAAGCTGTTAGCAAAAAATTTAATAAGGAGGAAACTAAATAATGGATGTAAGTAATGATAGTGTTTCTTTTAATATAACAAGTGATGTTTCCTCAAGCGTACAATCTTTACAAAAATTATCTGAAACCCTAAATTCGTTAAACAATGCTATGACAAGTGGAACTAAAAGAATAAATAGCTTTACAAAAGCTATACAATCTTTAAGTTCTATAAATACAGCACAGATACAGACAATAATAAATAACTTAAATCAAATAAACAATTTTAAAGCTTCTAATGAATTAAATAAGTTAGCTGATAGTCTTGAAAGTGTTGGAAATTTAGCACCAAAGATAAATGTAAAAGTAGTAAACCAATTAGGAGAAAGTACAAAAAATTTAAAGAATAATATGTCTGGTTTACCATCTACGGTAAGTGCTACTACAAATGCTTTAAATGGGCTTCCTACTAATTTAAGAAAAGCAGCAAATGAAGTAGATAATTTAAGTAATAAAAACAAAAAAATACAAGAAACAAGTAATTTATTATCAAAATTATCTTCTGCATTAAAAATTGGTACTATTGTTGCTGGAATTAAAAGCGTAAGTAGTACTATTGGAAAATTTGTTAATTTAAGTAATGATTATATTGAAAATTTAAATTTATTTAATGTATCAATGGGAAGTATGGCAGGTACTGCAAAAGAATTTGTAGACAATTTTAGTGATGTTTTAGGCGTAGACCCTTCAAATGTTATGAGATATACAGGAATATTTAACACATTAGCAGAAGGTTTTGGTATTGCAGACGAAGAAGCTTATACAATGAGTAAAAATTTAACTCAACTATCTTATGATATGAGTTCATTTTTAAATATTCCAATAGAAGAAGCTATGCAAAAAGTAAAATCTGGATTTAGTGGTGAAATTGAACCAATGAGAGCTGTAGGTGTTGCATTAGACGAAGCTTCATTACAAGAAACAGCTTATGCTTTAGGAATAGATAAAAAGGTATCTGCAATGACAAGAGCTCAAAAAACAGAATTATTATATTATCAAATGATGCAAAGAACCACAGTAATGCAAGGAGATATGGCAAGAACCTTACTTCAACCTGCAAATGCTTTAAGAGTATTGCAACAACAATTTACACAATTAGGAAGAGCAATTGGTAATATATTTATTCCAATTTTAACTGCTCTTATTCCATATATTCAAGTAATAGTAAAATGGCTTACAGCAGCTGCTCAAGCAATAGCAAATGCTTTAGGTTTTGAAATTGATACTAGTTCATGGGGAAGTATTGCAGATAGTACTACAGATATTTCAAGCGGAATTGATAATATTGGAGATAGTGCTGATAAAACAACTAAAAAATTAAATAAAATGTTAGCACCATTTGATGAATTAAATGTTATTGATTTTGGAGATGATAAAAATTCTGGAAGTGGTAGTGGTAGCGATACAGGAATAGGTGGAAGTTTAGGAATACCTTTACCTGAATATGATGCTACTAAAGGTGCTATTTCCCAAGGACTAGAAGATGCTAAAAAAAGACTAGAAGAATTATTACCAATAATTGCAGCAGTAGGAGCAGGTTTCTTAGCTTGGAAAATAAGTTCAAGTGTAGTAAATTTCTTAGCAGATATAGGAAAGATTGCAAATAGACAACAAGGACTACAAATAGCATTAGGTTTAACATTTGCAGTCACAGGTGCAGTTTTACTTGTAAATGGACTAACTAAAATTCTTAATGGAGAGATAACACCTATTACAATAGCTGAAAGTGTAATGGGAGCAATTGGCTTAACTGCTGGTGGTACAATGCTAGCAACTGCTATATTGGGCACAAAAGGTATGGTATCATTTAGATTTGGCTTAGGTTTAACACTTGCAGTAGCTGGTGTAACTATGCTAGTAAATGGTATTCAAAAATTAATAAAAGGTGAAGTAACTCCAGAAACAATTGGAGAAACAGCATTAGGTGCACTAGGATTAGTTGTAGGTGGAATAACAATAATAAAAGCTATAAAAGCTAGAATAAAAATACCAGTATCAGTAGATTTAAGCTCTGGAACAAATGCTATATCAGATGCTACTGATGCAATTAATACAACAACTGAAAAAACATCTGGGCTAAAATTACCAAATGTAAAAACAATTTTAAAAGGTTTAGCAGACTTAGCAATTATTGTAGGTGGAGTTGTTGCTTTAGTTGAGGCTCTTGGATTATTAACAAGAATACCGGGTTTCCAAGAGAATATTACTACAGGATTATCTGCACTAGAACAAACATTTATTGGACTAACTAAAGTTGCAATACCTTTAGCAGGATATTCGGCAGCAATGGCTACAATGGGAACAAAACTTAAAGTAAGTGATATGGCAAAAGGTTTAGCAGACCTAGCAATTGTTATAGGTGGATTACAAGCAGTAGTAACTGTAATTGGTGCAATAATGAGCATACCGGGATTAGGAACTGTTATAGATACAGGAATTGACTCAATTACTAATGTGTTTAATGGCTTATCTAAAATTGCAATACCATTAGCTGGTTTCTCAGCAGCTTTAGCTGTAGCTGGACTTCTAGGAGGAGCTGGAGTAAAATCTATTTCTCTAGGTTTAGCAGACTTAGCAATTGTAATTGCTGGAATAACAGCAGTTGTAACAGCAGTAGGAGCTGTGCTAGAATTAACAGGCTTCAAGACAATGGTTGATAGTGGACTAACTTCAATTCAAAAAGTATTTAATGGTTTAACAGAACTAGCTGGTCCAATTGGAGGATTTTCAATAGCATTAGGATTAGCAGGTCTAACAGGTGGAGCTGGAGCACTAGCAATATTAACAGGCTTAGGAATGTTAGCCGAAGTAATTATAGGTTTGCAAGCTGTAGTAGCAGCAGTAGGAGCATTATCACAAATTCCAGGTTTTAATTGGCTAATTGATGAAGGCGGAAAAGCATTATCAAAATTAGCAGAAGTTCTGGGCAATTTTGTTGGTAGTTTAGTTGCAGGCTTTGCTGATAAAGTATTTTCAACATTACCTCAAATAGGTACTTATCTTTCCGATTTTATGAATAATGCAAAACCTTTCTTTGAAAATGCTACTATGATAAATAGTGAAACGACATCAGCATTTAGTTTCTTAGCAAGTGCAATATTACAATTGACAGCAGCTGATATATTAGAAGGTTTAACTTCTTGGCTAACTGGAGGAAATTCACTACAAAAATTTGGAGAAGATTTAGCATCATTTGGACCAAACTTTATGATTTATGCTAATGCAATACAAGGAATGGATGCAGAAAAAGTTGAGTCATCAGCAAATGCAGCAAAAGCTTTAGCTGACATGGCAAGTACATTACCTAATAATGGTGGTATACTTGGTGCTATAATGGGTGAAAATGATTTAGCTTCTTTTGCAGAAATGCTACCTGAGTTTGGTGAGAATATGAAAAAATATTCTGACTCAGTAAAAGGAGTAGATACAAATGCAGTAACAGGCTCAGCAAATGCAGCACAATCAATTGCAGACATGGCTAAGACACTACCTAATAATGGTGGTATACTTGGGGCTATTATGGGCGAAAATGACTTAGCTTCATTTGGCAAAATGCTACCTGAGTTTGGTAAAAATTTAAAAAGCTATTCTGACTCAGTAAAAGGAATAGATACAAATGCAGTAATAGGTTCAGCAAATGCAGCACAGTCAATAGCTAATATGGCTAAGACATTGCCTAACAATGGTGGTATTCTTGGAGCTATTATGGGAAATAATGACTTAGCGTCTTTTGGAAATATGCTTCCTGAATTTGGTAAAAACATGAGAGAGTATGCTGATAATATAGGAAATATTAATTATGAAACTGTAAATTCAAGTACAAATGCAGCACAATCTATAGCAAATATGGCAAGTACATTACCTAATAGTGGTGGTTTCTTATCATTATTTACAGGAGATAATAAATTATCTGATTTTGGTAAAGAGCTAGAAAAGTTTGGAAAGAGTTTTAAAAATTATTATGACCAAATAAGAGGTATATCTATTGATGTAATAAATGCAGTTACAAATTCAATTAAAGAGTTAGTAAATCAATTTTTAATTGTAAAAAATAATGGATTAACAGATATAGCAAAAAATTTTGGAAATAGTTTAAAAGATAGTTCATCAGGAATAAGTAGTTTCTTTAAAAATACTTTTAGCACAAGTAGTGCATCTTCATTAGGTTGGAGCTTTGGACAAAAACTTGGAGAACAAATAAAAAATGCTTTAAAAAGTAAATTAAAGACAACAATTAGAATAAAAGAAAATTCAGGTTCAGTATTAAGTACATTTACCTTATCTGCATATGCAGGTGGTGGTTTCCCAAAAGAGGGTCAAATGTTCTTGGCAAGAGAAGCAGGTCCAGAACTTGTAGGTAACATAGGAAATAAAGCAGCAGTAGCTAACAATGACCAAATTATTGAAGGTATTAAACAAGGTGTATATTCAGCTGTTATAGAAGCAAATACAAATAATAATACAAGACAACCAGTAAATGTATATATTGGAAACAGGAAAGTATATTCTGGTTATGGCTCATATGCTAATGCTGAAAACAATATGTATGGAGCTAATGTAATAAGATAGGAGGAAATATGAGTAATTTTAAAGGTTATTATATGAAAATAAATGACTGTACTTTTAATGACCCACCAATGTCAAGAGAAGGATTTAAAGTTTCTCCTAAACTTGTTCAAGTAACAGATGCAGGAAGGGTAGCGAGTGGTAAACTAATTATCAAAGAGCTACCTCATAAACCTGCAAAATTAGAAATACAATTTCCTGTTATGACAGAAGAACAATACAGAAAATATTATAATATAATAAGTAGTAGTATGTATTTACAAGTAGAATTTTATGATGAAACAACGGATAGTTATACAACAAGAACAATGTACCATACTGATTTAACTTATACACCTATAAAATATCAAGGAAGAGAAATGATAAGATTTGAACAATTTAGTTTAATAGAACATTAAAGAAAAGGAGGTATTAATTTATGGAAGATAAAAATAATGATATTAGCATAAATGAAGTATCTCCTATTATTGTAAAAGATTTTAATTCATTAAGTAATGAAGTAAAAAAAGCTTTTCTAACCAATATTACTAAAGCATATATAATAAGAGGTAGTGATAATCTAAAAATTAGTCAAGATAATTATTTAAAAGACTTAAAATTAGAAGAACTTAGATTTATACCCGATAATGGTTTCCTAGGAGGAACAGTTGCTAGAAGAATAACAATAGATTTCAATAATGTAAATAATCAATTCGATATTCAAGATGAAGATTTACAATTATTTATAGGAGTTGAATATAATGATGTTGATTATTATGTAGAAATGGGAAATTTTATTGTACAAAAACCAGAAACAGAAAACACTACTGATAATACAAGCTTTGAAGCACTAGATTATATGTGCAAGTTTAATCAAACTTATGTTGATGAAATGCAATATCCTTGTAAATTAGTAGAATTAGCAGAAAATGTTTGCAAACAAGCAGGAGTTGAATTAGGCAATAAAAATTTTAGAAACGCTAATTTTACGGTAACAGACAATCAATTTGTTAGTGGAGAAACATTAAGAACAGTAATAGGAGCTATTGCTTTATCTGCTTTTTCATGGGCAAGGATAAAGCAAGATAATAAATTATACATTGATTTTCAAAAGAAAGAAACCCCAGAAGAAGAAATAGATTATGACAGTTTCTTTAATCTAAATTTCGCAAGTAAAGAATATGGACCAATTAATAAAATAATATTAAGAAATAGTCAAGTAGAAGGAGAAAATGTAGCAATACAGGATGATACAAGTATTGAAAAAAATGGACTTCATGAATTAGTAATTGCTGATAATCCGTTTGCGTATACACAAGAAAAAAGGACTCAACTAATTGAAGCTGGAAGAGAATTATTTGGATTAAGATACATGCCTGTCAATTCTGTAAATACAGTTGGATATGTATATTTAGATTCTAATGCCTTTATATCATTAAAAGATATGCAAGGAAATAAAATAAATACTTATGTTTTTAATCACACAATAGATTATGATGGAACTATATTAGATGAAATAGCTTGCCCAGCATTAACTGAAACAGAAACAAAATATACATATACTCCAGAGGTTTTGCAAAAACTTCAAAAAACAGAATTTATGGTTAATAAACAAGAACAAAGAATAACGGAAGTTGTAGAAAACCAAAGTGAATTCGAACATAAATTAACTCAGATTGATACTGATTTAGATGGAGTAAAACAAGAAGTATCTAATTCTGCAATTTACAAAAGAGATGTAGATGGAATAACAGAAATAAAATTAGAAGAGTCTGCACCAACAGAAATTTTAAATTTAGAAATACAAGGAAATAAAACTTATGAAGCAAATTTATTTCCATCAGAAGATTTATATCCAAGTGAAGAATTATATCCTAATCAGGAGGTGTTATAGTGAAATATACAATAGTAGTAGATAAACAACCAAGTACAAGTCCGAGTGAAGAAAAGAAAGAGTATATAATAGATATAGAAGAATTAAGAACTTATCAAGGCGTCTCTGATACATTAAAGGTTACACCTGATATGGCTTATGTAATAAGAAGATTATCTTTAAGTGAATATGGTATATTAAGTATTTTAGATGAACCTAAGCAAGAAGATATAAAAGACTTAAATATTGAATTATTTGAGGGTACAAACTATATTTATATTTCAAATTATCAAGGTAATAAAATAAGTGCTTCTTATGTAATAAAAACTAATTTTACAGATGCGTACCCAACTAAATCTGAGATGACTAGTGTAATAACTCAATCTGCACAAAATATAGAAATATCTGTAAATCAAAAATTAGAAGGATACTCCACTACTGAAGAAATGAAAACAGCTATAAAATTATCTTCTAATACTATAATGCTAGAAGTAAATAAAAAAGTTGGAGAAGATGAATTTGGAACACAAATTCAACTTAATTACGATAGTGTGCAAATTGCTTGGAACAATATTTCAGAATATATACAATTAAAAAATGCACAATTACAAGTACTTAACAATAGCAAAAACATATTAATGTGTTTAGATAAAACAGGACAACATTTTTATGAAAATAATGGAGAACTAATCGGAGATATAGGAATAATAAATTATAAAGTAGATAATGTCAATATACCTATGATTGCTTTTAATTTAAATATTACTGAAACTAATTCAAAAGGAATGGCTTGGGGAATACAAAAAAATAATAATTTTTATCCAATTTTTTATATACTTGGAACCTATGCCCCAGAGCAATCTGAATATGGTGGAAAATTTACAGTAGCAGGAGAATTTGAAGCAACAAACATAAAGTGTGCAAACATAGAATCTACTATCTCAATTACAGGAAATACTATTAATACAAATGAAATTTATGCTGATAAAATAATAAGAAGAAATACCAGTAATAGGGGAATTATAATCAGAAATTTTGCAAACTCAAATAGATATTATGAAGGATATGCCTTAACAGGAACAGACACAAGCCATACCTATCAATGTGCATATATTTCAACAAGTTCTGTAACAGATATAGCTTTTTATGTAGATGGAAATTACATAGGAGGAACATCGGATAAAAGATTAAAATCAAATATTGAAAATGTAAATGAAAAAATTATAAAAGCTATAGACAACATTAATTATTATCAATTCAACACCAAAAAAGATCCTAATGCAATTTCAGTAGGAATTATGGCACAAGAATTAGAAGCGGAAATGAAAAAAGAAGGATTGAGTTCTAAAGATTATACTATATTAAGTAAATTTATTTATAACTTAGAAGATACAAATGAGTATTATAAAGTAGACTACGAACAATTTTTGCTACTTAAATTAATTTCACTCGAAAGAAAATTAAAACAATTACAAGAAATAATAAATAAATAGGAGGTACGGTATGACAAAACCAGCAAATCTAATTATAGAAGAAACTAAAGAGAATTTAGTAAAAGTAATAAATGAAAGTGGATTACCTCCATTTTTGGTAGAGCCAATAATAAAGGACTTATATAATCAAGTAAATATTTTAAAGCAACAAGAATTAGAAAAATCTAAAAGAGAATGGGAAGAAAGTCTGAAAAAAGAGAAAGAAAAAAATAAAGATAAGGAGGTAACAAATGGATAAAATACCTTTTGTAGATGGAACAAAAATAAAAAATGCTACAGTAACTGTAAATGAGCAGGAATATGAAGTAACACCAGCACAATATAGTGGAACTACTCCTGTATCTGCATTTAACTTAAACAAAATGCAAAACAATATAGAAAATACTTTAGTTAAAGTAAGTGCAACAGAGCCAAACCCAAAAGCAGATGTATGGATAAAACATAAAGATGTAAAAAACTTTGAAATTTTATCTTTACAGGAAGATGATATATTAGTAAATGATAATGGAGTATATAATAGTGTGTTACTTAATTTAATAAATCCTATAAAAAATAGACCATATTTTACTAATTCTATATATAAAAATGACGGAAAAATCGAAATAAATACTAATAATGGAACTTATTTAGTGTGGATTGCAACATCAGGAGGAGAAAATGATCCAAGTCTTTTACTTATAGATGTTCAAAATGAGTCTATTACATCTAATGGATTTGGTGGAATGCATAATGCTCCAACTTATTCAAATGGGAAAATAACGATAACAACTAAAAATCAATATCTATTTTATGGATATATTCAATTAAGATAAATAAATAAAAGGAGTAGGCAAAACAAATGGAAAGTACAATAATAGTAGCTATTATTACTGTAGCAGGAACAATAGCAAATACAATAATAAGTAAGAGAACAAATAAATAGTTGACGTAGTAGGTTATAAATTTGAAAAAGCATCAGTCAAAGTATGAGTGAAAAATAATAAGATATATATATTTAATACATAAATTTAAAAACTCAACAGATATTTAAAAGGAGTATTGAAAATGGAGAGTAAAAAAGATAAAATAGTTATAATAGGATTAGTATTTATTTTAATTGTTTTAGGTTTTAATATAATTAACTCAGTTGTAACAACTATAGATTATGAAAAACGTAAAGATAGTGGAAATGACAGATGGTTGCAGGTAGAAAATAGGATATTACAGACCGAAGAAAAAGTAAATAAGTTGGAGGAGGAAATAAAAGGTGGAAATAATAGGGCAAATTAGCCAATTAGTAGGCAATTATGGTGTACCTTTTGTTATTGTTGCAATTTTTTTGTGGGATTACTGTACTAATAAAAAGAAAACAGCAGAAAATCAAGAAGTAATAAAAACAACATTAGAAACAGTAGGAAAAACAACATCTACAATTGCAAATTGTTTAAAAGAAATGCAACAACAAAATCTTAATACAGCTAAATCATTAGAGCTTTTGCAAAATCAAATGGAAACAACAGATAAAAAAATAGATATTTTATTAGAAAGGAGGGAAAAATAATATGGTATTACCAGATAAAGTATATGATGTATTAAAATGGATTGTTATGCTTGTATTACCTGCAATAGCAACTTTTGTAGTTACACTTTTTGGCATTTGGAATATTCCTTATGGTGAGGCAATATCAGGTACAATAATGTCAATAAATACATTGTTAGGTGCAGTTATAGGCATATCTAATGTTAGTTACAATAAAAATAAAAACAAGGAGGTATAATTATGTATAGAGGAGTAGACGTTAGTAAACACAATGGAAATATTAATTGGTCTAAAGTAAAAAATGAAATGAATTTTGCTATAATTAGATGTGGTTATGGTATGGACCAAACAAATCAAGATGACGAACAATATGCAAATAATATAAGAGGTTGTATTGAAAACGGAATACCTTTTGGAATTTATTTATATAGTTATGCAAATACTTTGGAAAAGGCACAAAGTGAAGCAGAACATGTTTTGAGATTAGCAAATCCATATAAAGATGCAATTACATTGGGAATATGGTATGATATAGAAGATAAAATACAAAAAGACTTAGGAAAAGATTTTTTGGAGCAAATAATACACACATTTTGTAATAAAGTAAAAGAAAATGGTTATAATGTAGGAATTTACGCAAATAAAGATTGGTTTACAAATAGAATATCTGATAATATAAAAAATAGTTATCCTTTATGGGTAGCTGGTTATGGAAACAATAATGGAGAACCACATTATAATTATAGATATGAACATAATAATATGATAATGTTCCAATATACATCAAAAGGCAATGTAACGGGTATAAGTGGAAATGTAGACCTTAATGAATATTATGGAGATGAATTAAAAGTTCCAGATACAGAAGAAAAACCAGTTGAAAAAAATCCATCTAAAGATATTTATAATGATGGATTAGTAAATTGTATTTACGATATTCAAGAATGGTTAAATAGGCATTATAACACAGGATTAGCACTAGATAATATCTATGGCAATTTAACGCATAAAGCATTAGTAAAAGGATTACAAACAGAACTAAATACACAATACAAGAAAGGTTTAGCTGTAGATGGTATATTTGGCATAAAGACAAAGAACGCTTGTGTAAATGTTAAACAAGGAGCACAAGGAAATATTACAATGCTAATACAAATGGCATTATTTATTAAAGGCTATAATATATCAATGGATAAAAAATTTGGAAGTAAAACAGCTAGAATAGTTGGTCAATTCCAAAATGATAATGGATTAACAGCAGATAAAATTTGTGGCAAGAATACATTTGAAAAATTATTTGCATAATTTATAAATTAGTGTTATAATAATAATATATTATATTAAAGTCCTTACAAAATCGAGTAGTTAGATTAACAGTAAAATTACATAAGTAGTTTTACTGTTTTTCTATTGTAAAAAAATAAATTAAATGCTATAATAAATAGGGCTAGGATAGATTAGCTATCTATCTGAAAGCAATCCTCGATTTGTTGCCCTATTAATTTATATCGAGGAGAAAATCGAGGTGTAATATGAATAAAGTTGAAGATTTGTCAGGAGAAAGATTTGGCAGATTATTAGTTTTAGAAAGAAAAGAAAATGATAAAACTAATCATTCTCAATGGTTATGCAAATGTGATTGTGGTAAAATTATAATTACAAGAGGTTGTAGATTAATAGAAGGAACTGTAAAAAGTTGCGGTTGCTTAAAAAGAGAAAAGCATCCTTTAAATATTAAACATAATAAATATAAAACAAGAGTATATAGAATTTGGGAAGGAATGAAACAAAGATGTTACAATCCAAACTTTAAAAAAAGAAAGTTTTATTTAGATAAAGGAATAACAGTATGCAATGAATGGAAAAATGATTTTATGTCTTTTTATAACTGGGCAATAAATAATGGATATGAAGATACTCTAAGCATTGATAGAATAGATAACAATAAAGGATATTATCCTGAAAACTGCAGATGGGCTACTATAACACAACAAAATAATAATAAATCAATAAATAAAAAATATGAATATAAAAATAAAGTTTATTCTTTAAAAGAATTAAGTAATCAATTTAAAATAAATAAAGACACTTTAAATTCAAGATTAAGAAATGGTTGGAATTTAGAAAAAGCATTAAAAACTCCAGTTAGAAAAAGGAGTGGAGGATAATGAACGAATTTCTTTTAATAATATTAGAAAAAGTATTTGAGGCAGTATATTTTTCTCTATTTTTTATATTTGGAAAAAATCTAAAAGAAAAAAGATTGTTGTTAATAGCGATAATGATATTTGAATATTTATTATTAAAAAATTTTATTAAATATAATATATGGTTTCAAATATCTTATACTTTTATGAGTTATTTAACTTTAAAAATTTTATATAAACAGAAAGCTCAAATAACTGATATTTTTTTATTTGTAAGTGCTTCTATAATTTTAATGATAATTTGCTTTATATTCGCATTATTTCAAATATTATTTGGAGTTAAATATTCCTTATTATTAGTTTTAAATAGATTTTTTACTATATTGTTTTTAGTGCTTATAAAGAATAAAATAAATTATTTATATAAAAAGTATTATGCTCTATGGAATAAACATAATTATAAAGATAAAATCAAAAGTCTTACTTTAAGAAATATAAGTATTGTTATATTCAACTTAATGTTTTATATTATAAACATTGGTTTAATATATATATTATATACAAACAAGTGAGGTGATAAATATGGAATGGGGAGATAGTTGGTTCTTCTTTTATTCTCCAGAGGACGGTGAATAACAAATGAAAATTAGAAATTGTTTAAATTTTCTAAGAATTTTATTTTTTAATATTATTGAAACAATTATAGTATTTCTTTTAGGAAATATATTTAATGTTGATATTAATATTAGAATAGTGCTTATGGTTATATTCTTTTTAACAAGAATGATAGTAGGCGAACCTAAGCATTATAAAAAAGCATATAAATGTGCTTTATGGTCAAGTTTAGTATTCTTAAGTTTATATTCGCTAACATCTTTAGATATATTAGCAATTATAGTTTTAACTATATTTACAGGTTTTATATCTACTGGAAGAGCTGATATAAACGATTCATATATGTGGAGTGGTAAGTCGAGTAAATATGATGCATTGAAAGATTTTATAGCAATGTCTCCAAACAACCCAATAATATTAGAACATGAAGAATATTGGAGAAAAAATTATTTTATGAGGTCAGAAATTTTTAAACTTTATTTCAGGGAAAATAAAAGCTATGATGAAATACGTGAATTAAAAGATTTACCTGATAATACAGTAATAAAAAGAGAATGTGCAACAATTTATTCAATTTTAGAAAGACCTTTAAATTTACCTCCAGTTAATAGATAATTAGACACCAAAAAAAGGTGTCTTTTTTTATTATAGGAACCCTAACAAAATAGAAAATAAAATTGTATAATAAATATAGAAATTAGGTAATCGCCTATTATTATCTAATTTCAATAGGCAACAGTAAAATAGTTGTCTATTTTTTTAGGCAAAGAAAGGAGTTTTGAAGTTTAAAATTGTATATGAGTGTTCCTCAAATGATACAACCTTCAAACTCTTTTTCTTTAATAAAGGAGGAACAAAAATGTTTAATTATAATAATTATATGCAACCACAAATACCTAGATATGGACAACCATATCAACCATATGCTAATCAAGTAGTACAACCTCAGCAACCTATACAACCACAACCTGTTCAACAATATACCCCACAACCTGTTTCAATACAAGGATTGCAAGGAAAAACTGTTGATAGCATAGATGTTGTTAAAGCTATGGATATTCCTTTAGATGGTTCAGTAAGCTATTTCCCTTTAGTTGATGGAACTGCAATTGTAACAAAACAATTACAAGCAGATGGTACAAGTAAAACTTTAGTATATAAACCTAGTGAAGAAAAGAAACCTGAACAACAAGTAAAGTATGTTACCCCAGAAGAGCTAAATAAAGCAATTAAGGATATTTCAGTTGATGATGATGAACTTGAAGAATTAAAAGAAGATGTAAGAAGTATTAAAAAACAAGTTAAAAACTTAACAGATAATATAAAAAAATAGGAGGAATAAATTATGAATCCAATAGAGATGATAAAAGGATTTATTGGAAAAGGAATGAACCCTCAACAAATATTAGGTAATGTTATGAAAAATAATTCTAATCCAGTATTCAATAATCTAATTGAAAAAGCTAAAGAAGGCGATACAAAAGGAGTCGAAACCTTTGCTAGAAATTTATTCAAAGAGCAAGGAAGAGATTTTGATAAAGAATTTGCTGAGTTTAGAAAAAATTTTAAATAGGTTATTATAATAACAATAATAAATAAATTTAAAAAAAGGAGGAAAAAGTTATGAATTATGGTGATGGAGCTTTAAGTGCTTCTGATGTAGCTTTGTTAAACAATTGCGGAAGAAATAATTCAAATGACGGTTTCGGTGACGGAAACGGTGCATGGTAGATGCTGCCACTTTATAGGGTAACCTATATTGAAAAATCGAGGTATAAAACTGGAAAGCTGAGATGCTAATCAGAACCGAAGGCTATATTCAATATAGTCAGGGGCAACGCATAGATAGTGAAAAGATATAATCTATCCACGAGACCTCGACAACTGTTGACATACTAACATTTTGATAATATAATGATAATGGGGGGATAATAATGAAAGGTCATTCTACTTATACCTTAGATGATTATATTATCACAATAGAAGGCGAAATCATAAATAAACATAATAATCATAAAATTAAGCCACAGCCAAACGGAAAAGGCTATTTAAGAGTAATTATAGGAAAAAAAAGATATTTTGTTCATAGACTAGTAGCACAAAAATATATTCCTAATCCAAATAATAAATTACAAGTAAATCATAAAAATGGAATAAAAACAGATAATAGAGTTGAAAATTTGGAATGGGTTACTAATCAAGAGAATAGATTACATGCTGTAAAAAATGGGTTACATTTAACTGGAAGTAAATGTCCATATTCTAAATTAAATGAAGATGATGTTATTTATATTTTGCAAAATAAAACACTAAGTAATAAACAATTAGCAGCAAAATTTAATGTAAGTGCTAGTTGTATATATGATATAAGAACAGGCAGAAGTTGGAAACAGTTGAAAAGATATGCTGAACTATCATAAAATGAAATGGTAGAAATAAAGAATAAAAAGTCTTTATGATAACAAATTGGGATTGTATTATTTCTAATATTCGCACTAGGTGGCTGGGGCAGAGGCTTCGGTGGATTTGGAGGAGGCTATGGAAGTGGCTTCGGAGGTTCTACTGGAGGAGTTACAGACGGATATGTTCTAGCTTCAGATTTTGCACAAGTAGATAGAAAATTAGATAGTATATCTAATGGTATTTGTGATAGTACATTTGCTTTAAACAACACTATGACAAATGGTTTTGCTAATGTTCAAAACACATTATGTCAGGGCTTTAGTGGAGTAAATAATGCTATTACAACTAATGGATATGAAACAAGGCTTGGAGTACAAGGCTTATCTGCTTCATTAGCTAGTTGCTGTTGTGACGTCCGTCAACAAATATCTGACTGCTGTTGTCAGGTAAATAGAGGCATTGACGGTCTAAACTATAATATGGCTATGAATACAAACACATTACAAAATGCTATGTGCTTAAATACTAGAGATATTATAGATAATCAAAATGCTAACTACAGAGCATTACATGATGAAATAGTTGCTAACAGAATTGAAGATAAAAATGCTCAAATAGCTCAACAACAAAATGAAATTAATGCATTAAGATTACAAGCTAGTCAAGCTAACCAAAATGCTGTATTACAAGCTGCAATGGATGCTAACACAGCAGAAATAATTAGAAGAACTGGAAATGATTGCCCGATTCCATCATATATTGTTCCAAATCCTAACTGTTGCTACAATTACAATGTAACAGGTTTTGGATATAATAATGGTTGTGGATGCAATTCATGTTGCTAATTAAATAAGTGTAGTCCACTCACTAAAAAAAGTGTGATTTATTAGAGGTAGTAAATCATACTACCTCTATTTTTAAAGAAGGAGGCAAATATATGTCAAATTGTATAAATAACTGCTCTTTATGTAGAAAACTAATTATATCACAAGCAATCAATTTTGATACAACTACTAATACTGTAATTGTTGACTTACCTGCTGGAAATTACGGAAATTGTTGCGATTATTGCATAGTCTTTGCTCAGTCTATACCAGCTAGTGCTACAATTAATGCCCCAGTAGTCTTTTCTATTGGTGGTGGAGCAACACAATATCCATTCTTAAATTGTGATTGTACTCCTA
>ERZ1643251.613-NODE-613-length-48936-cov-9.812402_pt1 | contig 48936 bp, 43 predicted proteins | sample MGYA00579261_ERZ1643251 | MGnify/ENA primary metagenome ERZ1643251 (study PRJEB29033, sample SAMEA4952267) | chicken gut metagenome | biome: Broiler Chicken; feature: Gastrointestinal Tract; material: Caecum | place: Ireland | collected 2018 | study: Broiler... | reverse complement strand
TTACCATTTTGTAGGCACTTTCCTTGCTCTTGCCTGCACGCTCGGCTTTTTGTAGCTGCTCAAACAAGTCCTTGCGGTCGCGGTCGGCAATGCTCTTTGATTGCCATTTTGACCACGCAAATGTCTTTGTTGGACTTCACGGGAACCAAAAACACCGACATTTACAATGCCTTTTCCGGAATAGCCGTGGGATTGTTTATTGCACTCAGTGCGCTGTACGTTTTCTTTGCACCCAAAATAAGCCTTGTGGGAAGGGAAAGCAACGTTTTTGTGGGGGAAGGCACACAAACTGTTGCAACGGACGGGCAAGGCAACGTGAAAATTTTGCTTGTTTCCAGCAGAGTGTACGGCTCCTACGTTTACGTAGCAAAACTTGACGGAAAAACACTTTCGGGAGAGATTCGTCAGGAAGCGTCTTTGTGGAAGAAAATGCACGTAGCGTTAAAAATACTGTGCTGTGTTCTTTCGGAAATTTTGATTTTTGTTTGGTTGGCAGGATACCTTGTCTTTTTCCTGCGTTGCATAAACCTTCCGGCACAGTTGGAAAGAAAAATGAAAACGTTGAACTTTTCCAAACCCGACCTTCAAAAAACAATTTCGTCGCAGTGTGCAATCGCCGAAACACCCGACATGTAACCGTTTGTGCTTTGCAAAAACGCCGGGAAAAGTGCCGATAATGCCTTGTTTGAAAAACTTTTGCAACGTCCGTGCCGTTGCAATGCGACGCAAGAAAAAACCGCCCCTGATGAGGAGCGGTGTTTTTTTGTTCAGAATTTGTGTACACGGTAAGGGTTTTATTGTCCACCGTTGTAACGTGTGTTGTAACCGTCGTTTTCGTCGGGACGCAGATTGTTGGGAAACATTGTGTCCGTTTTTATGTCGTTGACGATTTTTTGCAGTTTGGAAACTACATTGTAGGGGTCGTCGATGTCCCACAGCACCTGCGCTTTACCCTTGCCGGAAATGTAAATGTCCCCCACATGAAACATTTTGTCGGTGAGCCCCACTTTGAGATTTACGCCGAAAACGTCGGTGTAATAGATGTTGACTATGTCTATTCCGATGAATCCGCTTTTGATAATTATCCGTTTATCGGTGAAAATGTAATCGGTGTTTTTTTGCCGTTTGCCTGCCGTAAGCAAGTTGGAAGCCCAGATCCACACAGGCAAAAGGTGAATGAGGAAAAACGCCACAAAAAACACCACTGTCCACGGCGGAAGGTCCTTAGCAGTGCTGACAATGGTAGCAATTATTCCGCCGTCCACTGCAAGCCACAAAATGGCAAATGGCAACATTTTCACCGCCTGCGCCAGAATGAAGGCTTTTCGGTTGGGTTTTCCCTGCCACAAAATTTGTTCGCCTTCCCCCACAAGAGAGGTGTCGTACTCCTGTTGCGACCCGGAATTGAAATAACGCTCGTCAAAATTTGCCATTACGTCACACTCCTTTGCCATTACTTTACCAAACAAAACCGTTTGTGTCAATACTAATATAACACGTACTTTGTTTTCCGACAAAGGGTTTTTTCAACAAACTTCCCACTTTTTCAGTTGCTTTGCAACAAGGAAAATTCGCCGTTAAACGGGCAACCGCAAAATTTTGAAAACACAGGTGATTTTGCGCAGTAAAGATAAACATTACCTTGACGAAACAAAACACATTGACGTTAGGTAAAAACAGAAAAAGCCCCCGCAAAGGTTTGCGTTGCCCATGCGACAGGTCAGAACCTCACGACCTCTGCCCTGCAAGCAGTTTTGCGTGTTTACAAAAACAGCGTGATGTATTATAATAACCTTGCGTAGGTTGTGTACAATTTTACCACAACGCAACAACTGCACGAAAAGAGGTTTTATGAAAGAATTTTTTGCCGACCTTAAAAACGGTATTGTTTCCGTGTTCAAAGGTCCTGCCAAAGAGGAAAATTTGTTTGCATTGGACGGAAGACCGCCTCTCAAAAGAGCCGTACCTTTCGGAATACAACACATTTTGGCGATGTTTATGGCAAACATAACGCCCCTTTTGATTGTTCTCGGCGTGTTGGGACTTTCCGACAGCCCCATTGCAACGCAGGCAATGCTGGGAGCATTGTTCATGGCGGGGGCAGGAACGATAATTCAACTGCTGATAGGCGCCCGTCTTCCCATAGTGATTGGCACTTCCTTCACTTTCGTGGGGGTGTTTTCCACAATAGGACTTTCGGCAGGGGGCGGCGAAGCGGGATACTACACCATTTTAGGCTCAGTTTTGGTGGGAGGACTGATTTCGGCATTTTTGTGTTTGTTCATACGCTGGTGGGGAAAAATTCTGAAACCCATCGTGCCCTGCGTGGTGGTTTTCGCAATAGGACTGAGCCTTTTGCAAAGCGGTGCCACGCAATTTGTGGGAGGCTCCGCCGTGCTTCAGCAACTTGCGCAAAACGAAACGGAAGTGCCCTACTTCGCCTACATATTGGTGGCAACGGCAACGCTGTTAAGCGCTGTTTTGTGGCAGATTTTTGCCAAAGGCGTGTGGAAAAACCTCAACATTGTTTTCGGCATTATAGTGGGATACGTCATTTGTCTGTGCGTGCCGGGAATGATTGACTTTTCACTGTTGAAAGTGCAAAACGTTGAAGACGTCATCACCTATCCGCACATTGTGGATTTGTCCAAACTGCGCTTTGAACTTTTGCCCATTGTGCTTACCACGGTGTACTTTTTGATGTCCGTTGTGGAAGGCTTGGGAGATGCCACCGCCCTTTGCACCGACGTGCTGGGACGTCAACCTACAACAAGAGAAATTACAGGCACGGTGGTATTTGACGGATTCAATTCCTTTTTGTGCTGTTTCTTCGGCGCATTGCCACTGACCACCTTTGCACAAAATGTGGGAATCGTAACGCAAACAAAGGTTACCAACCGTTTTACCGTGTTTGTAGGTGCTTGCTTTTTGGTGCTGACATCGTTTTTCCCCGTTGTGGCAAACTTTTTGTGCACCATTCCCGATTGCGTGTTGGGTGGCACAATGGTGATACTGTTTGGTTCCATTGCCGTTGTGGGCATAAAAATGTGCAGTAAAGCGGGATTTTCCGACAAAAACATTCTGATTCTTTCGCTGTCGCTGTGTCTTGGGTTCGGTCTGACGTTGGCAAAAGATTTCTTTTCCTATTTGCAAAGTGCTGGACTGCAAAATTTAAGCGACCTGCTTTCCAACAACGTACTTAACATGTTTGTCATTGCCTTCGTGCTTTCGTGGGTGTTGCCGGAAAATATGAGTTTTACACGCAAAAAGCAGGCAAAGCAAGTTGCTCAGCCAAACGAAAAGCCGACGGAACACACCGACGGCACCGATACCGTTGACGCCGACAACGACTGAAAAAGGGCAAAATTTACAAATACGTCAAACGCAATTGCCACGCAAAACAAAAATTTGAACATACAGTTGAAACATTACGAAAAAAAGCCTTTGTTTGTGGGTACACCCATATTCAAAGGCTTTTTTGCTTTCGTTGATATTGTTCACAGATTGGTATTTTCTTGCAGATTTACAAGCGATGTCTTTTCCGCAACAATACAAACGTCCGCTGCTCTGAAAAGGAAAAAAGCAATGCTTTACAAGGCAGTTTACCTTGTCCGCCTTGGATGACTATTGCGTAAAAGCAATGCGTGTCGCTACAACAGTCTTTTGCCCCTTTGGGCGAAGTTACACGGTAAACGGCGTTTGTGCCCTCTGCATCTTGCCTGAAAGCACTCGGATTTGTTGTGTTGCAATGCGTCTTTTTGAAATCAGATTGCAGCCGCCTGCAAAACAACGCAAACTGCCCCGTCTGAAAACCCGTTACCCTTGCAAAAACAAATTGTTTTGTAAGACATTCTACGCTTTTTGTTGCAAAAAGTCGAGTACGTATTCAAAAACAGCGTCCACGGTAAGTCCGTTTTGTTGCATCAGCCGTTGCGTGTCAAAATCGCCGAAGTGTTGCTTTTCGATGCCAAAGTTTTTCACTTTGACGTTGCTGTCGCCAAAGTAGGACGCCACTTTCTGACCGTAACCGCCGTCGAGAATTCCGTCTTCCACGGTTACCACAAGACGGTGGTTTTGCGAAATCGATTGCAACAGGTCTTTGTCCAAACCGGAAAGATACACGGGGTTGACAAGCGTTGCCGTAACCCCTTTGGTTGCAAGTTGTTCCGCAACTTTTTTGCCGAGAGTAAACATGTTTCCCACGGCGAAAATTGCCACGTCACTGCCTTGTTGCACCACCTGCGACCTGTTGAGTTGCGAGTAGTCCATTTTCGGTGCGTCGCCGTGAACGACAGTCGTAGGCACACGAATTGCCACGGAAAGTTTGTTTTGTTCCGTTGCCCAATCCAGCATTGCCAGGTACTCTTCCACACACACGGGGTCAAGGTACACCAGGTTGGGAATGTTGGAAAGTTCCGCAATGTCAAAAAGTCCGTTGTGCGTTGCACCGCCTCCCCGTGCAACGCCCGTAAGAAACACCAACAGCGTTGCAGGATTGCTGTCCAAAGCAAGGTCCTGGTGAAGTTGGTCGAAACTGCGTTGCAGAAAAGTTCCGCTGACTGCGTAGACGGGTTTTGCACCGCCACGGGCAATTCCCGAAACAAATGCCACGGCATGTTCTTCGCAAATGCCGACGTCCACGAAACGGGCGCCGAAATTTTGCCTTCGCACGGCGTCCATGGCAAGCACGGCAGGCGTTGCCGAAGACACCGCCACCACGCTTTTGTCGGTAACTATTTTTTCCGACAGATAACGGTAGGTGATTTCACTGTAATTTTCGCCACTGTTTGTTTTGAGAAAAGCCCCTGTCTGCAAAGAAAAGGGACCTCCTGCGTGAAACAGTTCTCGGTTTTGCTCGGCAGGCGCAAACCCCTTGCCCTTTTGCGTGTGAACATGCACCACAATGGGTTTTGCCACCTTTTGCGCCCTTTTCAACGCCTTTACCACCTGCAAAACGTCGTTGCCCTCTTCCACGTACATGTACTGCAATCCCAGCGCCGTAAACATATTGTTTTTGCTTTTGCCGTTGGTGGCACGCAGTTTTGCAAGATTTCCGATGTATCCGCCGTGATTTTCCGCAATGGACATTTCGTTGTCGTTCACAACAATTACCAGCGACGTTGCCTGCTCGGCAATGTTGTTGAGTCCCTCGTACGCTTCGCCTCCCGAAAGGGAACCGTCGCCTATCACGGCAACCACGCTGTGTGTTTGCCCCAACAAATCTCTCGCTTTGGCAAGACCGCAGGCAAGGGAAAGGGATGTGGATGTGTGCCCCACCGTGAAAAGGTCGTGAACGCTTTCCTCGGGGTTGGTGAAACCGTTGACGTCATCGTAGCGTTCGGGGAAAAGAAAAGCGTCTTTTCTGCCCGTCAGCATCTTGTGCACGTAGCACTGATGGGAAACGTCAAACACAATTTTGTCCACGGGGGAATTGAAAACATAGTGCAACGCCACGGTGAGTTCCACCACTCCCAGATTGGAACCTATGTGTCCGCCGTGATTGCTGAGTTTGGTGAGCAACACATTGCGCACTTCGTCGCACACCGCAGGCAGATTGCGCATTGCAATTTTTTTCAAATCTTTTGGGGAATTTATTTTTTCAAGATACATCTTATTCTCCTTTTGCATAGCACGGTATATTATATCATAACTTGAAAATAAAAACAGCAAAATGGAAAAAATTGTGTGTTTTCCGCAAATTGTGCAAATTATCATCACCCCGACTCCGTTTGCATTACTGTGGAGTGTTTCTGAAAAAGTTTGCCCGACAAAAAAACACATGGACTTTTGTTTTCGAGTTTTTGAAGGACTTGTCGGCACAAAAACAACGAGTTTTCCAAACAAACGCAACGTTGATTTCAACAGTCCGAAAAACTCACGCCGAACGATATCTGTGCGAAATTGCCGTCCAAATCCGTAATTTGAAAAAGCGTTACTCGTGTTGCGTACTTTCACTACTCTTTTGGGAATTAAACTCTCTGTTTCTGTTGTGCTTCAAGCGCAATGTTTTACTACTAAACAAAAAGTCCATTTTTATATATCTTGTGCGCCGTTTCGCAATAAATGGACAGAAAAGCGACTTCCAGAGAAGTCGCTTTTCTGATTTTTTCTTTACTTTCGGACTTTTGCATTTTTACAGTGCGAACATTCGCTACAACAACAGTCGCAACAACAATGCTTTCCCTTTTTTTTCCGCAAAACGTATGCAACGACTGTTCCCGACACGATACAAACACAAACAACTATCAAAAAAATTTCCCAAAATCCCATGCTAAATCACCTTTTTTTTCTTTTTGTTTCTGACAATAATTATTGAAGCAACAATCGCTGCAAACGCAATCCACACAAACGACGTCCACCAAAACGAACCCACAGTATATATTATTGCGGAAACAGTGTAACTCGTCGCCAGCCAAAACAAAATTGTTCCTCGGTAACTTTTACCGTCAGGCAATTCGCCTTTTGCCGTACCTACAGCCGCAAAACACGGTATTGTCGTCATGTTGAAAGCAATGAAGGAAATGAGTGCGGGCATTGTAATTCCCGTAGCCATAATCATTGCCTGAACGGCGTCAATTCCGTCACCTGCAGTAACATCCAGTCCTCCAAATTCGATATTCGCCACTTTGGCGAGACACACCGCCAATGTGGAAAAAGTTGCAATTACATTTTCTTTTGCAATAAGTCCCGAAACCACGGCAACACCAAATACCCAACCGTATTTGCCCAACTGACTGCCAAACCCCAACGGAGTAAACAGCGGTTGTATCATTTGACTTAACCCTGCCAAAACACTCTTGTCGATGTCCGAATCGTCCAACAATTGCCAATCAAAAGTGAAGTGTGTCAGCGCCCAAATTACTATTGTGGAAGCAAGAATAATAGTGAAGGCTTTTTTTATGAAATGCTTTGTTTTGTCCCACAGGTGTAGCAAAAGATTTTTAAGTTGCGGAAGGTGATAGGAGGGCAATTCCATTATGAAAGGAGGCGTTTCTCCTTTCAATGTTGTGCTTCGCAAAAGCAAAACACTCAGTATTGCAGTAACAATCCCCAAAAGATACATTGCATATGTAATAATGTCGGCGTTTCCTACACCGAAATAGGACACTATTCCGCCGGCAACGGCTGTCAATATCGGCAGTTTTGCACCGCAGGAAAAAAACGGAATTACCCTTATTGTGGCAATACGTTCTTTGCTGTCGGCAAGAGTGCGAGTGTTTATCATGGCGGGTACAGAACAACCGAAGCCCATTATCATAGGCATAAATGCCCTGCCTGACAGTCCGAAACGACGGAAAACTCTGTCAAGAATAAAGGCAATGCGTGCCATGTAACCGCTGTCTTCCAAAATGGAAAAAAACAAAAACAGCACCAAAATGGGAGGAAGGAAGGAAAGAACGGCTCCAAGTCCGTCAATTATGCCACTGTTGACTAGTCCTATTGCCCAAGACTGCATTCCTGAATTTTCCACAGACACCTGAATTCGTCCCAACAATTCTCCCACCAACATGTCGTTCCAAATGTTGTTCAGTACCACGCCGGGTGAATACACCGCGCCGTCATAAATGCAGGCAAGCCACCTTACACCGTAACTTATCGGTTCGCCTTCGGGGGTGAGCAATCCCAATTCCTGCAAAGACGGCAAGTGAAAAAAGGAAGACAAAAACAGAAAATTTTCACTGAACGTAAGGTGAAACACGGCAAACAGTATTACGAGAAAGATGGGAATTCCCCAAATTTTGTGCGTAAGTACTTTGTCGGCTTTGTCCGAAGCAGTAAGTTGAAACTTTTGTGAAGATTTTCGTATCACTGCGGAGGAACATTTTTCTGTGATGAATTTGTACCTTCCGTCTGCCACAATGGCAGGAAAATCGCTTTCAGCAATATCGGGATGCTCTTTCTGAAATTGTTGAATCAGTGGCGAAACAGACGGCAAGTTTGATTCAGTTTGGTCTTTTTCCACAAGTTTAACGGCTTGAAAAAGAGCATTTTCCACTTTCTCTTGTCGTAAAGCGGCAGTTATGTCACATATTAAAGGATAAAGCGATGTTTTTTCCAACACGGTTTTGCCACGGCGCAACTGCGTACTGTTCTTGTAGGCACAATCCATAAGTTTCGCCAACCCCTCTCCACGCAGTGCGGAAATTTCCACAACAGGCACTCCCAATTGCTCTTGCAATTGATTGCCATTGATACTGTTACCGTTTTTTCGCACAACGTCAATCATGTTCAACGCAACAACAACAGGTATGTCCGTTTCCAACAGTTGCGTGGTCAGATATAGATTGCGTTCCAAATTTGTAGCGTCAACAATATTTATTATACATTGCGGTTTCTCTTGCAAAATAAAATTGCGAGCAATCACCTCCTCCTGCGTGTAGGGGGAAAGAGAGTAGATACCGGGTAAATCAACAATAGTGATGGGTTGGGGGCATTTTTTGTAAATACCTTCTCTTTTGTCTACCGTAACGCCCGGCCAATTACCAACATGTGCAGTAGAACCGGTAAGTCCGTTGAACAACGTTGTTTTTCCGCTGTTGGGATTGCCCACCAAAGCAAATTTAATCATTTTTCTCCTCCATGTTTACATTCATTGCTTCCGTTTTGCGCAAAGTCAGTTCGTATCCTCGAACCGTTATTTCCAACGGGTCATTAAGCGGTGCCCTTTTACGCAAAAGTATTTCCGCTCCCGGCGTGATACCCATATCAAACAAGCGCTGTCTTATTTTCCCTTCGCCAATCACAGAAACCACTTTGCCACTTTCTCCCGTGGCAAATTTGTCCAAAGTTTTCATTTTTTCCTCCTTTTTTTTGTTCATAAACGACCATTTATTCCATTTACTGTCACACAAAACCTGCAGATGCAATATCTTTCAACACGGCGTAACAAATATTTTTGAAGAAAGCACTCTGTCCAAAGCAATTTTTCCGTCCTTTACTCGACAAACGACGTTTCCGCCTGCAGACAAATAGAGGACCACTTCACTTCCGACAAAAATACCCATGCTTTCCAATCGCTTTTTTGTTTTTTCGTCGGTGACAATACTTACAACTTTAAGGTTGGATTGTGTAGGTGCAAGCATCAAAGGCATTTTATTTCCTCCATAATGTGAAATTTTATTCATATTTCACTGCCATATTACTATGTTTTCGTCGTAATGTCAAACAAAATATGAAACTTTTTTCACATTTTTTCAAAAAACAAATAAATTTTGTCGGATATCTGCAAATTGTCTTGTGAAAAAATACATCAAGCGTAAGTATTAAGCCTTTTTTAGTGAAAGGGCAGGTAGTTTTACAAATTTGCACAAACAAAAATTTTAAAGTGCTACACGATACAGGCGAAACTTCCGAAAATTTATCAAAAAGGCAAAAAGCGTAATTTCTGACACAACCTGAAAACTGCAAACAACCATGTTTTTGCAACATTTCCGCCAAAAATTGATGGGAAAGAGGTACTCATGCTCACAGTGAATCAGGGCGAGTATTTCAAATTGCATCTGTCATTTAACTCATGCTTGCAATTTTCAAAGAAAAATAGTATAATCGATTTATGAAAAACAATGTAAGACAACCTAAACAGGAACGTTCCATCGAAAAGAAAAACAAAATAATTCAGGCAGGATGGCAACTTTTTTCCGAAGTAGGCTATCACAATACCAATACTGCAGAAATAGCAAAAAGAGCAGGAGTTTCTACAGGTATAGTTTACGGCTACTTCAAAGACAAACGGGACATAATGATAAGCGTGTTGCACCGCTACATTGAAGAAACCAGCCGTCCGATAATGGATATTGTCACGGAAATAACACCACCGTTTAATTTTGAACAGACTGTCTGTAAAATTGTAGACAAAACAATTGAAATGCACCAGCAAAACGCCCACTTACACAACGCTCTTCATGCATTGACGGCAACGGACACCGCCGTAAACGGTGCTTTTTTGCAATTGGAAGATAATCTGACGGAAAATCTTTCCCAACTGTTGACGGAATGCGGCGTAACGACGCTGTATATTAAGGAAAAAGTGCATCTTGCAATGAATATAGTTCAGTCTTTCGCACACGAATACGTATTCGATAAACATGCCTACATAGACTATCAGAATATGCGAACGGTTGTTTGCGACACAATTACCCACCTGTTTGACCGATGAAAAAGAATAGTTGAAAAAAAAAGCGACTTGCAACGAAGTCGCTTTTTTACTGTCCTGACTACATACAAGCAAAATTGTATTTTCAAAAAAATCGGCGTTAGACAGTCCTTTTATCTTGCAAGAAGTCTGACCTTTACGTGAATTTCTGCAAACGGTGTCCGCCTGATTTTACAATCCAATAACAGCACATAAATGCAAGCCGACGATTTTGCAGTCGTTGTACACAGCATGTCAGCACCATTTTCATCAGGTTGTGAAAGTGATGACGACGCTTTCCTTTTCGGAATAAATGCCGAAAACGACATTGCCGCAAAGCAACCGTTTTTGACCGATTTTTGACATATCGTTTGCAAGTTTTTGCAACCACAGTTGTTTGTGCCGTAAAACAAGCGCAATTTGAAAGCGTCGGCGCAAAACAGTCACCTTTTTCCCTTTCGCCTTTGACGGTAGCCGTTGCCATTGCGACAGCATCCTTACATGCACATTTTTACGGTTTGAGGCGGTTGGGACCACGGAACAGGAATGTTACGTCCTTTACGCTGGGCAATTCAAACAGACGCACCAACGTGCGTGTAAGTCCGAGACCGAATCCGCCGTGAGTAGGCGCACCGTAACGGAAAAATTCCAGATACTCGTGCATGCTTTCGGGGTCGATGCCCTGTTCGGCAATGTTTTGTTTCAGTTGCTCGTAACGGTGTTCACGCTGTGCGCCGCTGGTGATTTCTATTCCACGGAAAAGCAAGTCGTAGGTTTTGGTCAGTTCGGGGTTGTCTTCGTGCTTCATGGAATAAAAGGCTCTTGCCTTGGCAGGGAAGTCCACGATGAACACAAAATCGCTGTTGTACTTTTCCTTGACGTACTGACAAATCAGTTTTTCGCCGTCGGGGTCGAGGTCGCCCTTCAACGCACGGGGTACTTCGTAGTTCTTTTCCTCTTTCAGTATTCTGTACACTTCATAAAGGGGAATACGGGGGATTTTGACGTCCATGTCCAACAAGTCCTTGCCGAAGTACTTTTTGTATTCGTCGTTGAACTCGTTTTTTATTCCCTTGATGATGTAGGAAAGCAACGCTTCTTCCACGTCCATTACTTCGTGGTGAGATTCGATGTAGGAAATTTCCACGTCGATACCGGTGAATTCCGTGTCGTGACGGCTGGTGAAACTGGGGTTTGCACGGAAGTATTCGCCGATTTCAAAGGTTTTGTCGAAACCTGCCATCATGCTCATTTGTTTGTACAGTTGCGGACTTTGCGTAAGGCAGGCTTTTTGTCCGAAGTAGTCTTTAAGTTCGAACACTTCGCTTCCGCCTTCACTGGACAACGCTGTGATTTTGGGCGTGTGAATTTCGATGAAGTTGTTTTTGTTGAAAAATTCCACTGCGTACTTTTCAAAAGCCGTTTGAATTTTGAACATAAACAGTTTCTTTTCGTCACGCAAATCTATCCAACGGTAGTCCATGCGCAGGTCTTGTCCGCTGTCCGCCTGAATGGGCAAAACGTCGGCAATGCTCATTATTTCCAACGCCGTGGGGTAAATTTCCTTTCCGCCGTTGCGGACGTAGGTGGAAAAGACGCACTCGCCCTCCACCGACACGAAACTGTGCGGAGTGAGTTTTTTTGCCTCGGCATACACCTCGGGGCATTTGTCCTTTTCGATGGTTACCTGCACGGCGCCCGTTACGTCACGTATTACGATGAACATGATTTTCTTATCACGTATGGTTTCCACCATGCCTTTGATTTTGCACTGACCTTCCGTAAGGTCTTTGATGTAAGTTCTTTTCATATTTTTCTCCCTGTAAAAAGGTAATTCAACGAAGTTCGTTTTTGGTGCGTGGGAAGGCAATGGTATCACGGATGTTGGTCATGCCTGTTGCGTACATAAGGATACGCTCCAAACCGAGGCCGAATCCGCTGTGAGGTACGCTGCCGTACTTGCGCAAATCCAGATAGTTGGCGTAGTCTTCCAACTTCATGTGTCTGTCGGTAATTGCCTGCAACAACTTGTCGTAATCCGCCTCACGCTCGCTGCACCCGATAATTTCTCCGACGCCGGGGACAAGCAGGTCCGTTGCCGCCACCGTTTTTCCGTCGGGGTTTTGCTTCATGTAGAAAGACTTGATGTCTTTGGGGTAGTTGACGACAAACACCGGCTTGTTGTACACCACGTCGGTGAGGTATCTTTCGTGTTCCGTTTGCAAATCACGTCCCCACTCCACGGGGTACTGAAATTCTTTTCCGCTGTTTTTCAGAATTTCAATTGCCTGCGTGTACTCCACCTGCACAAATTCGTCGTCCACCACCTTTTGCAGTTTTTCACGCAAACCCTTTTCGTAAAACTTTTCCAGAAAGGCAAGTTCTTCCTTGCAGGTATGCAAAATGTCGTTGATGATGTATTTGATAAATTCGGTGGCAATTTCTATTATGTCGGGCAGTTCCGCAAAGGCAACTTCCGGTTCTATCTGCCAAAATTCCGCAGCGTGGCGTGTAGTGTTGCTGTTTTCCGCACGGAATGTGGGACCGAAGGTGTAAATTTTGCCGAATGCCATTGCCATTACCTCACCTTCCAACTGACCGGAAACGGTGAGCCCCGCACGCTGTCCGAAAAAATCCTTGGCGTAGTACTCTTCGGGAGTTTTGACGGTGGGGTCAAACCCGACGGTGGTTACCTGGAAAATTTCTCCCGCACCCTCGCAGTCGCTGCCGGTGATTATCGGGGTGTGTACGTACATGAAATTTCTTTCCTGAAAGAAACGGTGAATGGCCGCCGACAACTTGCTTCTCACACGGAAAACTGCGTTGAAGGTGTTTGTGCGCACACGAAGATGAGGCAATGTGCGCAAAAAGTCCAAAGACGTTTTTGTTTTCTGGATGGGATAGTCCAACGGGCAATCTCCCAAAACGGTTATTTTGCCTGCGTTTACCTCTACCGTCTGGTTGGCGTTGAAAGATTTTACCGCCTTTCCTTCCACTGCCACGGAAACGCCCACACGCAAAGCGGAAGTGTCCGCCTGACAGGTGTTTTTGTCTATTACTATTTGCAGATGACCCAGCGTTGTGCCGTCGTTGATGGCAAGAAACGCCATGTTTTTGCTGTCACGGAAACTGCGTATCCAACCGCACACCGTTACGTCGGTGTCAAAGTACTTTTGCGGTTGTGCTACGATTTGTATGATATCGGTGTGTTTCATAAAATTCCTCTTTTTTTGAAGTTTGCAAAGGTGTTTGCAAAAACTTTCTCGCTGTTGCTTATTATAACATTACAAATATTCATTGTCAAACATTGTAACGCAATGTTGCTGTTGTCGAAAGAAACAAAAAGCCTCTCCGAAGAAAGGCTTTTTTAAAATTTTTCAGCGTCTGTTTTGTAAACACGCCTTTGCAGATTACCGTGAAAAACTCGAACGGCAATACCTTACCTTTGCGACAAAACCGCACAAGGCTTTACTCACAACTTTGTTGAAAACAAGTTGTAAAACCTGTTGCGTATTTCAAAATTTTGCCCGACTTCCGTTACCGCAACTATTCCGCTTGGAAGGTTATCGTTACCGTTGCGGAAGTCTGCGAAACGCTGTCCACGGTGATGTCGAAATTTACCAGTTTGCCGTCGTTACGTGTGTACATGGGGAACACACGGCTGAACACGTCCCCCGTCTGCCACAGGTCGCTTTCCGAAGCGTACCCACGAGTGCCGGCAAACTTATTTTCACCGTCCGCTTCCACAAGTTTGATGAGAGGAATGGAAGAATAGGTGTTGTTGTTGTCGGTGAAAGAACCGTATTCGTCGCTGTACGGGTTGTTGACGGAAGAGGAAACGTGGTAGATTCTCACTCCGTAGGAAAAACCGTCGTACAGGTAACTGTTGGCTTGCGATGCGTGCAACGCATTGAGTCCCGTTGCGGAATACAGGTCGATCAGCAGATATTCCGAGAAGTAGGAATTGTCGAAGTCCAGCATTACAAGCAGGCAGTCGCCGCTTGTTGTGGAAGGCTCGATGGTGAAAGTTTTGCTTTCCGTAACAACGGTGGGGGTAATCCAACCCAACATTATTTTGGAATACACGCCGTGGTCGCCCACAGTGTAGTCCATCATGTCGGCACCGCCCAGACCTTCTCCGCTACCGACGGTCATGTCGTAGTCGTAGTAGTCGTCCAACCCCATGAGGTGTCCCGTTTCGTGAATGTAGGTGGAAGCGTTTATGTTGAGTCCTTCGATTGTGCCGGAGTATTCAGTTCCGTCTGCTCTGTCGGCGTCTTCGTCCATGAAGTCGAATCCGGCAAACAGGTAGTAGTAGGCGTCCTTGCCGTCAAACTGTCTGTTTCCGGAGTACCACGTTACGTACGCCCAATAGATGGAACTGTCCGACTGGTAGTCCACGTCGGCGGAATAGATGAGATACACTGCGTCGATGCAACCGTCGTTGTTGGTGTCGTACTTGGTGAGATCGATTTGTCCTTCCAGCCACTCCAACACTTCCAGCAAAATTACTTCGTCGCCGTACTGCGTGTAGGTGTAGTCGCCGACGTCCACCGTTTGGTTGTAGTTGTTGTAATAGGCAGAGTCGTGCGAAGCGGTAAACACGTTGCCGCTTGTGCCGATGTTGACGCCCCAAATGTCGTAGTTGAGGTTGAGTTTGTTGTAGGAAGACAACGCATAGTAGGAACTTACGCTTTGCCAACCCGTGTCGGCAGCCGTGCCGTTGAATGCCTTGTTGAGTTTTTCAAGGTCGGCGGAAGTTATCGCCTGAGTGTCGGAAAACTGCACGGGAACAACCAGACAGTCGATGTTGCCTGTGGAAGGAAGACCGATGGATCCGTCGTAGGCAAGCAATTTGTCTTGCAAATTGTCGCTGTCAAAGGTGTTGGCGTCGTAAGTCTGTTGAGGCATTACGTTGCCGGAAACGCCTCCTTGACTGCCACCGTCGCCACCCTGACTGCCGCCGCCTACTTCGCCGTTGACGGCTATGGAAGATATGTACATGGATTTGCTTGCTGCCGTTGGGGTGAGAATGACGGTGATTGCACCGCTGACAGCCTCATCGGCTACAAAATTCAATGTTGTAAGTTGGGTGTAATGCGATTGTTGGGCAACTGTTACTAACGTTTCCCCTTCGCATTTGAGAGGCGTCGTGCCAACGGAAACTTGTACCTGCATTCCTGTGGGACAATTTGTGGCAACCGTTACGCTGACCACGGTTACGCCATCCACGTTGGAGGAAGACACAATGGTTACCGCACCGCCGTTTTGCAAAAATTGCACGCCACGGTTGTCGTCAAACCCGTGTGCAGTGGAACCCGTCGTGTACTGCAAGCAACCGTTTGCAACGGTGAGATACTGGTCGAGGAACACAGACGTGAGTTGAGTTGCTTCGCCACTGCCACCGCCTTGGCTACCACCGCCCTGACTGCCTCCCGAAGGTTCCGTCCATTTGGCGTAAACCACAATGTTGCCTGTGAGTGTTTCGGGTACAGTCCACGGGGTCGTGCATTGTGCGTCGGTGTACCATCCGCCAAACACTTTGTCGCCGTTTTGCGGAGTTGCAGGCAGTTGGAAATTGCTGTCAAAAGGAACAATTATCGGACTTGTGCCGTTTTGTGCGTCAAACACCACGTTGTAGCCCGTTGTTACGGAAGGTTCCGTCCATTTGGCGTAGACGGTGATGTTTCCCGTCAGCGTTTGCGGTACAGTCCACGGTGTTGTACATTGTGCGTCGGTGTACCATCCGCCAAACACCTTGTCGCCGTTTTGAGGAGTTGCAGGCAGTTGGAAACTGCCGTCGAATTTGACAGTTGTCGGCGCAGAGCCGTTTTGCGCATCGAATGTTACGGTGTACACCGTGGGAGTGCATGCCGTAAGCACCAAAACCAACGCAAAAACTACTGCCAAAAGAGCAGAAATTTTTCTTTTCATGTTGTGCCTCCAAAATAATTACATTAAGCACACTTATTCTATAAAAAACAAACTGTTTTGTCAATGACAAAGCGTCGCAATAAACGTACAAAGTTGTAATGCAACCATAAAGAAAAACAAAGTTGAGCAACAACGTAACACTAGCATTGCAAAGGTGTTTCGCACTTTCTGCCAATCCCGACACACCCTTTGCACAAAGAAACCCGTTGCCGACTTTTCGGCTGATATTGTTGCATGGCATTAAAACTCGAAACGTGCGCCTTGCAACAGATAAAACTTGCCGTATGTGAAAACACCGACATTGCAAAGAACAGTTTTGTACTTGCTTGGTACTTTTCAAAACTCTTGTATGTAAAACAATTGTATAACCACACTTGTAGCAAAACTTTTGCCTGCAAAAACACTTGTAGCAAAACACTTGTACGAAAAACACTTGTAGCAAAATTCTTGTAGCAAAACAAAAAGCGTCCCTTCGGGGACGCTTTTTGTTTTTATGGGGGAGACAAAATGTACACAAAACTGTCGTTTTTTCAAAATTGACTGTTTCCATGTACCGAAAAAGCACAAACGTATGCAAAAATTGCGTACATATCACAATTTTTGTTTAAGTAGTCGGCGCAAACGGCTTCCCTTGGGGAAAAGCGCCGTAGCCACAAAAAAGGCAAAACTTCCGTGAAGTATTTTTTGCCATGCCGAATATTTTTCACGAGGCAACACCACCTTTGCCGAATGTTTGTCGCAAAGACGAAAAGGCAGATGCAATATGTCGGAAATCGCCAAAACGGTTTTTCGGGAATAGACGCCCTGCGCAAATATTTCCGCTTCCTGCTTTTTGAGGCAAAGTTGTTGCAGAACGCCGTCGATTTCGGCAGTGTTTTGCGGAAGCAACATGTGCCTGCGGTAGGCTTTGTCGTCGGAAAACGTCGCTTTTTTGACTTCTTGAAGACCAAAAGCCCGTTGCACAAATTGCTTTACGTCGTGGAAACCCGCCCCTTTTCCCGATGAATACAGCGACCGTGCGGAAAAGTTTTTCCACTCGTCAAGTTTGTCAAGCAAAATGTCGTTTTGAGGCAGTTTTTCCAACTCGCTTCGCATCACGTCAAACACAAAAGCCGACTGCGAAACGTGAGCCGAAAATCTTTCAAAGGAATTTACATTCGTCTGTTGCGAGGCATGCAAACGGTAAAAGTAGTAGCCGAGATGCACGTTTGCCACCCTTGATGCGTACAAGAAGGCAAAAAACGTGATGAGTACGTCTTCGGCAAAAACCTGACGACCAATGGGGTGCATCTGCACCTGTTGACACGCCTGCTGCAAAAGCGTGCGACGAAAAACCTTGTTCCACAACACGTACCAACTGTGTTCCTGCCCCGCATGTTGGAAGTAGCGTTGCAAGCAGTCGGAAGTAACAAAAGTTTCCTTTATCGTGCTGTCGTTTTGACACATGTAGGCTGTTTTTGGGGTGAGAAACGCCCAATCGCCAAGGACGATGTCGGCATTTTCCCTTTCGGCAACGGCGCACAAACCGCTGTGATAGCAAAAGGACACCTCGTCGTCGGCATCGACAAACGCAACGTACTGTCCCTGTGCCAAACTGACGCCCAGCAGCCGAGCGTGAAGCGTTCCGCAGTTTTCCGTCCTGACGTACTTTGCACCGAAGGATTGCGCCAACTGTGCGTAACTTACGGCAGAACCGTCGTCCACCACTATTATTTCCGTGTCCGTCAACCCGCCCCGAACGCTTTTCAGACACTGTTCCAGCATGTCCGAGTCGGTGTTGTAGACGCAAATTATTACCGAAAGTTTAACCATCCGCCTCTCCAAAACGCCATTGCAATGCCAATTTGCAGACACAACAAAGGGAAAATTCCTTTCGTTGTGAAGTTTTCCCTCTTTGGTACAAAAACACACAAAATTTGTAAAATTCCTGACGCCTTTTGCTTGTGTAAAAACAGCGATGCTTTTGTAGCACACACCAAATTAACGGTGAAGGCTGAAAATAACCTGTTGGAAAAATAAACGGTAATTGCACAATTATTTTTATTGATTGTCTGAACAGCTACACCCTGCGCAAATTTTGCCTGTTTTTGATTGTTTTTTCTGTTTGGTTGCCCGTCTTTTCGTTGCTTTCCTATATTTACATGTTTTTTGCATGTTAGTTACTTGTCTTTTGACTGTCCTTGCCTGTTCTTATATGTCCTTGCCTGCCTTTGCCTGTAAGTAGTCTGTTGGTTTACAAACATTTTCGGCACTGCAAAAACGCTGAAATCCGTTTGCAACGTTTTGCGCAAAAATTCCATTATATGCAAAAGACGTGAAAGTTTCATTGCAAGACTAATGGCGTGAAACAAGAATATTTATTGCCACAGTATGTCATAATAATTATTAAAGAAAATGCACTATGCACTGACGCTTTTGCCCGACGCAATGGCTTTTCGTGCAAAATGCAAAATTGCTTACGCTGTTTGAGAAACCGCAACCGCAGTTGCGCCTGTCGATAACTCTTTACGCACAAGAAGTTGTTTGTCGTTTAACGGCGGTGTTTTCGACATCGAAAAGCACTTTGAAACGGGAAGCACGATTTCCGTTACATAACGGTAAATTTCATCTGCCCAAAGGCGATTGTTTTGTACAAACTGCCACAAACGCAAAACTTTGCAACGGAAAACCTCAATCAAAAGCCTTGAAACCTTTTGCTGACCTATGTCTCTTTACGCACAAGAAGTTGTTTGTCGTTTAACGGCGGTGTTTTCGACATCGAAAAGCACTTTGAAACGGGAAGCACGATTCCCGTTACATAACGGCAAATTTCGTCTGCCAAAAGGCGATTGTTTCGTCCAAACTGCCACAAACGCAAAACTTTGCAACGGAAAACCTCAATCAAAATCCTTGAAACCTTTTGCTGAGCGATGTCTGAACGTTGCACTTTTTCAGTAAACTTAAACCTTGTCGGGGTAAACTGAAACTTACATCAACTGTTTGTGTGCCGTTTCGCACCCTTTCGCCAAACTTACAGGCAACCTGAAAGGGAGTAACTTTGCTTGCACCTGAGCGGGCAGACGAGCAAAAACTCTGTCGCAAACGGCGTTACTTGAAATTGCTTCTTGTTGTTGCGGTCCACAGCAAATGTTTTTTTGCATTACGGCAAAACGCAACGCAAAGTTTTCAGAACTACGGGAAAATTTTCCAAAACAACAGGCGCAATTTGCAAACATTGCAACAAACAGTTGTGTTTCGGCACATTTGTTGACAAAGTTGTAACACTTGTGGTAAGATAGTTAGTCAACTTGAAGGAAAAACGCAAATGAAACCTTTGATAAGCATCATAATACCCGTGTACAATGTAGAAAATTTGCTTGCACGCTGTTTGGACAGCGTCGTGGCAAACCTGACGTTACAATGCGAAATTTTGCTTGTAGACGACGGTTCCACCGACAAAAGCGGGGAAATATGCGACGATTACGCCTCACGCTACGGGCTTACCGTGTTTCACAAGCCCAACGGCGGACTTTCCGACGCACGCAACTTTGCATTGGACAGAATGAAGGGCAGTTACGTGGCGTTTGTGGACAGCGACGACTTTGTGGAAAAGAATATTTTTGCCACCCTTTACCAACTGAGCAAAAGTGAAAATGCGGAAATTGCCTGCTGTTCCTTTTGGGAGTGTAACGGAACAAGCAAAACGAAAGTTTCTGCAGGCAACGCAACACAATCAAACGTACAGTTTTTGAAAAGTCTTGCGGAAAAAGACGGATACAAAAACGTTGTAATGTGGAACAAACTTTTTGACGCACGACTTTTTGACGGGGTGCGATTTCCTGTCGGAAGAATTCACGAAGACCAGGCGGTCATTCACCTGTTGGCGTACAAAGCGAAAAAAATCGCCTTTACGGACAAAGCCATGTACTACCACACCAACAGAGGGGACAACATAAGCACGTCGTCAAATTTCTTGCGCCACTTCGACGACGTACAAGCCCTGTTGGAAAGAGCGCAATTTTACCGCAACAACAACCTTGAAGAATTGCTTCCCACCGTGGAAAAACAAATGTTTGAACTTGTGAGTTTTTACAAAAAATGCGCACGGCACAGGGGCGGTTACAGCAAAGAGGATGTGGAAAAGATTTCCCGCAAATTGGCAATTTGCAAACAGTTTTGCGTGCAATTTTTTCCTTCGATGACAAAAAGACAACAACATGAAAGAAACAAACTGTACACACTTTCCCCTTTGGACAGGTGGCAGTTGCTTCACTTTGACAAAATACGAAAAAGCGTGTTTTTCCGTGCGTTTGCACGCATAAAAAACGGAAAAGTACCAAACGGAGAAAACCAGTGAAAGATTTGATAAGCGTAATTATTCCCGTGTACAAAATGGAGAAATTCATTGAAAAATGCTTGGAAAGCATTTGCAATTCCTCCTACAAAAACCTTCAGATAATTTGCGTGGACGACGGTTCGCCCGACAACTCGGTGCAACTGATACGCAATATTCAGCAACACGACGACAGAATCGTCGTGTTGAAAAACGCACAGAATCTGGGGCTTTTCCGTGCACGTGTGGAAGGCTTGAAGGTGGCAAAGGGCGAATTTGTGGCATTTGTGGACGCCGACGACTTTGTCGGTGTGGATTGGTTTCGCCTTTTGCACCAAAAAATCACCCAAGAGAACAGCGAAATGGTTGTGGGCAACACCGTCAACGTGGACGAAAACATGCGCTACACCTACTTCAACAACTATCGCAGTTTCAACGTTGCCCGAGAAAAATTGCAGGGCGACGAAGTTGCGCAAGCCTTTTTGCAACAGGAAGGAAGTTGCTTTTTGTGGCATACGGTGTGGAACAAACTGTACCGCAGGTCGCTTTTGGACAGATGCCTGCCCTACTTTTCGCAAATAGATTTTCACCTGATAATGTGCGAGGACGTGTTGTTTTCGTCTGTTGTGTACGCACAGGCGCAAAGCATGTCTTTTGCCTATGCCGACGCCTACTTCTACCTGCGCCATTCGCAGGCTTCCACAAGCACCACCTTGCCCTTTGAAAGAATATTGCACAATATTGCCGACGCAGGCAACGCATTTCGTTTTTTCAAAACGTTTTTTCTGCAAATAAAACCCAAAATATTTTTGGAAAACCAACGCCACTACGTCAACTTTCTGGAAAAGTACCGCCGCATTTGGTCGGGAGTGGTTGTTTCCTACGGAAAAACGCACGACAATGAAGCGTTGAACACGTTGGAACAGGCTTTCGGAAGCAGAAAAGTGGAAAAACCGCATTTGCACGAATTTTATTTTTACGAACACAGCACCGAATGGTCGGGCGAGTTGGAAAGGGCAAAACAACTGATTGCACTGCCCGACACCGAAGTCGTCAGTTTCGATATTTTCGACACCCTGTTGTTGCGCCCGCTGTACAGTCCAGTGGATTTGTACAAATTCGTTGGTAAATTTGCCGCAACGCTTGTACCTTCCATGACGGAAGAAACTTTTGTGGACATGCGCATGCTTGCCGACGCAAAAGCAAGGGAAATTGCCGGCGAAAGATTGCGTTTTGAAGACATTACGCTTGCGGAAACGTACAAATGTCTGGAAAAAATTGCCGACATTGACTTTCAGACGGCGCAAAGTATAATGCAGGCGGAAATAAACGTGGAAAAACGCTTTTGCTACCCACGCAACACAGCCAAACAACTTTTCCAACTGGCAAAACATCTCAACAAACGTATTGTGGTAACTTCCGACATGTATCTGGAAAGGGACACGGTGGAAAATTTGCTTGTAAGCAACGGTTACGACGGCTACGAAAGGCTGTTTCTTTCCAGCGAACAACGCAAACTGAAACGCACGGGCAGTTTGTTTGACGTGATGATAAAGCAAATGGGCGTGCCTGCTTGGAAAATCGTGCACATAGGAGACAACTGGGAAAGCGACATTGTTGCGGCAAAACAAAAAGGAATAAGCACCTTCCACTTGCCCAAAGCAACCATGACAATGGAAAACAAATTTGCAAATATCTTTACGGGAAACAGCCTTTCCTTCTATCTGTCAAGAAACAACACCCTTGCAGAACAAACGCAACTGACAAAAGACCTTTCCGTAAGATGCATGTTGGGAGTTGTGGCAAACAAACTGTTTGACAACCCCTTTGTGCCTTTCAACGAACAATCGCAGTACAATGCCGACGCCTACCACACGGGGTACGCCACATTGGGAATGCACATGTTTGCCCTTGCAAGGTGGATGTTGCACACGGCGCAGCAAAAAGGCTACAAGAAAATAGTGTTTCTTGCACGGGACGGACTGCTTGCCAAACAGGTTTTTGACCTTGTTGCGCAAAGTACGGGCGTACAAATAGAAACGGAATACTTCTTTGCTTCACGCAAGGCGCTTTTGCCATACAGCGTGGAAAAGGCGCAGGACTTGTTTTTCACCTACGGGTACTTCAATCTCAACGAAAAGGTTCTCACGGGAAGAAAAATTCTGCAACTGCTTTCCCCCGTGCTTTTGCCGTTGACGGACAAACTCGCAGCCGACTACAAGCAGGACGGCGTGGACATTGACGAATACATTACCGACAAAGCGCAATTTATGTCCTTTATGAGGGCGGTAGCCAAACATTCCTTCGACATTGAAACATGCAACAACGCAAGAACGCAAATGAGAAGACTGTTTCAGCAACATTTCACGGAAAACTGCGCCACTTTCGACATAGGTTACAGCGGAAAACTGCAAAAAATAATTTGCAAACTTGCCGACAGAAAGGTGGACGTGTTTTACCTGCACTCCAACGGCTACACCACACAGGAAGTGGCACAAAACCTGTTTGAAACGCACTGCTTCTACGACTTTACACCCACAATTTCCGCAATAATAAGGGAATTTTTCATATCCAAAAAGCAACCTGCCTGCATAGGTTACGAGGTTGGCGACACCCTCAAACCAATTTTTGAAGACAGAACTTTTGCCTACGACGAAACTTACGCAATCGAACGGTTTCAGCAGGGCGCATTGGATTTTTGCAAAGACTTTCTGAAAGCGTTTCCCGAAGCGACGTCCATGCCTCTGCGCAACCTGGACGCTTCCTTACCCTTTGAAAACTACCTGCTCAACGCTCCCTACCTGGACAGAGAAGTGTTTGACACGGCGTTGGAAGAGGACGACATTTACAGCGGCTACCAACAAAAGAGCATTTGTGACATTTGGTCGTGGCACATTGACGACATCAACCACGCAGGAAAGGGACAACAACCCGTGCAATGTTCCTCGGTGGAATACTACATTTCACGTTTTCCCAAATGGAAACGGGCAATGTTTTTCCTGCTGTTTGACAGAAAAACTTTCCGGCAAAAGTTGAAAAAGAACCTTTCTCGCAAAAAACATTGAGTAAAAGCCTTGCCGATTGGCAAGGTTTTTTTGCAACGTATGTGAAATTTTGATACACAAAAATTTACGCCTCTTGAAACGCAAGTTTTTTCGGGGCGTTTGTTTCTGACTTTTCAATTAGATATTCAAATTGCAAACGTGTTACTTTTTACACGCCGCAAAAAGTTGTTTTTCCGCCACTGACCTTGCGGAAAGTCCTGCCTGAGTTGCGCAGTTGACGCAGCAGCTTTGTCCTTTCCTTTTTGAAAAACTTTTGCAAAGGCTTCAGGCGCAGTAATGGACGTTTTCATGTAGTTTACACCCGTATTTTGTACAACTCATTAAAATACTGTTGAAAGATATTTTTTGATGTGGTACAATGTTTTTACACAGCGCAAGGAGGAAAACTATGTCTCAACCCATTTTGCTGACAAACAATCTCACAAAAACATACGGTTCGCTGTTTGCAGTGAACAACGTGAGTTTGGAAATAGAAAAAGGCGCTTTGGTAGGGCTTGTGGGCAAAAACGGCGCAGGAAAAACTACGCTGATACGCTTGCTGACAGGCATAATAACCCCTACGGCAGGAAGCGTTCAACTTTTGACGGAAAGAAAACCCACCACCGTTTCCGCCATTGTGGAAAAACCCGCACTGTACACCAACTTCAGAGCGATAGACAATCTGCGTATGCAATGCAAACTGTTGGGTATTCCCGCAGACGAAACGTACCTAAAAGAGACGTTGAAATTGGTTTCTCTTGCGCCGGAGTCCCGTCTTAAAGTTAAGGAATTTTCCTTGGGAATGAAACAGCGTCTTGCCATAGCGATGGCCGTCGTGGGAAAACCGGAAATACTGATAATGGACGAACCAACCAACGGACTTGACCCGCAGGGTATTCACGACATACGGGAATTTTTGGTGAAACTGAACGAAGAATACGGCACCACCATTATCGTTTCCAGCCATATTCTCACGGAATTGAGTAAATTTGTTAAAGAATATGTTTTTATGAACAACGGCAAAGTCGTTGCCCGCTCTTCTCCCGAAGAGGTGGAAAAACTGTGCGGAAAGCACCTGCGCATCGTTGTCGACAACGTAGAAGTAGCCAAAAGCGTGCTTTCTCAAATGGGAGAGGTGCGTCCGACGGCCATCAACACGCTGGAATTTACCGGCGAAGCGCCCAGCACCGAGGTGGTGATGGCGTTGGCACAGGCAAACGTAAACGTAGCCTCCATTGTCAACGTCGGCGACAGCCTGGAAGAATTCTTTATTAAACTTGTGGGGGAAAACAAATGACGGAAATAATCAAAACACTGTTGTTTCGTTTGAAAAAAACCACCTATTTTTGGATTTTGCTTGCACTTGCCCTTTTGTTGCCTGTGTTTGGCGCATTACTCATTTATTTATCTCTGAAAATGGGTGAAGCGTTGAACGAACCGATAGAACAACTGATGAACCAAATGCTTGCCCAATACGGAGGTTTGTCCGGTTTGATGTCCGGTTTTACTAGCATATCATCCAACCCGATGATTCTTTCCATAATTTTCGCTTCGGTTTTTTTGTCGGCGGAATTCAAATCGGGCACCGTTCGCAACGCAATAATTGCAGGAAAAAGCCGTTCTCAATTGTACCTGTCCTACTACCTTGTGGCGTTGATTGGCGGATTTGGCATTTTTGTAGTGTACTTTTTGTCGGCTTTTGTTTCCATGGGGCTTGTTTTCAGGTTTGAAAACGCAACCGGCAACATGGTAACAGAACTTTTGTACTGCTTTTTGTTGGGGTTGCTTGCCATCGTCTTTGTACAAACTTTGGTGTGTGCATTTCTGTTCAACACACGCAGCCGTGTGCTGACAATCGTCATTCCGTTGATAATTTGCATCTTGGGTCCCGGCATTATTGCAACTATTGTAGAAATCGTTTCCGTCAAAGACATTATTGCCAATGGTTACATTGACGTGTACAGTTTGCAATACGTACCTTTCTACAACACGACGTTGCTTGCCGCAACCAAATTTTCCACGGCAAACGTACTGATGATTATTGCCTACTACGTTGTGTTTTCCTCGGCAATTTTCTGCGCAAGTTACTTCCCCTTCCACAAGGCGGATTTGAAGTAAGTTTCAAGAAAATTTTTCCTGCAAAGTCGGCAAGCAATTCAGCCTTGTGCAACGACGCAAGCAAACCGCCGTTGCTGTAACAGTTGCCGTTGCCAAAAGTGAAAGTTTTGTGCGACATGTAACAAGAAAATTTTGCAAAAACAAAAAAGTCTTTCGTATGAAAGACTTTTTTTGTACGCATTTTTCAATACGTATTGTTTTTTTGATAACGCACGCTTGGAAACAAGAGTTTCCGCACCTACGCTATTCACAATATCCGTTGCAAAATATGTGAGGTGTTTTACCGTATATTCCACTTCTGCACACTACCGCCACGACAATAGTATGAAATACTTTTTTGTACGCATTTTTTCAATACGTATTGTTTTTTTGATAACGCACGCTTGGAAACAAGAGTTTCCGCACCTACGCTATTCACAATATCCGTTGCAAAAATGTTTGAGGTGTTTTACCGTATATTCCACTTCTGCACACTACCGCTACGACTTTCGGGAAAACACCTTGCAACAAAAACTGCGCAAAATTTGTCGGGTGTTGAAAAGGCTGTGTTGTAGTGCGAGTACAGGTTTTAATCTCTGTTTTCAGCCGTCGGTGTTTTGTTGGTGTGTAGCGTCGGGCAAATCCTTTTGCCCTTCACTTTCGCTTTGAGAAATATCCGCACTCTTTTCTTGGGGAGGCAGGTAGCGAGCCAACTCGCCGCTTTTTTGCAAGGCAAACACCAACGAAGGCACCAGCACAAGTTGCAAAACAATTCCTGCCCATGTGGAAGTGAAGTTTCCCAGAAATTTTGTTACAAGCGACGGGAAAAAGGGAGCGTTGTTCACGGCAAGCAACGCTGCACCCGCCACGGCATTGACGGCACGTCCCGCAATCATAGCCAACGCCACGGCAAACAAAGAGGAAAGTTTTTTCGTTTTGGGATTTTTGACAAACAGATTGCGAAAAAGTCCCGAAAGAAAACCGTAGCAGGCAAGTTCGAACACCATGGGAATGATACCGTTGGGAAATGGAGGTCTGCCCGTGGACAAAAAGGACAGTATCGGCGTTACAAATCCGCAAATAAGTCCCAGCCATTGTCCGCACAAAATACCTGCCAAAAATACGGGCAGGTGCATGGGGGAAAACAGCGTGGCAAAATCCGCCACAAGGTTGTGAAAAACGCCGGAAAGAACCACGGCAAAAGCCGCAAGCATCGCCGTGGTTACCGTGTTGAGCGTTGTGAATGTTTTGTTTTTCAATCTACTCACCGAAAATATCGTCCAACTGTTTTTTGATTGCGGCAAGTTTTTCCGAAACTTCGCTGTCCGTTCCACGCACGGAAATGTAACATTTGATGAGAGGCTCCGTTCCGCTGGGACGCAAAATGAGTTGACTGCCGTCGTCGCTGTTGTACCGCAACACATTGGATTTGGGCAAATCGTACTGTGTTTGCGTCAGGAAATCGCAACAAGCCACCACTTTGCCGTTACCGACACTTTCCAAAGGCGTTTTGCGCAACTGCACAAACAGTTGTTCCTTGCGCTGTGCGCCTTCCACGCCACTGAAAGTGTAACTTACCGTTTGCTGTACGAAATTGCCCAATTCCTCACGCAATTCCTGCAAACGCTGCACAAGGGTTTTGCCCTGTTTTTTGTAGTAAGCCACGCACTGACACAACAGCATTGCCGCAACGACGCCGTCCTTGTCCCGAACGTAACTGCCTTTGAGGTAGCCGCAACTTTCCTCAAATCCAAACACAAACCTGTTTTCCTCGCCCTTGTCTTCCAATTTTTTGATGGTGTTGCCGATGTACTTGAATCCCGTCAGCACGTCTATGACCTGTGCGCCACGTTTGCTGCACAAAGCGTCTATCATAAGGGTTGTTACGATTGTCTTTACCACTACGGGGTTTTGCGGCAACTTGCCTTGCTGTTTCATGGAAGTGAGAATGTAGTCGCACAAAAGCACGCCCACTTCGTTACCCGTCAGAATGACGTACTTTTCGCCGTCGTACACTGCAACGCCCAATCTGTCGCAATCCGGGTCGTTGGCAAAAACGACGTCGGCAACATGACTGTTTGCCAGATTGAGAGCCAAAGTCAGTGCCTCTTTCTTTTCCGGGTTGGGATAGGGACATGTGGGGAAGTTGCCGTCGGGATATGCCTGTTCCGACACCACCGTCAAACCGTCCAAGCCGACACGTTTCAGAACTTCCGGCACCACCCTGTATCCTGCGCCGTTCAAAGGCGAATACACCGCCTTTATTCCTTCGGCGGAGTTCAGCCCCTGTGCAATGACGCTTTGTTTGTACCTTTCTTCCCTTTCCTCGTCGGAATACACAATAAGTCCGTTTTCGTAGTCGGCAAAACGTGGAATGGGACTTTGGAAGGGGTCAACGCCTTCAATTACCGCCGTCAGTTCGTTGGCGGCGTTGTCGGTGAGTTGGCAGCCTTCGCTGTCGTACACCTTGTATCCGTTGTAGGGGGATGCGTTGTGGCTTGCCGTGATGTTGATGCCCATGTCGGTGTGGTAGTTGCGCACCATGAAAGAAAGGTAGGGCGTGGGCATACACTCTCTTGTGAAGTACACCTTTATTCCGTGAGATGCCAACGTTGCCGATACCACCTGCGAAAACATACGGGAATTGTTGCGTGAATCGTAGGTGATGGCGCAAGAGGTCATGTTGTACCTTTTCATGTACAATGCCACACCCGTGGTGGCACGAAACAGCGTGTACACGTTGATGCGGTTTGTGCCTGCTTCCATTATTCCACGCATGCCTGCAGTGCCGAATTCTATGTCCTTGTAGAATGCGTCCTGCATATTTTCGTCGTTGTCCTGCATTTTCAAAAGGCTTTCACGGACGCTTTCGTCCACTGCCTTTTCCAGCCACAGTTGATATTGTTGTTTGTAATCTGCCATAGATATCTCCTTTACGGTGAATTTTCGCCTCACCGATTACAGCCTAGTTCAAACAGTCTTTGATGTGTTGCAAAATGTTTCTGCTCAAATCCAATCCCGTGCAAACAAGGGTGGTTTTGAAATGCGGATTGGAATTGACTTCGCACAAAACGGGACCGTCTTTGCCAAAAAGCACGTCCACGCCGGCAAAATCCAGCCCTATTTTTCTGCACGCCGTTTCGGCAATTTCCGCTTCCGCATCGGAAAGCGTGTGCCGTTGCATTTTTCCGCCCAACGTAAGGTTGGAACGAAAGTCCCTTTCCGACTGACGCAAAATGGCGTTTACCGCCTTGCCTCCCACAACGTTGACACGCACGTCCTTGCCACGGCTTTCGGCAACAAACTGCTGAAACAAAAAATCTTTGCCCTGCAAGGACAACACTGTTTCCTGCGCCTGTTGCAAAGTTTCGACAAGGTACACCTGCTGACCGAAGGAGCCGCACGCTTCCTTTATTACAAGAGGCAACCCCAGTTGACTTACCGCCTGACTGACAAAGGACAAATCGTCGTAGCCGACGCCGGGGAAGGTTTTGGGTGAAAACAACGTTTTGGGCATGTCAACAACATTTTCCAAAGCCAGCGTAGTGAGAATTTTGTTGTCGCAGATTGCCACACCGTCGGCACTGTTGAAAAGGCGGAAACCGGCGTTTTCCAAGCGTTTGGCAAGCGCCACGTCCTTGTCCCAAAACAGCACAAAATCGGGTTTGTCCATTTGAGAAAGAAAACTGCCGGTAAAAAGCAGTTGGTGCGAATAAACCCTGCGTAACTGTATGTTGAGTTTTTGGGCGCTTTCCGAAAGAAAATTGTAGATTTCCTCAAATTTTGCACTTTTGAGAAAACCGTTTACCACAAGCCAACCTTTCATTTTTCGCCGTCCTGCAATGTTTTGGAGGAAAAATCTGCCTGCAAAAACAAAGTGATGCACTTTTGCATGTTTTCGACGTCTTCAACGCCCACAGTTTCGCATGCGGAATGCATGGCAAGTTGAGCGCACCCTATGTCGCAGGTTTTCATTTGCAACGTTCGTGAGGTTGCAAGTCCCAACGTGGAACCGCACCTTACGTCGCTTCGGTTGTAGTAATCCTGAAAAGGAACGTTGCCTTTTGTGAGGACATTTTTCACCAACGCCGACGTCAGACCGTCGGTTGCGTAGTTGGGATTGTGCTTTATCACCACTCCGCCGTTGAGTTTCACTACGTTTGCCACATCGCTTTTTTCCGCATAGGAGGGGTGATTGGCATGTCCGTTGTCCACCGAAAGCACCATTCCGTCCCTTTGCGAACGGCTGACTTCATCGCAATCCATTTGCAGAGAATGTTGCACTTTTTCCACAACCGTCTGCAAAAATATCGGACTTCCCTGACGTGTGCCGCTGCCCGTTTCCTCGTTGTCCAGACAGGCAGCAAGGGCAATGTTGTCCGTTTGACATTGCAAAAGCGCATTTATGCAGCAATAGACGCTCAGAAGATTGTCCAGCCGTGGCGAACACAAAAATTCTCCCTTTGCGCCGGCAACAAACGCTTTGCTGTCCGGCACGACGTAGAGGTCGCCGTCCAGCACTTTTTGCCGTGTAAGCGTTTGATACACGCTTTTTTCGCTTTGGGAAAATATCGGCAAATCACGCTGGGCATTTACGGCAAAACCGTCGTTTGCCGTGGGATTGTGGTGTATTGCAAGGGAAGGAATAACCACGTTGTAACTGCTTGCGACAAGTTGCTCTTTTACTCCGTCATCCTGCACGAAAAGCCTGCCTGCCACCTTCAAGGGACGGTCAAAAAAGGAATACAGCAGGGCAGAGCCGTACTTTTCCGTGTTGAGCCGTTTTATGTCGCCGTCGGCTACCTTGTCCCCCTTTATTTTCAGGCAGGGACTGTCGGTGTGACTTTCGCAAATGTTGAAAACCCTGTTTTTGCCCACTTTGAAAGCCACAACGGAACTGCCGTTTTGCGTGGTGAAGTACCGTCCGCCTTCTTTGAGGGACCATTTTTTCCCCACATCCAGCCTTTCAAAGCCGTTTTTTGTCAGTAAATCGCAAATGTTTTTCACAGCGTGATACGCCGTGTAACTTTCGTTGAGAAAGGTGAAAATGTCCATTGCCGCCTCCGAAAAAACTTCTGACTTTAACGGGAAAATTGTACCACAATACCCCCGATAAGTCAATGCACAAAAAAAACACCGTTTGGTGAAACGGTGTAATTTTTTGAAATTGCTTCCAACCAATAGAACTTTGCCTGACGGACGCCCCTTTTTCACGTCGTGTTTTGACGGAAAGGGAAAATGAATCGCCTTTACCGTCGCCGTTTTCAAACAGAAACTTTTTCAAAACACTGTTGTCGGTGCAAAACGCTACTTTTCGCTTACCGACACGGAAAGGTCAAATTGCAGTTGACTCATGGGAATGTTGTTGACCTCTTCCGTAGTGCCGTACTGTCGGCGGAACAGTTCGTGTATGCCTATCAGGTCAAATTCCCACTCCGCCTGCTTTTGCAAAAAGTCTGTTGCCAACTGCACCGCCTGCTGTTTCACCTGCTGTTTCTGACTTTCGGTAATTTCGCTGTCCGTTTTGGCGGAAAAACTGTCGCCTGCGCCAAAACTGTCCGCCCTTGCCAACCTGACAAAAAGTTGCAAATCTATCGTTACCACGTTGTTTTGCTGTTTTATGTCAAGTTTTTTGTTTCCGGCACGCAAGGTAACGACTTTGTCATCCTCCGTTACCGAAAAGGTGTTGCCTGCAACGTTGCTTTCCAAAAGGGCAAAACCTTCCGTTTCCTCTTCCGAAAGCACACACAGCAACTTGTTACTGCGAAAAACCGCCACCCTGTTGCACAGGAAAAAGCCCTGTTCCTGATCGGGATTTTGCGAATCGGTGTTGGGCGTGGCTTCAAACTGCACGTAATTGAGAAATCCCGTGCGGTACAGTTCCTGCTGACTGCGTGCAAAGGTAAGCAAATCGCCCACAGGCAACGCCACGTCGCCCGATTGCGATTTCAATTTGTCGGCTACCGACAAAGACACGCTTTTAAGCAAGGCGTCGCCCTTGTTGAGAAAATCCTCCGCACTGCCCTCGCAACAGCACACAACGGCACTGCTTTTGAAACTGTCCGACTTGACAAAGTAGTCGGTTATGCTGGAAAAGTCCACGTCAATAAGGCTTTCGCCGTACACCAACAAAACGCACTGCCCCAGCGACGTTTCCTTTCCGCTTTTTTCCGCAATCGTTTGCAGAGCGTCGGCAACCGTTTTGCCCGTTGAGGACACCGTTTTGCTGTACATTCCCACCTGTTCGCTGCCGTTTCCGGGGCTTACTATTTCCACCGTTACACGCACCTGTCTGCCATCCAAATCCACACCTATCCCCAACACAATGGCTCTTTTCAGCACGTCGTTGCCTGTGTAGTTGAGGGAAAGCACGATAAGCAGAGAAAATGCCACCAGCACAATGGCTATTCTTTTAAGATTGTTCATTGGTTACCACCTCTTTTTGCGATTTTTTCGTGGCTATACTAGTGAGCAGCGGCATCAACAAAGGCAACAGATACTGAACAAGGGCAAAAGGCAGGATACACCACTGCACAAAAGTCTGAACAAAGGTTGTTGCGGAAATAAACATAGGCAACATAAGCAGCAACGTCAATGCCCCCATCACAAAGAGGTTGACGCCTCTGAAATACCTTTCAAACAACTTTTCTATGCAACGGTAGGCGCAAAAGGTGTACACAATCACCTTTATTATCACAGACGTCAGCCACACCGTGAAGGTCAGCCAGTCCCACCTGCCCACGCTGGAAGTGGAAAGTGCAAACAGCCCTATTTTACTCATTGCAATGTCCACGTTGGGTGCAAAACTGCCGAACAGCGCAACAAAAACAGCATTGAGCAACACCGTCATTGCCACCCCCACGGAAAAACTTACAAAAACGGGAGAAAAAAGTTTTTTGGAACGCTTGATGTCGCCAAATACGAAGTAGATGAAGGTGTAGTCGCTGAACCAAAAACTGTGGTTGAAGGCGGTGCCTACAATGTTTCCCCAACCTGCCTCTCCAACGGGAGTGAGGGAAGCAAACTGCGTTTTTGTTATCGGATAGATGAGAATGGCGATTATGGACAAAATTATCAGTGCAAAAAGCACCTGACTTACCCTTGCAATGGAGTTGAACCCCCGATAGATGGCAAACCCCGCCACCGCCATGATGGGTATTACAAACAAAATCCAGTTTGTGTTGACGTCGAAGGTTACGGCAAAAGTTTTGTAGCAGGAATCCAGCAATACGATGATTTTGCTGACAAACAGCACAAAAAACACTATCAGTATCGGCTTGCACGCCCACTTGGAAAGAGTGAGATTGACCACGCTGTCAAAGGAAAGATTACTTGTGTTTATTTTCACCGCCCACAGCAAAAATGCCAGGCAGATTGCGTCCCACAAAAAGGCGAAACAAATCACCAACCAACTGTCGTGCCCCACGTCCTCCGCCAAAATGGAAGGCAATGTCAAAAATTTGCCCCCCATCATCACAAGCAGAATCAACAGCGCAAGTTGCGACACGCTGACTTTGTTTTTCAACAATGCAAACTACCTCCTTTTGTCGTTTTTGTGCGAAATGGATTGCGGACGGCGCACCTGCTTTTGAAGAGGTTTCTGTAAAACGGCGTCCTGTCTGTCGTTGTCCACATCGGGCGCAAAGGGGGCAAGAAAGGGCGTTTTGTACTGTCCCAGCGACGTTAGATACAACAATATCAGCAACACCGAAAGCATTACGCCCATTATTCCCATAAGTCCGCCGATGAGCGTTATGCCTATGCGAAGCATGGACAAAATCAGTGTGTCGTCGGGCATGGTGAAAAGTCCGATTCCGCTTAGTGCGCCAATCATGACGGCGGGAGCGCCGATAAGCCCCGCTTTGACGGCGGCGTCCCCCAGCACTATCGCACCTACAAGGGAAAGGGTGATTCCCACCGCCGAAGGCATGCGCAAATTAGCTTCACGCAATATGTCGAAAATTATTATTACCAACAGCATTTCCGACAACGGCGAAAAGGGAATAGGGTCGATGGCGTTGAGAATGGTGATGAGAAACTTCAACGGTATTATCTGATAGTTGTACATTTGCAAACACACGTACAGCGACGGCAACAGCACCGAAACCAGCACGCTGACAAACCTCAGCACACGGTTGACGCTTGTTACGACGGAATTTTCGTAGTAGTCGCCGGGCGACTGCAAATCTTCAATGTACAGATAGGGCACGGTGAGTACCATGGGCGAACCGTCGGTAACCACTGCAATGCGCCCCTCCAACATTTTGCCCACGGCAACGTCGGGTTTTTCCGTAGTGCCGATACGTCTGAACAAAAATGTGCGTTCTTTGTCCAGGTAACGTGCAAGGTAACTGCTGTCCAACACGCCGTCGATGTTGACGCTTTGCAACTGCTGAACTATTCTGTTGACAATGTCCATGTCGGCAATGCCGTCGATGTAGCACACCGCCACCGCCGTGTTTGTGTACTTACCCACGTTGAGATTGATTGTTTTGAAACAGTTTGTTTTCAGACGCTTGCGAAGCAACGTGATGTTGGCTTTGATGTCCTCTACAAAACCTTCACGTGGACCTCGCATAACCATGGAAGTGGGAGGTTCGGCAACGGAACGCCCCAGCGCCGTGCGTGTGTCCACCGCAATGCAGCCTTCCTCGCCATCTACGAAAAGCAAGGTGTAACCGTTGGAAAAATCCTGTAAAAGCGCTTCAAAGTTGGGCGTTTTGCGTACATTTACGCCGGAAACGAGTTTCACCAAAATGTCGTCCAGACAGGAAACGTCTTTGAGGTAGGTGAGAGGTTTCAAAACAAACTCGCTCACCTTGTTGGCGTCGCACATGGTGTCAAGACTGACCACATACACGGTTTTTCCGCAGGAAACCTTTCTTTCCAGATAGTCGTCTTGCCGAAAATACATTTTTTGCAATTTTTGTAGGTACTTCATACGAAAATTTTTGCATTTTGCAAGGGAAAATATACAAAAAACAGCCGATTTCTTTGACAAATTGAAGCAAAATCTACCCGAACACCCGTGCGTTTGTACACAATTTGCCACAACGGTGCAAAGTTTTGTGTACAAAACAACAAAAAAAGAAAAAAACCGTTGCAAAACAAAAGACAGTTCGCCACGGACAAACAAAATTACCAAAAAAACACAACGCACAAGAAAAATGTCGCATTTCACACCGCCGATATTACCCGTCAAAATTTTTCGGCAGATAAAAAAATTTACTTTCAAAATAACCTTACAGCGTAAACAAACTCAAAAGGCAGAATGTAACTTTCACACATCGGCGTGAACACACTTGCCGTAAAACGACAAATTGCCTCTGATATTAGCAAATTTACAATGCAGATAAACAAAAATATTTTTTTCAAATATATATTTTCAACAAAAATCAACTAAAAGGGCAGATTATAACTGTAAAATATTTAATAAACAAAATGACGGTTAACCCGACTGTTTGCGTTGTTATTTCCCACAAATTTTACAATAAGACAAAACCACTTTTTGAAAATGCTTTTTGCAAAGCAAACCAAATAAAACAACAGAATGTAACTTTCACACATCGGCGTGAACACAATTGCCGTAAAACAACAAATTGCCTCTGATATTATCAAATTTACAATGCAGATAAACAAAAATATTTTTCCAAACATGAATTTTCAATGTAAAAAACTCAAAAGGGATTTAGGGGTAAAGTTAAAAGGGCATTTTTGAAACGCTAACTGTGTTTGCAACAAAAAAACTTCCCGCAAAAGGGAAGTTTTGTAATATACCGTGAATTTAGTTGAGTCGAAAAATGCTTAAACGGATGTGCCGTTACAAAAAGGAGGACAATCAATTTCCTATTACCACGCCGTACAAACGTGAGAGGGGAAACTGTCCCAAAAGACGGGAATCGTTGCTGTTGTGACGGTTGTCGCCCATTGCATAGAAGCAATTTTCCGAAACGACAAAGGGATTTTCCTGCGTAGTGCCTTTGAGATTGCCTGCAAACCCCAAATAGGGGATGTCGGTAATGTTGCCGTTTGCGTCGTAAAAAGAGGCTTTTTCCCCCTTTACGGTGTAGTAGTTTTCCGTAATGACGCCGTCCGTCGTTTGAATTTTCAAAATGAGGTCGTTGCCACGGGTTTCCACCCACAGTTTGTCCCCTTCCAAAGCCACAACACGTTTGATCAGTTTTTCGTAACTGTCGTCGTCGTTGCCGATGGCAAATTCCGCTTGAAACTTGTTGACATCGTTGCGGTAGAACACCACAACGTCGCCACGTTTGGGGGTGGCGCATTTGTTTACCCACACCACCGTGCCGTCGGTAAAGTTTGGCATCATGGATTCGCCCGAAACGACAATTCCGTTGACGACAAATATGCGCAAACTCACCACAAGCACAAGCAAAACTATCATTGCAACAAGTACCCGTGTGAGGATTTTGTCCCGTTTTGCCCGCAAAGCCTGCTTTTGTTGCGCATCGGAAGAAGTGTTTTCCGACAACTGCTCTACTTCGCTTGCAAAATCGCTGTTATCTGCATTGTTCACTTTGCTTTACCGCCTTGCGAAATTTTTCCGCCGACATCAAAACAATATGTCCGCATTTTGAACATTTCAGTTTGTAATCGGCGCCGGTGCGCACAATTTGCCAGGTGTTGCAACCGCAAACATGCGCTTTGCGTGTTGTTACAGTGTCGCCAACAGTAAAATTTATCATACCAAAAAAATGTTGTTTATCATAAAATCGCTTTCCGCTTCGAAAGCCAACATTTCCACATTTTCGTCTTCCGACATCTGGTAGCCTTCCTTTACCATGTGGAAGTTGACGCCGTCCACAGTTACCCTTTGCCATTTGCCGTCCCCCACCAGTTGCACCGACTGCACAAACATGGTGTTGGACTTGCCTATGTTAGACATAGCATACACATTGAGTTTTTGTTTGACGTTACTGCTGATATCGAAACTCACTGTGAAAATTTCGTTGCGACGCACGCCGGGGTCGTTGATGGCAAATGTGGCAAGACCTTTGCCCTTTGCGCCCACTATGTTGAGGTAGCCCTTGCAGTACTCCACCTGATTGAGGGTACTGTGCCACCTGTCCGACTTGGTGAAGGGAATGAGATGTCCGTCGCTTTTACCTACGTACAAAATTCGTGTGGGGATTTTGACGGACGACGGATTTTTAACCTTTACTTCGCACAAGGTGGAAGACACGCTTACCGTACCTTTGACAAGTGCAAAGGCGATGAGATCGCATTGCTGTTGGTACACGTCCAACTGCGCAACGTAACACTCTTCCGTCTTTTTTATGGGTGCTTTCACCCAGTTGCGGGCGCAGCCGTTTACATTGCGGGAATACCACACGGAAACTTTGGAAGGCGCAACGGAAGTTGTAACCTTCACGAAATTGTCGCCACGCTCGGTGGAAAATTGTTGCAAGGCAATGTCTTCATCGGCGTAGTTGCCCTTGCACCAACGCACAATGCCGTCCACGTATTCGTCAGGCAAACAATCCATCACCATGGGAAGCAACAAAAATTTGCTGTTTTTGTTAAGCCGCAAAAACATTTTGTTGGCATTGGTAGCGTCGTCGTAGGGACTGTTTGCGGACACGATGAGATACACCGGCATTTTTGCCTGTATTGCGTAAGATTGCGGAGCAATGCCCGAAAGCCACTTTTGCCGTGTGTCTTCGTAGTCAAGACGTTTTTGCAACGCCGAACCGTCCCACTTGCCGTTTTTCCCCGCCTTACCCTGATAGGCAGGATAATCTCGGTAGAAACTGTTGAACACCACCGTGCCGTTTGTAACACGGGCGTCGGTACCCAAAACCACAACGCCTACACGTGCGCCTTTTTTCACCGTTACCACCGAAATGCTTTTTGCACGTTCCGCCTGCAACAGGTAGGTTACGGCACGCATACAGTTGAGGGCGTATTCGTATATTTTGGTTTCTCGCACCGTTTCACCTACTTCAAAGTACCCCATTGCACTTTCGGAGTTGCAGTAGCAAAGAGATTCCGGATACAGCGTGGCAGGGCCTTTGGGACGACGTCCTGCAAAGTCGATTGCCATTACCAAAAAATCGTTTTTTGCCCAAAAAGCAAGTTCCTCGTCGTCTATCCTTTTGGTGTAGTCGTCAATGAGCAAAAGCGCCTTTTTGCTGTTTTTGCCCGCTTTGTTGCACAACTTGGCAAACACACGTGTTTTTCCGTCGGCTACGCTCCGCCCCGTGAAATACAGCGAGCGAAAGACAAGCCCGTCCTTCTCCACCGAAGTGAGCAAGTTGCTGTCCAGCGGTTCGGCTGTGGCGTCAAAATCCTGCCATAAGGCTGTTGATGTGAGTATTTTTTCCATATTTCACCCTGATTTGCTGCAAAAATGCTGTTACTGCACAGTTGGTGTTTTGCTTACACACCAATTTTACCACAAGAAAAAATTTTGTCAATGCGCCGTTACTTGTGATAAGGCACATTGTTGCGTATTGTGCAGGCTCGGTACAGTTGCTCGGCAAGCACCACCCTGCACAGTTGGTGAGGCAAAGTTATCTTTCCGAAGGACAACCGCAGTTGTGCGGCGTTTTTCACCTCTTGGGAAAGTCCGTAACTTCCGCCCACAACAAACGTCAGGCAGGAAAAGTTTTGTTGCAAGGCTTCCAACCGTTGGGACAACTGCGTGCTTGTCATTTGCGTGCCGTCAATGTCCAACGCTACAACACAACCTTCAACCTTGGCAAGAACTCGTTTGCCCTCTTCCTGCAATATTTTTTCCTTTTCCTTTTCCGACGGTTCACCGTTGAAAAAAGTTTCCTCCACTTCGACAATTTCCATTGCGGCAAACCGTGAAATACGTTTGGCGTACTCGGAAATCGCCTCTTTGAGATAGTTTTCCTTTATTTTGCCGACGGCAACAATTTTGTACCTGATCATAACGCAAGCAGATTCATTATCCACAATCCGACGCACACAAACACCGATACAAACAGATAAAACACGGAATTGCGTTGCATCGGAAGGTCGTTGCCGTCTTCAGCGGCAGCGCCTTTGCGACAGTCGGAAGTTGTTTTCAGGTAGCCGAAAACGCACAGGGCAAAGCCCACTGCGCCCACCGCCGCAAGCCACGGGGACATTGCCGTGAACAACTGCTCTTCAATGGGTACAAAGGACAGCACCACAGCCACGAAATTGTTGAAAAAATGCACCGCAACGCACGTCCACACGCTGCCGCTGCGCAACATCAATAGTGCCAAAAAGGCACCCAACACAAACTGATGCAATGTTTGCGCCGCATTGAGATGAAACAGCGAAAACAATGCGCCGGAAGCCAGCACGGCAGGCAAGGTGCGCTGTCCGGCAAGACTTTGCGCCACTGTCCCACGAAAGACAATTTCTTCCGTAAAGGAAGGAATCAGCGTGCCAACCAAAAGCAGAGGGAAAAACTGCAAGGGCAAATCCACCGACGGACGTGTTAACCCCGCCTGCTCGATGGCGTCCAAAAGCCATTCGTTTACGGGAAGCATAAGGGCAATAAGAAACACTGCCGAAAGACATCCCCACAAAATGTGCGTCAGGGGAGGTTTTTTGTTGAGTCCCGTTGCAGAGGGCAACTGCGTTTTGGTAACAAATGCGTACAAAAGCGCCGTGCATCCCACTGTTACGGAATACAACGCCTGCATTGTCCAATAAGCCCAATCGGGCATTTGTCCCGTTTCGGCATCGGTGAAAAAGGCAAAAACGCTTCCCCACACCACCGACGCTATCAGCATTACCGCCACGGCGAGGGCAAAACTTTTGCCGAAATCGTTTTTATCGTAGGAAATTCTCATATTTCCACCCCGTTTTCCTTTTGGTCGGCAACGTACACAAACACGTCCTTGCCCACCTGGACGTTGTGCTTGGAATACATGTCCACGGCGCAACCCATTGCCAACTGTTTGGTGTTGTTTTGCTGCGAAAGGTGTGCCAGCACCACGTTTCTGACATTTGAACCGATAAGTTTTTCCAAAACGAGGGACGCCTGTCTGTTGGAAAGATGTCCCAACTCCGAAGCGATACGCCGTTTAAGCAGATAGGGATAGGCTCCGTGTTGCAACATTTCCGAATCGTGATTGCTTTCCAGCATGATGGATTTGCATGGGGCAAGAAAGTCCACCAACCGCAAGGTGGCAATGCCCGTGTCGGTAACGCAAGCCACGCTTTCTTTTCCGTCGGAAAAACGGTAGCCGAGGCACTCCCTTGCGTCGTGCGAACAGCGAAACACGTCGGCACGGATATCCTTGACGTCGAAAGGTCCTTCAACTGCTGCAATGTCGCTGTAAAAACAGCGTTGCATGAGGTAGTTTACCGTTGCCTGCGGCGCATACACCTTGGTGTGAAAATTTTTCGTCCACATGGGAAGAGCACACACGTGGTCGGCATGTTCGTGCGTTATCACGACGGCGTCCACGTCCTTGGGGGAAATGCCCAACGCTTTGAATTTTTCCAAAGTGGCACGGTAGGAATAGCCCACGTCCAACAAAAGCAAGGTGTTTTCCGTTTGTATCAATGTGCTGTTTCCCTTACTGCCGGAAAACAGCGGAATAATTTTTATCATAACGATTATTATACCATATTTACCGTCAAATGTGTTGATTTTACGCAAATAAACGCCATGAAAGGGGGATTTTGTGGTTTTTCTCTCTTGCACTGCAAACATTGCAAACAAAATTTTTCCGCATCTGCATTGCAATTTTGCCAAATTGACACAAAAAACACCCAACGGTTGCACGAATTGCGTACACGGCTGACGTTGTGTGAAATTTGTGGTTTTTTTCTCTTACACGGCAAACATTGCAAACAAAATTTTTCCGCATCTGCATTGCAATTTTGCCAAATTGACACAAAAAACACCCAACGGTTGCACAAATTGCGTACACGGCGACGTTGTGTAGAAATTTGTGTTTTTTCTCTCTTACACGGCAAACATTGCAAACAAAATTTTTGCGCATCTGCATTGCAATTTTGCCAAATTGACAAAAAACACCCAACGGTTGCACAAATTGTGTACACGGCTGATGTTGTGCAGAAATTTTTTGTTGTAAAGAAAAAAACTGGAAATAAGCCTTTTTGAATTGCACCGTAAAGGTTACATGTTGTCAAACGGAAAAACCCACCGTTGACTTTTCACCGTGATAAAACCCGAAAAGGCAAAAAACCTCGGCAACACCTTGTTGCGGTTTCCTGCACCAAAGGGGTACTGCTGGCAGATAGCAAAAGATGTAAACCGTCGGCAACACTTGAATGGAAACAACCGTGCAACAAAAAATCCGCCGTGAAGGCGGATTTTTACAATACGTTTGTAACAATAAAATTACAGGCGAGAAAGCAAATCTTTCCTGACATTGGCGTAATCTTCGCTTTCCTTATCGGTGCGGGAATTTGCTTCCACAATCTTGCTTTGCAAATCTTTGGTGAGTTTGTAGCGGAAAGCAATCACTGCCCCGACAATCATTATTGCAATGGGCAGAACAATGAAGGAAAGTCTTATTGCAAGTTGAGCGGAATCGGATTGTTCCAGAGGCAACAACTGTACCGAGCCGTTACCCACAGTGTACTTGAATGTTTCGTAAATACCCGTGGCGGGCAAAGAGGCAAATTCTTCCGCCGAAATGCCCAGCATGGACTGAAATTCCGCAGTGGTTACGTACTGTGTTTCTACATAGCCTGCAAGCCCGATGATGAGGGGAGGAATGGCAAGTCCAATTGCCTGCGCCGTGGTGTTAAGAAAGTTTGTCAAACCGGAAAATGCCCCTTCGGTGCGTTGACCGAAGTACAGTTCGCCCACGTCGCACACGTCACCGAATGTGCTGTGCGGCACAAATACCGTACCGCCGATACCGAAGCCCAATGCCAGCCCAAACATTATCAGAAGCCAATCAGGGGTGCCTTGCGTGGAAACAACGGAGTTGCCGCTTAGTGTGTAGCCTGTTTCGGCAGGCAAAAACAGCATAAGCACCGCAACCCCTATCCAAATGAATGCGCCTGTGAGGTAGGCAAAACGTTTGGAACGCATACGAATGAGTTTGAGGTAGAAGGGAAGAGCGAATATCTGCGCTACAAACATCATTGCGGCGGCTATCGTGGCAATGGGGAAACGGGACAGTTGCGAATTGACGGTTACCTGCTCGTAGGAAAGACGCCTGAGGTAGAAATCGCAAAAGGTGAAAAAGAAACTTGACATTACCGCCATGCCCATGGAAGTACACATCTGCATGCCGAGGTACTGACGGTATGTTTTCATTTTGAGAGGACGCACATACTCACGCAGGCGGATTTTCACCTTTACGGCGGGCGTTACAATCTGTTCACGGCTGAACAGCGCAGTTATCAGAATTGACACCATGAAAATGAAACCGAAAATGGCAGCCATCACAATGTAACTGACGCCGTTGTCCCCCTTGGTGGGCGAAGCAATCATGCCGGGGACCGCCACGCAGACGGTGCTGGACATTATACTGAAAGCCAGACGCACCGCATTTGTATTGTTGCGTTCGTTGAAGTCGTCCGTCATTTCGCTTGCGTGGGAGTAGTAGGGAATAAGCACAAAACTTTGCGCAGTGGCATACAACATGTACACAAGCACCACAAACACGCATTTAAGCGCAACGCTTTGCGTTACCAGATTCCACGGGAAAAACAGCAACACCAGTCCTATAAGCACCAACGGTGCGCAAATAAGCATAAAGTAACGGCGTTTGCCAAACTTTCCCGGCTTTTTTCCGTCGGTAATCTGCCCGATGAAAGGGTCGATGATGCCGTCCCAGATTTTGGTGAAAAGCAAAATGGGGGTGAGGTAGATCATGGGAATACCCACCACCAAAGTCAGAAACGGGGTGAACAAAAAGTTGATTATGTTGAAACTGCCGCCGCCGAAAATGTCTGCGCATGCAAAAGCCAACTTGTTGCCCAACTTTACCTTTGTTGCCGTTGCAACCTTCGAATTTTGTCCGCTCATACTCTCTCCTTGTGTTTTCAGCATTGTTTGTTACACATTGAAACGGAAAAGCACCACGTCGCCGTCCTTGATGACGTAGTCTTTGCCTTCGCTGCGCACTTTGCCGTGTTCCTTGGCTTGATTGTAGCCTCCGTATTCCAGCATTGTTTCGTAGGGCACTATTTCCGCACGGATGAAACCTTTTTCAAAGTCGGAGTGTATTTTTCCTGCCGCCTGCGGCGCTTTTGTTCCTTCCGTAACCGTCCATGCACGTGTTTCCTTTTCGCCTGCGGTGAGGTAACTTACAAGATGCAACAACTTGTAGCACTTTTTCACCAGGCGGGAAAGTCCGCTTTCCGTGATTCCGTAACTTTCCAGAAACATTTTCTTGTCCTCTTCGTCCAAAGCGGAAAGTTCTTCTTCCACCTTGGCGCAGATGACAAGCGTTTCGGCGTTTTCTTCCTGCGCTTTTTTCTGCACCGCTTCAACAAATTTGTTGGAGGGGTTGCCTATGTCGGCTTCGGAAATGTTTGCGGCATAAATTACCGGTTTTGCCGTCAGCAAAAACATTTCTTCCACAACGGGAAGTTCCTCTTCGTCCAACTGCATTGTGCGCACGGGCTTTTCGCTTTCAAGATGTTGCAACACTCGGGAAAGCAACTCCGCTTCCGCCTTGTACTTTTTATCTCCCGTTTTTTGCATGTTGACTGCCTTGGCAAGACGGGCGTTGACCGTTTCTATGTCGGCAAGGATAAGTTCCATGTTTATTGTTTCTATGTCGGAAACGGGATCGATTTTGTCGCTGACGTGAGTGATGTTGCTGTCTTCGAAACAGCGCACCACATGCACTATTGCGTCCACTTCCCTTATGTGCGACAAAAATTTGTTGCCCAAACCTTCGCCGTGGGACGCCCCCTTGACAAGTCCGGCAATATCCACGAATTTGAGGTAGGTGGGGGTGATTTTTTTGCTGTTGTACAGGGCGGCAAGTTTTTCCAGTCTTTCGTCCGGCACAGCCACAACGCCCACGTTTGGTTCTATTGTGCAAAAAGGATAGTTGGCAATTTCCGCTCCCGCCTGCGTAATGGCGTTGAACAGAGTGCTTTTTCCTACGTTAGGCAAGCCTACAACTCCAAGTTTCATTGTACACCTCGGTCTAAAAAGGTAAAAAATTGCGTACACTTTTAGCAAATAACTGTACGGTATTCTTGCATTATTTTACTATATTATCTGCAAAATGTAAATTAAAAAGGAAAAAATATGACTGTTCTGCAAAGTATATTTTTGGGATTGTTGCAGGGGTTCACGGAATTTTTGCCCGTTTCCAGCAGCGGACATCTCATTTTGGCGCAAAAACTGTTTGGCATCGAAGGAAATCTATTTTTCGACGTGATGCTTCACGTAGGCACACTGTTTGCCGTGGTGATTGCGCTACGAAAAAGCCTGTGGCAAACAATCCGTCATCCCGTATCGGACAACAAACTGCTGTTGTTGGTGCTGGCAAGCGTGCCCACTTTTGCGCTGGCGTTGCTTGTCAAGTTGTTTGTTCCCGAAACTCTGATGGAAAAACTGCTTCCCGTGGGGTTTACGCTGACAATAGTTCTGATTGTTTTGTCGCAGAAACTGTACAAACCGCAACTTCGCCTTTCGCAATGCGGCGTCCTTCCCGCCATTGTGACGGGTGTGGCGCAGGGAATTGCCGTGTTTCCCGGTCTTTCCCGAAGCGGAGCCACAATTTCCGTGATGAAATTTTTCGGCGTAAACGCCTCCGACGCTGCGGAATTTTCCTTTTTGCTTTCCATCCCGATAATTTTGGCAAGCGGCGTGGTGGAAATTTGGGAAGCAGTGAAAACAGGCATGCAAATTTCATGGCTGACAACGGCAACGGGAACGCTTGCGGCGTTTTTTTCGGGACTTGTTGCCGTGAAAACAGTGCTTCGGGCAGTAAAAAACAAAAGTTGGATTTGGTTTGCCGTGTACCTTGTCCTTCCCGTTGTGCTGTCTTTCATTGTTATGTAACAAATAATTAAAGAAAAAACTCGGTGATAAAGTAACTTTTCACGGTTGCAAAAAAATTTTCGTGCAAAATTTTGACAAATGGCGTGTTTGCGGAAACTCGTGGAAAATTCACAAAACCGCTTGGCAACAGCACTTTTCCGACAAGCGTCGGCTTTGTAAAATGCTGTTTAAGACAACGGCTTGACACAATGTGTCGTTGCGCAACGCACCTTGTTGCCTGAAAAGTTGAAAAAATCAACAAAATTTCTCTGCAGGCGAAGTTTTACGGCACAAGATGAATTGTCAAACTAAGTGCGACACTAAAAAGAATAGTTGAATACATGTATCGGCTTTTGGTAGTCAAGACTTTCTTTGGTGTGACGTTGCACTTTAAAGCATAATTCACCCACAAAAAAACGGCGTTGCTTGTAGCAACACCGTGTTTTTTTGCGTAACAACAGTGGGAATGTTGTTCATTCCCTCAAATATTTACCTTGAAAAGACAGTTTTATTCTTCCGTGGTTTCGGCAGGTGCTTCCTCTTGCGCTTGTGCTGCGGCTGCCGCTGCTGCCTCTTCCGCTTTTTTGGCTTCACGGGCAAGTTTGCGTTTTTCACGGCGCAACTGTGCCTTTCTTTCCTGATCTTCCTTGGCTGTTTGTGCGGCAATGTCTATGCTGTTTTTTGCGACCTGCAAAGATTCCTCGTCCACAACTCTCAACACCGTGGGAGCAAGTTTCACGCTCACCTTGTTTTCCGAAAGATAACTGCGGAATGCGTCATTGATAAGCACGAATTCGCACACAACAACGCCACGCTTGATAAGCAACCTTACAAGACGTGCCTGACGGATTTTGTATTCTTCGTAACGGGCGTTTTTGACACGCTTTACTTCGTCGCTCTTGCTGAGTGCGTATTTGACTATCTCGTCAAAGTAACTCTTTGACTCGTCGGAAAGTTCGGCATATCTGTCGTCGATAGTTTCGTTTTTGGATGCTGCGGAAAAAACAATGGCGTCGTCGCCTTCCACCGGTACGTAGCTTATTCTGTCGTCGTCATCGGCAACGGTTGCAACGGGCGCCTCTTCGGCAGGAGCAGGTTGCTCCTCGACAGGTGCTTCGCATGTGGCGCAAGCATCTTCTTTCTTACCGTGATTTTTCACACGGTCGCACAATATCGCCAAAACCGCAATGAAGCAGGCGGCGCAAACCACTACCAAAAAAATTGCCAAAGTCAGCATATTTTCCCCCTTGTTTCCCGACATACGTTTTTTCGTTTGTCTTATTAAAGTGTTTATTTTACGCCGAAGCGTCACTTTCACCAAAGTAATTTCAAATTGCGCACAATACAAAGTTGTCGGATGCATTTTTACCCCGACATTTTGGAACAAACACTGCAAATTTCGGCTGTTGCAAGCAGTTTTTAAACCGCATTGAAGACAAAAACACAGCGAGGTTACAAAAACTTGATATCGTATGTTCAAAATTAGTATACAACGCCGCAAAAGCCTTGTCAATACCCATTTGAAAAAAATTATTGCAAAAATAAACACAATTATATTTATGCACACAAAAAGTGAAGTTTTTTGTCCGTTTGCATTTTGTTTTTGGCGGTTTATCTGAAAAGTTGAGAAATAAAGTAGAATTTACTACCTTAAAGAATTTGCGTTGCAAAGAAAATTTACATTATATTTATGAATACGAAAAAAACAGCATCTGTTTTTGCCTGCAAAAACGGCATTTGCCTACAAAAAGTGTGTTTGAAGCGCATTTACGAGATTTAGTATATACACAATTTGTTCTAGTGTTTTAATAGAAACTGTCAAAAAAACAATGATTTTTTCAAATTGTCAAAAAAAGCAAGAATTTTTGACGGAAAGCAATTGGGTTGTAAAAAAGTTATATTGCATTAAGCGTACGAAACAGCGTTTGTCTACACCTACAAAAAAAACGTTATTTACATACAAAAAACTGTATTTGAAATGTATTTACAAATTTTAGTATATACAAAATTTGTTTTAGTGTTTGGTGAATTATACTTTCAAGTGCAACGCCAGACCCCAAAAAGTCTTAAACTACCAAAAGCCGACAGATTTGTTCAACTGTTTTCTTATTGAGTGTTGCACTTAGTTTGACAATTCACCTGTTTCTATCTGAAAATGTCAAACAAAGCAAAAAAGTACTGCTGAAAGCAAAAAGGTTGCAAAAAAGTCCCGCTCTTCCAAAAGCGGGACTTTGAAAAACATTACTTTGTAACGGTTTTTTTGACACGCAATTTGCCGTAGGTAAAACCGATTAGGTAGTTGCGTGAGGTGAAAATTTCAAAGGTGTTGCCGTCTTCCACACCTATTTCGCACAAAAGCACTTCGCCCAACATCGATTTGCTCCATTCCGGTACCAAATCCACTTCTGTTTTCACTATTTTCACCGACGAAACGTCGTAGAAACTGAGAGTGTACACTACGTTTGCCTTCTTGACGGACAGTGTGCAAACATCCCTTGTGGCTTTGCCACGCAAAGAATTCAACTTGACGGCAAAATTGCTGATAACAAAATCCTGAAACAGGTCTTCCACAGGCAGTCCGTCGTTGGACATGAGTTTGACAAGTTGATTGGGAATTTTCTTGGCAATTTTCGCAAGATAGTTTTTGTACTCGGCACGAGCAGCGTCCACATTGTTTGCCGCACTGCCGTAAAATACTTCGGGATTCAGATACTTCATACGTTAACCTCCTGTTTTGCAGCGAACCTTCTTCAAAAAACAACTTCAATCGCCAAACTTTGTGCGACCCTTGTACATTTTTTATTACAACCGCAAAAGAATCAGTCTGCTGAAACTTCACCGCATACTACACACAGTATACCTTGTTGTTTTGTGTATGTCAATAATGTTTTTCCCTTTACTCTCTGAAAAACGAACATCATTTTTTCATCAACGGTACTTTTTTCTTGACTGTTTACATGGTATGTTTCACAATTTTTGTTTGTTGACGTCGGAAAAACGACCGCCGTTTGCACTTGTTTTGAAAACACAAAACATCCTCAAAACAGTCCAAAAACAAAGCCTGAATATGCGTAGTGCCGAAATAAGCGAAAAATTTTCCGTTGCGCTTTGGGCATGTTTGCACAACGGCAACCCTGCAAAACAACAACTTGACGAACTTTCCGCACCCGCAGGACAAAACAAAAAAGCCTACGCACAAAAAAACAATTTGTTGACAACTTTTTCATCGGGCTTGGGGCTGTCGCCCCGTTGCCTTCGGCAACTCCATACCCCGAAGGTAAAAAGAAAGGTACCTGTTTTTGCAGGTACCTTATTGGCTCGTAGCACCGAAAAAGATATCAAGGCTGAAACTGACCAACAAGCGTGAATTTTACACTCGGTTTTATAATTTGATAACCGCATCAAGGCAGAGCATAAGGGCATATTCATATGCATTGCCGCCCCAATTTCGCTCATCATATTTGTCAACATCTGCAAGGCTGTCTGCAGTGTAGAGTATCATTCCCCAAGTTGCACCTCTGAAATTCGCGCAAGCGGCAAGTGCCGAAGACTCCATTTCAACGACTGCACAACCCTCGCTTTTACGGTAAGCAACTTTTTCTTTGGTTTCACGAAAAAATCCATCAGTTGACCATGTGATGACTTCTCGGTGCTTCATTCCGTGTTCCAGTATAGTTTCTTTGATTGCTTTTCTTGCCCTTTCGCTGATTTCCATAAACCGTGAAGGCAGAGCATAGTGATAGGACGTTCCCTCGTCACGCAGCGCCTTATTGGGAACAAGAAATGTACTTTCGGGAATTTTTTCAAGGGCACCACAACTGCCCGCTGAGATAATTTCACGTACACCATAGCCAATTAGCCAATCAAGTATCTGTGCTGCAGGGGCAGCACCCACGGGTGCTTGGCAAAGCACAATATCTTCTCCCTTATACTTTGTGACATAGATAGGATAATGCTTTGTTGCACTCACAAAAGTCGACACCCGTTTGGCATCGGTTTTATTGGCGTATTCATCTATATAGGCGCCGAGAAAAGCAAACACACATTTCTTCGGAAGCTCCAAACCGAGATTTTCGTGAGTAGGGTTGAGGACTGCCGTTTGCTCCGTGTCAAACTCCAAAATTGGTATTTCATTTTTTACAATACTCATACTATACCTCTCCACCAAATTCTCATTTATCGAATTAATTATATCATATAAGTGCAGATTTTTCCACTTAATATTGCTTGGGTAAGAAGTTCAAGTCCTCCCCAAAGGTCATTTTGGGAAAAGGATATCTTTTGAATGGCACCTTGAAAAATGGCACGAAAAAACCCAGAAACCGTTGTGGTTTCTGGGTTTTCCGAACCGATATCTTTTTCGGTTCGCAATGTTGGTTGCGGGGGCAGGATTTGAACCATACGACCTTCGGGTTATACTTCGTGGCTGTCGCTTCGCTCCGCTGAGGAGCCCTTTCAT